>Ga0315331_10000014_pt1 | contig 81178 bp, 74 predicted proteins | sample M160m34915metaG_FD_203456 | JGI IMG/M metagenome (GOLD analysis project Ga0315331, IMG submission 203456) | Ammonia-oxidizing marine archaeal communities from Monterey Bay, California, United States - M1 60m 34915 | ecosystem: Environmental > Aquatic > Marine > Intertidal zone | place: USA...
ACGACCGGATCAAGTTTTAGGTGTTCCAAATCTGCGGCAGTCATGCCTGGATCGAACGGACGGTCCCAACGTTGCGGACGCGCTAATCTTGTCGCTAAGGCCAAAGCGCCATCCCCCTGGAGCGCGTGATGCGGAAAACCGCGGGCCTTTGGCTAGTATCAATGGATGCATGCCCACCCCAGCACGCATCCATCAAAACCCGCCTCAGGATTCTCGGGTATTATCGCCCTATTTGTACTCAGAGGGCAACATGCCGCCGACAGCACCGGACAGGTCCTTGCCCTCCAACGCCGCGACGAACTTCCTGGCGTTTGCTTCCGTCGGTGAGGACAGAAGTGCGCCCGCAGCCGGAACAGAGCCCTTAGCAGCGCCGATTGCTTTCTTTGCACTAACGACGCGTTGTTCCATAGCTGCTTTGTACTTGGCATTATCAGCACTTTTCAGAACCTTCGTGGCAAAGACGAGACCAGCAGCGTGGCCGGTCAAGAACATGCGGGATAGTTCCGCCTTGTTCATTTTCTGGTTCTCGGTGATGTTCGGCGGATAGAAGCGATGGCGAACTTGACCCTGGCTATACTTCACCAGCTCATAACTACCATTGATTGGATGGCCTGCATCGATCAGCTTGCCGGCCATTGCAGGGTCAATCTTCTGCATGGTGTGGCAGGAATTACAGTTCTCGGCGATGTCGTAAACCATGGAGGAATGGATCATGCCGGCTTTTTGTGCGGCAGCCAGGCGCGACTTCTTGTGGGCAGCAGACTCATCCGCAGACGATTTCACGCCAGCGCCCAGGTCATTATGGATTTTTACCCACTTGGAAGCGCCGCCGTGGCAGCTCTCGCAGGACGGGCCAGCTTTCGCTTTCGCCTTGCTGCCAATTACCGTGTAATGGCAGGTCATGCAGGTTTTGTTTTTCCGCATGGATTTGCCAGTGCCGGAGGCCGCCGCAATCGCTTTTGCATTCTTGTGCTTGTGCGCGCCACGATAGGCCTTGAAGTGCGCGGAGCCTTTCCACACATCGTACTCAGCACGATGGCATTCTTGGCAGGTTTTGGGGCCAAGATTTACCGCAGCAGCGGGCTGCGCGATAATCGCAGTCAGCACCAGCGCTGCTGCAAATGTGAATTGCATTATATACTTAACCATTGGGCGTTTCCCTGAGTGTGGGTTTGACGAGGCACAACTCTAGCATCGGAGTGTTACATGGGGAAGCTTGATAAGAGAAGTACATAAGGAACTTTTTGTTCCCATCGGCGACGATGATAGTTTCCGCCTACGCAAAAATACCCGCTATAGGTGACCCTTATCGGGCTCCAGCGGCGGGCGCTAAGGAGATAGCGGTCATCTTGCCTCAGGCTGACACTGAGAATCTTGTGGTGCTCGGAGAGCGGCAACAGATCGAACCGAAGCACGAATCCATCGCCCGTGTGCCGAATGACAACACCAAGCATTTCCGCCACATGTTCGACTAAAAGCGTGATTATATAACCCACAGGCGGGCGGTTCGTGGTTTCGAGCAAGGCACCGCCTGCTGAAATATAGGCGACACCACAAGCACGCCACTGGCTGGCGAAGAACGCTTAGGCATAATCGGAGCAAGGGTAAGGCTCACATCGGCGTCAGTCACTTCCCGAAAGGGCTTCAGCGGCTTGCTGCATGGTTTATCTCCCAATTTCTTGCGTGGATGAAAGATGCAGCATAGAACTTTAGAAAAATCGATGCGATCTGGCGGTCGATCGATGGCTGGACGCAAAAATTAGCTGAGAAAGCAAGTATTTTATGGCCGTTGGATTAAGAGAAGGCCGCCGCCGCCAAACGCGCAAACGGCGGATGATGCTGGTGAAGTTCGCAGCCGCTTTGACGGCGCTGGTGCTGCTGGGTTTCTTTGCCTACGAAACAGGAACAGCGTTTGCACAGCGTGAAGTTCGCAGTCTGCGCGAGCAGCTGGCTGAGATACAGGGCCAATTCAATAGCCTGGACGCAGAGAATCAGAACCTGAACGTCCAGCTTCGTGGCTCTAAGACTCAGGTTGCCGAATGGAATGCCCGTTACGAGCAGGATGTGCCGACGGGGGACGCGAAGGAATTGTTTCGCCAACTGCAATCGCAACTGGACAACGGCGTCCCACCGAAACGCCTGTCATTCGTTATCCGTGAGGCGAAGGCAGCGAATGAGTGTCAGAATCGCCCCATCACCAAGCGCTTCATTCTCCGCACGCAGGGCGAGCGCGGCAAGAACAACTGGATTGGGTTCGCCAAGTCCGCAATTGTCGTCACCGGGACAGGCAAGGCCGCACTGGGCGGCGATGGTCGGCCACAAGGTTGGTTTGATCCGGCAAAACCAGTCATAATCAAGTTCACACGTGTGGGCGGTAAGACCAGTGAAGCCAAAGGCTTGCTGCCATTGTCACATGGGGTTGTCATGGGAGCGACGGAATTCCGCTTTAATATTGTAACAGGTCGGCGCGGTTTTATTGTCGTGTCGGCGGACCGCTGCAAATTTCCTTAAGGAGCAATCGCCATGGAACTGAATGATGTAATGCGCATGACCTTTTCGGCACGCGAATTCACGGGCGAATCGCTCCCCGATGTTGTGCTGTTCGATATTCTAGATAACGCGCGGTTCGCGCCGTCTGGCGGCAATCGTCAAGGAAATAGTGTCGTCATCGTGCGGGATGCTGAAACCCGCGAGGCACTCGCCCAATTGGCTGCCCCAGCGGCGAAGCGCTACACGGCCCAGGTCAAGAATGGCGAAAGCCCCTGGAATACCATTAACCCAACAAAAATTTCCGATGCGGAGATCGCAGCGACAGAGCCAGCAACCCATCTGACGGATTCATTCCGTAAGGCGGATGTTGTGCTGGTATTTATGGTAGACCTTTCCGTCGTTGCCTCAATGGACCAGTTCCTTGACCGGGTTGGCGTAATTAGCGGTGGGTCGATTTATCCGTTCGTTTGGAATGTGCTGCTTTGCGCGCGGCAGGCGGGCTTTGGCGGCACGATCACAACGCTTGCTGCGGCTATGGAGCCAGAGGTGCAGAAGCTGCTCGGCGCGCCGAGTAACTATGCTGTCGCCGCTGTCGTGCCGATGGGCAAGCCGGTGAAAATGCTAACCAAGCTTCGTCGCAATCCGGTTGATCAAATAGCCACTGTCGGGCGCTTTGATGGGCCAGGCTTTAAGCTCTAATACAAATGGTGCTTGCACAAGCCGCCAGGGGGGCTTATCTCCCGCTGCATGAGTAAAGAAGCACTAGTGACTGAGCCTCAAATCTCCCCACCTAACATCGACCTTGGCCTGCCAGGGCCAGCAGCGTCGACGCGGGTTGTGGTTGCTATGTCTGGCGGCGTGGATAGCTCCGTTGTTGCGGCACTATTGCATGAGGCCGGGTATGATGTGGTGGGCGTCACCCTACAGCTCTATGATCATGGTGATGCTGTGCCCACGGGGCGCACCTGCTGCGCTGGCCAGGATATTTATGACGCCCGCACAGTGGCGGACCGGATCGGCTTCCCTCACTACGTGCTGGATTACGAAAGTAAGTTCCGCCAATCAGTTATGGATGAGTTCGCTGATAGCTATTTGCAGGGCGAAACGCCGATCCCCTGCGTTCGCTGTAATGAGCGCGTAAAATTCCGGGACCTGCTGGATACAGCCAAGGATTTGGGTGCTGCAGCATTGGCGACCGGTCACTATGTGCAGCGGCAGGGTGGCCCAGAAGGCCCTGAACTGCTCTGCGGGGTAGACCCGGATAAGGATCAGAGCTACTTTCTGTTTTCAACTAACCGCCATCAGCTCGATTTTCTGCGCTTTCCGCTTGGCGGAATGAGCAAGCATGAAACGCGCGCACACGCCCACCGGTTCGGCCTTGCCATCGCGGAGAAGCCTGACAGCCAGGACATCTGTTTTGTACCAAACGGTCGCTACCAGGATGTCGTCGCCAAGCTACGCCCCGGCGCGATTGAGCCTGGTGAGATTGTTGACCTAAGTGGCCAAGTGCTGGGCCAGCATGACGGTGTGATTGGTTTCACGGTTGGGCAGCGCAAGGGCCTGAATATCGGTGGCCATGCCGACCCATATTATGTGCTGAGGCTGGATTCTGCAGCCAAGCGCGTCATTGTCGGTCCCCGCGACGCGCTCGCCTGCGCGGAGGCGCATCTGCGTGAAGTGAACTGGCTGGGTGAGTGGCCGCTGGATGGTGCCCGGGTCCAAGTGAAATTGCGCTCGGCGGCTAAGCTTGTTCCGGCAGTATTGCAGGTGGACGATTCAGGGTTAGAGACTGCCGTCACAGTCCGGTTACATACGCCGCAATTCGGTGTGTCCCCTGGCCAGGCTTGTGTTTTTTATGATGGCGCACGCGTTTTAGGTGGCGGATGGATTAAGGCTGCGCCCACTGCAGCGAATCCGCTTGGTGATGCAGGCAATCATACCATCTTGACAGCAGAAACTACGCCCGCCATATAGCGCCCTCACTTCGATCGCTGCGAATGGTGCGGCCGAAGGAAAGGCGGGGTAGCTCAGCGGTAGAGCAGGAGAATCATAATCTCTTGGTCGGGGGTTCAAATCCCTCCCCCGCCACCAACGTCTTTTCCAAAGGAAACGGCGGAAACAAGCTCGATATATCATTTGATCGGAAGGCCGTCGCGTAAGGAAACGCCGAGCGAGGGTTTGAAGACGCGATATTTCTGCAGTCAACGGTAGCGACCACTAAAGATTTCAGTTGGTTGGCTAGCCATCAGCAATGAGCGGCTGACTGCGCACTTAATTGACTGGACAATGCAAAACCCCGCGGGGCGGGCCCGCGGGGTTCAAGTCTTCCAGCTCGATTGCTAGTTGCTTAGAGGTAGCTGACGTCGCCGGCGGAAGTTTTGCCATCGCGGCCAGTTTCGAGTTCATACTGGAGCTTCTGGCCTTCAGTCGGGCTGTTCAGACCAGCGCGCTCGATAGCGGAGATGTGCAAGAACACATCCTTGTCGCCATTTTCTGGCTCAATGAAGCCGTAGCCTTTTGTTGCGTTAAACCATTTCACGGTGCCTGTGGCCATGTCCGTGTGTCCTTCATTCGATGCCGCATGCGGAATGCTGCGGCTGTAACGTCTCGGTCAGATCAGAAAGACCAGCAGCCTCGAAAGACGGACAGCGAATTCCATGAGTGATCGATTGTATCCTTCATATCGGGAGTCTTAGCGAAGATTGCAAGAGCAGCACGTTTGGATGATGGTGCTACCCAGTCCTGGTGCAGGCGCTTCGTAGCGCACTTAAATTCTTGGGCTGCACCATTAGATTTTCTCTATTTGTTGCTATTCGCTAGCGGGAGTACAGGGATGCTAGATCGAACTGAACTGGCGCTTTTGAGCGCCGAGGCGTTGTTGCGCCTTATTCGGGGGCGGGAGGTTTCTTGCCGGGAGGTCGTTGAGGCTACGCTTGCGCAGATTGATCGTTTTAATGGGCCGCTGAACGCGTTCGCATTGGTTGATCTTGATGGCGCGCTGGCTGCTGCTGATGCTGCGGACCGGTTGTTGCGGTCTGGGGGCGAAATTGGCCCTTTGCATGGTGTGCCATTCACCGTCAAAGACCTGATCGACACGGCAGGGGTTGAGACAGCGTTTGGGTCTCAACTGATGCAGGGGAATGTGCCGTCACGGGATGCGGTTTGTGTGCGGCGGATGAAGGATGCGGGTGCGATCCTTCTTGGCAAGACAACGACGCCCGAATTTGCTGGATCTGTATTGACGGAGAGCATTCGTTACGGCGTGACGCGTAACCCCTGGGATGCGGAATATTCATCTGGCGGGTCCAGCGGTGGATCGGGCGTTGCGGTGGCTTCTGGCTTTGGGCCGTTGAGCTTGGCGACCGATGGGGCTGGGTCCGCGCGCATTCCAGCCAGTTGCTGTGGCGTGCTTGGCCTGAAGCCCACACTGGGCCGCATTCCCCATGAATTAGCGCCTGACCTGTTCGGAAACTTCACCCATATGGGGGCGATGACCCGCACTGTTGGCGATCTGGCGCTGATGCTGAATGCGATGTCTGGCCCCCATTCCGGTGACCCCTGGTCCGTTGGCCGGGGCTGGCCCGCAGTGACTGTTCCGAATGCTCAGGACATTGATCTGAAGCCTCAGCGCGCGCTGTACTTTGACCGCATTGGGAACCCGCTTCTAGCGCGCCAAACGGCAGAATTTTGCGAACATGCGCTCAATACCCTTGGAAACCTTGGCCTTGGCGTTGATGCGCATACGGGTGATGTAGATTGGGGGATCGATGCCTCCAGAACGATCATGCGAGGCCTGATGTCGGCTCGTATGGCTCGATTTAGTGCTGCGGACCGCAAGCGCATGGGGCCTTCAATGCAGGCGTCCATCATCGAAGGGGAGAAAGTGGCGGCGGAGGCAATGAAAACGGCACCCATTCTGCGCAGCCAACTTTTCCGCCAAGTCGAAGGCCTCCTCAGGCAGCATGACTTGCTGATTAGCCCAACCCTTAGCGGCCCGCCGCCGAAGACGGATGAAAACCCTATCGGTGAATATCATGTTGATGGCCAGCCTGTGGGCGACCTGCGATCTGGGTGGTTCACCTATCCCACACCGTTTAACCTCACGGGCCATCCGGCGATTTCAATACCCATCGGGTTAACGGAAGAGGGCCTTCCCGTTGGCCTCCACGCTGTCGCGCACTGGGGGCGGGAGCAGGATTTGATGGATTTGGCCGCTGCTCTATCACACCATTATCGCTGGGAAGACGTTTGGCCGCCTTTCCTGGAGGCAAGAGCCTCTAAGGATGTTGGGGTAGTCCAGCCTTCCCGCCTTGCGATAGTCTCCTCTAAGCTGCCGCATTAAGAAAAATAAGGGGCAGGGATTCAATGAAGATCGATCGTGCGCTATTCCATCCGGACTATAAGGCTGAGCCCTTCTGGTGGGAAGCAGCCCGCCCCGTTACAGAACATTCCAGCGATCTGCCAGACAAGACCGAGGTCTTTATCGTTGGCAGCGGATATTCAGGATTGTCCGCTGCACTGGAACTGGCGCGGGGCGGGCGCTCCGTCACGGTCGTTGATGCGCTTGCGTTCGGGGAAGGGGCCAGCACGCGCAGCGGCGGCGGTGTCAGTGCTGGGGTGAATATAGGCAAGGGCATTGCAGGCGGTCCGGGGCAAGCCAAGCATTCCGGCGCGCACAAGCAGTTAATTGAACGTTTGATGAGCGAAAGCCTCGCGGCATACGAATTCGTTCACACGCTGGTCGAACGGGAAGGCATTGAGTGCCATTTCGAACGTCGCGGTCGCTTCATTGGTGCAAACACGCCTACGCATTTTGTCGAGTTTCAGAAAAAGGCCGATGACCTAAACCGCGTCCTCCAGATCGGCGCCCGACTGCTAGCGAAGGATGAGCAACGCAGCGAAATCGGCAGTGATTATTACCACGGCGGTATTGTGATTGAGCATGCCGCCAAGCTGCACCCATCGCTGTTCCACAAAGGCTTGCTGGATGCCTGTCATCGAATCGGCGTCACGCTATGCGCACACACTAAGGTCGAGAAAATTGATGGGGCGCTGGGTAATTTCTCCATCAAGACAACAAAGGGTTATTGCCAGGCGGAACAGGTGATTGTTGCCACCAACGGCTATACGGGTGCGTTATCGCCCAATCTGCGCAAGCGGATCGTGCCGATCTTCAGCCAGATCATCACCACGGAAGAATTGCCTGAGGACCTGGCATTAGAACTGATCCCCAATGGGCGCACGATTTCTGAAAGTGCGCGGATCACCAATTATTACCGGCTTCTGCCAGGTGACAGACGCGTGATGTTTGGCGGCCGGGCCCGTTTTGAATCTGTCCCGGCAGATGTCAGCGCCGCTATTCTGCACGGCAAGATGATTGACCGTTGGCCACAGCTGAAGGGTGTCCGCATTACGCATTCCTGGTCTGGCCTGGTTGCGATGACGACGGATTCCATTCCGCATATGGGCCAGGAAGACGGGTTGCATTTCTGCACGGGGTGTAATGGCAGCGGTGTTGCAATGATGACCTATCTCGGTAATCAGGTGGCTCAGCGTATTCTGCAGGATGGCCAATCTGACAGTGCTTATGTCGGCGTTGAATTCCCCAAAGTCCCAGTACCTTTTTACTCAGGTAATCCCTGGTTCTTGCCAATCATTGGCAATTACTACCGCCTTTTAGATCGCACAGAACGACGGAAAATTCGGTAAGCGCGCCTGCATCGACGAATACTGGTCCCGGCGCTAGGTTAACTCCACTTTATCGCGCCTCGACGGGGCGCCTTCAGGATATTTTTGGTCTCCTAAGGGCATTTATGAACGCCGCTGCATCCGCATATCAAGCACCGCGAACGTTCACGCCGCTGGAAAGATGGCTGGCGACGTTGGCTGGGCTTACAGCTTTCTTCACAGGGCTTTTCACCGCCAGCATGGTGAATGTCGCCGTACCATCTGTGATGGGGTCGTTTGGGGTCGGGCAGAGCCAGGCGCAGCTTTTGTTGTCCGCTTTCTTGGCGATGAACAGCACGGGCTTGTTGGCAAGCTCCTGGATGGTTGCCCGCTTTGGCCAGCGGGAAGTGTTTCTGGGCGCATTGGCGACCTTCGGCTGTGCCGGCCTGTTCTGCTTTATTGCCCCTACCTTCGAATTCTTAGTGCTTAGCCGGGTTGTTCAAGGCATGGCGGCGGGGCTGCTACAGCCGTTGGTCATGATGGTCCTCGTGCAGGTGTTTCCGCCACAGAAGCGCGGATTGGCCATGGGGATGTTTTCTATGGGCGTTACAGCGGCTGTGGGGATAGGGCCCGCCGTCGGCGGGCTCATCATTGAGACGTTCCAATGGCGGTTGATCTTCCTTGCACCCATCCCGTTCACGATGCTGGCGGCTGGGTTGGGGTTTTTCTTTTTGCCGGCATTGACGCGCCAAGTAAGTCCGCCCCGGTTTGATTGGCTGGGCTTCGTGTTGGTTGTCGCAATCGTATTCTGCTGGTTTACGATATTGGGGAATGGTCAGCGCTGGGGGTGGTCTTCGGACCGGATCCTGATGTTGCTTGTGGGTGTGCTCATGGGACTGGCGCTATTTATCTGGTCGCAACGCCGGGCTGGCGTGACACTGATTGACCTTAGCCTGTTTAAAAACCGCACCTATGCAGCAGGCTTTGTCTTCATATTCTTCTATGGCTTTGCCACACTTGCGCTCATTTATGCCTTCCCGGTTTTTGGCCAAGTGGTTCAGAATCTGCCCCCGATCAATGCTGGCGTGCTCTTGCTACCGGGTAGCATTATCGCAGGCGCTCTCATGCCATATACGGGTCGATTGACAGATATTCTGCCTGCCAGGACGCTGTTGACCGTTGGGCTTCTCGTAACGGCGATCAGCAGCTTTGCTTTAGCATCTGCTGATACAAATACGATCTTCTGGTACATCGCATTCATGCTGGTTATCAGCCGCATTGGCTCCGCGATCGTGACCCCGCCAATGATGACGACGCCGCTTCTGGGGCTGCAGCCGTTGCAAATGCCGCGCGGCGCAGGCCTTACGAATTTTGCGGCTGTATTCGGCGGTGCCAATGGGATTGGCTGCTATGTTGTGCTGCTGGAACAGCGCATCCAGTTCCATGCGAGTAATCTTGGTGCCACCCAGAATTTCGCGAATGAGGCCGCAGTAGAACTTCTTCGTGGCGTCGGCGGTATGTTGTCGGAAGCAGGCGCTTCCGTATTTGAGCGCGACGCAATGGCGATAGACCACTTAAAAACGATGATTATCGCGCAAGCCAATGCTTTAGGGTTTCAGGATGGCTTTTTGTTCATCGGGTTGACAGCGCTTATTCCGTTTATTCCGCTGATTTTCATGAAAAACAGACGCGAGGTTCTAGGCTTCGGTTGACGCTGCCATAGAGTTCGTAGGGCAAATGTGGCAAGTGGTTGTGTTTGGGTTAGCATCGACTGTCGCCTGCTGCTATTCCAAAATGGTGCGATTCTATAGGGGAGATAGGCATGCGGTTCAGTTATTTGACGCTCGCGGCGTCGCCGGGGCCGGAATCGGATTGGCAGGCGATCCAAGATCAGCTGGAACTGGCGCGGCTGGCTGAACAACTTGGGTTCGATGGCGTTTGGCTGACAGAGCATTATTTCACCGGTGAGAGCGTCTACAATGATGCATTGACCTTTGCCGCCGCTGTCGCCATGCAAACATCCAAACTGCGGATCGGGTTCGCCGTGGTGCAATTGCCGTTTCACCATCCCGTGCGCTTGGCGACGCAGTTGGCCCTGTTGGATAACTTGAGCAACGGGCGGATCGATGTCGGTGTTGGAAAAGGCACCGTATTCAACGAGTACGAATTTGTCGGCCACGGCCTGCGCAGTGATGACAGCCGGGAGCGGGCGGTGGAAGTGCAGACGATCCTTGAGCGATGTTTTGCTGGTGAGCCATTCAGCTTTAAGGGCGACTATTATGATCTGTCCGTCCCAGCGCTTCGCCCAAAGCCCGTGCAGATTCCCGGCCCGCCAATTTGGCGGAGCGTAATTTCCCCGCCTTCATTTAGTGACGCCGGACGCCAGGGCCTGCCTATCCTAACCGCACGCCTGCCTGTCTCCCGTATCCGGGAACGTTGGGGTTTGTATCGGGAAGGTTTGGATGCGGGCGGCATTGGCGCTGAAAAGCAGTCTGCATTGCTGCAGCAGTCGGGCATTTGGCGCAACCTTTATGTCGCGGAAAGCGATGCCCAGGCAGAGGATGAATTAGCAGATGCGCTTCGCCACGGGCGTCGTCATATGATCCACATTCGCCAGGAATTGAACCCGGATGACTTCGTGGTTGATCCTGCCATGCTTTCGCCGTGGGTTGATCCCAGTGCGGATGAAGAAAGTGCCATCACAGATGCTGTGCAGTCCGGCTCTATTTGCGGCGGGCCACAGCGCGTGAAGGGGCAGATTGAGGAATTGCGGGATGCAGGTGTTGGCCATGTGGTTCTGCAAACCACATTCGGTGATATGGCGCATGGTCAGACAGTTTCGGCGATGGAACGGTTCGGAACCGATGTCCTGCCTGCGTTCGCTGTCGCCTGACGCGATCCACAGCAAAAGACACTTCTCGCACCTTTCTCCGACTTTTCTCCCTATAATACTGAGCGATTCCAATGAGTAAGACTTCTGACGTTGTGATTATCGGTGGCGGCCTCCATGGCTGCTCTGCGGCGCTACATATGGCGATGCGTGGGCTTTCGGTCACAGTGCTGGAGAAAGACCACGTCGCACGCCATGCCTCGGGCATGAGTGCGGGCGGCGTCAGGCGGCTTGGTCGTGACTTGGCGGAAGTTCCTATTGCCATCCGTGCGGCTGAATACTGGCATGATATCAAAGCGCTGGTGGATGATGATTGCGGCTATCGTGAAAGCCGGTATCTCCAGCTTGCTGAAAACGACGCGGATATGACACGCGCCGAAGCTCGCGTCGCCCAGATGCAAGCCAATGGTTTCACCCATGAAGAGGTGATTGATGAACCCACTCTCCGCAGCTTTGAAACTAATGTTGCATCACAATGCATCGGCGCCCTGCATGTGGATGGGGACGGCGCTGCGGACCCGGGGCGCACCACACAGGCATTTAGGCGGCGGGCGGAAGTGCTTGGCGCGTTGGTTGTCGAAGGTGCGACTGCCACATCAATCAGGCGAGAAGGTGAGAGCTGGCGCGTTCTGACCAGCGCCGGTGCCTTCACTGGCGGTGCGCTGGTCAATGCCGCAGGTGCCTGGGGCGGTAAAGTTGCTAACATGCTAGGGGAAAAAGCCCCTGTGGACCCACGCGCGCCCATGATGCAATTGACGGAGCCGTTGCCAGCCTTTGCAACCGCTGTGTTCGGCGCGCTTGGTGATGCCTTATCCCTCAAGCAGATGGAGGATGGTGCCGTCATGATTGGAGGTGGGCGCTTGGGGCGTGTCCTGCTAGACCAAAACGATCTGGCGTTGGAAGAAGATGGCCTCGCTCGAAGCCTCGCGACCGCGCGCCGACTGTTCCCAATTCTGGAGAGCGCTAAAGTCGAGCGCCGTTGGGCCGGGATCGAAGGCTATATGCCAGATAATATTCCGGTGATTAGCCCCGGTGCTGCACCCGGTGTGGTGCATTCATTCGGCTACTCAGCCCACGGCTTTCAACTTGGCCCAGCGGTTGGCGAGATTGTTGCTGATTTGGTGACCCATCAGGCGACAAAATACCCGATTGAGGCATTGCGGATTGATCGGTTTAGCTAAAAGCAACGTTCGCGCCGCCTAAACGACGAAGTCGCGAAAACCGAAGTCCGATGCATCCTGTTTGTCTGTGCTATTTTTGAAGTCATAGATTATATCTATCTCGAAACCACGTTCGAAGATGAAGGTATCAGTTCCTTCGTCGCCCCGTATGCGTTCTAGGCCAGCGCCGCCGGTGATCATGTCATTTCCGTCACCCCCTAGGATGACGTCATCCGCATCTTGCCCGAACAGGATATCTTCGCGGTTTTTGGCGAAAATCCGGTCGCGTGGCAGACTTTATGGCGGCAGTTTCATTGACCCTGAAATAGGTGCATTTCGAGCGTCAGCGCCTGATCCGATGTTGCCCAAACCGGCGCGGCAGAAGGATGATAATGTCGCTGCCGTCCGTTTCTTGAACCTATTGAAATATTACAAGGGCGAGGACTGACAGAGCGTTATTGCGGAGGCGGACGGTGCTATCTCACATCTCCCGCAGTCACAGACGCCTAATTTCTTCCTGCCGGGCGTGCTTCTGGCGGAACAAGAACTGACGCATGAACCGGTCAAGGCGCCAATTATTGGCGGTAAGGATGATGCTCAGGCGGCGGCGCTGCATCTGGCGGCGTTGGCCGATCAGACAGAATATAAGCGTGTGCAATGGGGGGGAGATAAGCGAGAAGGTAAGCTGCCATATGACGACGTGAATTACCCAGATTACCCGGAAGCAGCCGCGTTCGCCTGCACCGGCACATTCTGCTCTCAGCCTGTTACGGAAGTGGGCGGCGTTGCAGAGGCGCTCAAACGTCTGCAACGATAGTATTTCAACGTTGCAAACAGCTGGAGAGCATTTTATGGAGCCGCGCAAGCCTACGGGCATGTATTTCGAAGATTTCGTGATTGGTAAAACCTATACGACGCCCAGGCGGACGATCACGAACACCGATATCGTCAACTTTGCTTGTCTCTCCGGTGATTTTAATGCGCCCCATGTCGATTGGGAATTCTGTAAAGAGCAGCCATACCAGGAGCCTATCGCCCATGGCCCGTTGGTCTTGGCGATCATGGGTGGGCTGCTGTGCCAAAGCGGCATGAATGACGGCACCATCGTCGCGATGCTTGGCACCGATGAGTGGCGGGTCAACTTGCCTGTGAAGCATGGCGATACTTTAGAGATCGCGGCGAAAGTGCTGACTAAAAAGCTCACCAGCAGCGGGTCCAAAGGCATTGTCGAATTCGCACGGGAAGTGCGCAATCAGCGTGGCGAGGCGGTGCACACGATGAAATCAACCAGCATGTATCTTTGCCGTGAGGCTAGTGATGACTAAGCGTCGTTAAACGAGGCCGTGGATTTTGGCGAACGGGTCCCAGTCTGGGTCCCGCTTCCAATCATATTCCGTTCTATTCATGACGCGCTCAGCATCCTCAGCCGAATATTCCTTGGCGATGGCGGCGAGCGCCATGTCCATTCCGGCTGACACACCGGATGACGTCATGATATCACCGTCCTCGCACCAGCGGGCCTGCTTGACCCAATCCACTTTTGGGCCTTGTTCCATCACCCATTTGAACGCGGCCTTATTGCTGGTGGCGTGTTTGCCGTCGATCAACCCGGTGCGTGCCAGAAGGGCGCTGCCGGTGCAGACCGTCATGGTGAGTTCAGCCTTTGGCGTCATGGTTTTGATCCAGTCAATCAGTACTGGATTATCGACTTCAGGCCGGGTGCCAGGACCACCTGGGATCAGCAGCATATCATAGCTGTCGCGGTCACCGAACGCGTCATCAACGACGGTCTGCGGGCCTTGGCGGCTAGCGACAGCAGCGTTGGATTGGGCGACCATCCGTATCTCGACTTCCTCCCCCATCATGCCAAACATTTCGAGCGGGCCGAACATGTCCAGCAGCTCATAGCCAGGGAAAATAAGTGCACCTAGTGTTTTCGCCATGGTTTTCTCCTATGCGCCGACATCGCGGGCGAACTGGCCGCCATCGCGGAACCGCACCAAATATGTGGGCGCAACTGCAGCGATACTCGTAGGCTTGGTGCCAAGCGCATCAAGACCCTGAGCGCCCTCGGAAACTACGTTGTCGCTTTCCAGCAGGGTGAGTTGATCGCGTGTGATTGGCGTGCCTGGAATGCATTCCATCAGTCCGGCGATAGGACGCAGTAAGGCGGATGGCACGGGCAGAAGCAGGCGCTTACGGCCCGTTTCCGCCATCACATATTCCAGCAATTCCTTGAAGGTCATCACGTGCGGGCCGCCAAGCTCATAAGTCTTGCCGGCTGCATCTTCAGACTTCAGTGTGGCCATAACAGCGTCCGCGACGTTACCCACATATACGGGCTGAAATTTGGTGTGGCCGCCATCAATCAGCGGCAGGGCAGGCGCGAGTCTGGCCATGGCAGCAAAGCGATTGAAGAAGTCATCCTCTGGTCCAAAGACAACGCTTGGCCGCAGGATCGTCGCGTTCGGCATGGCGGCTTTAACCGCAGCTTCGCCTGCCGCTTTGGACTGTGCGTACTTGCTATCGCTTTCAGAGGCCGCGCCAATGGCAGACATCTGAACAAACCGCTCCACGCCTGCGGCTTTCGCAGCTTCTGCGATAATGCCGGGCGCTTCGGCTTGGATGCGGTCAAAAGATTGGCTACCGCCTTCCGCCAAGATGCCAACCAGATTGACCACGTCGTCCCTGCCATCAACGGCCTGACGCACCAGGCGCTCATTGGTGACATTCACGGCGAAGGGTGCAACCTGGCCCACGGCGCCCATGGGCTTTAGGAATTTCGCTTTTTCGGCGTCCCGCACCGCGACACGCACGCGCGCACCTTCGTTAACTAGCCGCTTGACCACATATCGACCGATAAACCCGGACCCGCCAAAAACTGTAACGCTGCGCCCTTGAAAGCTGGATGCCATGACCTGAAAAACTCCCGCGTGGCAGAATAAAAGTGCTGGCAGCTTTATATCCTACGCTGCTGCATGCTGAAACCCGTGCTTGCTGTCGCGGGCTGAACCCTCTATCGAACGGCGTTATGCAAGATACATCACAGCCTTATCCTCGGCTCCGGCTGCTGCCAAAGCGCCACCGCCGTCTGAAACTCGGCCATCCTTGGGTCTATTCAAACGAGATGCAGCCAAATCCGGCGTTGAAAGCGCTGGATGCTGGCAGGCTCGTGACCGTTGAAAATGCTGCGGGCGAACCAGTCGGCACAGCAATATTTAATCCAAAGCCACTGGTGGTCGGCCGGATGATCGCCGCCAAGCCGGATGTCGCACTGGATCAGGCGTATATAGAAAACCGCCTGCAGGCGGCGCTGGCTTTGCGGGAGCGGCTATTCCAGGAGCCGTTCTATCGGCTGGTCCACGCGGAGGCGGACGGCCTGCCCGGCGTGATCATCGACCGATATGGCGATGTGATTGCGGTACAAATAAATACGGCTGCGTTCGATGTACGCAGGGATATGGTTATCGCTGCTATTCAGGCTGTCCTGGGGCCTCGCACGATCATTATCCGCCTCGCTTCTGCTGCCCGGTTGATGGAAGGCCTCAAGGATGAAGACGATATCATCCTCGGTGATCTGAATAGGCCGATTGAACTGCTGGAGAACGGCATTGTTTTCCTGGCGGACTTGAGCGAAGGCCAGAAGACCGGCTGGTTTTTCGACCAACGCATCAATCGCGCCGCTGTCGCCAACTTGGCCTCAGGTGCGCGTGTGCTTGATGTGTACTGCTATCTCGGCGGATTTGGCTTGAACGCGGCAATGGCAGGCGCGGACGATATCACGTTGGTTGATCGTTCAGCCCAGGCGCTGGAACTTGCGGGCGAGGCGGCAAAGCGCAACGGCGTCGAGGATAAGATCACGACCGTTCGGTCCGAAGCATTCGCATTCCTGGACGAAGCGGTGCAGGCTGGCATGCGATGGGATATCGTTATTGTTGATCCGCCCGCATTCGTGAAAAGCCGGAAAAAACTTTCGACTGGCCTCCGCGCTTATCGGAAAATGGTGCGTTTGGCTTGTCGCTTAGTTAGCCCAGGCGGGTTCCTGTTCGCGGCGTCCTGCTCGCACAATGTGGACCCTGTGCAGTTCATGGAACAGGTGCGCCATGGCCTTGGCGATGGTTGCAGGAACGGGCGCCTATTGCGTGAAGCAGGCGCTGGGCCAGACCATCCTGTTCAACCTTTCCTGCCTGAAAGCGCATATCTAAGCAGCGCCTTACTGCAACTGGACTGATGCAAGGCCGCCTCCTTAACAATACCAATGGCGATAGCGCTGGTGGATTGATACAGGCCAGCAGGATCGCTGGTGATGTGTTGTCCTGGCGCGTAATGCGGTTTTACAAAAATCGCAGGACTATGAGGCCGTCGTGCTGTGGTTCGAGCATAAGTTGTTCGACCAGATCGAGATTTTGCAAATTTTGGATTGGTTCGCCTCACCTGGGGAGGGGCACCCTGGCCTGCACTTAATCTCTAGTGGTACACTTGAAGGCATGCCTATGGTCCGTGGCCTCGGTAAATTGTCGCTGCAACAGATCATAGCACTTTGGCCGGATCGCATGCCGATTTCTGCGCCAGCGCTAGCCCGTGCCCGCAGGGGATGGGGGCATTTAGGTCTGAGGACCCGCGCGCGGTTGAACGGTATCTGGCTGAGGCAGATACTGTAACGCCGTTTATGAGGCCATCATTGCAGCGCCATTTGCAAGACTTCCCCGAGAGCGTCACAGGCCTGATGCGGTTCTAGAAACATGTGCTGGATGTTTTTGCTGCTAGCAAAACGCGACCAGGGGCTGCATTCGGGCAGGTGGTGGATAGGGAGCGATCTCTGTTCGGCGGCAATCTAAGGTTCGTCCAACACGTCGCCAATCTGACAAATGGCGAGATGCCGCTGCTTAATTGCGAGCCATGAACGAAGTTTCAAACGCTTAACAGAGACAAGATTGACCAATAGACATTTCTAGATCAGCGCCTCAGCGTGTTGCCCACAGGCAAAGCCCTGCTTACGGGAACTGAAAGCGCATTCGCTCTTTTACAACAAGATATGCATCTTGGTGGCTTTCATATCCGGTCTGGCGCACCAATGTGGACGTGGAACGCACAGAGCGGGGGGCTTGAATTGCGGGATTGATTATCGGCTTTTTTCCATGCCGTCTAACGCCAGGTTCCTAAGGTTCTGCGCTTGCAACGATTAGTGTTTCGGTCCTAGCCTGTAAGTCTAAAACACAGGGCTGGAGGTAAGGACATGCATGATATCGTCATTCGCGGCGGCACGATTATTGATGGAACGGGTGCTGAAGGCTTCATCGGCGATGTGGCTGTTGACGGAGAGACGTTGGCGCAGGTTGGCGGCGATGTCGGCCCTGGCAAGCGCGAGATTGATGCCAAAGGCCTGCTTGTGACGCCAGGCTGGGTTGATGTTCATACCCATTATGATGGCCAAGCTACTTGGGACCCGATGCTGGCACCATCCTCCTGGCACGGTGTGACAACCGTGCTGTTCGGTAATTGCGGCGTCGGGTTCGCGCCCTGTAAGCCGCAAGACCACAATGCGCTGATTGACTTGATGGAAGGTGTTGAGGATATCCCCGGCATTGTGCTGTCTGAAGGTTTGAAGTGGGATTGGGAAAGTTTTCCGGAATTCCTGGATGCGTTGGAGCGCCAGCCTCGCGCCATCGATGTTGGTGCCCAGATGCCGCATCATCCCCTCCGCGTTTATGTAATGGGCCAGCGCGCGATCGACTTCGAAGATGCGACGGAAGCAGACATCGCTGAAATGCAACGGCTAACGGAAGAAGCGCTGAAGGCGGGTGCGTTTGGCTTCACTACATCGCGAACGGAAAGTCATCGTACCACCAAGGGTGAGCGCGTACCGGGCCGCTATGCAGCGTTTGACGAGCTGATCGGCATCGGCAAAGCCTTTAGCACCGTCGACCATGGTGCCTACGGCATGCTGAATGACTTCGAAGATGAAGCGGCGGAATTTGGCTGGATGAAACAGGTTGGCCAGGAATCAGGCCGTCCGATTTGGTTCTTGATGACGGACCGATATTCCGATCCGGACCGCTGGAAACGTTTGATGGTCAATGTGCATGAGGCCCGGGATGCAGGCACTGATGTCACCGCACAGATTGCGGGCCGCGCCGTTGGGATCATCCTGGGCTTCTCAACCTCGCTGACTCCATTCAGCGGTCGCCCAACCTTCGCAAGCTTTGAAGGCATGCCCCAGGCTGAGCGCCTCGCTAAGCTGAAAGACCCGGAAATTCGGGCGCAGATTCTGGGCGAAGAAAATTCGGACGTGCTTCTGAACAAGCTCCCGCCGCTCCAACGCGCTATCGCGAGCCGGTGGGACCGGATGTACGTGCTGAATGATCCACCTGAGTATGAGCCAAAACCCGAAGCGGCAGTTGAAGAAGCCGCGCGCCTTACGAATAAAACCCCGCAAGAATTCGTGTACGACTTCATGGCCGAAGGCGATGGCGGCGGCATGCTGCTATTCCCAGTCACGAACTTCGTCACGGGCGACCTAGAGCCCGTCCACGAGATGATGCAAGATGAGGCGACGATCATTGGCCTTGGTGATGGCGGCGCCCATTGTGGCCAGATCTGCGATGCCTCTATGCCCACGTTCATGCTCACCCACTGGACGCGAGATCGGACGCGCGGCGGTAAATTTTCTTTGGAATGGGCGGTTCGTCGGCTAACCAGCGAAACCGCCGATTTCTTTGGGTTCAAGGACCGTGGGCGCCTTAAGGAGGGCCTCAAAGCGGACGTCAACATCATTGACTATGATGCCCTCCAAATCCGTCGACCTGAGGTCATTTTTGACCTGCCGGCAGGCGGTCGCCGCCTAGTACAACGAGCGGACGGTTATGTGACAACCATCGTTTCCGGTACGCCTATCTTTGAGAATGGTGAAGCGACAGGGGCGCTACCGGGTAAATTGGTGCGGGCCGGATAAGGGAAAGCCTCGCAAGCTTTCCAAATCCCCGCCCCAGCCTGAAAGCAAGAAGCGCCTAGAATGAACACTGCTAATCCGCTGCCCGGCTCCGACGCGATCCAATTGGAAGTTTTCTCAAACCGTCTGTTGGCGATTGCGGAGGAGATGGGGCGGCGGTTGGTGCGGTCTTCATTCTCGCCGAATATTAAGGAACGAAGGGACTGTTCGGCGGCTTTGTTTGCGGCTGACGGCCGATTGATCGCGCAAGCCGCGCATATCCCCATTCATCTGGGCTCCCTGTTCGGTGCTGTCGCAGCCATCGTCGAAAAATTCCCGCTTGAGCGTATGCAGCCGGGCGATGCCTTTATAGCCAATGACGCCTACCTGTGCGCAGGTACACACCTGAACGATATTTCCATCGTCCAGCCCGTGTTTGTAGAGGGGCATGTTCAATATTTCGCTGCTTGTATTGGCCATCACACGGATGTTGGCGGGCCAACGCCAGGGTCGATAGCACCTGATGCAGCGTCGATCTTCGAGGAAGGCATCCGTATTCCAGCGACCCAGGTTGTCCGCGCTGGGGAGACAGACCGAGGGCTGATCGAGTTAATAGCCCATAACACGCGGGAGCCCGAAATTCGCATTCTGGACCTTGATGTGCAGATTGCTGTCTCCGCCTTTGGTGCCAAGCGCATGGCTGATCTGGCAGCCAAGGAAGGCGGGGCCGCAACGGCTGCGCTCACAGATGCATTATTGTCCTATGCCCGCCGCAGATTAGGTGCCGCGATCCAGGTGCTGCCAGATGGTGAATACAGCCACACCGTATGGATGGATGATGATGGGCTAGGCGGTGACCCCTTGCCAATCCGTGCCACGCTGCATGTGGTGGGGGATGCATTGTCGTTGGATTTCACGGGGTCCGGGCCGCAGTCTAGGGGTGGGTTTAACCTGCTGCCGTCTGGCGTAATGGCGACGGTCGGGTATGCCGTTAAGGCCTTGCTTGATCCAGACTTGCCACCGAATAGCGGCCTGTTTGATGCTATCCAGTTGAGCATTCCCGAAGGCACAATCCTAAACCCGCATTTTCCGGCGGCTGTCGGCGCGCGCACTACCACGTGCCAGAAACTGGCGAGTGCAATTTTTGGTGCGCTACAGCCTGCCTTGCCAGCCTCTCGGGCTATGGCGGCGAGCCATGATATCCTGGCTTCCATGGTGTTTGGTGGCGACGCTGCTGATGGGCGACCCTATGTCTACTTGGAGACGATTGGTGGTGGTAATGGCGCGCTAACGGATGCTGACGGCATGGATGGTGCCCACTGCCATATCACCAACTCATTGAACACGCCTGCTGAAGCGGTAGAGAATTCCTACCCGCTTCGCGTCGTGGAATATGCGTTGGTCGAAGGCTCTGGCGGGGCAGGTGCCATGCGCGGCGGCATGGGAATCGCGCGGGAGCTTGAAGCCGTCGGCGTGCCTGCAAGCTTTTCCAGTCGGGGCGATAACTTCAAAACGGCACCGTCGGGCGCGCATGGCGGAGGGGAAGGCGGTAGGGCTAGGGTTATCCTGCACCCAGACACACCTGACGCGCAGATCATGGATACCAAGCAGCGGCGGATCGCACTTGACGCCGGTGCTCGCGTCCGCCTCGAAACTCCAGGCGGAGGGGGTTATGGCTTGCCAGCAGATCGGCCGATATTGGCGCTCGCAGCGGACCTTGCTGATGGCCGCATTAACTATGCTATGGCCGTTGAAACATACGGTGAGGCCTTGACCGCAAAGGCAAAAACCATGATTCGGGCATTGCCGTGACTTATGGCATCAGCCAAGTTCGGGCAAGAAATAACCACAGTCTTACGCCATTTAGCAGCAAACTTGCGATCTGGTTCATCGGGAAAAATATTTGAACGCTAAGTAGGCGCAATGACGTTACGTTTGCGGAATAGTCAAGAGGTCAAGGTCTATGCAGATGATTTTGGTGCTCGGCGCTGCTTGCAGCGTTCAGTGGCGATGGGGGCAATCCGCTTGATCGCGCACTTGCAGCGGCGAATGAAGATCGTCAGGAGACGGCTACGTACCATTATTCAGCATCGCTCTCTAAGGGTATGCTTGGGGCCGGTGATAAATCTATCGCCCATAATAACCGTGACGTCGCCTATGCGCGGCTTGGCTGGTACGACGCTGCCCTGAGTGACTTTACAGCGGCGAAATCCATGGCGGCAGGCGAATCAATTCTGTTCACCAACACGAAAACTGCCAGGAAAACCTCTACGCCCGTAAGCACGACCTCGCCCCGCAACCTGCCGTATTCAAGGTGCGGCATAAATCTAGAGCTGTGTGGTTGTTTTAGGCCTCAAACGGACCGGCCTTTAGCCAATCCACCGTATCTTTCAGCAGCGTTGGGATATCCCGAACCGCCACGCCCAGGCTGTCGCGCCGTTTGGTATCGAAGCCAGTTGGCGTGACGGGCGTTCCGTCTATTGGAGCGGGCATTTGCATCGTGGGCAGCAGCTTTTGCAGCTCACCGTAGATATCTTGCCAATGCCAGCTTTCGTAGACGCCGAAGTAGCGGCCTGACGCTGCAGGGTTTTCATAAGCCGCAAGGAAAAGTGCCGCCAGATCATGCAGGTGGATCATAGAGCTGGAATTGTTTGGGATCTGCTGATGCCGACCTTCGCCACCCTCAATCAATCGCTTCAGCCATACCTGCGGATTGCCCTGCATGTGCTCTGGCAGAATGACAGGGCCGTACATGCCTGTTGGCAGAAGGATGGACAGGCGGACATCATGTGCAGCCGCTAACGCCATTGCAGCCTTTTCCATGAAGGTTTTAGTGGCGGATGTGTATTTCTTGGCGCGGCGTTGTTCGGCTGCATCAGACCAGTGATCGACTTCATTCTTTACTGGCACAGATGGGATCGGGTTCGTGCTGCTAGTGCTGCTGCAGATCACGATTGTTTTGATGCCCTGGCGGATCGCGGCGCGCATGATATTGAGGCAACCATTGACGGTGGGCATGATAATGTCCCGCTCCCCCTCTGCATCATCCATATCCACCGCTCGCTTGCCTGTTGGCCCCGCGTAGACAGGGATCAGGCAGGCGATATAGACGCAATCCGCATACTTTAGCGGGGCATCAAACGCGGCTTCGTCGCTCATGTCTCCACTGAACAATTGGAGGCGATCAGCAGCCCCGGGCAAGCCCATCAAATAAGGTGCCTTCGTTGGCACAGTTGCGTCTCGCAGAGTGCCGTTCACCCGATATCCCCGCGCCAAAGCTTCTCGCGTGATGTGTGACCCGACGAGTCCGCTGGCACCAGCGACGGCGATTAATTTAGGCTGAGACATATACGTGGGCTCCTGGTTCAGGCGGGCGGTCATTGTTTCATGAAGGGCGTGCTAGCGACAGGGCAAGCGCTGCTTCTGACGCGGCTTGTGTGTCGGCTTGGCGGACGGCATCATCGGACAAAACCGCCAGCATGGAATTATCGGCTATGAAACGGATTGATGACGAGATTGATCTTCGTGAATTTTACGGGAAAGAGCCTTCGGAGCGTGCGCTGAAAAAGGTGATCAACAGGTTTGATACGCATTGCCGTCACTTCATTTCGCTTTCTCCATTTCTGGTGGTTTCTTCATCCTCACCTGATGGGCATCTGGATTGCTCGCCAAGGGGCGACCCACCGGGCTTTGTGCAGGTGTTGGACGACACGATGCTGTTACTGCCGGACCGGCCCGGCAATAACCGATTGGATACGTTGAGCAACCTCGTCGCCAACCCGGAAGTGGCGCTGATCTTCTTCCTGCCGGGCGTAAATGAGACGCTTAGAGTGAATGGCACGGCGGAAGTTGTTGAAGACCACCCCGCACTCGGCGATGCAGCGATCAATGGACGGGCGCCTAAATCCGGCCTCATAATCCATGCGCGGGAGATTTATCTGCACTGCGCCAAAGCCTTGATCCGCTCAAAACTTTGGGACCCGGAGGTTCAAATTGAGCGGAAATCCTTCCCCACCCTTGGCCAGATGATTGCTGACCAAGCAGGTGGTATGGATGGTGAAGCGCAGCAAGCCAGCATCGAAACCGCCTATAAAGAAGGCCTGTACTGATGAGCGAAGCGGAAGCCCGCCCCTGGCGCGGCAACAAAGTCCTCGAACAGCGCTATTTCGAGGATTTCGAGATTGGTGAGCTCTTTCTAAACCCATCGCGCACCCAAACCGATGCGCTGTTTGCCGCCTTCCAACTTGCCAGCGGCGATAATCATCCGATCCACTATGACGTTGAATATTGCCGCAGCCTGGGGTTCCCAGGCCTTCTCGCCCACGGCCTGCAGGTGCTAATCCAAGCTGCGCCGGGCGCCGGCGATTTCCCGTTTGTGGTGCAGGATTCCTTGAAGGCTGTCGTCGAAGTATCCGCCAAATTCAAGGCGCCCGTGTTTTCTGGCGACACCACATATCCGATGTTGGAAGTCGTTGGGCTAGAATCTGGGCGCACGACTGGCGTCGTCGTGTTGCGCTCAACCGTGCACAATCAGCGGGATGAGCTTTGCATGGACGGCGAGATTAAGACGCTGCTGAAGCGCCGTAACCTCGTCGCCTAAGAAAATTTAAGCCTTCGCGTAGCCTGCCAGTTTTAAGGCGTCCTCGATTTCCACCAGGATTTCGGGGTCGTCGATGGTGGCGGGCATTTTGAACGTCTGGCTGTCAGCAATCTTCTGCATCGTGCCGCGCAAGACCTTGCCCGATCGCGTTTTCGGCAACCGGTCAACAACGATGGCGCTTTTGAATGCTGCGACCGGGCCAATCTTATCGCGGACCATGGCGACGCATTCGCTTTGGATGTCCTCGTTTGGCCGGTTCACGCCGCTGGACAGCACCAAGAAGCCTACGGGCGTTTGCCCTTTCAATTGATCCGCGACGCCAACGACTGCGCATTCCGCTACATCTTTGTGCGCGGACAGCACTTCCTCCATGCCGCCAGTTGAGAGTCTATGACCGGCGACATTGATGATGTCATCCGTGCGGGCCATGACGAAGATATAGCCATTTTCGTCAATATATCCTGCGTCCGCCGTCTCATAATATCCAGGGAAGTTGTTGAAATAGGAGGACATATAGCGGTCATGGGCATTCCAGAGCGTTGGGAATGTGCCGGGCGGCAAGGGCGTTTTGATTACTAACGCGCCGATTTCGCCGGCAGGCACTTCATTACCGCCTCCATCCAGGACACGAATGTCATATCCGGCGACAGGCCGCGCGGGTGAGCCGTGTTTGATCTCCAGCAGGTCATAGCCCATGCAGTTGGAGCAGATCGGCCAACCGGTTTCTGTTTGCCACCAATGGTCAATCACCGGCACGCTAAGCTGTGCTTCTGCCCATTCCAGCGTTGCAGGATCAGAGCGTTCACCCGCTAGGAAAAGCGCGCGGAGGCCGGATAAATTATATTGCTTGAGGAGCTTGCCTTCGGGATCATCCCGGCGGATCGCGCGGAAGGCCGTTGGTGCGGTGAAAAGCAGCTTTACATCATGTTCCGCGATGACGCGCCAAAACACACCCGCATCTGGCGTGCCGATAGGCTTGCCTTCAAACAGAACTGTCGTGCAACCGTAAAGCAGTGGTGCATAGACGATATAGCTGTGGCCAACGACCCAGCCGACATCGGACGCGGCCCAATAGGTCTCGCCGGGTTCAATGCCGTAGATGTGCTTCATCGACCAAGCGAGCGCCACCATATGCCCGCCATTGTCGCGCACTACGCCTTTCGGCTCCCCGGTCGTGCCGGAGGTATAGAGCACATAGAGCGGGTCTGTCGCCGCAACGGGGGTGCAGGGGGCGGGTTCCGCTGTGGCCATAGCGCCCTTCCAATCCACATCCCGGCCTGGCTGCATGTCTGCCGTTGCCTGTTCACGCTGGAAGACCACGCAATGGTCCGGCTTGTGGCTGGCGAGGTCGATGGCGCCGTCTAGCAGTGGCTTATAGGGAATGATCCGACCCGGCTCGATCCCGCACGAGGCCGCTACAATAACTTTGGCCGCACTGTCATCAATGCGGACGGCAAGTTCATTGGCCGCAAACCCACCAAACACAACCGAATGAATGGCACCCAACCGCGCGCAGGCCAGCATGGCGACGGCGGTTTCTGGGATCATCGGCATGTAGATGACGATCCGGTCGCCTTTGCCGACTCCAAGTCTGGCCAGAACGCCAGCAAATCGTGCTGTCTGGTCCAGCATTTCTGCGTATGTGTATGTGGCTTTAGCACCCGTGATTGGGCTGTCATAAATGACTGCCGCCTGATCACCGCGCCCGTTGGCGACATGTCGGTCGAGCGCGTTGTAGCAAGTGTTTGTCTCTGCACCGACGAACCAACGCCGGGGGAAGTAGCCCTCGGGCGCCAAAACCTGATCTGCCGGTTTGAACCAATCGATAGCCTTTGCCGCTTCCGCCCAGAAGCTTTCCGGGTCGGTCAGCGCGCGTTGCTGCATCTGATCAAAGGTTTCGGTCATCATCGGCCCTCTCAATTTTTCTCGCCCTGTATTGTTAGGCCGCAGAGCCGGCTGCAGCAATCACGAAATGTGTTGGATGCGGTCTTGCTCTAATCGCTTGCCCAAAGCAGGATGCGCCAATCGAATTACGCTTAAGAGTAAGGACGAAGAAACATGGGCATTCTTGATCGCAAGGTAGCGCTTATCACAGGCAGCGGGCGGGGCATTGGCCGCGCGATAGCGATGGATATGGCGAAAGGTGGCGCAAAGGTCGTCGTGAACGACTTGGGCGCAGGGCTTGATGGCGGGGAAGGCAATGCCGGCCCAGCAGAAGAAACCGCAGCGGATATCCGTGCTGCTGGCGGTGAAGCCACCTACAACACTGATAGCGTGGCCGAAATGTCGGGCGCCAAGCGCATGGTTGAAGCTGCGATGGATGTGTTCGGTGGCATTGATTGCGTCGTCAACGTGGCGGGCATCTTGCGGGATGGCATGTTCCACAAAATGGAAGAAGGCGATTGGAAGGCCGTGTTGGATGTGCACTTAAACGGCTGCTTCAACACCTCCCGCGCTGCGATTGAGCATATGCGCGAGAAGGGCAATGGCGCGTTCGTGCATTTCACCTCGACCTCGGGCCTCGTCGGCCAAATTGGGCAGGCGAATTATGCAGCAGCAAAAATGGGCATTGTCGGCATGAGCCGTGTGATCGCCATGGAGGGTGCCCATAAGGGTGTCCGGTCCAACTGCGTTGCCCCTTTTGCTTGGACGCGGATGATTGAAAGCATCCCGATCAAGAGCGAGGAGCAGGCCCGTTCATTTGAAGCTTTCCGGACCGGCGCTACGGCGGAACATGTCGCACCAGTCGTTAGCTATCTTTCCAGTGATGCTGCAAGCGGCGTGAATGGCCAAGTGTTTGGCGTGCGCGGTAACGAAATCTATCTGTTCACTCAGCCGCGCCCCGCAAAGACGGTGCATAACGGTGCTGGATGGACCCATGATAGCCTGGCAGCCATGCTGGAACCATCTATCCGCCGCGAAATGACGGGCCTCGACGGAACAGGCGAATATTTTGATTGGGACCCGATTTGAGCTGTAACGACGGCGGTATGATTGGGGCTAAGGAGATAGAATGATGGATTCAGCAGCTGTAATCCTTGATGGCCGGGAACCCCAAGCTGGCGTTTCCCACGTAATGGGCGGTGTTACATCGCCATTGATCGAGGACACGATCCCTGCCGTCCTGAAAGATACAGCGGCGCGATTTGGGGATCGGGATGCTGCAATCTTACCCACCCAAAACATCCATTGGACCTATGCTGAGTTCGACCATCAGGTCGACCGGCTGGCAGGCGGTTTACACGCGCTCGGTTTCCGTAAATGCGACAGGGTCGGCATATGGGCGCCAAACCGCGTTGAATGGCTGCTCGCGCAGTTCGCGACCGCGCGGGTGGGCATTATTCTGGTCAATATCAATCCTGCTTATCGGGTTTATGAGCTTGAATTTGTGCTGAACAAAGTCGGCTGTAAGGGGCTGATAGCGGCGCGGTCATTCAAGTCTTCGGACTATGCCGCGATGATTGCAGAACTGGCGCCTGAACTGAGCAACCACAACGCGTTCAATGAACTCAACGCCGCCTGCCTACCGCAGCTGAAACGCGTGATCTGTATGGGCGATGATGCGCCCGCAGGCATGCTGGGCTTCGACGCTGTTGTTGCTATGGGCGATGCCGTTGATGAGGCGGACCTGGATGTGATCACGGCCACGCTGGACCGGAATGAGCCGATCAACATCCAGTTCACCTCCGGCACCACAGGGCAGCCTAAAGGGGCGACGCTGACTCACCGGAATATCGTCAATAACGCCCATTTTACAACGGCTGCGATGGAGTTTACGGAAGCAGACAGGCTCTGCATTCCAGTCCCGTTTTATCATTGCTTCGGCATGGTTATGGGCACGCTTGGCTGTGTCACAAAGGGGGCGGCCATGGTCGTTCCGGGCGAGGGTTTTGAGCCTGCCGCGACCATGCAGGCCGTATCCGACGCCAAGTGCACCGCGCTCTATGGCGTGCCGACAATGTTCGTTGCTGAACTAGAATTACCGGACCTTAAATCCTATGATCTCTCGGCTCTGCGCACAGGCATTATGGCCGGCGCGCCCTGTCCGATTGAGGTGATGCGCCAAGTGCAAGGCGTGATGAATATGAGCGACGTCACCATCGCTTATGGCATGACGGAGACAAGCCCGGTCTCCTTCCAAAGCAATGTCAATGATCCATTGGAAAAGCGCGTTACGTCCGTTGGCCGCGTGCATCCTCATGTGGAAGTCAAAGTCGTTGATGGGGAAGGTGCTGCTGTGCCAATTGGCGAGCAGGGCGAGCTTTGGACGCGTGGTTATAGCGTCATGCAGCGCTATTGGGGCGACGAGGAGCAGACGGATGCTGCCATCGATGCTGGGGGCTGGATGAAAACCGGTGATCTCGCGACGATTGATGTAGAAGGCTTCTGCAACATCACAGGCCGCGTCAAAGATATGATCGTGCGCGGTGGTGAAAACATCTATCCGCGCGAGATTGAAGAATTTCTCTATAACCACCCCGCCGTCAGCCAGGTGCAGGTGTTCGGCCTTCCGGATGAGCGATTCGGTGAGATCAGCGCTGTATGGATCATCAAGAAGCCTGGAACAGAGCCAACGGAAGCTGAAATCATCGGCTTCTGTAAGGGCAAAATTGCCCATTACAAAGTTCCAGCACTCGTCCGTTTCGTTGATGAAATTCCGATGACGGTAACAGGTAAGCCGCAGAAGTTCGTCATGCGCGATCTGATGATGAAAGAGCTTGGTATCACGGCGGCTAAAACAGCCTAGTCAGTTTTCTGCACGGCCAGACCAGCGAAAATGACGTCGAGAATGGCGCGAAGTTCGGGCATTATGGTTGTTCGATCAATCCAGTTCACCAACGTTATTGGCATCCAGAATGCCTTTAGCGCGTTTAGGACAGCGGCAGCGGTTGGTTCTGGATCAAGCCCGTTGAGGTGACCAGATGCGATGCCCCGTCTAATCTCACGGGCAACGCGCTCACGTTTCCAGCGCATATGCTCCTCCAACATGGCGAGGCCGTCTGCATCTTCACAGAGGAATTCCGCTAGCTCGACGATTTTTGGCGTCCGCTCCAATTCATCTACTAAGTGAGCGACGCCGGTTTCGATGAATATGCGGATGCGTGTTTCAGGGGCGTCGCCCGCCTGCATCAGCGCCATTTCCATAGCGGTTTCCATCAGATCGAAATATCCGTGCACAACGGCGATGCCGATAGCCTGCTTGTTCTTGAAGAACCGATAAAGATTGCCCGGAGACATCTCACAGCGCGCCGCAATATCGCCAATATTGGTTTTCTGGAAGCCGTAGTGGGAAAATAGCTCAAGCGCTTGGCGACAGATTTCGGCTCGGGTTGCTGCGGCTTTCACGTCTGGGGACATTTCATTCATCAGATCAAGCGCCGCCGCCGAAGAAGTAGGTCAATTTCACACGCAAATAGGAATCCCGTTTGAGCGAGGATGCAAGGCCTTGATTGTCCGTATTGAGAAAAGCCTGGCCTTCGAGCCCAAGCGTCATGACTTCAAACACACGGCGGCTGGCTTCTAGGCGGAGATTGGTTTCAGTGCTCTCGACGTCGATAGCGCTGGTGAAAAGCAGGCTTGAACTGGCAGGGTCGTTGAGCGCCAACCGGGCCCCCAAAATCAAGTCATTCTGGAAGATGGTCGTGGCGTCATCGAAGCGGCTATCGAATGCATTTTCCGCGATCAGGCCAAGGTCCACGTTGTCGCCATCTACGGCGAATAGGGTGTGTTCCAATCCGCCAGTGGCGGCAGCAAAATCCTCGTTCACGAAATCACGATTCTTCTGGTTGATCCTTCCTATGCCTTCAAATTTCCAAAGCGTAGCACCAGATGTGTATTGCGCATCAAACCCGATTTGGCCGATTAGTTCATAGAACGGGCGCAGCGCGCCACCCTGAAATACGAATGCGGGATCGCGTCCTAGGCCATAGAAACCGGACACGCCAAAATCCACATCTCCATACACGCCTGCAAAGCGCAAGGCGGCGGCAGTCGTCCATTCTTCGGCGCTCGTATCATAGATCGCTCGGTCGGTATCTATTGGCAGGCTGGTGCGGAGGCGTCCATCTTCGCCTGGGAAGGTGCGCTCGCGGAAATAGGGCAAGATGAATGTGGAGAATTCGCCAACGTCCGCCAGGTAAGCCACGCGGACAAGCGGTTGGCCCAGCCGGTCCTCATCGTCCAAATCTTCGACCTGATCTGTTTGATTGATGATATCGACCAGATGGACCGCTTCCGTTTTCCCCCAAAACACCGTGTCGACGCCAAATGTGGCGGACCATGGGCCGCTGATATAGTCAACCTTCAATTCACGGATACCGGCGTGCGTGCGCTCATCATCCGCCTCGTCGAAGCGGGCGAAGGGGGTGAACTTGAAGGCGATGTCGCCATCATGCCATTCCAACAGCAGCGTCGCTGTGCCAGCGATGGAGGCGGCATGGCGGTACTGGCCGGCGAATTGTGGTGCTCCGGCAAATTCTGTCGCTTCAAGCTCAATCTCGCCAAATATCTCCTGATGCTCCGGGGGTGCCGCGAGCGCAGGTGTCCCGGCTAAAGCGAGGGCCAGCGTCGCCAGGGCGGATGTGCGGACAGCGCCCATTACCGTGCCAGGCGCTTCAGGCGATTGGCGTCAAAGTCAGCTTCACTTAAGCCATTGCCGAACTTGTAGTTTGTCCACAAGAGGTCGGTCGATTTGCCGGTCTGCTTGTTCTCCATTCGCATCGTTCCAGCACGCCAGTATTTGCCGAGATACTGCTGGTAGCCCGTGAAGGTCAGCTGCTTTTCTAGGTCGCCGCGCCGGTTGAAAAATTGGATGGTCTGCAGGCGAAATTTAGCAGTGTCCGTCCAAGCGATGCGCTTGGAGTATCCAGATTTCTTGTTCTTCGGAATACTCTCCGAGACATGACAGGTCAGGGCTGGGTCCGTTGGGCAAGGTTCATCGCGGAGCCATTTGTAATCGTAGTCTGCCACTTCCTGGCTGCCGAGATCCTCGTAGGAGAATTCTGACGATACGAACTTTCCGGTGCGGTTGGAGGATGAAATTCGTTTCACGCGCTTTACGGCAGGGAGATAAAGCCACTGGTCGTCGTCATTCGGTTCAACTTTGGCGTGGGTCAGCAGTGCCGTCCCTCGAATGTCCCTTGGCTTACTGAAGACGATGACGCCGAAGTCGCCGACATTGGTCTCAGGCCGTTCACGGGTCATGTTATCGAATACACGGCGGCTCTCGCGGCCTTGCTTGTCGCGCAGTACCATCTCTCCACTCGCCGTGAAATCGCCGAAGCCGAGGTCGCGCTGGTCTGCTTCGACGGCGATGGCTAGGCCTTTTTCTTCGGGTGTTCCAGCGCTGGCGGGGCGTGGTGTGAACGCAGTGCCGGCCAGTAGGATCGCCAATGTTGCAGCAGCAACAGGTTTGGTCATCGGTTTTCTCCGGGTTTCGAGCCAAATCAGCAAGGAGGGCAGGAGGAGGAAGTCAGCGACGAGCGCTAAAGTTATCGTAATCGCGGTCAATTTCGCCATGTCGCCGTTCACAGCGAAGCCCGATTGGGCCAGCACCGCGAACCCGCCAACCAAGCCAAGCGTTGTCACGAACATCGCCATGCCGACGGATTTGAACGCGAAACGCACACCATCCTCCGCGTTCGCCCCACGCTTTCGGGCTTCGGTGTATTTGGAGAGGAAATGGACTGTATCGTCCACCACAATCCCCAGCGTCGCCGCTAACACAACCGCAATTGCAAGCGTCACTGCGCCGACCCCATAGCCCCATATGCCAAACGCCATAACGGCGGGGATAATATTTGGGATCAGGCTCACCAGCCCAATCTTCAAATTCCAGAGCGCGATGGTGATAATGCCAGATATCAGGATCAGCGCTATGAGCGTGCCAGAGAGCATCGCCCGCACATCACGGTATGAGATCAGGTTAAACACGTGAACGACGCCAGTTGGCGTAACAAGCCTGACTGCCGGGTTTTCTGATTTCCAACCGGATTGGATGACGGGCGCATTGCCGTTCAACCAGTCGCCGGCGCGCAGGGTCAGGCCGCGCATGGCGGCGGTTGTCACGTTCGCCATTAGTACTGTGACACGCATGGTGCGGCGGTCCACATCGATGCGGTCCGTCAGGTCCATGCCGTAGCCGATGCTCAATTCGTACAGGAACAGATATTGGCTCGCTTCCTCACGGTTATCGGGGATTCTGAAGAAGGTCGGGTCATCGCCGTGCATGTTCATGTTCAGGCGTTTAATGGTGTCTGTCAGGCTGCTGACATAAGTCACTTCCGGCTGATCGCGTAGCCAATCCGTGAATGCGGTCACTTCTTTCAGGAACGCTGGATCATTGACGCCTTGGGCCTCGCCGGAGGGTAGGGGAAATTCGATACCACTTACTCCGGTTAGCCGTTCCTCAATGAAATCAGTATCTTGGCGGAACTCATAGCGTTCATCGAAATAACGCAAGAAATCGTCTTCCAGGCGTAGTTGGCTGACACCCACTGCGAGCCCTGCCACTAGTAGCGCCGTTCCTGGCAGCAGTAATTTGCGCTTGGCGATGACGAACTCGGCCAACTTGTCCATGAGCTTGCTGGCGCCAGCTTGCGATGTGCGGCGACCGACCGGCAGTAGCGTCACTAGTGTTGGCAGGAGGGTCAGGGTGTAGACCATCGCCGCCAATACGCCGATGCCAACGACATTGCCCAGTTGGCGGAATGGCGGTGAGATCGAGAAGTTCAGGCAGAAGAAGCCGATAGATGTCGTTACGCAGGCGATAACGATGGCGCCCATATGGTCTTCTAATGCGCGGATCGCCCATTGCTTGCGGTCTGCTGTTTTCACCATGGTTTGTCGGCAGGATGAGAGGATGTGCACTGCGGACGCTACTGCAAGCGTCAAGATGTAGAGCGGTGCCAGGATCGTGACGGAGTTCAGCGGTAAGCCCATCCAGCCAAGTGCGCCAAGTCCGCCGAGGGCAGAAAGCGTGATTACGATCAGCACGCTAAATGTGCCTAAGATGGAACGAAGCGCCAGGCCAACAATCAGCAGGATCACGATGAACATTGGCCCTAGCAGGTTCTTACTGTCCGCCTGACCAGAGACCGAGAACTGGTTGTTGATCATAACAGCGCCGCTGAAGCGGATTTCGATAAATGGATAAGCCGCTTCAAGCTCTGTCCGTAATTCCATGGCCGCAGCGACGATGGACGGTACCTCTGTCAAAGTATCCTTCTGGGGCAGGGTGAAGCGGACGGAAACCTGGGTCACATCCGCTGCTTTCGGCACGAATAGGTCGACGATTTCTACCCGCTCTAAAGCTAAGCGTTTGGCCTTTGCGGCTTGCTCTGCTGTCACGGTTGCTGGCTCCTCAACCAGATCCCGGACGATCATCTCGTCGGCTTCGGAATATGTGTGCTGGAAATTTGTGATGGAATCGACCCGGCGCACGAACGGCAGACGCCACGCCCTATCCGTGATCTCACCGATGACGCCAAGCACCTTTGGGTCAAAAATATCGCCGCCCTTGGGTACGACCACAATCATCAGATTGTCATCTTTGGCGAAAGTCTCCTCAAATCGGTCGAGGGCCTGCCTGTCTGGATTTTCCGGGGCGAAGAAGACCCGGGCGTTTGGGTCTAGGGGCCAGATTTGGTCAATCCGGGCGATAGATAAGGCCACCAGTGCGACTGTCAGCGCTAACCAGAGCCAACGGGCACCAACGATAAATCGCGCGGCGCGGCCTGTTAAGGATGTGCTCTTGTCGACAGTGGCGGCATTGCCTGCATTCAAAGCCATCATATCGCCCTATGTGAATACTGAATATTTCGTTATATATTCAATATTCACATACTGGAGTCAAGCATTCCTTGAAGCCTATTACCGCACCGCCTGTGCCAAGATGGAAACGGATGCGCAATGGGGTCGTTTGCGCCAGAATAAGTTTGACCGTGATCGTGGTCGGAAGATCAATTCAGATCAATAAAAAACTTAATAAAGCCATGAAAGTAAATGATATGTATATGAAGATTGATGATATCATAGCGGAAGTAGTCAATGGATCGCTTGATGCTAGGGCCTCCGTTCCAGGCGTTGTCGCTATCGCGGCTGACAGCAGCGGCGTGATCTATGAGGGGGCGGCTGGTGAACGCCGCTTGGGATCAAGTGAGGCCATGCGCACGGATCAAGTGCTGTGGATTCATTCGATGACCAAGCCGGTCACTGGTGCTGCGTGCATGCAATTGGTCGAGCAAGGCAATATCCGCCTAGATGATGATTGCGGCGCGCTTGTGCCCGCCCTGAATATGCCGGATGTACTTGAAGGCTTCGATGACCAAGGGAAGCCTATCCTCCGTCCAGCCAAGGGCGTAATCACTTTGCGCAATCTGCTCACCCACACATCCGGCTACGTCTATGACATGTGGAATGCGGATCAGCAGGCTTGGATTGAAGCCCATGGCGTGAAGCGCGAAGACATTTTTGGCGCAGTGGCGGATCGCCCACCCCTAGCGTTTGACCCCGGGACGCGCTGGCAATATGGCGTAGGTATAGATTGGGCGGGGAAGGTGCTTGAAGCGGTCACAGGTGAGGCGCTGAGTGTCTATGTCCAAGAAAATATCTGTACGCCGCTTGGCATGGCGTCGACTGGGTATCTGCTGACAGACGCGTTACGGGCGCGCTTGGCCGGGGTACATCAACGTGGCGACGATGGTGCTGTTAATGCGGTCGATTTTGATCCCCCGCAGAACCCGGCGCATTTCAACGGCGGCGGGGGCATGTATTCAACCGCACCTGATTACGCCCGCTTCATGCGTATGATGCTGAACGGCGGCAGTTTGGACGGTGCGCAGATATTGAAGCCTGAAACGGTAGCGTTGATGAGCCAGAATCATATTGGCGATGTACTGGTCGAGAAACTCAACAGTTGCATGCCGCACTTAACCTGTGATGCTGAATTCTATTCGGGTATGGCCAAAAAATGGGGCTTGACATTCATGATAAATCAGGAAGATGTGCCCGGTGCTAGACGCGCTGGATCGCTCGCATGGGCCGGATTGCGCAATTCATATTTCTGGATCGATCCAAAGTCTGACCTGTCCGGCGCGATCTTTACTCAACAGTTCCCATTCGCGGACCCAGGCGTGCTGGCGCTGCTAGATCGGTTTGAGCGGGCCGTATATGCCCACGCCGGTAAAAATTAGCAGCACCCGCAAGAAGCGGGTGGTTTGGGCGCGGGTGCATCCCCATTCTAAGCTCCAACACGCTGAAGGAGCATTCAGATGACTGATGTTGATGTCTACCCGAAAATCGCATCCGCTATGGCCGCCATTGCCGATATGCGGGCAGAACAGCCAGACCTGGACTGGGTCGCGGCTGAAGTGGGCATGTCACCTGCGCATTTTCAGAGAGTTTTCAAGCGTTGGGTGGGGCTTAGCCCTAAGAAATTCCTGCAACACTTGACTTTGGATTATGCAAAAGCGCGGCTGGAAGAAAGCCAAAGCGTGCTCGATGCAGCATTGGATGCAGGCCTATCCGGCCCGGGCCGCTTGCATGATCTATTCGTCGTACACGAAGCCATGACTCCCGGTGATTACAAACGCCGGGGTGAGGGGCTTCCGATGCGCTGGGGCTGGGCTGAATCGCCATTCGGTCTGACGCTGCTGTTCATAACGGACCGCGGCTTGGCCGGTCTGGCGTTTGCAGAGCCGGGCGCTAAGGGTGAGCAGGCGGATGTCCTCGCCAGTATGCAGGGGCGTTGGCCTGCGGCTGAATTTGTTGGGGATGTTGCTGCAGCCGAAGCCATGGCAGCACGGATTTTCCAGGATACGGCCAGCCAGGCTCCACTGCCGCTTTGCCTGATCGGCACGCCGTTTCAGATTAAGGTCTGGCGGGCGCTACTGGAGATTCCAGATGGTCATCTAGCGACCTATGGTGCTGTTGCGAAGCTTGCTGGTCAGCCGAAGGCGGCGCGGGCGGTTGGTGCAGCAATTGGTAGGAATCCGATCAGTTGGCTCATCCCGTGCCACCGCGCGATTCTCAGCAACGGCTATGTGCAGAACTACGAATGGGGCATTCCCCGCAAGCTTGCCATGATCGGATGGGAAGCGGCGCAACGGGACGCCGTCCACCAGCAGAACGCGGCCGCTTAGGCAGATCGGGCGGCCTGTATTTCAGATTGCTGCGAGACCGGGTGCTACACACCGCGTGCGTCATCCAGCGGTGTAACTGCAAGGGAAATGCCACCAAGGACGGCAGAGTCGTTCGGATTTTGCTCCAGAGTGACCAATTCGACATCGAGCGCGCTCAAGGCCTCTGCCGTTTCGGTTATGCACTCCGGGACCAAATTATCCATTGCGCCGCAGCCTGTTTTTGCACTCTGGAAGACATCCGGCGCTACAACTCTCAGGCTAGCGGAGCTAGGCTTAACAGAAGCTTGATAAAGACCTTAAAGATCGGCCCCTATCAGCTTCAAATGTTCTCTTCGACCCAGGCTTTGATGGCTGGTTTTGCTGCTGCACCCACTTTGGTTGCGGCCAACTGGCCATCCTTGAACATCATCAGCGTGGGAATGCCACGAATACCGTGGGACCCTGGCACGCCCGGGTTATCGTCAATGTTCAGCTTAACGATATCAACTTTGCCAGCCAGTTCTTCGGAAATTTCTTCCAGAGCCGGGCCAATCGCTTTGCAGGGGCCGCACCATTCTGCCCAAAAATCGACAACAACGGGTTTGTCGCTCTTCAGAACGTCTTGGTCAAAGCTGCTGTCGGTGACGGGGCGCGTGGCCATAGCTGTAATTCCTTCAATTGATGTGGTCGCTGTATTCTAGCTAGGGGTTGGCACCTGATCCGTCAACGGATGAGGCCTGCTTCATTTGTGCGATCTACGCTAAACTGTGTGGCGCGATTAGACTGTGCGGTAGAATGACAAGCCTTGGGGCCTCCGTCCAGAGAAGTGCGGCCTTGATTATTCGGCCAGGAAACGCTTGCACTGCCAAATCCTGATACACCGCCATTTGCGCCAGATAGGGAATCGGTGTGGCTTCCGCTGTTGTCGGCGGTGGGCGGTTACTTTTGTAATCAACAATCAGCACTTCGTCTTCTGTCACGAGCAATCTGTCGATAATGCCAGCGACGGGTTGGCCAGCGAGGGTGCCGGCTATTGGCGTTTCGGCCAGTGCGTGTTCGTCGAAGATATTTGCGAATTCTGGGTCCTCTAAAACCCGCATTACGGCTTTGAGGATATCTTGTTGCTCTGCTAGCGTGACGCCGTCTGCGCGGGCCAGGTAGCGTATTGCGGCTTTTGACCGGGCCTCACGGGGCAGGGCAGGCAGGCGTTCCAGCAAGCGGTGGATCATCAATCCGCGCCCAAAGCGCGTGGCGGCGCGTTCTGATTTCTGGCCCCATTCCAGCGGGGAGAGTACCGACGATAGATCGGCCACGGCTTCTGGCACAAGCTTAGACGGTGCCGTGATTTCGGGTGCGCGGGGTGGGGCTGCGAAAGGTTGCTGCCACCAGCCGGGCAATATATGCGGGATGTCAGGGCTGGAATCCGTCTGAACGGCATCGACAGACGCACCATCGCCTTGATCGTCTAAGACCAGCATAGGCGCTTCTGAGAAATACACACCTTCCTCAACGTGGTCTTCGAGAGAGCGTATGCCAGTTTCAACAAGCCCATGCCAGGTCAGCGCCATCTTTTCCGCTTTTAGGTTGGTCTCCCAGCCGCAGACATAAAGCCTGTCTTCTGCCCGGGTCATCGCAACATAGAGCAGGCGGCGACGCTCTTCTTCCTGGCGCTGCGCACGGGCTTCACGGAGGGCATTGATTGCAGTTGGATCAATTGCTTTGCGGGTTGGCCCTAGTATCGGAGCAACACCTTGCTCCGTATCGGTCCAGAACAGGCCTAGTGTGTAGTTTGCTTCCCCTCGTGTCGTTTGAGGCAGGAAAACTACAGGCGCTTGCAGGCCTTTGGCAGCATGGGTGGTCATGATGCGCACGCCCGACGCACTTTCTTCAAGCTGGCGTTTGATCTCCACTTGGTCCCGTTCAACCCAGCCGAGGAAGCCTTGCATGCTTGGGGCATTGTCATCGCTATAGGCCAACGCCAGGGACATAAAGGCATCGAGCGGGTCACGGGCGGCTTCGCCCATGGCAGAAATCATGCGGGCGCGGCCCCGCATTGCGCCGAGCGCCCATTGATAGAAATCGAATGGCGGTTCGAAGTCGGCGTGCCGTAGCGCTTCGCTGACAAAGGCCCAAGCCTCTGCATAGGCTGAACCTGGTTCCGCCGCGCGCTCTTGCAGGCGTCGCCAGAGTGGTTGCTCGCGTCGGCCATGCGCCAGTTCGAACAGCGCCTTCTCGGACAACCCAATCAGCGGTGATTTCAGCAGTACGGCGAGCGACAGATCGTCTTCTGGCAGAATAGCGATAGCGCCCAACGCGATAAGGTCACGGATAGCGAGTTGTCGTGTTAGCCGCATCCGGTCGACGCCAGCGGTAGCGATATCTTTGGTCTTCAGGGCGCGGGTAAGCAGGTCGGCGAAGGTGCTTCGGGTCTGGAGGACAACCATGATGTCACTGGCACGAATGCGGCGTCCTTCGGGCGCTGATGGTCCCGGCGGCAGGCGTTCATTTGGATCATTGAGTAGTTCTTGGATCTTATTGGCGACAAGTGCGGCCAACCCAGCCTCGACGCTAGCGTTGGCGTCTGGATAGGCCTTCAACGGCGTCCAGCGGTCCGGCATGTCCGCCGTTTCTGGCTTCTCGAGCACTGGCCATAGCTCGACCCGTCCGGGCAGGCCGGGGCGGGCGGAGATATGGGCGGGCGGCTCTGCTTCCGGTGTAAGGCCTTGGTAGGCTTCCAGTGCTGCAAACGTGGCGTCCACGGCGCAGAGGACGGCGGGGACGGACCGAAATGATACATCCAAGGACCGATCTTCGAACTCTTGCTCAGCGCCTGTCGCCAGAGTCTTGAACCAAGCCCGGCTTTTCGCGAACTCTTTGGGATCAGCCCGTTGGAAGCTAAAGATCGATTGCTTCGGATCGCCAACTGCAAACAGTGTGCGGCCCATATCAGCGCCATCACGATAGAATTCTGCAGCGAGAGCATGAACAATCGCCCACTGCTCTGGGTTTGTGTCTTGGGCTTCATCGACCAGGATGTGGTCAATGCCTGCGTCTAGTTTGTAAAGCGCCCATCCAGCGCCGCCATCGGCTTCCAGCAGGTCGCGAGTTTTTAGGATCAAGTCATCGAAATCGAGCTTTGCCGCAACCCGCTTTGCACGGGCATAGCGCTCGCCAATGGCGCTGGCGAGGCGGATGGCTGCTTCTGTATCCGCCGCACATTCGGCCGCCCAAAGGCGTTCGCGCGCATTGGTAATCCAGTCCAGGCAGTCCGCGTGGGCTTCTTCGAACCAGCTATTGGCTTTGAGGACACCCTTTGTGGCGGCGCTTGCGAAGGGTGTGCTTTCACCGCCGCCCGTAAAGAATGCATTGAACAACGGTAGCGTCATGGCGCAGCGGCCATCCGTATCGCTTGCTAGCCATGCATCTAACGTGTCGCCTTTGCTTTTATCCGTCTTCCCACCATTCAGCCACGCCGTCATCAACCGATGGAGCTTGGTTTCCATACCTTGATCAAGCGTCGCGATGGCGCGCATGGCGAACTCGGGGGCTGCGCTTTCTGCATCTACTTCAAGCAAGCGCCAGGCTGCTTGGGTGGCAGCATCCGTCCCGCCGAGTTGATCGATCCGTGCGCGCTCAGCCAATAACGCCTTTAGTAGCTCGTCGAATGCGTCTGCAGTGCCCCGCTGCACCAAACGCTCCAAGGCAGGGGTCAATCGTGGGTCAGAAGCTTCGCCTGCCAGAATATCCTGAAGCATGCCATCGCGGGCTTCGCGGAGAAGGTCTGCTGCGGCGCGTTCGTCTAGGGCGGCGAACCCTGGCGGCACGCCTGCCTCCACGGGAAAGCGTTCTAGTGCGGATTGGCAGAAGGAATGCACCGTCTGCACTTTCAACCCGCCTGGCGCATCAACGACGGTGGCGAACAGCGTTGCAGCGCGTGCAAGCATTTCAGGCGTCGGGTTGAAGGCACCCATGCCGCTCAAGTCTTCGCGGAGAGCGTCCTGGCTGGCAGCGGCCCATAGGCTCAAGCGATTGATGATGCGATTCGCCATTTCAGCAGCGGCGGCCTTAGTGAATGTCAGGCAGAGGATGCGGTCTGGTTGCGCACCTGCAAGCATCAACCGCAAAGCCCGGTCTGTTAGCACCTTGGTTTTCCCGGACCCGGCGGATGCGCTGACCCAAGCCGAGAGGTCGGGCGTTGAGACAATCCGTTGGCTGCGGGCCGCGCGTTCTGTCGGATTATCAGCCATCACGACTCCTCCACATCATTGGAGAGCCGGGCGAGCGTTCGGTATTCGGAAAATCGGGGTGCCTCATTAAAGGCAGCGCGCGGTTCGCTGAGATAAGGCGTATCTGCCTCATCGAAGCCTGCAATCAGGCGTTGGAAGCCTTCCCACGCGATATCCATGGCGGATTCGGCGACCTCACCATCAATAGCCGTCACTTTGCCGCCGTCACGGCCCGCCAACTGCCATATTGCGAGCAGCGATGTTTCAAGTGCGGCAAGGGTTTCACCATCGCCATCTTTGAAGGCACCGTGACGGGCGATTGCAGCTTCCAATGGCAATTGCGGCGCATCGGCGCTCGCTATGGCTTTTTTCGTGGGCGGCGCGCCAGTCTTATAATCGATGATAGCGAGCGTGCCGTCGCCGCTTGCGTCGATCCTATCTGCCCTGGCGGTCAGCTTGAACGGCCCGCCGGGCGCTTGGAATACGGCCTCGCCTGTCAATTCCGCATGGGCTTTCGCAAGTGCGATATCTTCTCGATGTGCAATCTCCCGCTCTGCAGCCCAGCGTGCAGACCGCTCGAACGCTGGCCGCCAAAAGGCTCGCGCTTCTGTGTGGTCTGCGAACTCGGCGAACGCTTCATCGCCCGCTTCTAGGATTGCGGCCAGAACGTCATCCGGCAGGTGGTCAGCGTATTTTTGTAGGAAGGACTCAAATGCCGCGTGGACAATACGGCCCCTGTCAGCGGGACTTGGAGCTGGGTCTAGGTCGCCAAGCGGATACAGCTCAAGTACGCGTTTGGCATAGATCGCGTAGGGATCAAGGATCAGCGTATCGATTTCCGTTGCAGAAAGGCGGCGAGGACGGGCCTTGATAGGTGGGCAGAAGTTTGGTGGTTCGGAGCCTGCAATGTCCTGTGTCGGATCAAGCGCTGCCGCCAGATAGCGATAGCGCTCCTGACCATCCGTTAGTTTCGGGCAGGCACCGTCCGCCGCCAGAACCGCATCTAGGCGGACCAGCCAGCGCGATGGCTTGGTCGGCGCATCGTCGCGCAGCAGGCTTCGGGTTAGAAGGACATTTGGGCAATGCAGAAGTTGCGCGAAGTCATGGGCAGAAAGGCCAAGGCGCTTTTCCGGGTCCGTCAGCCCGATCTCCCGGCGCATGGCGCGGCTGAACCAAGGGTCGGCGGCAGGTGGGCGCGGCCATACACCTTCATCCAGCCCGCCAAGTACGACAGCATCGAACCCCGCCAGGCGCGCTTCCAATACGCCCATGATCTGGATCGGCGAGCCAACTGCTTGGTTGTTGCGAACAGCGGCACCTTCGATGAGCGCGTCAAAGCTTTCGGGATAATCCCGGCCATCAAGCGATGGGCTAGCGTCCGCCGCATCTAAAGTTTCAGCGAGGAGGGCGGCAGCGGCTTCACCTGCGTCCCCCTGCCAGAGGGCTGCAGCGCCCTCGCTCTCATCACTCGCAGCCAGCGCTTCGGCAATGCGGATGTGCGCTTCCAGCATTGGGTGGAGTGCGTTGCTCTCTGTGAGCTGCTCGATTAATGGGGCTATCAAGTCGTGCGCGCGTTCAGCGAATGCCGCCAGCTCTGGCTTTTCTAGTTCATGCAGAAGCGTGGCGGCATCAGCCAGTGTGAGGGCTTGGCGTTGGTGCCGGTCATCCCGCCATACGGTACGTTCAAGCGCGCGGGCGTTGGCGCGAAATTCTGCACGGCTGATGCCGCCTGCGCTTAATGGATGCTTCAGCAGTGAGAGAATATCGACAGCGCCCGCTCCGGTACGGCAAGCGCGGGCGACAAGGCGGAGATACGCACCGAGCGGTGTTTGACCAAGCGGCTCACCGGCGCTGTCATCTGCTTCGATCTCCCAACGCCGCAGTTCCGCCCGGACCCTGCGCGCCAAGCCCCGATCCGGTGTTACAAGGGCCAGCTTGGGGTAGGGTTTTTCCAAAGTCAGAATTTGCAGCTGTTCACGCAGATAAATCGCGGCGATGCGAGCTTCTTGATCCTGGCTCGCAGCATCCACGCGCTGAAGATTATTGATCGCTTGGGTGAATTGGCTTGGCTGGATAGACCGCCACTTATGTGCTTCCCGCGCTGGCCTAAGCGCCTCAACAATAAGATTGGCGCGCGGTGAAGCAGGTGCATCGACTGGCCAAGTTTGCACGTCAGCCGGTTTGAAGTCTAGTGCCGCAAGCGCTGTTGCCATGGCATGCTGCGGGTGGCCTGGGCTTTCTCGGATATGCCGAAAGCCATCATCGTCGACATCGTTCTCGAAACCGGGGAGGACGACAATTCCGTTCGGGCCATCCAGAAGTGCCGACATTAGTGCACGCGTGCCGAGTTGTGCGCCGGTCGAGCCTGCGATTAATGTAAGCTGGGTGGGCGGTTGGTGCGTCCAAGCTTCCGCCTGGGCATCAATCAATGCTTCGCGACGGGTGGTAGGGTCCAAGCGATCAAGCTCAGCCAGCATGTCCGGCCATTGCTTGATCACGATTTCCAAGAACGTGACGACGCGCTGCCAATGGGCGGCATATTCACCTGCATCAATCTGGCTGACGGCGTCTGGGTTCACCCGGGCAATCGCTAGATCATCCAGAAATCGGCCAAGCTCCCGGCCAAGTCTTAGGGCTGCTGGAAGTGGCATGTAGGCACCATGTTCGCCGCGTTCTTTAGCTTGCGCCAATCGGGCCAACAGTAGAGTCCGCCGGGTTGAGGCGAGGGCTGGCTGAAGTTCGATTGCCCTTTCGGCAGCAGCGCTAGCGTGGATGTCGCTTTGAAATGCCAGGTCATCCAGGTCAATATCACCCAGTGGATAGGCTGCGGGCAGCAATCCCGCAGCATCTTGGCCGTCCAGAAAGGCTTCCGTTAGCGCCCGACAGGCGCGGCGCGTTGGCAAAAATATCTTGGTCTGACCAAGGCTTGCAGAAGGAATATGCCTCGCAAGGCCTTTCGCCAATGTGCCCAGGAAATCCGCGCCCGGTAGAATCGTATAGATGCCGGACAGTCCAATTGATGCATCTTCGCCTGTCATAGGAGTTGGCGTGCGCGTGCCGTCTCTGCAGCGTTTCTGGCCCGGGTTAGCCGTTGCGGTGTGCCAATGTCAGCCCATTCGCCACTGTGGGAAAGACCAAATAGTCGCCCGTTTGCTGCCGCCTGATCATAAATTCTATTCAAGGAGAATGCGCCGGACTGGAAGCCTGCAAACACTGATGGGCTTAGAATTTGTGCGCCGGTAAACACGAAGGGTGCGGTTTCGCCGTCCTGCTTCCTGGTGAGCTGGCCAAGGCCGTCTAGGTAGAAATCTCCACGCCCATCATAGCCATCGATCTTCGCTGTTGCTTGTAGCAGCAAAAGCACGTCCATCGCTTGTGGCCGCCAATAGGATGCAAGTGCGCTTAGGCCGGATGGAAGTGATCCCGCCCACCAAACATCTACATTGACGGCATAGAACGGCTCTGCCCCCAGCAAGGGCAGAGCTTTCAGGACGCCGCCGCCGGTTTCGAGCGGTGTGTCTTCCACAGAAATTTCGGCATCGGCCTCGCCGCCGCGGTTCCCCACATGGGCGATAATCTGATCCGCCAAGTGGCTGGCGTTTACGACTTTATTGGCGACGCCAGTTTTCGTGAACGCGTCCAACGCCTGATCCAGCAGAATACTGCCTCCAATATCAAGCAACGCTTTCGGAGTTGCGAGGCCCAGCGGACCAAGCCGTGTGCCGCGCCCCGCCGCCAAAACCATACCGCTTTGGATATTTGCAGGCTGCGCTGGTGCCAAAACCATTTGGGCGATTGTTTCTGCGTCTAAGCTCATAGCAGAGCACTTTCATGCAGGCTGACGGCGCGCGCGCGTGCATCCGCTGGGAATTTTTCGGCCATGAGTGCATGCAGGTCCGCCAAGGCTGGATGGCGAAGACTGTGATCCAAGTGATTGAGCGTGCGTTGCATGTGTTTCAGATATCCCGGTTTGCCGTCTCGTCGCCAAAGCCGAACCCAAAGCCCAGCCACCCTGCAATGCCGTTGACCACCATGTACGGCAAGCGCTGCGGCGATATCTTCTGGGGACAAATGCGGGGCCGCATTTTGGTATCGAGCGAGGCATGCGGTCCGGACTTGGGCCGGCACATCGCGCCGGGCGTCCTCAATTAGTGAAGCCAAATCATAGGCAAGCGGGCCATAACCTGCGTCCTGGAAATCCAGGACACCGCAGGCTGCGACGCCGTTCCTGCTTTTCAAGCGCATCAGGTTGTCCACATGAAAATCCCTGTGGACAAAGCCGCGCCCAAGCGTTGGTGCTTGGTGCAATGCATCTCGCCAAAGGGCAGTGAACTCAGTGCGCTCGTCCGCTGTTGGCGGCGCCTCCATGCAATCTGGCCAAAGCCAGTCCAAGAACGTGGAAACATGGCTTGCACGAGCAGCAGCATCATAATGAGGCAATGTTGGATGCGGTCCGCCAAGGTCCTGGCGAATGGCAATCAGGACATCCGTTGCAAGGGCATAGAGCGCATTAGGGTCTTCGCCGGCATCCAACAAATTGGTGAAGGTCGCGTCGCCGAAGTCCTCCAATAGCAGAAAGCCTCGGGCGCTGTCCTCGGCCAATATTTGCGGTGTTGTGATCCCAGCTGTACTTAACATGGCACCACACATGATGAACGGCCCAAGCGCTTCTTTTGGCGGCGGCGCATCCATTAGCATGGCACGGCGGGCCCCGCCTTGAAGGCGGGCGTAACGCCGAAAAGAAGCATCACCGGGCCGCCATTCAAGGCGTGCGTCTGCCCATCCGGCGTTTGCCAGAAACTGGGCGCGGGCGGCATCTCTTTCGGGTTCGAATCGCGGTTTTTTCATGTCAAGGCGATTGTACGATTGCGCGCGGCCTGGGACCACATCTGATCTTGCACGCTAATGCTTGCAGAACGCCTGCCGCATATTGCACCATTGCTGCCATGACAGATCAGGTAAAAGTGGCACTCGGCATTGGTGCGGGCGATGCGATCGGCGCAGCATTTGCGCGCCGGTTCGCTAAAGGTGGATATCGTGTAGCGATGGCGCGGCGGGATCCGGCGAAATCCGAGGCGCTTGTCCAAGAGATCAACGCAGCTGGGGGAATGGCGAAAGCCTATGCCGCTGATGCACGGCAGGAGGATTCGCTAGAAGGGCTACTTGATGCTGTCGAGGCAGATCTCGGGCCAGTTGAAGTGGTGCTTTATAACGCTGGCGCCAACTATAAGAGCCCGCTGACAGAGACGACCCAGGACATGTTCCGCAAGGTTTGGACGCTTGGCTGTGAAGGAGGTTTCCTTTCTGGCAAGGCCGCGGCTAAGCGCATGCTGCTGCGTGGTAAAGGCACGATCATGTTTACGGGCGCTACGGCCAGCATGCGGGGCGGTCCCGGGTTCGCGGCCTTCGCTGCCGCTAAGTTCGGCTTGCGCGCGGTCGCTCAATCCATGGCACGGGAATTGGGGCCAGAGGGCATTCATGTGGCCCATCTGATTGTCGATGGTGGTGTTGATAGCCCGGCCATCCATGCCCGCCGGAAAGTAGCGAATGGCGGCAAGGATATTGAGTTTCAGCCAGATAGTCTGATGGACTTAGCTTCAATCGCGGAAGCGTACTGGACGCTCAGCCAACAGGGCCGGGATGCCTGGACGCACGAGCTTGATATTCGCCCATTTGTGGAGACTTGGTGATGGCAGACCGTGTGCTTTGGGGTGTTAAATCCGCCCGCTCAATCAGGGGACATTGGGCGCTGATAGAGCTTGGGTTGGAGTATGAAACCCGTGCCATCCAAACACGCACGCCGCCAATGGAGGGCGCAGAATACCGCGCCGTTAATCCGCGCGGTAAGATCCCGACACTGATTGATGGGGATATCGCGATCACGGAAAGCCCCGCCATCGTTATGTATATAGCAGACAGATATTCGACGGATGAGCGTCGCCTGATCCCAACAGAAGCCAAGGCCCGCGCTTTCTATTTCGAATGGATGTCTTTCATCTCTATGGAATTGGATGCGACGTCGCTGTATGTCCTCCGCCGCCATGAAGGCCTGCCGGAGATTTATGGTTATGCGCCGGAAGCCAACGCTGCAGCGCGCGCCTACTTTGACCGGATGATCACAGCAGCGGCGCTTCGTATGGAGGACGGTCGCCCATATCTGCTCGGCGATACGTTTTATGGGCCAGATATTTTGATGATGACGATATTGAATTGGGCCAAGCGCTATAAATGCCTCTATCCCGATATCTTTGCAGACTATCAAGCGCGGATGGCTGAACGGCCCCAATATCTAGCGGCTGAAGCGGCGAATAACCCCGAATGACCGGGCCTTTGAGCGGCATCAGAGTTGTTGATCTGTGCAGCGTCGTCTCTGGCCCCGCTGCGATGGCGACGATGGCGGATCAAGGGGCTGATGTTATCAAGGTGGAGACATTATCGGGTGACGTAATGCGCCATGGACGAGCAGCGTCCCCCGGGTTTTCTGCAAGTTTCGTTGCGTGCAATCGGGGCAAGCGCAGCATCGCGCTCGACCTAAAGCAGCCTGAAGGCAAAGCGATCCTTTGGCGGCTGGTGGAGCAAGCGGATGTCTTCGCCCAGAACTTCCGTCCCGGCGCTATCGAACGTTTAGGTTTTAGCTATGAGGCTGCGAAAGCGCGCAATCCGGGCCTAGTTTATTTGTCTATAAGCGGCGTTGGGCCATCGGGTCCATATGCTGCCAAACGCGTCTATGATCCTGTGATCCAAGCGCTATCTGGCCTGACCGATATCCAGGCGAATCCGCAAACTGGACGGCCAAAGATGGTTCGAACACTTGTCGCGGATAAGACGACAGCCATTTATGCCGCCCAGGCCGTGACGTCTGCTTTATTCGCCCGCACTGGCACTGGCGAGGGCCAGCATGTTGAAATAGCGATGCTGGACGCCATGCTTTCGTTCATTTGGCCCGAAGGCATGTCGCCGTTCGCGATCGTCGCAGATGATACGCAATCTGCAGCTGCCAGCACCCATGACATGATTTTTGAAACGGCGGATGGGTTCATTACCCTGGGCACAGTTTCGAATGCGGAATGGCAAGGTCTTTGCGGCGCTCTGAACAAGCCCGAATGGCTGACCGACCCTCGCTTCGTAACCCAGGCCGCCCGCTCCGCCAATCGCCAGATACGCATGCTGGAGATAGAAGCGGTGTTAAAAGGCCAACCATCCGCCCAGATATTGGCGGCGCTTGAGGCGGCAGATGTGCCATGCATGCCCGTGCGCCGTCGTCGTGAGATGTTGGATGACCCGCAGATTCAGCACAACGGCATTGTCACGGTGATGGAGCAACCGGGCATCGGTGCCATTCGCCAAGCCCGACCCGCAGCGCGCTTCAGCGGCACGCCAGCGGCAGAGCCCAGTCCAGCGCCAGCGTTGGGCCAAGATTCAGCTATGATCCTTAGCGAAATTGGCTATTCGGAAACAGAAATCGATGCGTTCCAGCAATCTGGCGTCATCGCGCAACACCAATCTTAATCAAAGGAACTGATCCCTTGGATATGCAGATCGCCGGTAAGAAAGTGCTGGTCACTGGTGCCTCAAAAGGCATCGGCCTCGCGTGTGCTAAGCAATTGGCGGAAGAGGGCGCTATTCCAGTCTTGGTCTCCCGGACGGAAGAAGACCTTGTGCGTGCCTCCCAGATGATCAAGCAGAGCCACGGCATCGACGCTGAGTGGCGCGCCGTTGATCTTTCCGATGGGGATGCCGCCCGTGCGCTGATCGCTGAATTCGCGGATATCGACATTCTGGTGAATAACGCTGGCGCTATTCCGGCTGGCACTTTGGATGAAATTCAGGAGCCGCTCTGGCGCAAAGCCTGGGACCTGAAAATATTCGGTTATGTAAACATGACCCGCGCCGCTTACGCGAATATGCGCAGCCATGGTGGTGGTGTGATCGTCAACGTGATTGGCGCTGCTGGGGAAAACCCAAGCGCAGGCTACGTGGCGGGCAGTGCGGGCAATGCCTCGCTCATGGCGTTCACGAAAGCGGTCGGCAAAGTATCGCTGGCGGACAATATCCGCGTCGTCGCCTGCAATCCTGGCCTGACACTGACGGACCGGATGGAAACTATGCTGCGCGGGCAGGCGAACGAAAAATTCGGCGACGCTGAACGTTGGGAAGAATGCATTCCGACAGACCCGGCACCCGCAAAAGCCGAGGACGTCGGCGATCTTGTGACATTCCTCGCCAGTCCGCGCGCCTGCATGATCACCGGAACCGTCATCACACTAGATGGCGGCGGATCTACGCGTTGACCTGGAACGACGATTCGGAGAAGTATAGGAGGAAATGATTCTCCGCATAACCCTAAGGATTAAACTGATATGCGTTTAGCCGCTGCACTGACCGGCGTTGCAGCCGTGATCGCCGCCACGCCCGCTCTGGCACACCACCCATTGGATGGTGCCATGCCAGAAACAATTTCCCAGGGGCTGCTCTCTGGCATTGGTCACCCAATCATCGGGATTGATCATCTGGCGTTCATATTTGGTGCTGGCATCATCGCCGTCATGGTTGGGCGTGGTCTAACGGCACCGCTGGCCCTGGTTGCAGGCGCGCTTTTGGGTGCTGTCATTCACTTCGGCGCTGTGACTATTCCCGGCTCTGAAATCTTGATCGCACTTTCAGTCATCATCGCTGGCCGTTTGATCTTCACGGGCGCCCGCGTAGGTGCCGGGCTCATCATGGCAGGGTTCGCTGTTGCGGGCATTGTCCATGGGTATGCATATGCAGAAGCCGTTGTTGGAGCTGAGCAGACTGTGATTGCCGCATATCTCATCAGCTTCAGCGTGACCCAGTGGGCCATAGCTTGTGGTGCTGGTGCCCTCGCGCGGATCGTGATGCGCGGCAAGAGTTGGTCCGCTGCGCACCGCGCCGCTGGCATGGGCTTCGCCGCAGTCGGGGCCGTATTCCTGATACAGGCTGTCGTCTAGCTTTCCACAAACTTTCAATAAAAAAGGCCCGCTCCGTTTGTAACGGAGCGGGCCTTTTTCGTTTGATGCCTTGGCGCTAACGCAGCGTGGATTTTGACGTTGCAACGATGCGGGTCACGACGATGTTGGCGCGGTCCAGGTAGTTGGGAACGCGGGGCCCCATGTCGTTCTTCCAGTAATCCGTCTCGTAAACCGCTTTGTACAGCGCTTCACGCTGGGCTTCGCTCTCAAAGCGCCGCATCCAGGTATAGGTCTCGTCGTTTTCTTCGTTGCGGAAGCTGCCGCAGATCACCATGCCTTTGGAAACTTGAAAGGGAATAATTTCCTCTTCCATGATCTTGATCCATTCATCCATCTTGCCGGGTAGGACAGGGTATTGGCGAAGTTCAAAAAATGCAGACATCTGTATTTCCTCAGGAATTTGTTGGTCAGCGCTGACCAGGCATACGCTTCAGATAAGTCTGCCTGTCGCCGGTGCGCACCGCAATATCCCGCACCCGGTCATCGCGAAGCACGTTGAGACGAACCGAAGCACCAGCCGGGCCGCGTGCCCAAAGTGCGCGGAAGAATTCGGGCAGGTCGCTAACGTCTTCACCCGCAACACCTAGAATGGCATCACCAAGTTTCAGGTTGGACCTTGAGGCAGGGCCGCCATCAACCATGCCAGCGATCACCAATTGCCCGTCAGCTTCGGTCACGAACATCCCGATCCATGGATTCGGTTCCCGCGAAGTGCGGCCTGTGGCAGACATTTCGTCGATGATTGCAGGCAGCATATCCACTGGGACAAACATATTGCCGGGGGGCGATACGCTGGATGGCAGGGCGTCTTGCACATAAAGTGAACCGAGGCCGATCATGTCGCCTTCAGAGTTCAAAAGCGCCGTGCCGCTCCAATGGGGATGCGGGGGTGCCGTGAAGAGCGCTTCATCCAATAGGTATTCCCAATATCCAGCGAATTCGCGCTTGGAAAGCAGACGCGCCGACATTGCATGATCCAACCCTCCGCCGCCAACAACCGTCACTTCAGCGCCAACAGCCGCTTCCGCCGCTGCGCCAAGCTTGATCGGGTTTGCATTTACAGGATTATCCAGGCGGACAAGGCCGTAGCCGGTTTGTTGATCGTAACCGATTACTTCACCCTGGTGCCGCTCGCCATCGCTATCAGTCAGCCACGCGGTTGTGGCTTCCGTAACCAGGTAGCCGATTGTCAGTAGCAGTCCCTCTTCGCCGATCAGCACGGCGTTGCCTTCCCGCTCGACGCCTAGGCTGTTCGCCGTAAAAGCGTCTGCGGGAACCGTGGCTTCTAAGGTGAACACCGCGCGTGTTTTTGCGGCCAAGTCGTAGTTCAGTCGGTCCGCGCGTGGGCGCAGATCAGGCTGTACGGGCTCGCGGCCTAAATCGTTGTCGTCGCCATAGTCAGAGCCATTCGCGCGGTCAATGCCGGCCATGTTGTTTCTCCTATCCACGCTGAGTCTGATTGGCGTTCGCAATCTGTGCCTGTAGAACAATATAGTGGATAGGCGGGATTGCCAGGGGTAGCGATGAATTAACACCACCCATGACCAATGTGATGGACGAAGCGTTTTCAATGCTGGACGAGATATGCTGCTAAGCCGACGTACTTTTTTACATGCCGCCGCAGCCTTGGTTGTTGAGCATGCGCCTTCCAAGGCAGGTGCTGCAGAAGCTGTACGCGTTGACCAGCTTTGGCCAACGTACCGGGACCGATTTGTGCATGCTGACGGGCGGATTGTTGATACTGGCAATGGCGATATCTCGCACTCCGAAGGTCAAGGCTGGGGCATGCTTTTGGCCGGAGCTGCTGGGGATTGGGATGCATTTGATCGCATTTGGAATTGGACTGACGCCAATCTTCGTTGGAACGGCGCGCCGCTCTACGCTTGGAAATGGGACCCCAAAACTGGCGAAGTGTTTGATCCCAACAACGCAAGTGATGGTGATATCCTGATCGCCTGGGCGCTCGCCCGTGCTGGTTATTTCACCAAGCGTGCAGAATTGGTTGAGGCTGCAAAGATATCTGCAGTCGCTGTCAGAAGGCTTTTGACGGACCAAGTGGTAGGCGCAACCGCACTCCTTCCGGGTTTTACAGGCTTCAGCAAAAACACTATCGCGACGCTCAACCTCTCCTATTACGTCTTCCCGGCCTTCGCGCATTTGAATCAGGTGGACTCAAGCCCGCTCTGGCAAACGCTCGCAGCGAATGGCGCGCAATTGGCGCAGCAGGCCAGGTTCGGACCGCATGGCCTGCCGCCAGATTGGTTAGCGGTGCATCCCAATGGTCAAATGCAGCCCGCGAAAGATTGGCCAGCGCGGTTCAGTTTCGATGCGGTGCGGATACCGTTGTATTTGTATTGGGCCGGTTATGATTCCGCTCAGCATTTAGGGACGTTTCAAACGGCATGGGCTGCTCCCGATGTGCCAGCGTGGTTTGCACTCGAAACTGGCCCGAATGCGGAATATGAAGCGTCAAATGGCGTCAAATCAATCGCACAGTTGATTAGGATGCATCGTCCGGAAGGCGGTACGCTCTGGTCTGCCGTTAGAGAAGGTGACTACTATTCTGCTAGCCTCGCAATGCTGTCATCTTTGGCGGCGGAAGAGCGGGGCGCGAAATAGCATATGCAACGCCCTTTGGGGGAAATATCCAATGTCTGACGATAGCCGCCAGAATTTTGACGCCGCCGCCGCCCTAGCTGATGCGGAGGCACGGCTTGCTGCAGCGAATCCCCATAGTGCTGCCGCTCATGAAGCTGCATGCAAAGGCATGCCAGGCGGGAATACTCGGACGGTCCTGTTCTATCCGCCATTCCCGCTGGCGCTTGCACGTGGCGAGGGTTGCCGCCTGTATGATGTCGACGGCCATGAATATGTGGATTTCCAGGTGGAACAGACTGCTGGCATCTACGGCCATTCTGAGCCCATCATTTTGGATGCCGTGCGCAATGCTATGTCTGAAGGCATTACGCTAGGCGGGCCGACTCTGCGTGAGGGCGTGTTAGCGGAAATGTTCCAGCAGCGTTTTCCTGCGGTTGAGAAAGTGCGCTTCACCAATTCCGGTACTGAGGCCAATTTGCTGGCGCTATCAACGGCGCGTGCGGTTACTGGACGGGAGAAGTTGCTCGGCTTTAAGGGCTCGTACCATGGCAGCGTCATCAGCTTTGGCGCATATGGCAACAGCATGAATGTGCCGTTCGACTGGACCTATGGGCGCTACAATGATGTGGAGGTCACGCGCCAGCAGATCAGGGAACTTGGTTCCGAACTCGCCGCAGTGATTTTTGAGCCAATGACAGGCTCTGGCGGTTGCATCCCCGCTACAGCTGAGTTTGTCGCCATGATCCGTGAGGAAACAGAACGCGCCGGGGCTTTAATGATCATGGACGAGGTTATGACATCCCGCCTTTCTCCGGGCGGCCTTCATGGTCTATGGGGTGCCACGCCTGACCTCGTATCGTTTGGCAAATATCTAGGCGGCGGGCTGACATTTGGCGCATTCGGCGGCCGGGCAGACATTATGAACCGGTTTGACCCAAGCAAGCCTGGCGCGTTTGCCCATGCAGGCACGTTCAACAACAACATTCTCTCTCTATCCGCCGCGATTGCTGGCCTGAGCAAGGTCTACACGCCAGAAGCGGCAGCCAGACTGAACGGTGATGGCGAGGTGCTGCGTGGACGGTTGAATGATACGTTTAAAAAAGCTGGCGTTGCTGGTCAAGTCACCGGCATCGGTTCGATGATGATGGTGCACTTGACCGACAAACCTCTGACGGGCCCGACTGACGCAGATCAGGTTTCGGCAACGTTGCGCGGCTTGATCCACCTCGGCTTGATTGAACGGGGCTACTATATCGCCCGGCGAAATATGATCGTGCTGTCACTGCCAATGGGCGCTGCGGAAACAGATGGTCTCGTGGCGGGTTTCAAGGATGTGCTTGAGACATATAAAAACGTCCTGCCAGAAGCCTAAGGGCGCACCACTTCGTGGGCCGGATCATCATTCAGCGGACAGTTGGCGCGGGCATCACGCTATTGGTCCTGTCCGGCTTGACCTTTGCCCTATTGGCGTTGATGCCGGGCGATCCTGTTGACCTGCTGGCAGGGTCTGACCCACGCCTAACGTCGGATGATATTGCCCGCTTAAAGGCGCTGTACGGCGTTGATAAACCATTCTGGGAGCGTTGGATTTCCTGGCTTGGCCGTTTGGCAGAGGGTGAATTTGGATATTCTCGCATGTTCGGCGCACCGGTAGCGGACGTGCTGCCAGAAGCACTCTTGCGGACTTTATCGCTCGCGATAGCAGCCTTGGCGATTTCAACAGTGCTGGGTATCGCTGGCGGCGCATTGGCGGCATTGAAGCCCGGATCAATCTTCGATTGTGGAACGAATTTCCTGGCGTTTGCAGGTGTCGCGGCACCATCGTTCTGGCTGGCACTCATGGGCATGGCGCTCTTCTCAATTACCCTTGGATGGCTGCCTGCAAGCGCGCTCCCGGCGGACCCTGATGCCGGGATTTTTGAATGTGCGCGTCATCTTATTCTGCCAATCGCCGTGCTGGCGGCGCTAGAAACCGCTGCAATTCTTCGCCACGCCCGCGCCGCCGTTGGTGAGGCTTTAACACAAGCCCATGTGCAGACGGCGCGCTCCAAAGGTTTGAGTGATTTCCGCATTATCTGGCGCCATGTCCTGCCGAACGCCATGACGCCCCTGGTGACAGTATTGGCGCTTGATCTGGGGGCGCTGGCCTCTGGCGCGGTCGTGGTAGAGGTGATGTTTGGATATCCAGGCATGGGCAAGTTGCTCTACGACGCAATCTTGGGGGCTGATTATAATTTGGCGATGGCGGTCTTGCTGCTTGGTGCTGGTGCCATTCTGATGGCGAATGCCGCAGCGGATGTAGCGTATGCAGCGCTTGATCCGCGCATCGGGTTTGGTAAGGCCGTGACATGACGGCTTTGGCCCTGAATTTGGCTGAAACGCCAACGCGCCGGGCTTGGACCCGTTTTCGGCGGAATCGAGGCGCGATGCTCGGCACCTGCTTGCTAGCCGCACTGGCATTGTCTGCCATTTTCGCGGGCGCAATCACTGCAAGTCTTGGGCTTGATGCAGAGGCGGTTGACCTTGCCAGACGCTATGCGCCGGTATCTGCGGAGCATCCCCTCGGCGGTGATGAACTTGGCCGGGATGTGCTGGCGCGCTTGCTGCAAGGCGGCCAAGTCTCGCTCAGCGTTGGGCTGGCGGCAGCAGTGGCGGCCGCTGGGATCGGCGCTACAATTGGCCTGTTGGCTGGATTTCAGGGTGGACTGACGGACAGCATTCTGATGCGGATAACAGACGGCATGCTAGCGCTACCGGTCCTGCCGTTATTGATCTTGCTTGCCGCGGTTGACCCAACAAAGCTAGGCATGAGCGCAGGTTCGGGCGGTGCCGCCAGCGTTGTCCGCATAGTATTGATTGTGGCGTTAGTAGGCTGGCCGGGCGCTGCACGATTAACCCGGGCGGCAGCCCTTTCCGCCCGCGCGCAGGATTATGTGCGCGCGGCCCGTGCCGTCGGCGTTCATCCATTTCGGATCGCCCTTCGGCATGTGGCACCCGCAGCGGCGGGGCCAGTGATCGTGGCGGCGACGCTTGCAATGGGGCAGGTCATTCTGTTTGAGTCGATTTTGAGTTTTCTAGGGCTCGGCATTCAGCCGCCACTGGCAAGCTGGGGCGCTATGCTGGCCCACGCCCAGGATACGATTTGGGAACGTCCAATGCTCACGATCTGGCCGGGCGTGGCGATTTTCCTGACAGTCATTGCCGTCAATTTTGTTGGTGATGGGCTGCGGGACGCCTTAAACCCACTTGCGGTAGAAAACCGCTAAGTCAGAATCGCTGCAGTGATCTGCGTTAGAACAGCGTCACTCGCCAGTGTCATGATAAGCAAGACCGTAGCTTGCTTACCGGTGATCCCAAGCGCCCATTTGGCGACGAACCAATCTACAGCAATCACCCAGATCATCGTCATGAACAACAATACTTGTAGAGCTGCAGGCGGTGCCCCAATGGTCTGCATCACCACGGCCCCGATTGTTACCGGAAGGACTTGCAGCACAGCACACCAGTTTGCGGCTACGATAAAGCGTGGCCATGCCCGAGTGACAGCCATGCCCCGCGCCATTTCATAGGCAATAACAAGCGGCACAAGCCAGCGGACGATCAGCGATAACACAGCGATAACAGGCGTCAAGTCACCAGCGGGCCGTTCTTTCGCGACTTCCGTCACACCTTCAATGGTGGATGCGGCGGTCAAAATCTCACCCGCAAAAACGCTGGTCATCACATGCAATCCAACGAAAAGCGGTAGTGCCCAGAAGGAGATGCCGACGGCGCGGTTGCTGTCGTTGAACACAGGAAAGGCATCGCGTTGAAAGCGGACAGCCATGCCCGCAGTGCGCAAGCCGTGTCGAATTTCCTCGCCCCGTCTGGTCATAATCCTACCTTGAAGAAGTCGCGCAGGACTTCCAGGTAGGTTTCTGCAAGTGCGGTGATATCTGCTGTCGCCACGTGCTCGTCTGCCTGGTGTGCAGTAGCGCTGATCAAGCCAAGTTCGACCACGGAGCAATAATCCTTAATGAAGCGGGCATCTGACGTGCCGCCCGTTGTGGAGAACTCAGGGCGTCTGCCGCTGACAGTCTCTACAGCCTTGGCAATTGTTTCCGTCAACGGACCGGGTTCCGTCACGAAGCTTTCGCCAGATACGACGACTTTGAGGTTGTATGGCTGCCCGACAGCATCCAGACGGCGGCGAAGCTCAGTCTCAAGCATCGTACTGTCAAAGTTTGCGTTGAAGCGCACATTAAATCGCGCCTCAGCCTTTGCTGGGATGAGATTCGTGGTCATGTTTCCAACATCGATACTTGTCGCTTGCAAGCTAGATGGCGGAAAATGTGGGTGGCCATCGTCCAGCGGTCCCTGCACCAGCGCGTTCAGCAGCGGCAGGATGTTGTGGACGGGATTATCGGCGCGTTCCGGGTAGGCCACATGGCCTTGGATGCCATCGATTGTCAAAATACCGTTCAGGCTGCCGCGACGACCAATCTTGATCATGTCGCCCATGGCATCAGGGTTGGTTGGCTCGCCGACGATGCAGGCGTCAAATCGCTCACCGCGTTCGGCCAGAAAAGGCAGCATTTTCTTGGTGCCGTTGATGGACGGGCCTTCCTCATCCCCGGTGATGAGGAAAGAGATCGCACCCGGCAAATTATCACCAGTCTCCGTGACATAGGCAGCGCTGGCCGCAACGAAGGCCGCGATGGCACCCTTCATATCAACGGTGCCGCGTCCATACAAAATGCCATCAACGATTTCAGCGGCGAACGGACCGTGCTTCCAGTCGGTTATGTCGCCAATTGGAACGACGTCTGTGTGTCCGGCGAAACAAATGTGCAGCCCGGCATTTGGTGAACCGGCGCGCGCGAACAAGTTATCTACGTCCGGCGTGCCGTCATCGGCGAATGGCATGCGTTCGCAGGCAAAGCCGAGCGGGGCAAGCCAGCCTTCCAATGCAGAAAGCGCACCGCCTTCAACGGGCGTCACGCTTTCGCAGCGGATCAGCGCCTGCGCAAGTTCAACAGCATCAAGCGGCCAGTTCGTCATTAATCGCGCAGGAGATCGTTAATGGATGTTTTTGCGCGCGTGCCTTCATCTACGGTTTTCATGATGACGGCACAGTAGGTGGATGGGCCCGGACCGCCGGTGGGAAGGTCGTGGCCCGGCATGTTGCCAGGGATGAGAACGGAATATGCTGGCACGCGGCCACGGTGAATTTCGCCCGTTTCCCGGTTCACGATCTTGGTGGAGGGGGATAGGAACACGCCCATGGACAGCACACAGCCTTCCTCAACGATCACGCCTTCAACGACTTCGCTGCGCGCACCGATGAAGCAGTTATCCTCAATGATGACAGGATTGGCTTGCATCGGCTCCAATACGCCGCCAATACCGACGCCGCCAGAAAGATGGCAGTTATTGCCAATCTGCGCGCAAGACCCAACAGTCGCCCAAGTATCAACCATCGTATTCTCGCCGACATAGGCACCGAGGTTGACGAAGCTGGGCATAAGCACCGCATTCGGCGCGATATAAGAAGAGCGACGAACGATTGCGCCCGGGACAGACCGGAAGGCAGCTTTTTCAAATTGCTCACGACCCCATCCGGATGTCTTTAGCGCGACTTTGTCATACCAAGCGGAACGGCCACGTTCAGGATCGACCGGCCCCCCCGCCATAGGGGCGGAATTGTGGAGGCGGAAGGACAAGAGCACCGCCTTTTTGCACCACTGGTTAACAACCCAATCGCCAGATCTCTTCTCGGCCACGCGGATTTCGCCCGTATCAAGGGCATCAAGTGCGGCTTCGATAGAATCGCGAACGGCACCTTTTGTTGTAGGTGAAATGCTGTCCCGGTCTTCCCAGGCGGATTCAATGGTGCGTTCGAGTTCGACGTAGGACATAGGCTCAGGCTTTCTTCAAGGCTAATCGGATTTACTCATGACAATGCGAACGTCAGCACGCGCTGTCAACGCGGCGGATGGGCTTAAAGGTGATCTATTACTGCTGCGGCGTCCATGCGCCAGATACGGTGGAGCGTGTACTACCCGGTGCGCCGATGATCCGATGCGACGCGGGTGGTGTCTGTAGATGCGGAGCTTGATACGTCTGCGCCGAGATGGGTGCCTGATAGGCAGGCAGAGGCGGCGGGACGGCCAAAGCGCCTTCCGCTGGCAGAATTGCAGGCGCTGGCATGCGGGGAATGCGGTCCAGCGGCTGTGGCGGATAGTCTGGCTGTGCGGCTTGGTGCTGTGGCGGTGCGGCTGGAGCATGCAGCCAGTCTGGTGCGGGCTGGCGCAGCAAGCGATCAACATCATAGCCTTTGGGTGACGCGTGAGCGTTCACGCCAAACGCTAAAATCAGGCCTGCGCCGGCAAGGCGCGCGACGATGCGGCTCATGCCGACATTCTCCATCACGAACTATTTGTCTTTAGAGGGCTGACGGTGATCCGCCCTTCGAGCTATATTATAGCCGGATGCGCCTGGTTATGCGACGGGAGAATGCGCCGAATGGCAGAAGAATTTATGATCGGCATTGCGGCGATTTGGGCAGCACTCGCACTTGGCCTCATTCCCGCCATGACGCTGTTTATCGGCAGGATCGCGTTTATGACTCTGGATGCCGACAATGCTGCCAAGCTCTTGCGGGTTGCATTCCAGGTTTATTACCTGATGCTTGCTTGCTTCAGCGGTTTTGCAGCGGCGCTTCTGGCAATCCCCCGGCCGATTGAAGCTGCTATGATGGCGCTGATCGCCGTAATGGCGCTGTATGGGCGGTTTTGGTTACTGCCGATCGCACACAATCTGGATGATCTCCGCATGCAAAACAGGCGGCCAGGCGAGACTTCTGCTGAGGGTGCAGTCGCCAGGACGGACATCGCCAGCGAGATCGCGAACGCTAACCATGATGACGTTGAGGATCTGGGCGAAGAGGCCCGGTTGGAGGCGATGCGGACAGAGGAACTCTCCATACAGCGTGCCCTCATTAAGGTGCAAAGCCGCAGTAGTTTTATCGCCGTCATTCAAATCGCTTTCGGCATTACCGTTGTTGTGAGGCTCGCGATCGTATGAGTGAACCGAAAAAACGTAATATCGTTCGCTGGGTCATTTTTTGCTTTGCGGGGATATGCCTGCTCTTCGCCGGTGGTGCTGCGTATGTGGCGGTGCAAATTATTGAAGGCGGGCCAAACCAGGAAGGCGGCATCATGGGCCATCCAACCGTTGGCGGTCCGTTCGTTTTGGTCAATGGCGACGGCGAAACCGTGACGGAGAAGGCCTTCAACGGCAAGGTCATGGCTGTCTATTTCGGCTTCACCTACTGCCCGGACGTTTGCCCGACAGAACTCGCGATCATTGCTGACGCGATTGATCTACTGCCCGCGAATGTGGCCGCGGACGTCGCCCCGCTCTTTATTACGATTGATCCAGACCGGGATACGCCAGAGCTGGTAAAGGAATATGCCGCCAATTTCCATGAAAACATGATTGGGCTGACCGGCACGCCAGAACAAATCGCGGCGGCGGGCAAAGCCTACCGCGTCTATTACGCCAAGCGCGATACAGAGAGCGGCAGCTACACGATGGACCACACATCCTACATCTACATTATGGATAAGCATGGCTGGTATTATCGCCATTTTCGCATGAATTCCGTACCGGAAGAAATCGCAGAGGCGCTGAAGACGGTAGTGGCGGGCTAAGGTCTCTGCACATGACTGCGCGCGGATTTATTCTGGCGGCTCCAGCGTCTGGCACGGGCAAGACCGTTGCCGCATCACTGCTATTGGCGGCTTTTAGACAACGGGGTGTTGCGGTGGCTGGTTTTAAGGCCGGGCCGGATTACATTGACCCCGGCTTTCTCGCGGCGGGTGCTGGCCGGATCGTGCCGAATATTGATCTGTGGGGGATGCGTACCCAAACGCAGCATGCTGTGTTGGCCAGCGTTGCAAGCTCCGCCAGTCTCATAATCGGCGAAGGCGTTATGGGCCTATTTGATGGCGCTCGGGATGGCACAGGTTCGACGGCGGACTTAGCGCAGACCCTAAACTTGCCCGTGGTTCTGGTCGTTGACGGACGCGGCATGGCAGCATCTGCAGCCGCACTGATATCGGGCTTTGCGCGTTATCGTCACGATATCGCTGTTGCTGGCGTGGTTTTCACCCGGATTGGCCGCGCGGGCCATTATGATTTGCTGGCAAAGGCCGCGCGGTCAGTCGGTGTCAGCGCATTTGGATGGATTGGTCGGGACACCTCCTTGGAATTGCCATCACGGCACCTTGGGCTCGTTCAGGCCGGTGAGAATGCCGGACTAACGGAGACAATTGAGGCTGCGGCGGGCCTCATCGCCAATACCATGGACATGGATGGGCTGCTGGGGCTGGCAGCGCCTGTTACGGCGAACGCGGCTGGGCCTCGCGCGCCAATTCCACCGTTAGGCCAGCGCATTGCAGTCGCGCAAGATGAGGCATTCCGGTTTGCTTATCCCCATGTGCTGGACGGGTGGCGCGCAGCAGGTGCGGAGATTCTGCCGTTTTCGCCACTTGCCGATGCCGCGCCAGATGCCATGGCCGACGCCGTTTATCTGCCGGGTGGATATCCCGAACTTCAGGCCGGACGCCTTGCAAATGCGACAGGCTTTCTGAATGGCCTCCGCAGTACAGCCGAAACCGCGCTGATCTACGGTGAGTGCGGCGGTTATATGGTTTTGGGCGATGGATTAACCGACGCAACAGGTGTCCGCCACGCCATGGCTGGGCTGTTGCCAACTGAAACGTCCATGCAGAACGCCCGCGTGAGCCTTGGCTATCGGCGTATTTGGATGGCACAAGCCTCTCCCATTGCCGGCGGCGCGTATCGCGGCCATGAGCACCATCATGCCCAGGAGGTTCAACGCCCAACGGACCTGCCATCTTTCGCCACAGCGGAAGACGCAACTAGAAAACCTCTCGGCGCGTTCGGCGCTGTTCGAGGCCGCGTCGCTGGATCATTCCTGCATCTGATAGATCAAGCGGATTAAACTTAGTGGCTGCGGCGTGCATCCCGGCCCATGATATAGGCCGGGATAAGGGCTGCGGCAGCGATAAACGCTGTCAGCATGAATGTGTCTTGGAAACCCTGGGTCAGCCCTTGGGCATAGACGGTCTGGCCAAGATATTGGAGCGCGCCTGCTGCTGCTTCTGTCGCTGATACACCGGCGTCCCGCATCAATTGTTCCGTTTGGCGCAGCAGCTCACGGGAGGCGCTATTGTCTGGCGTTTGGCTGGAAACAATGGTCTGCGTATGGTTCGCGCTAGCACCCTCCAAGAAAACTACCATCAGATTAACCCCGGCGGCCCCACCAAGTGTGCGTACGAAGTTCACCATGCCCGCTCCCTGGCCAACCTGTTCCGGCAGCAGTGATCTTAGCGCGCCTGTGTTCAACGACGGGATAATCAACGATAGGCCGAAGCGGTTGACGAGCGTGAAGAAGATGAACAGCCAATAGGGCGTGCTGGCGTCCGCAATCGACATGAGCGCGAAGCCGACACAGAACCAGACGAGCCCGATCATGATCAAAACATATGCTGGGAACCTATCCACAAGGCGGCCTGCGGTCGGGAACATGATTGTCATCAGAATGCCAGCGGGGATCAGCGCAACCCCAGCCTTGGTCGCGGAAAAGCCTTGGACCTGCTGCATAAATACAGCAATCGCGTAGATCGACCCGAACATTCCAAAGCCGAATATCAGGCCAACCACAGCAGCAGAGGCGAATTGTGGATTGGTATAAAGGCGAAGGTCTAGCATCGGTGTGCGAATGGTAAGTTGGCGCAAAATGAACCCAAGCGTCGCCAGGATGCCAAGCGTGAGCTCCAGCACAATCCTGTCAGACGACCAGCCGTATCTGCGACCGCTCGCAAGTCCGTCGAGCAGCAGCCCCAGCGACAGGCAAAGCAGAATCAGGCCGATCCAATCAAACTTACCTGCAGGGCCAGGCTTGCGGTTGGGCAGCAATGCGGCTCCCGCCAGTGTGGCTACGGCGGTTAGTGGCAAGGGTAGAAGGAACACAACGCGCCAGCCAAGTTCATCGACGATGACGCCGCCCATGGCCGGGCCGAGTGCAGGTGCCAGCACCACGCCTAGCCCAAACAAGCCCATGGCCGTGCCGCGACGCTCAGGTTGGAACACAGTAAAAATGATGGACATCGTAAAGGGTTGAATCAGGCCTGCAGTGAAGCCTTGGATGACGCGGGCGATGATAATCGTTGTCATATCCGGCGCGCCCGCCGCCAGGAATGAACCAGCTGCAAACGCGACCATCGTGCCGAGAAAGACTGTGCGCTGGCCAAACCTGTTTTGCAGCCATGATGTCAACAGCATCGCGCCTGTCATGGCCGCGAAATAGGCAGTGGACAGCCATTGCGCCTTATCCTGGCCAACCCCGAATGCGCCCATCACATTCGGCACCGCAACGGTGACGCTGGTCGATGACAGCACCATGGCGATCATGCCGATCAGCGTGGTGCCGGTCATCAGCCAGCGTTGTGTCTCAGTATATTGGGCGTAGGTCGGCAGGCTGGCTTGCATTGGGGGCCAGATCAGCCGTCGTCGCGGGTGTCGATCTCTACTTCAACCATCATGCCTGGGGCCAGTGGCCGGGGCCGTTGCTCAAACGTGATTTTCACTGGGATGCGTTGGGTGACTTTGGTGAAGTTGCCGCTTGGGTTAGGCGTTGGCAGCAGTGCAAAACTGGATGTTGCGGCACCGCCAATTTTCGCGACGCGACCGATGAATTTGTCGTCTGGATAAGCATCGACATCAATGGCGACCCGTTGACCAACCTTGAGACGGCGGACCTGGGTTTCTTTAATGTTCGCTTCAACCCAAGTGTTTTCTGGATCGTGCAACATCAGCACGCGCCGACCCTCACCAAGGAATTCACCTTCCTCGACGAACACTCTGTCAATCACGCCTGCCTTTGGGGTTTGAATGGTGCGGTAGCTCAAAAGCGCTTCGTGGCGAGCGATGCGAGCACGCAGCATGGCTTCCTTGAAATCAACCAGTGCGGCTTCCTGTTCAATCACGGAGAGTTCGGCTTTATCGGCTTGGGCCTCCTGCGCCTGACCACGAGACGACGCGATTTCAGCATCCGCCCGGCGCACATCACTGGCGAGGCGGGATACTTCTGATTCGGCCCGGTCAAGCCTGGAACGGGCGATTACGCGCTTATCAAACAGGCTCTTGAAGCGTGTATATTCCTGGCGCGCCAGACGAAGTTCCGCCACGAGTGCGCCGCGCCGTGCGCGTTCCGCCCGGATGCTGGTTAGGCGGGTTTTGTATCGACTATCCGTCTGCTGCGTGACCATGCTGGAGCGGGCGATATACTGGCTACGCTCCGTTTGCAGGGCAGCCAATTCAGCTTGCAGCGCCCTTAGCTCAAGTGCTGGAACGCGATCATCCATCTGCGCCAGTGCAGCACCTGCAGTCACGACATCGCCTGTATCAACCTTGAGATCGCGTAACACACCATCAACTCGGCTTGAGATGGTCACGTGATCCGTGACAACACGGGCGTCATATTCGTAGATATGGGTCATGCGACTGATGACTTCACCGGCACCTAATACGATAGCTGCAATCGCGACAAGGCCTATCAGGCCATAGCGCACGAACCGCATGCCGTCCCACTTGGTGCGGATGTGTGGTGGCGTGCTGGTAGCAACAGCAGGCCTTGCTTGCTCACTTGCGGCGGGTTCAGCGGGCGGCTTTGAATCATTTTCCGTAGACATCTCAGGTTGCTCCCTTTGCTTCAGCAGAGGAAAGTGTCTCGATACGACGGGTCAGTTTCGCCAACAGCGCCATCATGGCCTCTATTTCTTTCGGATCAGAATTGGTCAGCATATCGGCGCGCAAGGCGGAGGCGACTTTGTCGACATCCTTCAGCTTCGTGCGGCCTGCTGTCGTTAAGGTAACGCGTTTGACGCGCCGGTCGTTGTCGTCCTCACGGCGCTGCACAAAACCCGCCGTTTCCAGCTGGTCGATCTGGCGCACCAACGTTGGCCCGGTGACGCCTGCCAGGACGGCAAGGTCCAGTTGAGCGAGGCCAGTTTCACTGTCAGCAAGATGTAGCAGCAATAGCCACCGCGCTTGCGATAGGCCGTGGGGACGCAAACGATTATCCAGCTCCGTACGCCAGAGCCGCGCCAGCAGGCCAACCTGTCGGCCAACATTGGGGAGCGCGTCCGTCATGCGCCATCCTATCTATAAGCTATCGTATAATAAATTCACTAAGTATTAGCTTGCTAACTAATATCTTGTAAAGTGACTGCGCCTTTGTTTCAGCTGCTGGCTGCTCAGGAGCGTTAGACTTTACCGTGGCAGTGCTTGAATTTCTTGCCCGAGCCGCATGGGCAGGCGCTGTTGCGCGGTACACGGCCCCAGGTTGCCGGATCGTTTGGATCGACCGCTGAATTCGACGCTATCCGCGACTGCCTGGGTTCAGCGCGGGCAGGGGCCGCTGTGCCGTCGGCTGCATCCATGTCGTCAATGCCGCCCGCGTCAGGGTGTTCTTCGTAAATCTCACCCATTCCAGTTGCAGGGCCAGGTTCTGGCACTTGTGTATCGACCTGAAGGTGCACGAGCGTAGCACTGACAGCAGTGCGGAGGCGGCCAAGCATGCCTTCGAACAGATTGAAGGCTTCCTGCTTGTATTCATTCAGCGGGTCACGCTGGGCGTAGGCCCGGAGGCCAATGCCCTGACGCAAATGGTCAAGTGCCAGCAAGTGCTCTTTCCAGACCTGATCCAGCAGCTGCAGGAGTACGCTTTTCTCCGCAAACCGCATGACTTCAGGGCCGTAATTTGCGGCTTTTTCTGCCATGCGCCGGTCTACGTCAGCCTGAATTCGTTCCAGGATTTCCTCGTCAGCAATGCCTTCTTCCTTGGCCCAATCGGCAATCGGGTATTCCAGTGCCAGGTTTGCGACGAGTGCGGCTTGCAGGCCATCCACATCCCATTGGTCTGGCAGCGCATTCGTTGGAATGTGTTCGGCAACAAGATCTTCCGCTACCTGGCGCCGCATGTCTTCCACGGTTTCACGAACATCTTCCGCATCCATGATCTCGCGACGCTGCTCATAAACGACCTTACGCTGATCATTCATCACATCGTCATAGCGGAGCAGGTTTTTACGGATTTCGAAGTTACGTGCCTCAACCTTGCCCTGGGCTTTTTCCAGCGCGCGGTTGATCCACGGATGCACAATGGCCTCGTCTTCTTTGAGGCCAAGACGGCGCAGCACGCTGTCCATCCGCTCTGACCCAAAGATGCGCATCAGGTCATCATCAAGGCTAATATAGAATTTGGATGCTCCCGGATCGCCTTGCCGGCCCGAACGACCGCGAAGCTGGTTGTCGATCCGACGGCTTTCATGCCGTTCTGTCGCTAGAACGAACAGGCCGCCTGCTTCCAGTGCAATAACTTTGTCTCGCGCAATTTCGGCCTCGACGTCTGAAGTGATGTGGGCCCGTTCGGCCTCATCATCGATATTAAACAGCATGTCGGCCAACATCATGTCGCGGTTGCCGCCAAGCTGAATATCCGTACCGCGCCCAGCCATATTGGTCGCGATGGTGACGGCACCAGGCTTGCCCGCGAGCGCGATGATCTTCGCTTCTTGCTCATGGTAACGGGCGTTTAGAACCGCATGCTCAACACCTGCCGCCTTAAGTTCCTCTGACAGCATTTCTGATTTATCGATGGATACGGTGCCGACCAGAATGGGCTGCTTCTTGGCATTCCGCTCTTTGATCTCAGCAACAATGGCCCGGTTTTTTTCCTTCATGGAGCGATAGACTTCATCGTCGAAGTCTTCGCGGGAAACGCTGACATTGGTCGGCATTTCCACCACGTTGAGCTTATAAATTTCGTCAAACTCGCCCGCCTCCGTCATTGCCGTGCCGGTCATGCCAGCAAGCTTTGGATAGAGGCGGAAATAGTTCTGGAACGTTATGGACGCCAGCGTCTGGTTCTCAACTTGAATTTCAACGCCTTCTTTAGCTTCCAGCGCCTGATGCAGGCCTTCTGAGAAGCGCCGCCCATCCATGGCGCGACCGGTGAATTCGTCAATGATGACAACTTTGTCATCCCGCACCATGTAATCCACATCGCGCTCAAACAGGGTGTGCGCCCGAAGCGCTTGGTTAACGTGGTGGACGATCGACACATTGACGATATCGTACAATCCGCCTTCGGTCAGAATGCCCGCTTCGCGCAGGAGTTCTTCCACCCGGTCAGAACCGGAGTCGGACATGCCAACAGCCTTGGATTTCTCGTCTTTCTCATAATCGTCAGGCTGAATGTGCTGCATCACAGCATTCACGGACTGATAAAGCTCGGAAGATTGTTCAGCCGCGCCGGAAATAATCAATGGCGTTCGCGCTTCATCGATCAGAATCGAGTCGACTTCATCGACGATTGCATAATTGAAGCTGCGTTGGACCATATCGGTCAGGCGAAACTTCATGTTGTCGCGGAGATAATCAAAGCCAAATTCGTTGTTGGTGCCGTAGGTGACATCCTGGGCGTATTGCACGCGCCGCTCGTCATCCAAGAGGCCGCCCAAAATGCAGCCGACGCTAAGCCCGAGGAAATTATAGACGGCGCTCATCCAACTGGCATCGCGCTGGGCCAGATAGTCATTCACGGTAACGACGTGTACGCCTTTGCCCTCAAGCGCATTTAGATACACAGCAAGTGTGGCGACCAGGGTTTTACCTTCACCCGTTTTCATCTCGGCATTCATACCAGTGTGCAAAACAATGCCGCCCATGAGCTGCACATCGAAATGGCGCTGGCCTAATGTGCGCTTTGCGGCTTCGCGCACTGCGGCGAATGCTTCAGGCAAAAGCTCATCGATCGTTTCGCCAGCGGCTAGGCGCGCCCGGAACTTGGGCGTAAGTGCCCGCACCTCATCATCGCTTAGCGCCTCAAATTCAGGCTCTAAGTCATTGATTTTAGATACAGTCGCATGAAGCGACTTGATGTAACGATCATTCGCAGTGCCAAGCACGCGCTTAACGATGGCGCCGAACATATGGGCCTCAATATCTGGATAAAATGGGCGCGTGTTGCGCAATCGCCGCCGCAAGCATAACAACAGCCCCTGACAGATAAGTGCGAGGTGCCGCCCTGTCAACGAATGACGGGCTTGAACGCCCTCGCCAAATGCGTCGAAGTGCTAATTCTGGCGCACAATTTTGCATGAGGAGACCGCATATGCGGATGATAACTGGCCTAGCGTTTTCTGTGACCCTGGCGCTGAACACGGGGCCTGCACAGGCCCAAGATACGTCAAAGCCGAATGCGGAACCCGCGCCAGCGGCGGTGCCCATGCCGAGTGAACTAGATCAAGTTGTCGCCATTGTGAACGGCGAGCCGATCCGTTTGAGCCGCTTACAAGACGCATTAAAGGCATTTGGCAAAGACCTTGGCCAGCTTGATCCGCAGACCTTCTACATCACCATCATGGACCGCGTGATCGATCAGGACCTTGCCTCACGTGCCGGCAAAGATTCCGGTCTGCTGGAGACACCGGACGTCAAAGTGCGGCTCAAAGCGGCACAAGACGCTGTGTTGGCTGACGCGTACATGCAGAAAATTGGTGAAGAGGCGACGTCAGAAGTCGCACTGCGCCGTCGATACGAGGCACTCGGTAAGGATGGCATTAAGCAGGTTAAGGCGAGCCACATTCTCGTAAAAACAGAAGAGTTTGCGAAAGAAATCATTGAGCTTTTAGGGTTGGGTGGAGACTTTACGGCTCTGGCAAAAGAGCATTCTGTCGGCCCATCCGGCCCTAAGGGCGGAGACCTCGGCTTCTTTGGTGAAGGCCAAATGGTGCCGCCATTCTCAAAAGCAGCGTTCGCATTGGAAGCCGGTGAGCATACAAAGACGCCGGTGAAAACACAGTTCGGCTTTCATGTGATCAAGGTCATGGAAACGAAGCAGGTGCCGCCGCCGCCGTTCTATGAGGCCGCGCCAAAGCTTGCGGAAGAAGCCCGCGCTGAAGCCATGATCGCGGCGCTGACCAAGCTAAGGACTGATGCGACGATCCAGCGGTTTACGCCAGATGGATCACCGATTGAATTGAAACGGGTGCCGGTAGATCAGATGCCGGCGGATCAAGGTAAGAATTAATAATGCAACGGTCTCCTCTAGCACCCGAATCGGCGCCCAACCTTCCGCCGCTTGCGGGGGTGCAAATCGGCACGATGAATAGCGGTGTCCGCTATAAAGGCCGCGATGATGTAATGGTGATGGCTTTTGACCCTGGCTCCATAATGGCTGGCGTCGTCACCAAGTCCAAAACCCGTTCGGCACCAGTTGAGCATTGCGTGAATGCGTTGGCAGCTGGCGGGGATGCCCGCGCGCTTGTCGTCAATGCCGGCAATGCGAATGCATTTACTGGCCGGGCTGGCGATGTGGTTGTGCAGGAGACCATCAAGACGGCTGCAGATGTGTTCAGCTGCAGCCCGATGGCGGTCTATGTGTCTTCAACCGGCGTGATTGGGGAACCAGTGCCCCAGGGCGCTATTCCTAAGAGCGTGCGCGCGCTTGGGCCCAAGCTACAGTCGGGCGGATGGGAAAAAGCCGCCGCTGCGATCATGACAACAGATACGTTCGCCAAGGTCGCAACCGAAGCGGCAAAGATCGGCGGCGTTGACGTGCGCCTGAATGGCATTGTCAAAGGCTCTGGCATGATAGCGCCGGATATGGCGACGATGCTGGGCTATGTATGCACGGACGCAGACCTTCCCCAGCCTATTCTTCAGACTTTGCTCTCATGGGCCGTGGACAAGACCTTCAACTGCATCACAGTTGATAGCGATACATCCACTTCTGATACCGTTCTGCTGGCTGCGACAGCTAAGGCAGGCAATGCCCAGCCTGAAAGCGCCAATGACCCAGCGCTCAAGGACTTTAAACGCGCGCTGCTGGCGATCTGTATGGATTTAGCCCAACAGGTCGTTCGGGACGGGGAGGGCGCATCCAAGTTCATCGCTGTCCATGTGACTGGCGCCACGTCGCCGGGCGCAGCCAAACGCATCGGGCTCTCAATAGCCAATTCGCCGTTGGTGAAAACGGCCATTGCGGGCGAAGATGCAAACTGGGGCCGGATTGTTATGGCCGTCGGCAAGTCCGGCGAGAAGGCCGAACGGGACCAATTGCGCATCCTGATTGGCGGTACGGAGATCACGGCCAATGGCATGGTCGTCGAAGGCTATGATGAAGCGCCGGTTGCAGCGCATATGAAGGGCCAGGAAATCGATATAGAGGTTGATATCGGCCTTGGTCGCGGCAAAGCGACGGTTTGGACCTGCGACCTGACCCACGGTTATATCGAAATCAACGCGGACTACCGAAGTTGAGCGAGCCAAGTTTGGCGACGCTGCTGGTCGTCGCAGTCGCATTGGTGGACCGTGATGGCCGCGTTCTGCTTGCGGAACGGCCTGAGGGAAAGAATCTGGCTGGGATGTGGGAATTTCCAGGTGGCAAGGTCGTTTCTGGGGAAACGCCAGAGGAGGCGCTTATCCGGGAATTGGAGGAAGAACTGGGGATCGACACAGTCGCGTCTTGTCTGGCACCATTCACATTCGCCAGCCACACCTACGAGGCGTTTCACTTGCTGATGCCGCTATATGTTTGTCGCGTATGGGAGGGCACTCCTACCGGGCTTGAAGGCCAGCGGCTTGCATGGGCAACGCCGCAGGAAATGCTGAAATATCCTATGCCGCCGGCTGATAAGCCGCTTGTGGCGATGCTGCGGGATTTCCTGTGAGTGCGCCCGTCAGCGGAGCCAGATAGGGCTTAGCGGCTTCGGCTGCGTCCAAGCCGGAACGGAACAGCGGTTGGCGCACCTAGTGGACGCTGGCGGTTGCGTTTTGCCGCTCGGTCTTGTGGAAGGCCAAGGCCGCATCGGACCAAGGCATTTCGATGGCATCAACCATGGCCCTGGCCTCATCCTCTAAATTCTCGATTAGGCCGCGATAGCTCACATCATGAATACGCCCGGGTGCGGCCATCCGCCAATGCTGCATAAGCCGCACGTAATTGGTGTGATACCGCACGAGGTCGTGCTGGTCATAGGAGAAAGATACATCGCCAGTGAAGAGGTGGCGATAGCAGTTGAAGCACGTATCCGCAGCGTCCCGATCGATATGCAAGATTTTGGCGTTTGGAAGTAGAGTCAGGATCAGACCAAGATTCTGGAAGTTCATCGGTATCTTGCCTGCCACCCGCACGGCGTCGGGCGCAATTTTGGCAAGGGTTGCGATATGGTTGGCGCGGAGCGCGTCTGCGCGTTCCAGTGTCAGCGTCTGTGCGCCGCAGGGCCAAGCGCCTTCGTCCTTGTAAACATCACGCGCGAGGTTTGCGACGGTGGAACGTTCTCCAGCGCCGTGCACGCCTAGTATACTGGCTATGATCAGCTCGGCCAAAGTCGTTCCGGATCGCGGCATACCCAAAATGAATATGGGCTTTAGATCTTGACCGTCCGTGCTCGATCGTCGGTCGATCATGCCAACATCGAAGGAGTGGATCAGGGCGTCGAAACTGATCAACTGTATCTGCTTGCTAGTCAATGTTGGCGTGTTTGGTAGCGTTGGCATGGTCGTAAAAGGCCATAGCAGCGGCCGCATCATTTTCTTGCGGTTCGTGGACTGCCAATGCGAATTCCAGCATCCAAGTAGACTCTGCACCCGGCGTGAGGCTAGCCAACATGGTTTCTGCGGCTGCGATGTCGACCGATTTAATCGCACCCGCCGACAAGCGGGAAGCTTGATAGAGCGCAGCGCTGGCGAAACACATCGCGTCCAGGCTGCTTATGCGTTTCGCTTGGTAGATAAGGGAGCAAAACCCATCAATGGCTGCAGCTGTTCGGCCTCGGCGCATAGCCTGCACCGCGCGTTCATAGGTATTCACCATCGCACGGATACGAAGGTCGCTGCCATCCAATTCCACAGCCAATGCTCCTCGGCGTGAGGCGGCATCAGACAGAGTTCATGGTAAAGGCCGGATTAAAGCGCTTTTAAACGCGCAAGCGCGTCCTGCAGTTTTTCCTGCTGTAGGACAAATGCTATGCGGCGATCTCGATTTTCCTGCACGACTTCAGCTGGGGCCCGCGCCGTGAATTTCTCATTGCCAAGGCGGTTGTCGATGCCGGAAATCTCCTTCTCTACCTTGTCGATTTCCTTCGCGAGCCGGGCTTGCTCAGCATCCAGATCAATCACGTCGCCGATTGGGAGAACGATTGTCGCCTCATCCACGATCGCCTGAACGGCACCCTTGGCAGGTGCTGCACCATCTGTCGTGATGGTTTCCAGGCGTGCTAAGCGGCGGACAGGTTCATCGTTCCGATTTAGGCGGGCGAGGGTGTTGTCGCTGGCGCCAGATAGATGTGCATGCAGGCGTGCTCCGGGTGGGATGTTGCACTCCGCACGGACGGTGCGGACTGCGCTAACAAAACGGATCGCCCAGTCGATTTCAGCAATCGGACCCGGTGCTGCAAGCTCAGGCTCTTCGGCTGGCCACGCGCTGGAAATCAGCCAATCCGTGCCGTTGAGATTGCATTTCTCCGTGATCTCTTCCGTCAGGAATGGCATGATCGGGTGCAGTAAACGCATTAATCGGTTCAACGTCCAGGCGATGGTTGCACGGGTTTCAGCAGCGGCTTCTCTGTCATCACCAGACAAGATTGGCTTCGCGAATTCCAGCTGCCAATCGCAGAATGTGCCCCAGGCAAACTGATAAAGCGCGTTTGCAGCTTCATTGAAGCGGTAGCTATCCAAAGCGCGGGTGACGTCATCGCGCGTGGCGGCCGTTTTAGCGACGATCCAGCGGTTCAGGGTGACCTTGCAGGCGGCTGGATCGAAATCTGGATCAATGACGCATCCGTTGATTTCGCAGAAACGCGCGGCATTCCAGAGCTTTGTCGCAAAGTTCCGGTAGCCCTCGACCCGGTTTTCCGCCAGTTTAATATTCCGACCTTGGGCAGCCATAGCCATCAATGTGAAGCGGACGGCGTCAGCGCCGTATTTATCCATTAGCTTCAGGGGATCAATTACATTTCCCTCCGTCTTTGACATTTTTTTGCCGAATTCATCGGTTACGAGCGCGTGGATGTAGACCGTGCGGAACGGCACATCATCCATGAAATGCATGCCCATCATCATCATCCGGGCAACCCAGAAAAAGATGATGTCGAACCCGGTTACGAGCACGTCGCCCGGGTAATATTTTTCCAACTCTGGCATTTCTTCAGGCCAGCCGATGGTTGAGAACGGCCAGAGTGCGGAAGAAAACCAGGTGTCCAGAACGTCAGGGTCCTGCTCCAACGGTTTGTCTTCGCCATAATGGGCGCGGGCCTTCGCCTGGGCGGCGGCCTCGTCATTCGCAACGAAGATTTCGCCATCTGGCCCGTACCACGCCGGAATCCGATGGCCCCACCAGAGCTGGCGTGAGATGCACCAGGGCTGAATATTGCGCATCCATTCGAAGTAGGTCTTGGACCAATTCTCCGGCACAAACTTGGTGCGTCCATCCTCGACCGCTGCGATCGCGGGTTTGGCCAAGGTTTCAGCATCTACATACCATTGGACGGTCAGATAAGGCTCAATCGGCACGCCGCCACGGTCGCCATAAGGGACGGTGTGCGCATGGTCCTCGATCTTCTCGAGCAAGCCTTCGGCTTCTAGATCAGCGACAACGACCTTGCGGGCTTCGAACCGATCCATAAACTGGTATTTTTCAGGCGCATTCTCGTTGATCCGGCCCTGGCGGTCCAGGATATTGATCATGTCCAGGTTTTGGCGACGGCCAACTTCGAAATCGTTGAAGTCATGGGCTGGCGTTATCTTCACCGCGCCGGAACCTGCTTCTGGGTCAGCATATTCATCGGCAACAATGGGGATGCGACGGCCAACGAGCGGCAGAATACAGTGCCTGCCGACCAGATGTTTGTAGCGCTCGTCGTCTGGATGCACGGCAACGCCTGTATCGCCAAGCATGGTTTCGGGCCTAGTCGTGGCGACAATGATGTGCGCGCCATCCTTGCCTTCAATCGGATACTTAAAATGCCAGAGATGCCCGTTGGTTTCTGTCGGCTGGACCTCGAGGTCTGATATTGCCGTTTCCAGCTTCGGGTCCCAGTTGACCAGTCGCTGGTCTTTGTAGATCAGGCCCTGGTCATACAGCTCTATGAATACTTTGCGGACAGCTTCACTGAGCCCATCGTCCATTGTGAAGCGTTCGCGGGGCCAATCGGCAGAGGCACCAAGGCGCGTCAGCTGCTTCATGATTTTGCCGCCAGATTCGGCCTTCCATTCCCACACACGGTCTAGGAATTTCTCGCGGCCAAGGTCGCGGCGGGAGATGCCTTTTTCACCCAGTTGGCGCTCAACCACCATCTGCGTCGCAATGCCAGCATGGTCCATGCCGGGCTGCCACAGCGCATCTTTGCCAGTCATCCGGTTGTAGCGGATCAGCACGTCTTGCAGCGTGAATGTAAGCGCGTGGCCCATGTGTAGGCTGCCGGTGACGTTCGGCGGCGGCATCATAATCACATACGGCTCGGCGGCGCTGACTGGATTGGCGGCGAAAGCATTTGCTTGCTCCCATGCCTCATAGCGCGGCCCTTCGGCGGCTGCCGGGTCGTAGGTCTTCTCTAAGGGCATTGGTCTTGGCTTCCTGGTGGGTCTCAGCCCATACTCAAGGGCTGCGCTCAGTCTTTATCCTGGCGCTGAATACGTTGAATTTCCTCGCATACGAGGTTTTCGACCATGCTGGGCAGGTGGATGTCCAGCCATTGCTTCAACATTGGTTTCAGAAGGTCAGCAACCAGGGCCTCGACGGTGTTGCCGTTAGCCCCGATACCCATAGCTCCCGAGATTGAATCGCCGCAGCGAAATGAAGCGAGCGCTCCTGCCGTGAGCGCTGCTGCTTCAGGTGACAGAAGACCACTTTGTAGCGCATCGGCAGACGCTTGCGGGGCAGCGGCGACCTCCGGCTCTTCCACATCTTCTCCGATTTCTTCCTCGGGTTCTTCCGGGGCGTCTTCGAATACAAGGCCAAAGTCGTTATCATCATCTTCTGCTGTCACCTCGGCGTCAGCCGCGGCTGATGACGCTTCTGAAGCCGCTTCTTTATCCTCGTCCATATCTTCTACGACCAGAAGGTCACAGGCGTCGGCTTCATAGTCGTATTGCTCTGGCTCGCCGGCGACAGCGCTGGCGCTGCTGGCAGTCACGGAATCTGGCTCATCATCAGGCAGGGGGTCGCTCAATTCCAGTACGTCGTCATCATCATCATCAGAGATGATTTTGCGGATGGAGGCGAGGATATCTTCGATCGACTGTTCGGACTCTTGTCCGTCGGCTTTATCTTTGTTCATGCTTTATTGCTCCCAGCGCTTCCCGCACCTTCGGTATCATTAGCGGACGCTTGTGCCGAACCATTTGTCGCGGACAGATCGATAGTAGACCGATGGATCGTAGCGCGGCGCATCCAATTGCAGTCCTTCAGCGGTCATAGAACCAACTGCTGCCAGCAGATTAAAGACCGCCACATATTCATCTCGTCGTGCAACGACCAAGTTGACGCGTGCATCAAGCAGCTCCTGCTCCGCATCCAAAATATCCAGCACTGTACGGGTGCCAACCAAGGCTTCCTGTTGCACGCCTTCAAGCGCGATCTCATTTGCACGAATTTCACTTTCGAGCGAATCAATTCGCGCGCGGGTTGCCACCAATTGTTCCCAGCCCTGGGTTGCGGCTTCAACCGCCTGGCGACGATTATCTTCCGCCAATTGCAGGTGCTGGGATTCGGCCTGCTTAGCTGACCGCACACGGGAATAGACAGACCCGGACTGATACAGTGGTACCGTTAGATCAACGGTAGCCTGTGCGACCGTTGTCTGGTCCACGTTTCGACTGGAATTAAATGACTGTTGGAGTAGCCCGTTGAGCGCGACCGTCGGGCTCAGCTCGCCTTCAACCAGATCAACGGTATGCTTTGCGCTTTGATGGAGGCTAAGCGCCTGGATAACGGCGGGATTATTTGCAGCTGCACGCTGCACCGCGTCATCAAGGCTGGAGGGAACACCGTAGGGCGTTGTCGGCGGTTCTAAATTGTCAGGTGGTTCGCCAACTTGGCGGGCATAGGCTGCGCGCGAAGTCTGCAAATTGCCTTCAGCCGTCGTTAGGTCTGCTTTTGAACGGGCGAGGCGGGATTCGGCTTGCGCAACGTCCGTTCTGGTGACTTCACCCACACTGAAACGATCCTGCGTGGCCTGCAGTTGGCGCTCGAGTACGTTGATGTTGTTTATGTTTAGATCAACAACAGCCTTGTCCCGAAGCACATCCATATAGGCCTGGCCGACGGAGAATAGCACTTGCTGCTCCACATTCGTCAGGCCAGCACGGGCCGCACGGACTTCCGAATCAGCGCGCGATGTATCTGCGCCCGTTCGACCACCTCGGTATAGCGGCTGTGAAACCCGGCCAGTGATCGTTGTTGGGAAGATCGTGTCGTCGCCGCTGCCGCCTTGCGAAAGCTCCTGGTCGACATACTGAAGGCCAGTGCTGTTCGTGACAGAGACAGTTGGGCGCCAGCCGGACCGAGCCTGCGGCACACCTTCGTCAATGCTGCGCACCCGGGCGCGTTCAGCGGCTATGGATGGATTTGATTGATATGCCTTAGACCATGCGCTCGCCAGGTTCTCAGCATTGGCTATTCCTGCCATGCCGATTATGCATGTGGCTGCGACCGTGCCCGCGAGCGTGAAGCACATTGGGCGATGCGCGGGGTTTGAAGCGTTTCGAGTCTTCATATGGATCAGGCTCCGGCCCACTAAAATGTGAACGCGGGCGCGGGCTCAAAGCCCGGCAGCATCGGTGTTGCGCCATCAAACGCAGTGCGCTTGGAGATTGCGCCTTTGCGGTTAAGGAACAGTGTTCCCCGTTGAATGCCGCTCGCGTCCCGCTGCATCACAGCAAGCCGTCCGCCTTCTGCAAGCTGATCAAGCAATGTCGTGGGGTCGTCGGCAACGGCACCTTCGCAAATTATTACGTCGTATGGACCTTCATTGGCCCATCCTTCGGTCAACGGGCCTGTGTGCACAACAGCGGTATCCGCTGCACCATCATTGGAGAGCGCTGTTTGCGCTGCTTCCGCCAGGCCTTCATCACATTCGAGCGCTATCACGGCGCTAGAAATACGCGCTAATACGGCAGCGCCGTAACCCATGCCTGCGCCAACATTGAGCACAAAATCATCTGGGCCAACCTCTGCTAGCTGGACGACTCTGCTGAATAGCATCGGTTCCATGAGCGAGCGACCATCACCAATTGGCAGGTCCTCGTCAGCGTAGGCCACGCCTCGCCTCGCTACAGGGACGTAATTCTCCCTCGGTACGACGCGCATGGCGTCCACCAAGTTTACGTCCATGACCTTGTTGGCACGAAGTTGGTTCTCGACCATCTTGGTGCGCGCAATCTGAAAGTTGGCCATTGTTCGCCAGTCCATCCCGCTCGAATTGGTGCTTTACTCGGCGGACACTACCGCCGAATGCGATTATCTGAAAGCCTCGTGTTTGCTCCACATAAAGTAGCGTCTTGACGCCGCGGCTTTGGGTGCCTATCAACCCTGCCAGCTTGGTGCTTTAAGGGCGCGGTGGCAGAGTGGTTATGTAGCGGCCTGCAAAGCCGCGTACAGCGGTTCGATTCCGCTCCGTGCCTCCAAAAGCATGTTTCGTTATGAGAGTGGTCATACGCTTTCGATTATAGTCCCCGAATATTTGAAAATACGTTATTTTCGGGGTCGCATTCTTCAGGCGGGTTTGGTATTAAACTCTCCTCGATCCGCGGTAGCTCAGTGGTAGAGCAATCGGCTGTTAACCGATCGGTCGTAGGTTCGAATCCTACCCGCGGAGCCAAGACATCAAGTTAGAAATATGATTTCCCAAGATAAATTGTCATAAAAAATGATGAAGGCTACGTTTTTTTTCGGTGCATTTTACAACTTCATTGAATCCAAACCATCGGCTGGCTCTCACCTGAACGCCAGTGCGCAGCAATCAGGGATCGTGCATCTATAGTTATGAATCGGGAAATGAAACCTATTATCTCTGCTTGATGCCGGCACGATTCGCCGAGGACTTCGCCAGATTGCTCGGCGAACTGGGTTCTTAGCCGCATTCAATCCAAACCATGCATCGCTGCACTCGCCATACATCGCCGCGTGGCATCAGGATTCTACTTATTACGGGCTGACTCCTGCGGATGAGGTCACGGTTTGGATCGCGTTGACGGATGCAAGCGAAACAGCCGGATGTATCGAGGTCTTGCCCTTCGCTGACACGCCCCGCCAGGTGCGACACCGCGCCCGCATCTTGGAGAACAGCTTCAATCGGACGGCCCAGGTGATCGTTGATCCGCTGGACAACGTACGGGCGACCCCAATGCCCCTAAAGGCTGGCGCGTTCTTGATGCATCATCGGCTTCCGACGCGTCGGTCCGGCCCGAATCGCTCCGAAGGCCGCCGCATTGAACTTGGCCTCAATTTTATCCCAACTCATGTGCGGACAACCGGCGGCTAGCAGTCAGCGAAGATGCTGGTTCGCGGAGCGGACTGGTTCGGTCATTTCGAACTATTGCAGCCGCCCGAGACGGAACTCGATGACGCTGCAGTCAGAACACATGCCCACGCTGTCGGACTCTACCGCGACAACTATGTAGAGCAGGAGGCGAAACACGCCGGCTGGGCGGGCGCTGAATAATGCAAGGCTTTCAACGTGACGCCCACTGATTGCTTGTACGGCAAGTAGCTAAGGCTTATGGAAAAACAGCCGATGCAGTCCGATGGGATGTAATAATACGCAAGCTGAGACGGCTTTACTGTCCCCGCGACGATCGGCGCAGTTCGAGTTATCTGGCATTCCCGAAAACCCAATACAGGCCATGGAGGAACTTACATGGAAGCGTCAACAGATGACCGGGTGAAGCTGTCCACGGCGGATGCGCGGACGCTAGGCGAAGCGGCGATGCGTGGCGCCGGGTTCGACGCCGAGGAAGCGAGCCTCCTAGCCGACCACGCCATGGACGCGGCATTTTCCGGGTATGAATATTCCGGGTTGCCAAAGCTTCTGAACGTCATTGATGACCCGAATTTCAAAGCGCCGCGCCGCCCCTTCCGCATTCTCAAGGATTTAGGGGCCGCGGTGTTGCTGGATGGCGGCAACAACAACGGCATGATCGCCTTGAAGCGAGCGGCGGATGTTGCGGTCGAGAGGGCCGAGGCCCACGGTCTAGCTATTATCTGTTTGGCGAATAGTTGGATGAGCGGGCGGAGCGCCTATTACTGCGAATTGATCGCTCGCGCCGGCTTGGTCGGCATCCACACCGTCGCGTCGCCAGAACTGGTTGCGCCCTTCGGCGGGACTGCTCGCGTGCTTGGCACGAACCCTATCGCATTTGGCTTCCCGACCGAAGGCGATCCGTTGCTGATCGACATGGGCACTTCAGCCTTCATGGGCACCGACCTGCAATTCCGTGACCGGCTGGGGGCACCCATACCGGAAGGCGTGGCGCTCGGGCCCGACGGCGAGCCCACGACCGACGCGACCCGGGCCCGACAAGGCGCGCTGTTGCCATTCGGCGGGCCAGAGGGCGGATACAAAGGCTTCGGCCTGGCACTGGCCATGGATGCGCTTGGCGTTTTGGCTGCGGGCGTCAGGCCGGCAGGGTCCGTCACCGGTTATCTGTTCATGGCATTCAAGCCGGACCTGTTCATGCCGCTGGCGGACTACCGCCGCGAGATAAGCGCGCGCATCCGCACGATACAGACTTCGCCGAAGCAAGCTAGCGTCACGGAAATACGCATTCCAGGCGCCCGGAGCCAGGAGCAGCGCCGCCGCTTGCAGCGCGAGGGTATCGAGATTGAGCGCAAGATTTTCGACGCGCTGAATCGGCTCGCTGCCGGCAATCTCGATCACGGGGCTTGAGCGATGAGCGTCTTTTATATGGTGGAGATGCATTGTCCGCTGGACAAGGACCGGGCCGCTTTCAACGGATTTTTCCGCCAAGCACATCACGATGCTGCTCACCGTCGACGGGTTTTAGGCGGCGCAACGCTATTAAAGCTAACATGAAGCTGCTGTGCCGTTCCTCACGACTTACCGCCTACGGGACGAGCAAGTGTTGGAGCGGTAGACCTACACTGCCCGCGCCGGGCGCAATTCGGCCGATCCGGCCTTTCACGCGAAGATGATTAACTGGGACCGCAATTTGGTCGGTGGGGGCATTGCCGGACATGGATGTTGCTCTAAGCGGTTGGCTGGCGCTGATCGAAAGGCTTTCCCTCGATGGCCCGTCCTTGCCGCCCGGGTTTACGGCCATGGAGGTCATTGGCCTGGACGCGACCATCACGGAACGCGGCGTCGCCTTGGGCGCTCATGGTGACCCACTTTATATCAACCCTTAGGCAGGCTGGGCCGTTCGTATTTTTCGGTCGGCGCATTCGAAGCGATACCCGAAAGCGCCTGTTTGCTGAAACTGCTCTAATTTCGGGGAGATATGGCATTGATCGAGGAAATCTCGCCGATATCGCCCTTCTACTCGCTACAATAGCGAGCGCGGTAGGCTTAAACACGCATCTCGCATGAAAGAGACAGAGATGGGCAAACGGACACGGCAGATCAGGGCTTCGAGCGGGCAAGCCCGGGAGATTGCGGTTGAGGGGTTTCGGGTTCGCGCTTTCAGACGGTTATCTGGATATGGATCTGTCCCGCTTCCCGGAAGTCGTTCGCGGGATCGGCGATGATCTGGCGATCGCCGACGGTCAGGACCTGAACGATATGACGATTTCGGTCAACGCGTTCTTGATCGAAAAGTCCGACCGGCTCTGCCTTGTCGATGCTGGCGATTGTAACCGACATGGGGATTCGCTTGGCCATTTGCGGGCGGCGATCAAAGACGCAGGTTTCGATACAGGCGACGTCACGGATTTGCTGATGACCCACCTGCACGGAGACCACGCCGCCGGATTGGTCGAAGGGGAGCAGGCTTTATTCCCGGATGCCAGACTGCACGTGTCCCAGGAAGAGGTGCGTTTCTGGAATGCGCCGGAAGAACATGATGCCATCCAGGCGACCCGGACGCCTTTCGCGCTCACCGCACTAAAGGCCTATCGCGAGCAAGTGAACATCATTTCGCCCGGAGGTTCTGTTCTGCCGGGCATAGCAACTGTCGCGTTGCCCGGCCATACGCCCGGTCAGATCGGCTTCCTCATCGGCAATGATGACCCCGTTCTGGTCTCTGCCGACGTGTTGCAGTTGCCTGCCCTTCAGGTATCGCATCCGGCATGGGGCTTCTTGTTCGACGCTGATCGGGCGCGGGCGCTGCAGATGCGTCTCGATTTATTGGCGGAAGCATCAGGATCTGGGATCCGGCTGGCGAGCGCTCATATGCCATTTCCTGGTGTAATTCGCATCCTATGGCGCGAAGATGGCCTAGTCTTCGAAGCAGCAGCTTGATCCAGCTAGGAATGGTTTTGTCTGCCACCCGCCTGTCTAAACCGATGGGCGATGTGCGGAAAGCTATTCAGACGACCACCGCATGCGCAGTTTTCTTTGCCGCTACGCAAGGCGCAGGGGTGAATGAGATGCAGTCGATTGGCGCTTTTGCCATCGACAAAGCTGAAGAGGCAATCGGTGCTTTGGCGGATTTGTCGCGGAAACTGGGATGGTGATAAAAGCAGAGCGCGACGACCGCGGGTTGGTCTATGGAAACGGCTGGGAGCGCAAAAGCAGCTGGAATTGGCGATCACCCTATGGCTGACCTGGCCGTGTTAAAGAACCTGCCGTGCATGTGACGTTCGATGAAGCCAAGGCGGCTTATCGACATCTGGAAAGCCAGAAACATCTCGGCAAAGTCGTGATCACAATTGACTGATTTAATATTTTGGCGGAACGGCTGTCTCCTGCCACGGTTAGGAAATTTCCATGCAATATCGTAATCTTGGTCATTCTGGCCTCCTGGTCTTTGCTGTTGGCCTCGACTGCAACAATTTTGGCGCTTGGCTCGACGTCGACTAGACCCGGCTCGTAGTCGATGCTGCGTTAGATGCGGGCATCACGTTCTTTGACACCACTGACCGCCATGGCGGCTTCGGCGTGTCTGAAATGCAATTAGGCCAAGTGCTAGGCGCGGGCCGCCAGAATATTGTTTTGGCGACCGAGTTCGGCGGCGCGATGTCTGCCGATTGGCCGCGCAAGGGCGGCTCGTGCAAATGGATGGTGCAGGCTGTCGTGGTTTCCCTAAAGCGACGACAAACGGACCGGATCGATCTGTATCAACGCCATTTCCCCAATCCATTAACGCCAATCGAAGAAACCTTGCGGGCGTTGGACGATCTGATCTCAAGCGGCAAAGTCCGCTATATCGGCTGCTCCAATCTAACATCTTGGGAACTAGTAGAGGCGTCTTTTGCG
>Ga0315331_10000015_pt1 | contig 79197 bp, 70 predicted proteins | sample M160m34915metaG_FD_203456 | JGI IMG/M metagenome (GOLD analysis project Ga0315331, IMG submission 203456) | Ammonia-oxidizing marine archaeal communities from Monterey Bay, California, United States - M1 60m 34915 | ecosystem: Environmental > Aquatic > Marine > Intertidal zone | place: USA...
GGCCTTTCGCGCCGCCCTCCGGGTCCAGCCCGAAGTCCAACAGCGGCTGTCCCCCCAAGATGTCAAGATGCTCCGCCAGCTCGGCTACTTCGAGTAGGCCGGCGGATCCTTTCAGTCCGCCCGCGGCGGCTCGCGAACGACCTCACGCTGATGGATCGTGCGAATAATGAACGCCGGGCGCCCCTGCAGACCGATGAAGCTGCGGATCACGAACTCGCCCACGATCGCGACCACCCCGAGGACGGCGAGGATCCCTAACGTCAAGACATTCAGGATCAACCCCCCCGTCACCTGCGAGAGGATCGAGATGTCCCAGAACAGGTCCGCGACCAACCGAAGGGTGAAGAGCCCTGCCAACGCCAGGAACACGCCCCCAAGCCACTGAAAGGGCTGCTCGGACAGGTTGACCAGGTTCTCCATGTTGTAGGCGAACAGCTTGCGGAAGGTCCAGCCGCTCTGCCCATAGCGACGCGCGTGGTGCGTCACCGGCACCTCCACGATCCGTTGCGCGCGCGCGATCACGGGCACCGACCGCCACGGCTTGAAGGCGTCGAACTCGCAGGCGCGAACGATGCGGCCATCGTAGATCTTGAAGGTGCACCCAAAGTCCCGAAGCGTGCTCGCGGTCGCTCGGCGCATGATGACGTTAGCCAGCAGCGACGGCAGCTTGCGGTTCCACGCGTCGCGCCGGTCACGCCGGTAGCCGCTCACGACGTCCGCGCCCGCGTCGCGCTCGACGAGCAGGTCGCCCAGCTCCTCGGGGTCCAGCTGCAAGTCGCTGTCGATCATGACGATCGAGCGGCCACACGAGAGCATGACGCCGGGCGTCTTGGCGTTCGCCTGGCCTGCGTTCTTGATCAGATCGATCACGGCGGAGACGTGCGGGTCGCCCTCGAAGATGGCCTCGAGTCGCGCGAAGGTGCCGTCCGTGCTCCCGTCGTTGACGAAGATCATCTCGTACGACTTCCCGCTCGCGCGGAGCGCCTCCGACAGGCGCCGGTGGAACTCGTCGATGCTCTTCTCTTCGAAGTAGCAGCTGATGATGACGCTGAGCTCGATGTCGAACTGGGGGAGCGGGAGTGAGGGCATCGCTAGTGTCCCTCTTCACACCAAGCCGGCTGGCGCCGCAGCACCGGCGGAACCTTGGGCGCCGAGATCGCCACGGAGACGGGCGAGAGGCGGCGCAACGGGCTCGCGTAGAACATGCCGATCATGTTCTACGTTTGGCGGATCGCGGTCAAGTGGGCCGCGAAATCGCGCCGCAAGGCCGAAGGAATCAGGCACACTGTCGCCACTCGAGCCGCCCGCTGGCTCGGGATCCATCGACCCCGGCGTCCACCGCGCTGACAAGGAACTGCACCACCATGTCCGACAATCGAACCCTCGTCCTCGACTACCTAGATGCGATCAAGCGCGGAGACCACGAGGCGGCTTATGATGCCTTCGCCGAAGACGCCACGTGGCAGACCCCGCCTTCGATGCCGTGGCCCGCGATCTTCGAGGGGCGGCGCGCGATCTTCGACGGCTACTTCGCGGTCGACAAGGGCCTCTTCACGACCGGCATGGACTCCTACGACCTCGAGAACCGCTGTGTCATCGCCGCCGGGGAACACGTGGTCGTCGAGATGACCCACCGCTCGACGGGCCTCAACGGCAAAACCTACGAGACCGACCACTGCATCGTGTTCGAGGCTCGGGACGGCAAGATCCAGGCCGTCCGCGAGTACATCGACTCGCTCTACCTCCAGCGCCAGATGATCGACGACTGATCAGGGCTCGAGCGTCGGGACCGACCAACCCCGGATCGAGCGCGTCCGCTTGCCCGGACGCTGCTTGCCCCCCTGCCGCTTGATCTGCTCGAAGTGCGCCTGCGGCGCGCCCTCGGTCACGGTCGAGACGTGACTCCCGCCAGCGGCCCCCCAACCCTTTTCATAGGGCGAGAGCATGTGCTCGTGGATGCAGTGGTTCTTGTAGAACTTCCACTCGCCGCGCTGTCGGATGTACTCGTACTCGAGGGTCGCAATGCTCCAGGCGGGCTTTTCGCTGTCCGGGTCGATCAGGAGTGTGAGCAAGAACCACCGGCCCTCGGCTGAATCGCCCGAGACCTCGATGACGGGGTTCGCGAGGACATCGAACGCCCAGCCACCCGCCTCTTCGTACGTGGGCATGAACTCGGTGTAGAACTGCCGGATGTCTTCCTTGGTGCGCAACTCGCCGAGGATCCCGTGGTCGTAGCTGGCCTCGTCTGCGAAGCACGCGACCGCGTCGTCCCACCGGGCGTCGTGCATCGCCTGCATGTACTCGGCGGTCAGCTTGCGGATGGCCTCACGATCCTCGAGCGCGGTCAAACGTTGGCGGACCTCGGCAAGCTCGGCGGCCAGCGCGGCGACATCGGTTTCATGACTCACTTCGGGTTCCTCCAGGGCGATGACAGTCGGGTTTCTCACCAGGGGCGCGATCCTGCGCTCCCGGCGACGAGGTGGTAGAGCGTGCTCCGCCACCCCGAGGAATCAAGCAGCAGACTCGGCCGCCTCGGTGTGTTGCGTGAGGGCTCGGATCAACGCAGGCCAGGCCCCCTCGGGTAGCTCATGCCCCATGCCGGGGATGACCTCGAGCTTGGCCCCGGCCAGGACCGCCGCTGTGGCCTCCCCGGCGGACAGCGGGATCAGCGGGTCCGCTGCGCCATGGATCACCAGCGCCGGTACGCGGACGGCTGCGAGCGCGGCGCGGCGGTCGCCCGACGCGGCGACCGCCGCCATCTGCCGCGTGACCCCTTCCGGGTCGAACGCCCGGTCGAACGCGCGACCGGCGAGCTCGCGGATCCCCGCTTCGTCGAGGGGGAAGCCGCCCCCCGCGAAGCTGCGCTGTACGTTCAGGATCGACTCCACGTAGGGCGCCCGCTCACCGGGGGAAGGCTGGAGCAGCGCTGCCTGTGCCTCGGGGGTGGCCCCGGCGGGGTCGAGTGCCCCGGCCGACGACATAATGGAGGTGATGCTCCTCAGCCGGTCCCGGTGCGCGATCGCGAGCTCTTGCGTGATCATCCCGCCCATCGACATGCCCGCGACATGCGCGGTGTCGATCTCCAAGACGTCCATCAGACCCACCACGTCGTCTGCCATGTCGCGGAGCGTGTACGGGACGTCGGGCGTCCGCCCCGCGGCGAGGTCCTGGAGCACGTTCCCGAGCAAGGGGGCGCCGCGGTCCGCAAAGTGGGTCGAGAGCCCGACGTCGCGGTTGTCGAACACCACCACCCAGTGTCCCGCCGCAACAAGCTGCTCGCAGAAACGCGGGTCCCAGTGGATCATCTGCGTGGCGAGCCCCCGGATCAGGATCAAGGGACGGCTGGACCGAGCGCCAAAGCATTCGTACGCGAGCTCGATCCCATTTGCTGAGAGCTTGGGCATCAGACCAGTCTGACACAGACCACCCACCGTCGGTGCGCCGATGCCGAGGCGAGCCCGCCCGCCCACATCCTCAGCGGTTCTGGAGGCTATGCTGGAGAGGTATGGTCACATTCGCGCTCCCCAGCCTGAACCTCCGCCGCCTTACCCGCGCGCTCCTGGCGGTCTGCTTGTTCAACGCTTGCTCTCCTGCCGAGGAGAGCGCGACCCCGCCGCAGCCTCCCCCCGCCGACGAAGCCGAGCACGCAGCCAAGCTGAATGAGTCGGAAGCCGCGCGCTTGATGGCGTTGGGGTACGTCGAGGTCGTGTCCGACGAGGACGACACCGGCCAAGACGGCGCCAGCGAGATCGACCCCGCGAGGACTGCGCCCGGCCTGAACTTCTCTGTCAACGCGCACCTGTGCTCGGCCGATCTGATCGACGCCAAGGGAACCCTGCTGCGTCGCTGGAGCCACGAACCCTGCCTCAAGTGGAGCAACGCCGTGCTGCGCCCGGATGGGCGGGTCCTCGTCATCCACCGCGCGCCCGGCAAGACCTCCTCCGGGAGCTTCCTCGCGCGACAGGTCCTCCACCTCGATTGGGAGGGCAACGCCTTGTGGAACACGCCCATCGCCGCGCACCACGACCTGGACGTCCTCCCCGACGGGCGGATCGCGGTGCTGACCTATCGGCACCGCCCCATCCCTTCTCTCCACCCGACGGTCCCCGTCCGCGACAACTACGTGGCGTTGCTCAGCCCCGAGGGCGAGTTGCTAGAAGAGGTGTCCCTGATCGATATCCTCGCGGCGTCACCCAAGGCGTCGCCATTTCGAGCGGTGCGCGCGCGGAAGCACGAAGGCTCGATGGAGGTCGACCTGATCCACGCGAACTCGATCGAGTGGATGCGCAGACCCGAGCTGGCGCAGCAGGACCCGCTCTACGCAGAGAGCAACTTCCTGCTCTGTTCAAGGAGCCAGAACACGGTCACCATCGTCGACTGGGAGACGAAACGGGTCGTCTGGAGTTGGGGGCAGGGGGTCCTGTCCGGCCCGCACGACGCCACCGTGCTGGAGGACGGCAACATCCTGATCTTCGACAACGGCCTGAACCGCCGTCATTCACGGGTGCTCGAGGTGGACCCACGAACCGATGAGATCGTCTGGTCCTATCCGGCGTCGGATGCGGAGAGCTTCTTCACCAGCCACCGGGGCGCCGCACAGCGGCTCTCGAACGGGAACACGCTGATCACGAACTCCGGTGCAGGCGTCGCCTTCGAGGTCACCCCAGCGGGCGAAACCGTCTGGGAGTACCGAAACCCCAACCGGAGCGAAGCCGGCGACCGGGTGATCCTCGTCCGGACCCGCAGGGTCGAGCCCGTCGACCTCGCGAAGCCCGAGTTGCGCTGGTCCGACTAGCACCTGGGGCCCTTCCCACAGATGGAGCGGGTCCAACGTGCCTCGGCCAGCCGACGCGGCCCGCGCGAAGCGCTTGTGCCTCGAAGGCCAACAGGCGACCCGTTCGCCTCAGCCGGCCGCAGTGAGCAGGTCCGCGAGCCCGTCGTCGGAGCCCATGCCATCGAGGATCACGCTGCCAGAGCGGATCATGTGTGCCACGGTCGCGATAACCTCGTTCTCACCGCTCGCGACGTCGGAAACGGCTTCTACCAGCTCCAACAAGCTCACCTGCAGCGGTTCTATTTCATCCTTGCCGCACCAGCCTTCTGCTTCGATGTCCTGCAAGGCCGCAAGCTCGCCCTCGGAGGGCTCCGCCTCCAACTCAGGGACAAAGCTCAGGGGTCCGGTCGAATTACAAATCGTCACGTCCATCGTTCATTCCTCCCGTCGCATTGGAAATGCATATCGCGTGCCAGTTTCGCGAGGGAGAAAAAATTTCTATAACGTGCTGAAAAGAAAGGATTTTTAAAAAAACTGCGGCACGGCGGCGGGGAGCAGGTGTTGAAGCGCTGACAGCCTGAGCGCGGAGGTGTTCAAAACCGGACACCCACGTGCTGACACGACAAGCTAGACGACACCTTGCGCGCGCAGCGACGCGATCGTTTCCCAGCTCAAGCCCAGCTCGAGGAGGATCTCCTCCGTGTGCTGCCCCAACTCGGGGGCGATCTGCCCGGGTCTCGCCGGCGTGTCGCTCAAGCGGATCGGCGAGCCCACCATGGGGATTTCTCCCCACTCTGGATGCTCGACCCGCTGCAGATAGCCGTTCGCGTAGGCCCCTTCGTCGCTCATCACGTCCGTGTAGTCCTGCACCCGCGCGTAGCGCTGCCCCAGGGAGCGGAGGACCCCCTCCCAATCGGCGGTGGGCCTCGTGCGGAACGTCTTCTCCAACTCCTCGAAGAGCTCATGCCTCACGTCGGGGGCCAGCACCAGGCTCTCGAAACGCTTGTCCGCGAGCAGGTCCGGTCGGCCGATCGCGTTGAAGAAGTTCTCGCGCTCATGACTCGCGACGCCGACGATTGCGAGATGACCATCCGCCGTGGGGACGATGCCATACACCAGCGGGATCCCCTGGTGACCGCCGTCGACCTCGCCCGGGTTTTCTCCCGTCAAACAGGTGAACGTGTACTCGGACGCCTGGGCATAGATCTGGCCACCGTAGAGGGACACCTCGACCTGCTGCCCTCGCCCGCTCCGTTCACGCGCGAACAACGCCGCCAACACACCGTTGGCCATGTTCTGCGAACCGATGTGATCCGCGATGACCACCCCGACCGGCGTCCGATGGGCGGACGGCGTCCGAGCGATCAGTCCGCCCGCTGCCTGACCCGCGATGTCTGCGCCCTTCCTGTCCGCGTCCGGCCCCTGGGAACCAAACGTGCTCCCCGTCGCGTAGATCAAGCCGGGGTTGCGCGCGGCGAGCACGTCGTAGCCGAGCCCCCACCGATCGAGCGTCCCCGGGAGGAAATTGGAGACGATCACGTCCGCCGTGTCCGCAAGCGAGAGGAAGACATCACGCCCCCGGTCCTTGCGCAGGTCGAGCGTCAAACTTCGCTTCCCGCGATTGCAACCGATGAAGAACGGAGCGCGCAGGTCTTCCAACGAGATCGGGATCCAACGCGCCTGGTCGCCGAGACCGGGTAGCTCGACCTTGATGACCTCCGCACCGAGGTCTCCCAGAAGCTGGGCCGCCTGCGGTGCCTGTACGAGGAGGCCCAGATCGAGCACACGAATCCCCGCGAGCGCGCCCGGGTTGCCCGCTGTCTCCCCTTTCGGATCTGCCATCGATCGCCTCCTCAGGTCCCGCGGAGCTCCTCGAAGTAGCCCAGCCGCTCTTCATCCGTCGCGAAGGGGAACGTGCACGCAAGCCGATCGACCGTGCCACCAAAGCGCTCCGCGATCGTCGAAGCGACCCGGTGGGGCTCCGCCACCACCGCGAACTCTTCGAGGATCTCATCCGTGATGCGCTCCCCCATCGTGACCCACTCACCCCGCTTGGAGAGCTGATTCAGCTCGGTCTGCAGCTCGCCCCAGCCGTGTAGCTCCAGCACACCTCGATACGCGGGCGTCGACCCGTAGAACGCCAACTGCTGGGACACACCCGTGCGCGCCGACTCCCACTCACGCTCATCGCGCCCCGAGACGACGAAGCCGGGATAACAGACCTGGAAGCCGTCGCGCGATCGACCCGAGCGTTCGAGTCCCCGCTCGATGGCCGGCAGAGTCACCTCGTTCAGATAACGCGCGGTCGTGAAGGCGTGGACCAGCATCCCGTCCGCGACTTCGCCCGACACCTCGGTCATCTTCGGCCCGACCGCCGCCAACAGCACCTTGGGCGCGCCGTGCGGGTTGTTGGTCGGGGTGAACATCGGCGTCATCAACGTGTGCGTATAGAAGTCGCCACGGAAGTTCAGCCGCTCGCCCTCGTACCAGGAGCTCCAGATCGCTCGCATCGCGAGGATGAACTCACGCATCCGAGCCGCCGGTTGCGACCACGGCATGCTGAATCGCTTCTCGATATGCGGAGCGATCTGCGAACCAAGGCCGAGGACGAAACGTCCCTTCGAGTACGCCTGCAGGTCGTTCCCGATGTTCGCGAGGGTCATCGGGTTCCGGGAGAAGGCGACCGCGATCGACGTGATCAGGGAGACACGCTCCGTGTGCTCCGCGGCGAGGAGCAGCGGAAAGAACGGGTCACTGCTGAGCTCCGCCGTCACCAAACCATCAAAGCCCTGCGCTTCCAGCTCCTGTGCCTGTGCCGGCACTTCGCCTAGCGAAGACCTCAAACCAGCGTCGATCTTCATCTCGATCCTCCTTCCTCGGCCGATGGGTCGGCCACCAGCGTCCTAGCCTTCGGTCAGTTCATCCAGCCGCTCCATCGTGTCCGCGTACTCGACCGCGAACTCCTCCATCACGGTCCGAACCGACTTCACGTGATTGAGGGACCCGACGATCTGCCCCACGAAGTAGTTCGCCAGCTGGGCCGACCCCTCGTTGTTGTGTGCGGTTCGCCTGATCCGCGCCTGTGCCTCGCGCACCAGCCGCGGCTGCAGCGGCATGGGCAGCGGATCGGGGTTCGACGGGTCCTCCCACGCGTCCGTCCAGGCGCTGCGGAGCTGCCGCGCCGGCTTGCCCGTGAGCGAGCGGCTGCGCAGCGTATCGCTCGACGTCGCGGCAAGGAACTTTTGCTTCACCACGGGGTGCGTCTCCGCCTCCTCCGTCGTCAACCACACGGAGCCCGTCCACACCCCCTGCGCGCCGAGCGCCAGCGCGGCGGTCACCTGACGCCCATTCCCGATGCCGCCCGCCGCCAGCACGGGGACCGGGCTGACCGCGTCGACCACCTCCGGGATCAGGACGAGCGTCGACACCGTACCCGTGTGGCCTCCCGCCTCGTAGCCCTGCGCGACCACGATGTCGACACCGGCTTCGACGTGGCGCCGCGCGTGCTCCACCGTCCCGGCGAGCGCCGCCACCTTGACGCCATGTTCGCGGCCCATTTCGATCATCCAGGGCGGCGGTGGCCCCAACGCGGAAGCGATCAGGCTGATGTTATGTTGAAAGACCAGCTCGATCACGTCGCGTTGCCGCTCGTAGCCAACCGCGAACTCCTGCGGGAGCTCCTCGTCGCCCGAGAGAGGGGGCACGCCGTGCTGCTCGAGCAGATCCTCGAGGAACTGGCTGTGCTCTTCCGGCATCAGCTGGTCCATCTCCTCGGCACCCATCCCACCGCGATCGCTACCGACGAACTTCGCGGGGAGCAGGAGGTCCACGCCGTACGGCTTGTCTCCGACTTCGTTCTCGATCCACTCGAGCTCGGCCTTCAAGCCCTCCGGCGAATGCCCGGCGACACCGAGCACCCCAAGGCCGCCCGCCTTCGAGACCGCGGCCGCGACGTCCCGACAGTGCGTAAAGGCGAAGACAGGAAATTCCAGTCCGAGATCCTTCGCAAGCTGCGTCTGCATGATGTTCTCCTCATTCCCCCAAGGGGCTCAGGATGCTTTGGATAATCCCTGTAGTTCGGCCGCTCGGCTTCGCAGGGCCTCGGGGCCACCGAGCAGGTGGCGCGCGTTGCCGATTCGCTTGAACCAGAAGTGGAGGTTCTGCTCGTCCGTCCACCCAATACCACCGTGGACCTGTGTCGAGACGCTGGCGATCTCACGCCCGATCTCGCTCGCGTGGGCGAGCACATGGCACGCCATCGCCGGCGCCTCGTCGGGGATGGCGTCGAAGCTGTGCGCGGCGTACCAGAGCAGCGAACGGGCTGGCTCCACCTCTGCGACCATCTCGGCGCACATGTGCTTGACGGCCTGGAACGAGCCGATCACGCGGTCGAACTGCTTTCGCTCCAGCGCGTACGCGACGGACTGCCCCACCATCGAATCGCACGCCCCGATCACGTCCGCCGCCAGCGCGATCCGCCCGGCGTCGAGCATCCTGCGGATCGCCTCCCCCGCGCCTTCGAATACGGCGGACGCTGGCACGCCATCGAAGACCCCCTCCGCCGTGCAGCGCGTCGCGTCGACAGTGACCAGCGGGTTGACCTCGAGCCCTTCGGCCTGGGCGTCGACGACCGCGAGGGTGTCCGCGTCAACCGCGACCAAGAGCCAATCGGCGCCGCAGGCGTCGATCGCCATGAGCGACTTGCCGTGGAGTTCACCGCTCTCCAGCCGTACGCCGGCGCCCTCCCGCACGGAGAAGCGTTCGGTCACCGCGACCCCGAAGACCGCCTCGCCGGAGGCGATCCCCTCGAGCCAGCCCGCCACCCGACCGGTCTCGCTCACCGCGGTCAGCGCAGTCGGCGCCATGACCGCGGAGCCGAGGAAGGGCGTGGGCGTCGCGGCGTGGCCGAGCGCCTGTGCCACCACGACCGCGTCCAACAACGCGAGCGCGCTGCCCCCCTGCCCCTCCGGGACGAGGATGCCGCTCACGCCGAGCTCGGCGAGCGCACGCCACACGCCGCGATCGTTCGTTGAGGCGTTCTCACGCAGCTCCCGCACGCGCTCGATCGGCACCTCAGCTGCGAGGAAACTCCGAACGGTCTCTTCCAGCAGACGCTGATCCTCTGACAAACCAAAGTCCATGGGTTCCTCTACGCCTTTGCCGGCTTCGGCTCACGCGGCATCCCGAGCCCGCGCTCCGCGATGATGTTCTTCTGGATCTGCGCCGTCCCCCCACCGATGATGAGCCCGAGGGAGAACATCGAGTGCGCCTGCCAATAGCCGCGCTCTCGCTCGTACTTGGTGTGGTCATAGAGGACGCCGAGTTCGCCCATCACGTCGATGGCGAGGGCGGCCAGGTCGAAGTTGAGCTGGCAGTTCTGCAACTTGACGACCAACCCCGCGACGCCCGGGGACTCTTCCTTCAAGCTGCAGGTGAGCATGCGCATGCCGTGGTGCTTCATCGCCAGGGCGCGCGCTTGCAACCGCATCAAGCGATCCCGATAGACCGGGCTCTCCATCAGCGAGACCCCGTTGACCGTCTCTTGCCGCATCAAGCGTGCGACGCGCATCCATGTGCCTTCAGCGTTCGAGTTGAGCGAGTTCCGCTCGTGCTTGAGTGTCGTGTTCGCGATCTTCCAGCCTTCACCACGCTTCCCGACGACGTTCTCCTTCGGGACGCGAACATCCGTGAAGAACACCTGGTTGAAGGAGTTATCGCCGATGTCGCCCGACATCGTGCGCAGCGGCTGAACCTCGATGCCCGGAGTGTCCATCGGGAGCAGGATGTAGCTGATCCCCGCGTGCTTCTTTGCGTCGGGCTCGGTGCGCACCAGGATGAAGCACATGTCCGCCTGGTCGGCGGTGCTCGTCCAGATCTTCTGGCCGCTGATCAGGAAATCGTCTCCGTCCTCACGGGCTGAGGTCTGCAAGCTCGCGAGGTCGCTGCCCGAGCCCGGCTCCGAGTAGCCCTGACACCAGATGACCTCGCCACGCATCGTGGGTCCGACCCAGCGCTTTCGTTGCTCCTCAGACCCGTGGTTGAGCAGGGTCGGGACCAGCATCGACGGGCCCTGGGCGTTCATGCCACGCGGGACCCCGACCTTGTTGAACTCCTCATCCATGATCACGGTCGCGAGCAGGTCCGGGCCGGCGCCATGGCCGCCGTACTCCTTCGGGATGGTTCGCGCCCAGTACCCGTGCTCGATCTGCAAGCTCAGCCAGGCGACCCGGTCGGCCTTCTCGCCATCCGCCAGGCCCCACGGCCGCGTCGGGCGATGCTTGGCGAGGAAGTCGCGCACTTCCTCACGGAAGGCGTCGTAACGAGAATCAAACTCGAGGTCCATCGGTCTCCGTCCTCGGCGCGTGGAGCGCCCTCACTCTCAACACCGCGACCCCCGTCGCGGTGCCTCGTTCAACGAACGGCGCGCGGGGCGCCCCCCTACGCGGCCGCCACCCGGGTCCCCGGCTTGGGAGGATCGACCGCCTCGCCCGCGAAGCACTGCGCGATAGCCATCCACTGTGAGGCGACCGTCCCCGTCACCTCGAGGGGCGTGTCCGCGATGTTCCGACCCTGCGTGACCACGTGACAGAAGTCCACCGCGTCGCCCCGGATCCGCTCGGATTCGCTCGGGTCGTTCCACTCCCAGGTCGCACCCGATGGCGCCGCCAACTCAACGAACGGCGTGGGCTCGGGGACCTCGAGCTTACGGTTCACGAAGGTCCAGCCGAAGGTCTTCACGCCAATGGTCGCGATGTTCTTGATGCGGTCGGTGTGCACCCGCGTCGCCCCCACCAGGTCGTAGACCTCCTGCGCGTGCGCCCAAGTCTCCATGTACCGCGCGGTGGTGAACATGGCGACGCCCATGTCTGGCCCGAACCAGGGGAGCCGCTGCTTCGGGGCCGCGGCGCCGAGCGAGTCCGCGAGGGCGTACGCTGTGTCGCGCCAAGCGCTCAGGAGCGCGGGGGCGTCGAGGTGACCCAACCGCTCACGCGCGAGCGTCTGGTTCGTCGTCCCGCGTGAGACCGCGGCGAACAACGCCTTACGCTCGGGCTTGAAGGCCTCTTCCCCGTCGAACGCGATCCGGGAGACCTGGTCGAAGTAGTGCAGATGGGCCACGACGTCCCAGGGCGTCCACCCCATGAAGCCGGTCTCGCGGTGCCAATCTGCCGCGTCGAGCCCTCGCAAGAACCCGTGGAACTCATCCACCTCGTCGCGAAAGTCCACACTCACTTGCAACACGTCGCTGCCCCCCACGCCGGCGCGGCCCGGGGGCTCGCGCGTCCAAAACCGTCCTCGCGCCTAGTCGCCGTCAGGCGCCCACGGCGGCTTTTCACGCTTCAAGAAGGCCCGCATGCCCGCAGCCGCCTCGTCACTCTGAAAGAGACGCTGCGAGAGGTCCGAGGTCCAGGCAAACGCCTCCGAGCGGTCCATCGCCGGTACCTGGTAGACCAGCTCCTTCGCGGCTCCCAACGCCGCGGGGCCGCCCAGGAACAGGTCGGCGAGGACCTCATCGACCGCTTCGTCGAGCGCCGCGGCGGGGACGGCCCGGCTGATGAGCCCATAGGCAGCGGCCTTCTCTGCGCTGAAGCGATTTCCCCTCAAAAAAGCCTCCATCGCCTCCCCGGACCGCATCTTGGGCAGGCAGACGACCGAGATGATCGCGGGAGCCACACCAAGCCGGACCTCGGTGAAGCCGAACTTCACGTCATCCTGGGCGATCGCGATGTCGAGCGCCGCGGCGAGGCCATTTCCGCCCCCGACGACGTGCCCGGCGATCTTGCCGACCACAGGGGTCGGCGAGGCCTGGATCTCACCCAGCAGCGCCTCGAAGCTCACCCGAGGCCGCTCGCCTCCGCTCGTTCCAGAGCGCTCCTTGAGGTTCGCGCCGGCGCAGAACGTGTTGCCTTCATTCGTGACGACCACAGCCCGGGTCGTGGCGTCCTCGTTGGCCTGGCGGAGCGCGTCGTGCAGTCCGTTGACGACCCCCGCTCCGAGCGCGTTCCGATTCTCGACGTCGGCGAGGGTGACGGTCAGGACGCCGCCCGCCACCTCGCTTCGAACTGCGCCCATCCGTCCAGCCTCCGCGCGGAAAGAAAATATTGGTTGCTCATAATTACCGTTTCAGTTACCTCTGCGCCAGTACACGACCTCGCCGAGGATCGCCGATTCAGCGCGAGCGCTCCGCGGCGGCGCCATGATTGGATGGGAACCCCATGAAGCCCACGCTCCTCGCCCCGCCGCTGCGATCGAGCCTCGACCCGCGGACTGCCGAGTTTCAGGAGAACCGCGAGGCGATGCTCGGCAAACTCGCCGAGCTCGAAGACCTCCTCGACCAGGCCGAGCTCGGCGGGGGGGTCCATCACCATGAACGCCTCGCCAAGCGCGGCAAGCTCCCCGTCCGCGAGCGCATCGCCCTGGCGCTCGACCCCGACAGCCCCTTCCTCGAGATCAGCTCGCTGGCCGGCTACAACTCGAGCTACGCGATCGGTGGCGGGGCCGTGCTCGGGATCGGCGTGATCGCCGGGGTCGAGTGCGTCATCTTCGCCAACGACCCCACCGTTCTCGGTGGCGCCCTCACCCCCTACGTCGGCAAGAAGTGGATGCGCGCGCTCGAGATCGCGCGCGACAACCGACTCCCGTACATCAGCTTCGTCGAGTCCGCCGGAGCCGACCTGCGCCGACGCGGCTCCTCGCGCAAAGAGAAGGAAGAAGACGCGGAGCCGACCGCCGGCGGCGCCAAGATCGAGCACTTCGCGGAGACCGGCCGCTTCTTCTACGAGATGATCGAGCTGTCGAAGCTCGAGATCCCGACCGTCTGCGTGGTCTTCGGATCCTCCACCGCGGGCGGCGCCTACCAACCAGGCATGTCCGACTACAACGTCGTGATCAAGGAGCAGTCGAAGATCTTCCTCGCGGGACCTCCGCTGGTCAAGATGGCCACGGGCGAGGAGTCGGACGATGAGACGCTCGGCGGTGCGAAGATGCACGCCGAGACCTCAGGGCTCGGCGAATACCTGGCCGAGGACGAACCCGATGCGCTGCGACTGTGTCGAGAGATCGTCTCCCACCTGAACTGGCGCAAGCCGGGCCCGCCGCCGGCCCTGCGAGCGGACCCACCGACCCTCAATCCGGAGGAGCTGCTCGGCATCATCGACCCCGACCTCCGACGGCCTGTCGACATCCGCGATGTCATCGGCCGGGTCGTCGACGGGTCTCGTTTCGAGGAGTTCAAACCGCGGTATGGCCCAACCCTCGTCTGTGGGTTCGCGTCGATCGAGGGGTACCCCGTCGGCATCCTCGGCAACAACGGCGTGATCCACCCCGAGAGCGCAGAGAAGGGCGCCCACTTCGTCCAGCTCTGCAACCAGATCGACATGCCGTTGCTGTTCTTGCAAAACCTCACCGGCTTCATCGTTGGCCGCGACTTCGAGCAAGCGGGCATGATCAAGAAGGGCTCGCAGCTGATCAACGCGGTGACCAACTCCGAGGTCCCACACCTCACGGTGATCGTCGGCGCGTCTTACGGAGCGGGGACCTACGCGATGTCCGGCCGCGCGTTCAACAACCGTTTCACCTTCATCTGGCCGAGCGCCAAGATCGCCGTGATGGGCGGCAAGCAGATCGCCGGGGTCATGTCGATCGTCCGCCAGGGCCAGGCTGCCCGAAAAGGCGAGCCCTTCGACGAGGAAGCGGACGCCAAGATCCGGGCCGCCGTCGAGGCTGCACAGGAGCGCGGCTCGATCGCGCTCGAGGCGAGCGGCGCGATCAGCGACGACGGCATCATCGATCCGCGCGACACGCGCACAGTCCTCGGGATCTGCCTCTCCGTCGTCCGAAACAAGGAGATCGCAGGAGCCGATGGATACGGAGTGTTCCGACTGTGAGCTTCGACACGCTACTGATCGCGAACCGCGGCGAGATCGCGCGCCGCATCATCCGCACCGCACACGACATGGGGCTCCGGTGCGTCGCCGTCTACGTCGACGCCGATGCCGACGCCCCGTTCGTCCAAGACGCCGATGAGGCCGTTCGGCTCGAGACACGCTACCTCGACGGCGACGCGATCCTGGCCGCCGCGCGAGAGACTGGCGCGGGCGCGATCCATCCTGGGTACGGCTTCTTGTCCGAGAACGCGGGCTTTGCGGCCGACGTCGCGGCCGCGGGCTTGGTCTGGGTCGGCCCGTCGCCCTCGGCGATCGAGCAGATGGGTGACAAGATCGCCGCCAAGGCGCTCGCCGAGCGAGCGGGCGTCCCGACGCTGCCAGGGACCGAGGACCCGTCCGCTCCCGAAGGGCTCGGATACCCGCTGCTCGTGAAAGCGGCCGCGGGCGGAGGCGGCAAGGGGATGCGCGTCGTCGAGCGCGCGGATGACCTCGAGGAGGCCATCGCCGCCGCGCAGCGTGAGGCGCTCAGCGGCTTCGGCGACGACAGGGTCTTCCTCGAACGTTATGTCGCGCGGGCCCGCCACATCGAGATTCAGATCCTCGGCGACGCGCACGGCGCGGTCGTGCACTTCGGGGAGCGGGAGTGCTCAATCCAACGGCGGCACCAGAAGATCATCGAGGAGTCGCCCTCCCCCCGCGTCGACGACGCGCTGCGCGAGGCCATGGGCGACGCCGCGCTGCGGCTCGCGCGAGAGCTCGGGTACCAGTCCGCCGGGACGGTGGAGTTCCTGCTCGACGATGACACGGGCGAATTCTTCTTCCTCGAGGTGAACACGCGGCTACAGGTCGAGCACCCCGTCACCGAGCAGGTCGCGGGCGTCGACCTGGTCCGGGAGCAGCTCCGCGTCGCGGCGGGCGCCCCGCTCGGCTATCGCCAGGATGACATTACGCTCAGCGGCGCTTCGATCGAGGTGCGGCTGTACGCAGAAGACCCCGCGAACGAGTTTCTCCCCGCGACCGGTACCCTGGTCGCGTTCCGACCGGCCCCGACTCCCGCGGTGCGCTGGGACTCGGGGGTCCACCCAGGCTCCGTGATCGGGACCGACTTCGACCCGATGCTCGCGAAGGTCATCGCGACGGCCCCGACGCGACAGGAGGCCGCGAGCCGGCTCGCGCTCGCGCTGACCCGGAGCCACGTGGGTGGCCTGACGACGAACCTCGACTTTCTCGTCAACGTGCTCCGCTCCCCCGCGTTCCTCGCTGGCGACACGACGACCGACTTCATCGACCGCGTCCAGCCGGCGCGCACCACGGAGCGATCCGCAGCAGACCTCACCCGACTGGCTCGAGTCGCCGCGCTCTGGCTCCAGGGCGAGAACCGAGCCCGAGCTCAGGTCCTCGGCGCGACCCCTTCTGGCTGGCGAAACGCGCGGCTGCCGGCACAGCGCGTAGACCTCGTCCACGGCGAGGCGACCTTCACGGTTCGCTATCGCTCCCAGCGCGACGGCCGCTTTCGGGTCGAAGCCCGGGACGGGGAGGACGGACCCGCCCTGGCGCGAATCTACGACTGGCACGAGGGCGGGATCGACGTCGAGATCGCGGGACGAAGGCTGCGGTGCGACGTCACCCGACACGGCGACCGACTCCTCATCCGAGGCCCCGACGGCAACATCGCTTTCGAAGAGAAGCCGCGCTTCATCCTACCCGGTGGCGAGGAGACGGAGGGCGGCTTCGTCGCCCAGATGCCCGGCAAGGTGCTGTCTTTGAGCGTCGCCGAGGGCGACCACGTCACCCCGGGCCAGACGGTGCTCATCCTCGAAGCGATGAAGATGGAACACCCCATGCGCTCCAACGAAGAGGGGGTCGTCCGCGAGGTCCGCGTCTCCGTCGGGGAGCAGGTCGAACCCGGGACCGTACTGCTCGTGGTCGAGCCGCTCCCCGGGGACGAATCCACGGACGCATAGCAAAGGGAGACGAGGGATGGCTGATCCGATCCGAATCGCGAACTGCTCGGGCTTTTTTGGCGATCGCGTCTCTGCGGCGCGGGAGATGGTCGAAGGCGGGCCGATCGACGTGCTCACGGGAGACTGGCTCGCAGAGCTGACGATGCTGATCCTCGCCCGAACCCGCATGAAGCGACCGGGAGGCGGGTATGCGCGCACCTTCGTGACGCAGATGGAACAGGTCATGGGGAACTGCCTGGACCGCGGCATCAAGGTCGTAAGCAACGCCGGAGGGCTCGACCCGGACGGCTGCGCCGAGGCCGTCGCCAAGCTGGCCGACGAGCTCGGCCTTCACCCCAAGATCGCTTACGTCCGTGGGGATGACCTCCTCCCGCGAATGGATGAGCTCCTGGCCGCCGATCGACTGACCCAGTTCGAGACGGAGGAGCCGATCCGGGACGCCTCCGCCTTCTTGACCGCCAACGCCTACTTCGGGTGTTGGGGCATCGTCGAGGCGCTCAACCAGGGCGCAGACATCGTGATCACGGGCCGCGCCACCGACGCGGCGATCGTGTGTGGGCCCGCCGCGTGGCACCATGGCTGGAGCCGCACCGACTGGAACGCGCTCGCCGGCGCGGTCGCCGCCGGACATGTCATCGAGTGCGGCACACAGGCCACCGGCGGCAACTACTCCTTCTTCACCGAAGTGCCCGGGATGGAGCGAATCGGCTTCCCCTGGGCCGAGGTCGCCAGCGACGGGTCGAGCACGATCGGCAAGCACGACGACCTCGGCGGCGAGGTGTCGGTCGGGACCATCACCTCCCAGCTGCTGTACGAAATCGGCGGCCCCGAGTACCTCGGCCCCGACGTGACGACACGCTTCGACACCATCGAGCTCGAACAGGTGGAGCCCAACCGGGTGCGCATGTCGGGGATCCAGGGCGAGCCCCCGCCCGAGACGCTCAAGGTCTGCATCAATCGGCCCGGGGGGTTCCGACAGGACATGAACGTGTGCCTGACGGGGCTCGACATCGAGGCCAAGGCGAAGCTGGTCGAAGACGCCTTCTGGGCGGCGTGCCCGTACGAGCCCGCGGACTTCGCCTCCGTCGAGAAGCGCATCGTCCGGACGGACAAGGCGGACCCGGCGTCGAATGAGGAGGCGACCGCGTTCTTCAAGATCACGCTGAAGGACCCGGACGAGAAGAAGGTCGGGCGCGCGGTGTCGAACGCGATGATCGAGCTCGCCCTGGCCTCCATCCCCGGTTACACGAGCGTCGGGGGAGGACCCGGGGGCGGGCGGCCGTTCGGCGTCTACCAACCCGCCCGCGTCCCCGCCGAGATCGTCCCCCAGGAGGTGGTCGTACTGGGCAGCGAGCCGACGCTCGTCAGCTCGGTGATCCCACACGGTGAGGTCACGATCACACCCCACCCAGGGCCTGACGCCAGCGCCCCCGATGGCCCCACGCGACGCGCCCCGCTCGGCGCCTTGTTCGGCGCTCGCTCGGGGGACAAGGGGGGCAACGCCAACCTCGGGGTCTTCGCGCGAGATGACGCCGCCTGGGCCTGGCTCGACGCCTTCCTCACCGTCGACAAGCTGCAGGAGTTGTTGCCCGAAGCCGCGCCGCTGCGGGTCGAACGGTTTCGCCTGCCGGGGATCCGGTCGCTCAACTTCGTGGTACATGGGCTCCTGCAAGAGGGCGTCGCCGCTTCGTCACGCCAGGATGGACAGGCGAAGAGCCTCGGCGAGTGGCTTCGCGCCCGGTTCGTCGAGCTGCCAGAGGCCCTGCTCCCTTGAGTGCACCGCCCAACGGACCCGATGGTCGCCTCCACTTCCCCGGCGTTCGCGCGCCGAAGGCGCTCCTGTCGAACGAAGCCCTGCGACAGCTCAGCGCGCGACAGCTCGAGCTGCTCGACGAGCTCGAGGTCCACATCGCCCAGCAGCGACTGGCCGACCTCACGATGGCCGAGATCGCCTCGCTCTTGAACTGCTCGCTCCGGACCCTGTACGGGATCGCCCCCAGCAAAGACGAGCTGCTCCTGACCATCGTCGACCGTCGGCTGCGACACATCGGAAGGGGCGCGATCGAGGCCATGGACGCCTCGATGCCGCCGCTCGACGCCCTCCGCACTTATCTCCGCGCGGCCCATGAGGCCGTCCAGCCCGAAGCCCTCTCCCTCTCCGACGACCTCGCCAGGGTCGCAGGGGCCGGTCGCCTGTTCAGCGGTCACGAGAACTATCTCATTGCCGTCACCCAGAGTCTGCTCGAACGCGCGGTTTCGGCAGGACAGATCGGAGCGGTCGACACCGCCGCCGTCGCCCACGTGCTCGGCGGTCTCGGGATCGAGTTCGCGCGGGCGAGCGCGAGCGAGCTCGCGCTCGGTTCGCCCAAGGCGGCCGCGGATGAGCTCGTCGAGATCATCCTACGCGGCCTCCCCGCACCCTCCTGAACAGACCCCGCGCGGGCGAGCGCGGCGCTATGATGCGGCGCAGACGGGGCAATCGCGCCCCGCACGAAGCGGAGTCCAGCGACATGGGTCAACTCGAAGAGAGCAACAAAGAACTCGCCCGCACCTTCCTCGACGCGCTATCCCGCGCTGACGCGGACACCATCGCAGACCTCTACGCGGAGGATTTCCAGCTGTGGGTCACCGGTTCGCTGCCTTTTAGCGGGACCAAGGGACGCGCCGACGCCCTCGAGGGGATCCCCGCCGTGCTGGGGCTCTTCCCCGACGGGCTCGAGTTCAAGATCGAGGCGTTGACGGCGGAGGGCGAGCGCGTCGCGATCGAGGCGACCAGCAAGGGCAAGACCGCGAACGGCGATCTCTACCAGCAGACGTACCACTTCTTGCTCCGCGCGCGCGAGGGCAAGATCATCGAGTGGCGCGAGTACATGGACACCGAGCACGCGCGGCAGGTCCTCGTCGGCGGCTGACGTCGCTCGGGCGCGCGCTCAGCCGATCGCGCCCTTTTCGCGCAAGGCCGCGAGCTTCTCCGGGCCCCAGCCAAGCTCCTCGGACAACACCGCATCGGTGTGAGCGCCAAGTTCGGGCGGGGGCTCGAACGCGACCTCGCTATCGGAGAGGCGCGGGGGAAAACCGAGCATCCGCACGTTCCCCTGCGTGGGGTGCTCGACCTCGTGGACGAAGCCCCGCTCGTTCAAGTGGGGATCATCGAACAGGTCCTGGGTATCGAGCGTGGCCGCGCAGGGCACGCCCGCCTCGCAGAGTTGTTTCATCACCTCTTGCTTGGTGCGAACGCTCGTCCAAGCGATGATCTCCTCACGCAACAGGTCGCTGTTCGCGAGGCGAGCTTCATCCCCGATGAAGCGCTCATCCGTGACCAGGTCAGGCCGATCGATCGCGAGGTAGAAGCGGTCGACGTGAGGCGGGGTCACGGTCAAGATGAACGCCCAGTCGTTCGGTCCACCGGGCTTGCAGGGATAGATTCCCGACGGGGCCGCGCCCAGGTTGTTCCCAGACCGCGGGCTCGACGCCCTGCCCCAGTCGGAACCGTTCGCGATCCGGGTCCGCATGTAATAGGTCAGCGCCTCCTGCATCGAGATCTCGATGTGCTGCCCCTCACCGGTCCGGAGACGCTGGATATAGGCCGCGAGAATCGCCATCCCGAGCTGAACTCCCGTCCCCGAGTCCCCCACCGTGGGCCCTGGGAGCGTCGGGGGGCCGTCAGCCTCTCCCGTCACGGAGAACGTCCCGGCGGCGGCCTGGGCGGTCATGTCGTACGCGCGGTAGTCCGCGTACGGACCCGAGAGTCCAAACCCCTTGATCTGCGCATAGATCAAGCCCGGGTGATACGGCTTGACCGTCTCGTACTCGAGATCGAGGCGCTCGATGACACCGGGACCATAGTTCTCGACGAAGACGTCGAAGCGCGGCAACAGCTCGAGCAACAGCGCGCGACCCTCGTCTTTTCGCAGGTCGATCGCGACGCTCCGCTTGTTCGCGTTCCAGTTCCAAAAATAGTCGTCGCGTCCGGCGAGCCAGCGGCCCGGGTCGCCCAGCCCGGGCGCCTCCACCTTGACGACGTCCGCGCCCATCCAGGCGAGCGCCTGGGTGCACGAGGTGCCGGCCTCGTACTGCGTCATGTCGAGGATGCGCATCCCATCGAGTGCAGGCATCAAAACCTCCTTCGCTGCCGCCATCCTAGTTCGTCCAGACGCCGTTGGGGAAACCCAGGCTCTCCGCCCCCCTGACTTCGGACCCGATGGCGCGCCCTGGCGCGACCGCCTGACCTCAGGCCAGGGACGAGATCGGCACCACCTGCGCCTCGGTCTCGGGGATGGCCTTCGCGCCCACCCAGCGCAGGGCCAGGGCACCCCGCGCGTGACCGGCGGTGTCGAGCCAGTTCGCCAAACCGGGGTCACGGCCCGCGACGACGACACGCACGCGACCGTCGGCGTCCACAACCGCGGTCTCGTGGTTGACGTGGGTCTTCAAGCTCATGAAGTCGAGCGATTCGAGCCAGTGGTTCCCGATCTGGAGGTTCCAGTACTCACAACTCGGCGGCTCGAACTCGATGACGAACGCCTCATCCTCCCCGAGCTCCCAGTAGGTGTAGTTGTAGCTGGTGTTCGGGTCCCCCTGCGCGACCGCCAGGAACTTCGGGTCGATGGGGCGGATCTCGAAGGGGTGTTCCTGGAAGGAGGCCGTCCAACCGAGGAACTGCGACACCGTCCCCAGCAACACCTGACCGGCGCGGTCCAGCGAGCCGCTGAACCGCGCAGGGTCGAGCGGCGGGGGGGGACCCGAAGCGCCCACCCGCTGCAGCTCCAGCGGGGCCTGACGCTGCTCCGACCGGCGCAGCAGCGTCTGCCGCACGTTGAGCGCGTTCGTCCCCGGCCCCATCGGCAGCCAGTTCCCCATCTGCTCTCGTTGGCTGAGCGTGATCTCGAAGCGGCCATCCGCGTCGAGCGCGAGCGCCTGACTCTCCAGGTACCCGTCTCGCTGGAGCCCCTCCGGCGTCCCGAGCGCTCCGGAGAACGTGCCAAAGCCGATCATGTGCGCGTCGGCCATCTCCCCTCGCAACGTATAGGTCGCGTCCGCGTCGAGCCGCCCTCCCGCATACACATAGTCTGGGTTGTCGAGCCCGATCTTGGGCGACTCCGCGTGCCCCAGCGAGACTCGGTCCGGCTGGTGCGTTTCGGTCGCGTTCCGGAGGAAGTTGCGCGCGAGGCGGCTGACATAACGAATCCCCTCAGCGCGATCGAATGGATCGTCGGGGGCAGCAGCGAGTGCCTTGTGCCCCGCCTCTTTCAGGCGATCACAGAAGTCGTCCCACGCCTCGCCGTCGGCAATCCGCCGGATCGCCTCCTCGTCACTCATTGCCTCACCTCCTGGAGATCGCTGGTCGAGCCCTACTAAACCTACGCTGAACGCAACCAGCGAGTTCGTCAACCTCCGCGGGCGGGGTTCACCGGGAGATTCCACTGCCGCGAGACTGCTAGGATGACCGACCGCACAGCCAGAGGAACCGAAGACGATGCGTGTTGGACTTCAGATCCCGAGCTTCACGACACCCGGCGGCCCCGCGACGCTACGCGGCCAACTGTCGGACGTCGCCCAACGCGCCGAGGCGGCTGGCTTCGCGAGCTTGTGGGTGATGGATCACTTCTTCCAGATCGACTTCATCGGCCCCGCTGAACAGGAGATGCTCGAGGGCTACAGCACCCTCAGCTACCTGGCGGCCCTGACCGAACGCGTCACCCTCGGGACTCTCGTCACCGGCGTGACCTATCGACACCCCGGCGTCCTCGCCAAGACGATCAGCACGCTCGACGTACTGTCGGGCGGACGCGCGGTGCTCGGGATCGGCGCCGCATGGTACGAACGGGAGCACGCCGGGCTCGGCGTCCCCTTCCCGCCCCTCAGAGAGCGCTTCGAGCGACTCGAGGAGACGCTCCAAATCGTCAGCCAGATGGGGTCCGGGGAGGTCAAAGGATACGCCGGTAAGCACTACGAGCTCGCCGAGACCCTCTCCGTGCCGCTACCACTGTCCCGGCCACGGATTCTGATCGGCGGGGGCGGAGAGCGCCGGACGCTCCGGCTGGTCGCGCAGTATGCCGATGCCTGCAACCTCTTCGATTACGCAGGGACCGACGGGATCCGCCAGAAGCTCGACGTACTGCGGAGGCACTGCGATGAGGTGGGGAGACCCTACGAGGAGATCGAGCGGACCAGCCTCTCGACGATTCACATCGCGCCAGGCGCCTCGTCCGCGGCAGAAGCCACCAAGAAGCTACAAGGGCTCGCAGACGCGGGGATCCAGCAGGCGATCGTCAACCTCCCAAATTTGTATGACGCCGATCGATCAGCGCTGGATCACTTCGCGCGTGAGATCATCCCGGCTGTCGCCGCCTACTAGGCGACGCGGGTACCAAGGTCAGAAAATGAGGCACGGGTCGATGTCATTCGCCAAATCCGAAGATCGCTTCCACGAAGCCGCGCGCGAAATCACAGGCCTGGATGACTTCGGGGATACGGCGTATCTCGAGGGACTGCGGGTGCTGCTGGGATCTCTGGACGAAGAGAGCCATCTCTCCCCGCTCGGTATCCCCGCGCTAGAAGGGATGATCGTCGGGGGGCTCAAGGGGCGCCTCCTCTCGGAGCGCGGCTGGGCGCAACATCCAGAGTCCAGCGAGGTCGCGATCGCGCGCCCCCTCGTCATCATCGGGCTCGCCCGAACAGGCACATCGGCGCTCCACCACCTGCTCGCTCGCGACCCCGGGCTCCAAGGCCTCGAGCTGTGGCTGGCCCAGACGCCCAAACCTCGACGCGCCCGTGACCAGTGGAACGATGATCCGGACTTCCGCGAATGCAACGAACGAATGCGCCTCACCTACGAGAGAAGCCCCGAGATGATGGCAATCCACCAGTCTGCCGCGGATCAGGTCGATGAATGCTGGTACCTCCTGACGCAGAGCTTCGCGCACTCCAGCTGGGAAGCGAACACCTCCATCCCCTCGTATTCGCAGTGGTGGGCCGAGCATGACATGACAGCTGCCTATCAACGCCACCGCCGCAACCTCCAACTCATCGGGCTCCACGAAGGCGACAAGCGCTGGCTACTCAAGGACTCGACCCACCTGTTCGACCTGAACAGCTTCCTCTCCGTGTACCCGGACGCGATGGTCGTTCACACCCACCGCGACCCCGCCCGCGTCATCCCGTCGACCTGCAGCCTCTGCTGGTCAGCGCGAGGCCCGCTGAATGAAAACCCAGACCCCGTCGCCTTCGGCCAATCCACCACCGAGCTCTGGAAGCGGGCGATCGACCAGGCCACCGCGGCCCGCGCCGGGCGAGACGCACAGCAGTTCTACGACCTGCAGTTCGAAGACTTCCAACGGGACCCCCTGGCGGCGATCCGATCCATCTACGCCCACTTCGACCTGCCCTTCCGCGACGAAGCCGAGGGCGCGATGGCCGCTTTCCGCTCGGACAACCCACGCGGGAAGCACGGTCAACATGAGTACGACGACGCCGACTGGGGACTCAACGCCGACGCGCTTCGGGAGCGCTTTCACGACTACATGCGACGGTTCGACATCCCGCGCGAGGGCGACTGATCCGCCGGTGCGACACCTCTGGTAAGGTGTTTCCGTCTCACCTCCGAAAGGCCAACCCGTGACCGCTTACACCCCGTACCTCGATGAGGTCCTCGACGACCCGTACCCGGCGTACCAGCGCCTTCGTGACGAGGCCCCCGCGTACTTCATCGAAGAGTACGGCTGCTGGTTCGTCTCGCGCTTCAAGGACGTCTGGGAGTGCGAGATCGATCGCAAGAGCTTCACCGTGACCGACGGGCTCCTCCCGAATCAACTCGCGGTGCCGCTCGAGCAACAAGCGGAGTTTCGAGCGCTCACCTCGGAGATGGCGTTTGGCTCCTCCATCTCCACGATCGACCCCCCGAAGCACACCCCGCTCCGGAGCAGCGTCTCCGATCTGTTCAAGCCGGGGGCCGCCGCCGCACTCGAAGACTTCACGCGCAGCCGCGTGCGACAGTTCATCGACGAATTCGCCGAGCGAGGCGAGTGCGACGTGGTCGGCGACCTCGCGATGCGGACCAGCGTCCGGGTGGCGTGTCACCTGATCGGTCTCCCCGAGGAAGACGTCGACTTCTTCGTCAGCCGAATCAACAAGAGCTTCGAGCGAGACCGGGGCGTACCCGGCATGCCCGAGCGCGCGCTCGCAGCCAACCTCGAGCTCTTCGGCTACCTCGAAGACTACGTCGCGCGCCACAGCACCCGCCGGATCCCCCACGACTGCGCCCTGAACCGGCTCTTCGACTTCGACGGATGGGACGAGCCCATCCAGCAGGCCGACATCCAGGCGATGACTTACCTGATGCTAGTCGGTGGGACCGAGACGCTCCCCAAGGCGCTATCCGCGGCGGTGTTCCGGCTCGGCCAACACCCCGATCAACGCGCCGAGCTGGCCGCAGACCTGAGCCTCGTACCCCACGCCTTCCACGAAGCGCTGCGCTACGACATGCCCACACAGATGCTTGGGCGGCGCGTCGTGCGCGAGCGAACGCTCCACGGACACACCATGAAACCCGGGCAGGGCGTCCTGTTCATGTTTGCCTCGGCCAACCGCGATGAGCGCGAGTTCCCCGACCCCGACCGTTTCGACATCCACCGCCGCGCTCCTCGTATCCTCACGTTCGGCGCGGGGACGCACATGTGCCTCGGCGCGCACATGGCGCGGATGGAGGGCAAGGTGATGATCGAGGAGTTGTTGCGAAGGATCCCGGAGTACGAGGTCGACCAGGACAACGCGACTCGCCTCGAGTCCGAGCTGTTCCAGGGATGGAAGAAGCTGCCGATCCGCTTCACCCCCTGCTGAGCACCGCGCGCAAAAGCTGCCTCAGGGCCAGCCGTAGATCCGACGCGCGTTCCCTTGGAGCAAGAGGTCGCGCTCGAAGTCCGGGACCCCGTCACGCGGCAGTACCCGGTCGATCACCGCTGCGGAGTCGGGCCAGCAGGACTCGAGATGCGGGTAGTCATCCGACCACATCAGGTTCTCGAGACCGATCAGGTCGCGACACCGCACCGCGACCTCGTCCCGAATGAAGGTCAGCGCCATGTTCCGTCGGAAGTACTCACTGGGACGGAGCGGCAGGTCGTAGACGACGTAGGGGTGTGTTCCCTCCCAGACCGCCGCGTCGAGGTACGTCAGCATCGAGGCGGCCCAGCCCGCCTCGAACTCCGCGCACACGAAGCGGAGGTGCGGGAAGCGCTCGAAGACCCCCGAGGCAACCAGGCGAAAGATCATCTCCTGCACATGCCAGTCGGGGAGCACCATGGCGCCGTGGGTGTAGTCCCGGACCGGACCGGAGGACATCCGTCGCATCTGCTCGCGCGCGCGGCTGTGCGAGAGCGCGCCCCGCGTGGATCCGATGTGGGTGCTGATCGGCATGTCGAGGTCCTGCGCGGCCGCCCAGAAGCGGTCGTAGGCCTCCGTCCCGTAGTGAGGCCCTTCGAGCTGGCTCGGCACGTTGACGCTCGCCAGACCGAGCGATTTGCAGCGCTCCATCTCCGCGATCGCGACCTCGACGTCATCGAGCACGACGCAACCGACCCCGCGCAACCGATCGGATCGGTCGCGACAAAAGTCTGCGATCCAGCGGTTCCACGCGGAGAGGACCGCGTGCATCAAGCCCAGGTCCTCGATGCCATAGCTGTGGAACGCGATCGTGGGGTAGAGCAGCGCGCAGTCCACCCCCGTCGTGTCCATGTCACGAAGCCGTTCGTCCGGGTCCCAGCCCCCTTGCCGCGCGCGGTCGAAGCGCGCGCGCGTCCCCATCTCTTCGATCGACCGCCCTGCGCCCGCCATCAGCTCGACGCTCGGATAGCCCAGACCTTCAACGTCCCAGATCGAGCCGAAGTCGGGGTCCTCGATCACCCGCGGCGCGCGGTCCCGGAACGCGGGGTCGATGTACTGCGTGAACAGGTCCGGCGGCTCGACGATATGCGAATCAGCCGAGATCACGACCTGTCGCCCGTTCATACGCGCGCCCCCCTCACAGCCGATAACCGCCGTCGACCCCGATGACCTGCCCGGTCACGCTGCCTCCTTCCGGGCTCGCGAGCAAAACAGCCATCGGCCCCAGCTCCCCGGGGTCGAGGATCCGGCGCTGGGCGTTCTCCGCTTCGGCGCTCGCGCGGGCGACGTCTGCGCTCACGCCGCTCTGCTTCCCGATCGCATCGAAGGAGACGAGGTCGGTATCGGTCCAGCCAGGGCAGAGGCAATTCGCCGTGATCCCGTGACCGGCGAGGTCCTGCGCCAACTGTCGCGTAAGACCCACCAGGCCGTGCTTTGCCGCGGTATAACCCGGCGAGGCGGACGCCCGCCGTGAGGCGCCGGACCCGATGTTGATGATCCGGCCAAAGCCGTGCTCACGCATGCTGGGCGCCGCGGCCCGCGTCGCCCAGAAGGCAGACGTGAGGCTGACCACGAGCGTTTCCTCGAACGCGGCGTCCTGGCCGTCGAAGAGGTCCGGGTTCCCCCCGGCGGAGCCGCCCACGTTGTTGACCAGGATGTCCACTCGGCCCAACACCTCGATGGCCTTGCGAACCGGCTCACGCGCGCTCTCACGGTCCGAGGCGTCCGCGACGACCCCGATCCCCCCGAGCGCTTCGGCGGCGCGATCCACCGTCTCGGCCGTCCGACCCGAGACCACCACGCGCGCGCCCTCCTCCGCCAAGGCGGCCGCGATCGCCGCGCCAATCCCGCGCGAACCACCCGTCACCACCGCAACACGACCATCGAGTCTGCTCATGCCATCAACCCCCCATCGACCACCAGGACCTGCCCGGTCATGAATGACGACGCGTCACTCGCGAGGAACAACACCGGGCCGACCATCTCCTCGGGAGACGCGATCCGGTTGAACAAGTTCTGCGAGGCCATCTCAGCGATGAACGAATCACGGCGCTCCGGGTCCGCCGGCAGGATCATGTCGGTCGCGACGGAACCTGGCGTCAGCCCATTGACCCGCACCCCCTGCGGCGTCCACTCCTGCGCCATCACGCGGGTCCAGTTCAACATCGCCGCCTTGCTGGCGCCGTAGGCTCCCAGGCCCTTCATCGGCTGGTGCCCGGCGACCGCGCCGAGATTGACGATCGCGCCGCGCCCATTCCTCTTGAGGTGCGGGAAGGCCAGCCGGGACAACAGCACAGGGCCGCGCACGTTCGTCGCCTCAATGTGGTCGAGCTCCTCTTCTGTGAGCTTCTCGATGAAGTGAGGCTTCAAGATCGCGCCGTTGTTGACCAGGATGTCGAGTCCCCCGAAGGCGTCGAGCGCAGCCTCGATCACCGACGCGAGCGTCGCCGGTTGCGAGAGGTCGAAGGGAGCGGCGACCGCGCGCCCCCCAGCCTCAGAGATCTCCGCCGCGACCGCTTCGCAACGCGCGGCGTCCCGCGCCGCCACGACCACGGCCGCGCCAGCGCGCGCGAGCCCAATCGCGACCGCGCGACCGATCCCTCGGCTCCCGCCGGTCACGATCGCCACCCGCCCTGAGAGGTCGAACAACGGGTTCAGCGCAGGGTCCATCGGCTCGCCTCAGGCACGCGGCTTTCCCGCCGTGACACCACCATCCGCGACGAAGTCCGCCCCGGTACAAAACGAGGATTCATCCGATGCGAGGAACAGGACCACGTTCGCGATCTCGTCCGCCTCCGCCATCCGCCCCAGCGGATACCCGGCGTACACGGCGTCGCGCTGCTCCTCCGTCCAGCCCTTGCGCTCCGTCATCTTCGTCTTCGTCGGGCCAGGGATCACCGTGTTGACGCGGATCCCGAGCGGACCCAGCTCGATCGCGGCGGTCTTGGAGAGACCGCGGACGGCGAACTTCGAGGCCGTATAGGCGGACATCGCCTCCCGCCCTTCCATTCCTTGGACAGACGAGAAATTGACGATGGAGCCGCCGCCGCGATCGGTCATCGGATCCATCACCGCCCGAATCCCCAGGAAGGCGCCGGCCACATTCGTCTCGAGGAGCTTCGTGAGGTCTGCGTGGCTCGTCTCGCGCAAGGGCTTCACGCGAATGATCCCAGCGTTGTTGACGAGCACGTCAAGGCCGCCAAACACCTCGACGACGCGTGCGACCGCGGCCTCCCAGGCTTCCTCTGAGGTCACGTCGAGCGGAACGAAGCAAGCCTTCCCGCCGCTCTTCGCGATCTCCTCCGCGACGGCGCTCCCCAGCTCGTCCCGGCGATCCGCCAGGACGACCGCGGCTCCCTCCCGCGCGCAGGACGACGCGATGGACGCGCCAATTCCTCGCGCCGCCCCGGTCACCAACACGACCTTGCCCTCGAGGCGACCCATGGCTAGCGCGTCACTTCCCGCTCTTTCGAGACGAAGGCGTCACGCTGCGCGTCACCGATCCCCATCAGGTTGAGCTGGTAGGTGTAGCCTTGCTCCAGGCGATAGTTGCCGTGCAGGTCCTGCGGGTCGATGTGGTTGAGCGCTGCCTTCGCGAAGCGGACCGCCGCGGGCGGCTTTGCCGCGATGTGCTTTGCAAGCGCGCGGGCTTCGTCGCGTAGTGCCTCGGGCTCCGTCAGCTTGAAGACGCTGCCGTACTCGAACAGCTCCTGCGCCGACGCGGGAATGCAGGTCAACGTCATCTGGCGCAGCTTGAGCGGCGGAACCAGGCGAGCCAGGTGCGACGCGCAGCCCAAAGCGCCGTTGTCCACCTCGGGGAGGCCAAAGCGCGCCTTCGTCGACGCGATGATGATGTCAGCGCTCCCGACCAGGCCGATCCCAAGGCCCATACAGAAGTCGTTGACGGCGGCGATCACCGGCACGGGGGTCTCGTAGATCTGGCGGAAGGTCTCGTAGCAGGCCTCGCCGGAGCCCAGCAGGTGCTCGAAGCCTTCGACGCTCTGCATCTCCTTGATGTCGATCCCCGCGTTGAACCCCTTGCCCTCCGCGGTCAAGATCACCGCGCGCAGGGCGGGGTCACGCGACACCTCCAAGAAGGCGTCTCGGATCGCCCAGGTGTCCCCCACGGTCAGTGAATTCACCGGGGGGTGCTGCATCACGATCTCCGCAATTCCAGCCTCGAAACTCAACGCAACAGCCATGGTCCGCCTCCAATCAAACGGTGGGTTCGTGAACGAGCGGGGACTGGTAATAACGCGCCAGGTCCGCCTCGATGACATACACGGCGCGTTCGCGCCATTTCCGACGACTAAACTCCCGCCCTGTGTATTCGCGTGACAAGCGATCCAGAAAGACGAGGTCATCGTCGCCCCGGACTTCGACCACACGCCCCCGGATCAGCAGCTGCTCGTATGGGTTTTGAAAATCCACGATCGAGAGCGCGACGCGCGGGTCCTTGGCGAGGTTCCGGCCCTTCAGGCTGTTGGCGTCCGATGTGATCAGGACCTGATCCCCCTCTCGCGAGACCCAGACCGGCTCGGACTTGGGTCCACCATCGGGCTGCAGCGTGGCTACGTGCGCAAAGTTCGCGGCGTCCAGCAGACGCTTCGCGTCATCGGAGAGTTTCATGGGCGTTGGCTACTCACTGAGAGACATTCCCCCGTAAGGTAACCCGCGAGGTCCGACGCAAGGAAGACGATCGTGTCCGCGACCTCGGCGGGGGTCGCCGCTCGCCCCTGGAGTTGGAGCGCCTCCATGGCCCTCAGGTGAGCGGCGTCTGCCACCCGCTCGAGGAACGCGTGGACGGCGAGGGTGGGCGCCACCGCATTGACGCGGACATCCCGGGCGGCCGCCTCGAGGGCAGCGCAGCGCGTCAGCGCATGGACCCCGGCCTTCGCCGCGGCGTAGGCGGACTGGCCGTGCTCGGCGCGATGCCCCGTGACGCTCCCCACGTTTACGATCGCCCCACCGGCGGCGATGCGGGGCAGCGCGGCCCGGAGGCAGCGAAAGGTGCCTCCCAACGAGACATCGATCACCCGAAGCCAGTCCACGTCCTCCGTTTCCACGAGCGGCGCCGTGTGACCGAGCCCGGCGTTATTGACCACGATGTCGAAACCACCGAAGACCTCTGCGGCCTCTTCGAAGAAGCGCTCAACCTGATCGCTGTCCGTCACATCACACGCGACCGCGTGAACCTCCGCGCCCTGCGCGCGGAGCCTCTCCGCGGCCTCCCCCAAGCGGCGCTCATGGCGGTCGGACACGACGAGCGACGCGCCCTCCTCCGCAAAACGCAGTGCCGTGGCGAAGCCGATCCCCGTCCCCGCAGCCGCGGTGATCGTGGCGCGGCGGCCGGCCAGGAGCGGAGCTCCGCCGCGCGTCTGGGTCGACTGTTCCAAATTTGCCTCGTCACGCTCGAACGGCGTGCAGCGCAGAGTGGACGACCCGCGCCGGCCACGTCAATACGACACCCGGGAGCGACGCGCCCTCCCAGATCCGCTCGAGCCGGTAGACCTCGCAGGCACGGGCGTCTCGCCAATGCACCCAGTCGCGGTCGAGGTCCTGATCGGAGACCAGGATCCGCTCCGGCGCATCGCCCACCCGGGTCCAGAAGACCGACAGCCGATCGCGCCGCCGCCACAGCGCCGCGTGACGCATGTCCGGTTCGAAGCACCGGGGCCCCTGCTCGAAGTCATTCAGGCCATCACGGCTCCGCACGAAGTACCCTGGCATCGCCAGCCCGTACCCCCAACCGTCATACCGAAAGACCCTCCGGCAGGGCGGCGCCAGCACCTCTTCGCGCGCTTCGAAATGGAGCCCATCGGAGGAAACCGCGACCCGTGTCCGCTGGACGCCAAACCCATCCAGGCCGTGGTAGTAGAGCCTCAGGGTTTGCGTCGCCTCGTCGGCGACGACCTCCGGTGAAGCAATATGCGGCGTCGTCGCGTCCTCGAGCAGGCTCGGGACCCCCGGCGCGCGCGGGGCTGCGAGCCGGACCCGATCGACACCTTCCGGGACCGCCGGGGCCTCCTGCAGGAAGGGCGTGTCGCGCAGGTGCAACGCGCCCCCGCGTGAACTCGCCAGGGGCCTTCGAGGGCGTCCGCGTGGGCGAGCTCGATCTTCTGCCCCCCGTGATCGGCGAAGTAGAGGGAATAACGACCAAGGGCCCCCGAGACCCAGGTCGGAACCTGGATCAACGAGGGCCCATTGATGTTTCGCGGTGCCCACTCCGTGTCCGGGGACACGATCGGGCCATCGACGAGCGGCGTGACGCGGAACGCGTCGCCCATCAGCGAGGCGGGCGGCGGATCAGCCGAACACCCCGTCACCACGCAGCTTCGCGATGGTGTCCTCATCCTTGCCGAGGACATCCTTGAGAACATCGTCCGTGTTCTCGCCGACGGTCGGCGCCATCGTGGGCACCGGCAGCGCATCGCCGTTCACGAACACAGGCAACGGCAGCTGCTCGCAACCCACCGATTCGATCGGCAAGAAGTCCATCCGGTGCTTGAACTGCGGGTCGTCGCCGATGTTCGCCGGCGTATTGAACGGCGCGATCGTCGTGTTATGCACGTTGCTGAACTCGAGCCAGTCGTTCACAGTGCGCGTCTTGAAGATGCCTTTCAGCTCCGCCTGCAGCTCCACGTTGCCGCGCGCGTGATCCGCGTACTTCGATCCCGGCCACTTATCGAACAAGTCCATGCGGTCGATTCCATTGCAGAAGTTCTTCCAGAACGCCTGCTCGGACGCCATGAAGAGGACGTGACCATCGCTAGCCTCGTAAGCCTGATAGCGAACGCCTTCCCACATCCCAGCGAGACCCGCGGGTCGGCGCTCGTAGTTGTCCGAGGGGTTGCCCGTCACTTCGTCTTCGGGCCGCAGGTACGCTCGCTCGGACTCGATCCGATACCAATCCATGTAGGCTGCGGCGTCGGACTGCGCCATCTCCATCTCACAGCCCTCACCCGTCTCACGCGCCTTGATCACGCCCGCGAGGATCGCGATCGCCCCGAGCATCGGCCCGACGTTGATCCCGACGTTCGGCATCGTCGGGGGGATGCGCTTGAAGCCCTCGTCATCCTCGATGGGCTGAACAATGCCCGACCAGGTGTCATACGCGATCCCATGGCTCGGCATGTCCTTGTAGGGACCCGTCGCGCCGTACCCGGACAGGGTCGCGAACACAATCTTGGGGTTGACCTTCTTGAGGTCCTCATAACCCAGCCCCAGCTTCGCGAGCGAGCCCGGGCGCATCGCCTCGACCACCACGTCCGCTTTCGCGACGAGGTCCTTGTACAGCTGCACGCCCTCCTCTGTCTTGAGGTTGAGCGCGATGCTCTTCTTGCCACGGTGCGTGTGGAGGTGAAGCAGCGAAACGCCATTCACGATCGGCCAGGTCATCTGGCGGATGTAATCACCGGCGGGCGGCTCGACCTTGATGACGTCTGCGCCCATATCGGCGAAGAAGGTCGCTACATGGCCGGGACCAAGCAGGCTCGACTCAATGACACGGACACCGGAAAGCAGCTTGCTGGAATCGGACATGAGGTTCTCTCTGGTTGTGGGTGTGGTACGAGGGCGAGATCCTATCGGCTGGAGCGCCCGGCGTCACCGCTGGGCGCCCCAAATCCGAGGCCCCCACGCTCACTGGGCAGAGCGGGGGCCCCGCCGACACCACCCTATCGGGTGAGCCCGCGGAGGCCGCCCGGATGCCCTCGCGGCGGTGATGCGCCGGCAGATGTTCCCCACATGAGGGTGAACCCGCATAGAATGGCGGCATGGACGGGATCCGCGACAAAGCCGCGATCGTCGGGATCGGCCAGACTCCGTTCGCGAAGGGCCTCGGTCGGACCGAATTCGACATGGCGGTCGAGGCGATCCATGCCGCTTGCGACGACGCTGGGCTCTCACCGCACGACATCGACGGCGTCGTACGCTTCGACATGGAGAGCACCGACGAGGAGAAGCTGCTCTCGATCCTCAGCCCGGACCTCGGCTACCACGTCGGCACGCCGTTCGGCGGCGGAGGAGCGGCCTCGGTGCTCGTGCACGCCGCGACCGCGGTGGCCACAGGACTGGCGCGTCACGTCGTCGTCTTCCGCTCCAGAGCCCGGGGCAAGCAGTCGGTCTATGGGCGGGGGTCGAATCAGGGAGGTCGCTTCTGGGAGCGTCTCGCCGCCGAGCTCCCGGACCTCGACCAGTGGCAGGTCCCCCACGGGTTGGTGACGCCGTTCATGGAGATGGCGATGATCGCCCGCCGCCACATGATCGACTACGGGACCACGGAAAAACAGTTCGGCGAGGTTGCCGTCGCACTCCGAAGGCACGCGATCCGCAACCCCAACGCCGTCATGAAACGCCCGATGACGCTCGAGGATCACCGGGAATCACGCTATGTCGCCGAACCGTTGCGACTGTTCGATTGCAACATCGAAACCGATGGCGCCGTCGCCATGGTCGTCACCTCGACGGAACGCGCACGAGACCTGAAGAAGCGACCCGCAATCATCCACGCGGGCGCCCTGGCCGCAGGCTCTCACCACCGCCGACTCTCGACCCTGTTCTCACGAAATCGCGATGAAGACAGCGCCGCGCGAACAGCCCGCACGTTGTGGGAACGCTCCGGCCTCCGGCCCTCCGATATGAACGCCTTCTTCTGTTACGACTTCTTTACTGCGTTTGTGATCATCGCGCTGGAGGACTACGGCTTCTGCGAGCGGGGCGAGGGGGGACCGTTCGTAGAAGATCAGGGCCTCTACTTCGAGGAAGGCCGAATGCCAACCAACACCAACGGAGGGCAACTCTCCGAAGCGTTCATTCATGGGGTCAACAACTCGCTCGAGGCCGTCCGCCAGATCCGTGGCGATTCGCACTCCCAGGTGCCGGACTGCGAGTTCGTCCTGGTCGCCGGTGCGAACACGGACCCAACCGGCTCAGTCATCCTGAGGAGGGGCTGACCGTGGATGGGAACTCTCCCGTAGACGAGCCTCGGCGGATCACGCAAGGTCGCCCGCGCCCGATCCCTTCCGTGGATAACGTCGCGTTCTATGACGCAGCGAGGCGCGGGGAACTCTGCTTTCAGCGGTGCGCCGACTGCCGCGAGTGGCGCCACTATCCACGCCCTGTCTGCCCGCACTGCAGCTCGACCGGCTTCCACTGGGAGCGCGCGAGCGGCCTTGGGCGGATCTACACTTGGACGATCGTCCATGGCCCCACGCTGCCAGCCTTCCAAGACAGCGCACCGTACAACGTCGTCGACGTGCTGATGGACGAGGGGGTTCACTTCCAAAGTCAGCTGCTCGACATCTCGCCTGAAGACATCGAAGCGGGGCTCCGAGTCACCGCCGTGTTCGTTCCCCTCGACGACGAAATTACACTGGTCAAATTCCGCCCCCTATCATCGCGCTGACCCAGGGTCACACAGAGACGGAGCCATGCCGGTGCACTGAGGACGCTGGCGCTCAGGCTTGAAAACTACCTTCCTCGGAAGTTTTCTGACCGCCCAATGGGTGAGCTCGCCCCAGGCCCCGCAGCCCGAGAATCGCGGCAAAACACACCATCGATGCACCTCACACCACCTCAGCATTAGCAAAACCCAGCTAACAGCCCTGGGCCCCGCTCTTGCGGCTTTTTTGCTGGCACAATGCTTGCTTAGTTGATGTCCAAACCACGAGAAACCATGGACCGCTGGACAACCCTCGAAGTGCTCCGCGGGTTCGAAAAGGAGTGAATGAAGTGAGAATCCAGAGTTTGACGGTAATGGTCCTCGCGACTCTCGTCGCGGGGAGCGCAAACGCTGCGGTCAAGTACTACGACTCTTCCAAGAACAACGGTAGCCCCGGGGACCAGAAGCGGATCTCGATCAACTTGTGCCCTCCGGTGATCTTCACCCCGGATTCGCTAATCGGCTACCAGAAGATCACGGACGACGGCTCGGGCACGATCACCCTCGACCATACAAGCGCGAACACCACGCAGATTACGGACCTCGGTGCTGACATCCTTACCCCGGTCTTCGGCCCCGGCGCCTTCATCTTCATCGATGGACAAATCGAGCGGAAGGCGGTCAACCATATCAGTAACACCAGCTCGATCGGTCAACACGGTCCCTCGGGCACGGGACCGAATCAGAGCGCCGAGTGGGGCGTGGTCACCGGTTGGCAAGCCTCAGGCGTCCAGTTCTGCATCGCGAGCCCGATCACCATTTGTAACCAGAACGGCTTCGTCCACGGGGCGACGACGGTCTACATCCTGCCCTCGACTACCTATAACCTCGGCACCTGGAACTTCGACGCCGCGGGCGACATGGAATCTGCGGACTGGTTCCTGATCCGGACGAGCAACGGTGGTCTTTCGAACAATCACTACCTCCCACGTGGCGCATTCGTCGGTGCGGCTTTGCCCGCCCTGCCGATCGTAGGCTTCGGAATCCTCGCGCTCGGCCTGGCGGTCGTGGGCGGACGAGCCATCGCCGGAAGGAAGTAACGAGGCGGAACCGAGACTTCGGTTCCATCCAGCAAAGACCAAGCGGCCGCTCGAGCGAAGGTTCGGGCGGCCGCTTCTTTCTTGGGGACGGATGAAGCCTCGAGAGCGGCGCGGAGCGCACCTCCAGGTGGCGGGGACCACAACCCGCGCGCGCCGGCCCGAGTGTTCAGCGCGGAAGCGGTCCGCCTGGATCGCGCTGCTGCCCGAGCGCGCGGAGCCGTTGCTCCCTCCGCTTCAGGCGGACTCGGTCGAGGTCCTTGATCTCCTTGAAATCGACCCAATGAGGCTCATCCGAGCCGACCGAGGCCAGCTTCCCCCGCATCCACAGCGTGTTGTTCTGCGCGAAGACAGCGGCGCGGATCTGGTTGTAGGAGACCCAGACCCCGAGCGAGCCCAGCGACACACAAAGCGTCGCGACGAGAGCAAGCGGAACCCCAGCGGGAACGAGCCGCCAGGCGATCAAAAGCGCTGGGGGCCAACATAGGAACGCCAACCGCCCAAAGCTCGCAACACCCGGCTCTCCGCTTAGCGAAACATGCAGCAAGAGGACGAGCCCCGTCCAGATCGCGAGCCACCAATAATCCCGCTGCGAAGGGCGAAAGCCCAGCAGGGTCATGGCCAAATAGAACCCCGCCATGGAGTAAACGACCGGGCGCTGAAGGAGAGCCCGCTCGCCCATCGCGGACCATTGTCGAATCATCTCCGTGAACGGAACGGTCCACTCCGCGACCCAATGAACCTGATGGACGTCCCAAATCCCCGTAAAGCCAGGCACGCGCCACGCCAGGTAGACGTTGTGGAGCGCAAACACCACCAGCGGAACGCTCAACCAGGCAAACGTCGTGAGCTTCCAACGGCGGCGGACGACAAGGAGGTCGAACGCCAACGCGCCCCCCAGCAAGATCGCCGGAAAGCGCGTCAGCATCGCGAGCGAGAGCCAGACACAGCTCCACCCCAGCGCTCCGCGCCGGTGCGCGACGAAACAGAGCAAGGAAAACGTGATGGCGAGCGGCTCGGGGTGCGCCGCCGAGGTCACCAGCGGCCAGGCTGTGTTCCCGAACAGGAATGTGAGGCTCGCGGGCAGCGCGGGGACCTCGATCTCCTCGCACAGGACGTAGAAGGCGAGGACCGCTGTCATCGCGAACAGCCAGGTCGTCCCCAGCGCGAGCATCCCCCAGTCGATCGCGTCCGGCGTCGCGAGGCGAGCCAGATAGAGGGCTCCCGAAAAGCCGGGCGCCTGCCCCATGTAATCGATCCCAGCCGCCGAGAACGGAAGCGGGAAGGAGCGGGCGATCTCGATGTAGAAGTGGCCGTCGAAGTAGACGCCGAGCTCCGCGAGGCCCTGGGGACCCAACGCCAGGACCGTCGTCCCCAGTGAGACCGCCAAGGAGGCGACCGCCAGTCCCAGCATCTCGCGCCGGCGCGAGGCGCCCACCCGCGAGCCTGTCGTCACCGACTCGAACCCAGCGGGTACCCGCCGGTCCTCGTGTCAGCGTGCGGCAGCATGCGCTCCGGCACGCCGGCCAAAGAACGTCGACTCGCCGATACAAGTACCGCTCGAATAGCCCGTACCATCCTGGGCGATATTCGAGGCACAGCCGCCGACGGCGTAGAGACCGGAGACTGGCTGGCCGGCGTCATCAACGACCTCGCCATCGATCGACACCGCGAGCCCGCCGAGCGTGAAGCACATATAGGGCGAACTGCCGAGCGACCCATCGAGCGCCGCAAACGGGGGCGTATCCAGCGGCTTTAGCCACTTGGCCTTCTTGTGGAACGCCGGATCTTCTCCCTTTGACGCGTGCTCGTTGTAGGCGCGCACCGTCTCCTGAAGACGTCCGGTCTCGATCCCGAGCGCTTTCTCCACCTCCTCGATCGTCTCACAGGCGTCCACGACGGGGTAGCCACCGAACAACGGCGGCTCGCTGTAGATCGAGTCATCGACGATCAGATAGCCCACCGAGTCCGTCTGCTCGGTCGTAAAGATGCTCGACCGAGAGTGATAGGAGTCCTCGGCGACGTACCGCTCGCCCTCCTTGTTGACCATGATCCCCTTGATGTGCTCCTCGGGCGGGTAGAACGGGCTCGTCACGAGGGCACCGTCCATGTGCTTCAACACACCCCCGACCTTTTCCCCGAGCTGGTGACCGGCGCCGTCATCGTTCGGCGTGAACTGGCGGGTGTACCGCTCATCGAGCAGCTGTGGCAGGTGCTCCGTCATCATCTCTTCGTTCTGCGTGAACTGCCCCGTCGCGAGGACGACCCCCTTACGAGCACGAACCCGACCGCCGGCCTCGCCGAAGACGCGATAGCCAACGCCAACCACCTCGCCCGCTTCACGTACGAGCTCGTGGACGTGCGCATCGCAGACGACCCGAACGCCGAGGGACTCGGCCCGCGCCGTGAGGCACTCCATCATCTTCGCCCCGCCAAGCTCGCCCACCTGCGCCACCTTGTGGCCTCGCGGGGCCGGGCGCGCCTTTTCGCGGAAGGGGTACGCCTCCTCGTTCCCCGACCAGATCAGGCATTCATCCGTCATCTGCAAGACATGTTTGCCCTGGTACATCGTGTCGTTGAACGGGACGCCCTGCGCGACGAGCCAATCGAAGTGACTGACGCTCTGCTCGCAGTACATGCGAATCTTCTCTTCATCGGGCTCGAGGGTGTTCATGACCAGGTAGGTGAACATGTCCTCCACCGAGTCCTCGACCCCGACGGCCTTCTGAACGCGGGTGCCACCGCCCATGTAGACGTGCCCGGCCGCCATCGCCGTGACGCCACCGCCACCGCTGGCTCGCTCCAAAACGAGGACCTCAGCGCCCGCCTCGCGCGCCTCGATCGCCGCGCAGACTCCGGCGCAGCCATAGCCGACGATCACCACGTCGGCCTCGTCGATCCATTCGGACACAGCGGAGGCGTCGACCACCTCATAGTTCGCGTCGCTCATTGTTCTCCCTCCAGACAGCTCACCCTTACGAGAGACCAACGTAGCGCGCCGCGGCCCCTCCAAGCGACCAGAAACCGAAGCGATACGGGGCCGGCCCCGCGGGCGGCGCCGACCGCTCAGGCGTGTCAGGCCGCCCGAGCCCCCCTCGACGCGACAAGCGCCATGAGCGCGGGCGCCACCAAGATGTCCGAGAGCAACGCCGCCCCTACCGAGAACGCGATCACCTGACCGAACGCGACCAGGTTCTGCATCGACGACAGCGTAAACACGAGGAAGCCCAGACCCAGGGCGAGGCTGGTGACAGCGATGGCGCGCCCTGCAGTCAGCAACGTCTCCTCGACCGCCGCGTCGACGTCCCCGGACCGCGCGTACGAGCGCGAGAAGTTGTGCATGAAGTGAATCGTGTCATCGACGACCAGCCCGAGCGCGATCCCGCCCGTCATCATCGTAAACGAGTCGAAGGGCAGACCCAGCCAGCCCATCCCCCCAAGGGTCAAGACCATCGGGACGAGGTTCGGGACCATCGCGTAGAGGCCCATCCGAGCGCTCCCGAGCATTAACATCATCAAGCAGAGGATGACCACCAGCGCGATGCCGTAGGACTCGAGGACCCCGTAGACGACGCTCCTGACGGTCCGGGTCACGAGCGGGAGGCTCCCGACGAGCGTGACGACCTCCGCCTCCGCGAGCCTGTCGCGAGCTTGCGCTTCGACGGCGTCGATGTAATCGACGTAGCGGACGGCGTCGTGCCACGGGAGCCGGACACTGATCCGCCCCAGGGCGTAGGTGCTGTCCACTTGCTCTTCCAGGTCATCGGTCCCGCTCCCCTCGAACAGCAACAGCTCCTGCGCGATCAGGTCGGGGTCCGGCGGGATGACCTCGTGTTCCGCCCCCCCTCCGTGTAAGGCACGGTGGATCTCCTTGACGACATCCGCGAGTGAGATGGTCTGACGCGCGCGCAAGCCATCGGTCGACGCCTGCTCCAGTTGGTCGCCGAACGTCGCCATCTGCTGGAGCAAAATCGGGGTCCGAAGAGCCCCTTCTCCATCGCCACGGACGACGACCTCCATCGTCATCGTCCCCCCCATATTCTCATCGATGACGTCGAGCGCCGTGCGGATCGGACTCCGCTCGGGCAACCACTCCGGAGGGTTGTGCGAGACGACCAGCCGGGGCCCCCCCCAGGCCGCCAACAGACAGAGCCCTCCCGTCACCGCCATGACCTTGACCGGGTGACGGGTCGCGAAGAGCCCCGCGGCGACGAGCCCGCGGCCGAGTGACGCGGAGCCGGCCGAGGGCTCACGCCGGCGGAGCGGGACGATCGCGAGCAACGCCGGCAATAACGTCAGACTGAAGAAGAGCGCAAAGAAGACCCCGATCGGCGCATAGAACCCCAGCGCCGCGACCGGCGCGATGTCCACCACCACAAACGACGCCATGCCGCCGGCCGTCGTCAAGCTCGTCAGGAAGACCGGCCAGGCGGAGTGCCCCAACGAACGGCGGAGCGCCTGCTCACGGGAGGCTCCACCGTCGAACTCCCGAAAGAAAATCGTCAAGAGATGCACGGCGTCGGCGACACCCACCGCGAGCAGCATCGAAGGCAGGATCTGCGTGGGGAGGTGGATCGGGGTGCCCCAATGGCCCATCCACCCGAGGGTCGAAAGCACCGACAAACCCACGACCGCGAGCGGGAGGATCACCCCAACGGGGCGCCGAAAGAAGGCGAACAGGAGGATGGCGATGGTCCCAAAGGCCGCCGCCGCGAAGCGAGGCATGTCACGCAACATCGACTGGCCGACGCTGTAGAGCATGACCGGGAGCCCGGCCCCATACATCTCCAACCCCCGCTCCGCGTGATCCTCAGCGAGCTCGAAGAACGCCGCAGCGAACGCGTCGGTTTCTGCGCTCGTCAGGTACTCCGGCCTCGCCTCCTCCCCATCCTCGAACCCCGCGAGCGCGTCGACCGAAGCCTCCGCGGAGTACGTGTCGAGATCGATCCGGACCGCGGTGAACCGAGCGTCGGCGGAGATCAGGCTGTCTCGATACAGGGGGTTCGCGAGCGCGCGCGTTCGGGCCGCCTCCAGCCCCTCCGCCGACAACGGCCAGCCTGCGAGCAGGTCTCCGACGAGGAGGGTGTCCCCTTCAGCCCGCGTATCCCGCGCGTTGAGCAGGCTCGTCACCTCGCTCACGTGCGGCAGCGCGAGCGCGTCTTCATGAAACGCCTGGAGCTGGTCGAGGAACGGCGCCGAGAAGACGTCATCCGCCCTGGCCACGACCACGATCGCGTCTTCGCGACCAAACTGATCCCGAAAGGCGTCGTACTCGACGCGCGCTGGGTCATCGGGGCTCAGAAAGGTCTCGAAGCTGATGTCGGGCGCCAAGAAGCGGATCCCGGGGGCAAGCAGCGCGACAACGAGGAGGGCACCCGCCAGGACCGCAAATCGGTGATCGACCACCCAATCCGCATACGTCTCGAACCGGCCGGACACGCGCTCGCGAAAAGACACCGCTTCTCCTAACGCCCTAGGCACTGAACTAAATATGTTCGTCTTGGCGCTTCGTCAACGCGAGACCATTCTCGCGCATGACCTTCCGAACGACACCCTCCGCAACCCCTTCGAGGTCCGCGAGGTAATCCGACGGACGCTCCAACCCTTCTGCGTGAGGATAGTCCGACCCCAGGACGACCCGGTCTGCGCCGAGCGTCTCGATATAGCCCTGAATGTCATCTTCCTGGAACGGCGAGACCCAGACGTGGCGCTTGAACGTCTCGATCGGGTCGCTCGCGAACTCATGCGAATACGTCTTGCAGACCTTACGCAGGTTCGCGAACAACGAGTCGACCCACGACGCACCATTTTCAACCGACAAGACACGCACGTTAGGGAAGCGGTCGAAGACGCCATGACACAACAAGGCCGCGAACGTGTCATACACACACCGGTCGATCGTGAGCAGACGAAAGGGCGTAAAGAAGAAGGAACGAACGCTCCCCACGGGCTCCCAGTCCTCGACGTAACGGGTATAACCGCTATCCCCGGTGTGCAAGGCGATCGTCACCCCGGACTCGTTCACCCGCGCCCAGAACGGATCGAAGACCGGGTCGCCGATCGATCGGTACCCCCCGGACGTCAAGACCGGCGCCATCCTGAGACAGACAGCGCGCGCGTCGCGCTCGAGCACGAACTCGAGCTCCCGAACCGCCGCGTCCGGGTCTGCCAGCGCGATCATCGGCGCGGCAAACAACCGGTCCTGGTAGGCAAAACCCCAATCCTCGTCGAGCCATTGGTTGAACGCGTGCAGCGCGTGGTGAAGCGCGCTGACGTCGTCCTTGAGCAGTTCCTCCATTCCGACCCCCAACGTCGGGAACAGGAAGGCGCCCTCGAGCCCCTGTTGGTCCATCGTCTGAAGACGCGCCTCTCGATCACGGTACGCGGACGAGATCGGCTCGAGCGCGCCAAAAGCCTCGCGCACGTCTGTAAACGCCGTGCGACCGCGGTGATACGCGTCCAGGCAACCCGCCCTCGCGACGGGGTCGAACGTCGGGTTCGGGATGAACTCCTGCACCTTGCCAGCGACAAGCAAGCGATCCCGACCGCCGATGTTTGCCCACTGCATGCATCGCGACCGCATCTTACGGTCTGCATAACGCGTGAACGCGTCCTCCGCCTCGTAATAATGGTTGTCCGCATCGAAGAAACGAAAGTCGGCCGATGTCGCCACAGAATGAGCCCTCCACCAGTCAGCATAGACCGATTGCGACGTCAGAGGCCCTGAATCTCCCCCTCATGATACGATGCTCGGCCTAGGAACAACTGAAGGAGTCTTCGTGCCCAACGAAACCGATTCGACCACCGCGCGACACCTTCGAGACAAGTACGCCATCGTCGGCGTAGGCGAGACCGAGTACTCCCGTCGGTCTGGACGCAACCAACGATCCATGGCGGTCGAAGCGGTGCGCAACGCCCTCGACGACGCCGGGCTCGCACCCAGCGAGGTCGACGGCATGATGTCCTACCAGGTCATGGATTCCGTCATGTCGGACACCCTCTCCGGCGACCTCGGGATGCGACTCAACTTCTATATGGACTGTATCGGCGGAGGGTCGAGCATCGAGGCGCTCGTGGGCCTCGCCATCGGCGCGATCGAAGCGGGGATGTGCAACACGATCGCCATCTTCCGCTCCATGAACGGCGCCACGGGCGTGCGGATGGGCGGGACGGGCGGCCAGCGGCCAGAGATCCAGGGCGACCAGATCTTCTGGTCCGGGTACGGCTGCAGCACGCCCGCTCAGATGTTCGCGCTGAGCTTCATGCGACACATGCACGACTTCGGCACGACCCCCGAGCAGGTCGCCCACGTCAAAGTGTTCCACTCATGGGGCGCTTCGAATAACCCCAAGGCCTACTACAACCAGCGCGTCACAGCGCAGGATGTCCTCGAGAGCCGGCCGATCGTCTATCCACTGCACCTGTTGGACTGTTGTGTCGAGACCGACAACGCGACATGCCTCATCGTGACCAGCGCAGAGCGAGCGCGAGACCTCAAGCAGGTCCCGGCCCGAATCCAGTCGGTCGTCGGCCGCTGCCTGAAACCCCGCGCGAACCACCACTTTCAACACGGCCCGCTCACCCGGGTCGCGGGGTACTACGCAAAGGACATCCTGTGGCCCAACGCGGGCCTCGGGCCCGAGGACGTCGACATCACGGGTTCCTACGACGCCTTCACCTTCACCACGCTGCTTCAACTCGAGGACTACGGCTTCTGCCCAAAAGGGGAAGGCGGACAGTACGTGAGCGACGGAACGATCGGACTCGGAGGCCGTCGCCCGAACAACACCGCCGGGGGGCAGCTGAACGAGGGCTACACGCACGGGATCAGCATGGTCATCGAGAACGTGCGGCAGCTCCGGCACGAGGTAGACGACTACTGCCCGGTCGACGATCAGGGCCGCAAGCAACACACCTATGACTACAGCGAGGGGGGCTGCCGGCAGGTCCAGGACGCGGAGGTCACCGCGAACCTGGGCTGGGGTACCGCGTCGCTGGGATCTGCTCTCGTGATGAGGAGGGGCTGATGCCGATCGAAGGGGACTACCTCGGGATGCGGCTGGTGGTCGGCGAAGACGACCCGCCGAACTACGCGTTCTTCCAATCTTGCGGTCGAGGCGAATTCCGGCTGCAGCAATGGAAGAGCAACGGCCTGCTCTCGTATCCGCCGACCCACGCGAACCCCTGGGACGCCACGCTCGAACACGAGTGGGTCGTCGTAGAAGGCAGCGGTACGGTCGTCTCCTACAACCAGGTCATGCATGTGATCAACCCCGCCTTCCGTGACGGGATGCCCTACCTGACCTTGCTGGTCGAACTCGACATCCAACGGGGCCAGCCGACCGAGCATGAGGCCATCCGGGTCGTGGGGAACCTCGTGACCCCCGCTGGAGAGCTCGCGCCCCCGGAGGTCGTCGAGCAGGTCGGAATCGGCTCGCGGATGCGTCTCGTGCTCAAGCACATCGGCGAAGACTTCGGAATGCCCCACTGGACCCTCGACACCGACGTGGAGCAGCCGACGCCCTGGCGCTACCCCGCATCGCCCTGAGCGGGGACGCGCAGCCAACAGCACGCGCGGCTCACACGCGCCGGAAACGGACAGGGAGCTGGCGCGGTCCGCGAAACACCCCGCCGCGAATATCGGGCCGCGCCCCTGCGGCGAACCTTAGGTCTGCGGTCCGCTCGAGCAGCGTCGTCAACGCCACCTCGAGCTCCGCGCGCGCGAGGTGGAGCCCCAGGCAATGATGCGTACCCGCTCCGAACGCGAGCGACCCGCGCTGCGACCGGTCCAGGTCGAACGCATCGGGCGACGCGAAGACATCGTCGTCGCGGTTTGCCGAGGCAATGGAGAACAAGACCCAGCTGTGGGGTGCGAGCGAGACGTCGCCGACACGACCTCCCGCCGGGCCGACGCGCCGGGGTTGATGAGCCACCGCCGGCTCCAGCCGCAAGCTCTCCTCCACCGCGAGACGTCGGGCGACCGCATCCCCCCGCAGTCGCTCGTGCAACTCCGGGGAAGACAGGACATGCCAGAGAAGATTTCCGAGCGCGAGGTACGTCGTGTCCGCGCCAGCGGGAAAGAGCAAGCGAACGAACGAGAAGATCTCCTCATCCGCGAGAGGCTCACCTTCAATCCGCGCGGTCACGAGCCGAGACAGCCAATCGTCACCGGGCGCCCGACGACGCGCGACGACGACAGGCGCGAGGTAGCGTGTAAATCCCTCCCGCGCCTGGCGCGCGCGGCCAGGGTCCGCGCGGTGGCTCAGGAGCCCGTGCGCCCACCCGCGTAACGTCGACTCATCCTCCCCGGGGAGTCCGAGGAGACGGAGGATGACCGAGAAGGGATAGGGCCGCGCCAACGCCGCCACCAGGTCGGCCTCGCCATCATCGATGAACCGGTCGACCCGCTCGGCGGCGAGAGGCTCAAGGAGCGGCGCAACCAGCGCCGAGACCGAGGCTGGCGAGAACCATGACGAGACCAAGTCCCGCCGCGCGCGATGCGCGGGTGGGTCCATGCACTGCATCGTACGACCCTGTGCGGGCTCGGCCAACGCGCGGTAGGCCAGCGCGGCGGGAAACGTGTGCTCGTCACGCAACGCGTCGGCGAGATCGGCGTGGCGCAGGATCACCGGCACGTCGGCCTCGTCATATCGGACGTGGGCGACGCGGTTGGATGCGCGAAGGGACCGGAGCCGCTCGTGCAGATCCGGCAGCGGGTCTCGCCCAAAGTCCACGGCACGAGCCTCTCGAGCCACGCCGCGTCAGTCCATCTCGATCATGACCTTCGCACCCGCGCCCGCGTCTTGCGCGACCGACATCGCCTCGGAGAAAGACGCCAGGTCGAAGCGATGCGTGATCATCGGTCGGAGGTCTCGGCGGCCCAGCAGCTCGATCATGTCTTCATAACGCTCGGGGTACTCCATCGCGCCCTTGAGGGTCAGCTGCTTCATCATCACGAGGAGGAAGTCGACGGGGATCTCGCCGCGGTGGAGCGCGACGATCGAGATCGTCGACCCGGGCGCGGACTTTTCGATGATCTGCTGGAGCACCGCGCCAGAGCCCGACGCTTCGATGAAGACGTTCGACTCCGGGTAGTCGACCCCGTAGAACGACATCGCGCCGTGGATTCGCGCGAGCTCCGCCCACACATCCTGCTTCCCGGCATCGATCACCTCCGGGACCCCGAGGGCCTGGGCGACCTCGAGTCGGCGTGGTGAAAGATCGACCGAGACCACGTCGATCCCCCGATCGAGCAGCGTCGCGGCGGCGGCGAGGCCGATCGGGCCAGCGCCAAACACCACGACGCGGTCACCCGGCGCCGCTTCCGAGCGGTTGACCGCGTGCATCCCGACACCGAGCGGCTCGGCCAGCGCCGCGATGTCGAAGCCCAGGTCATCCGGGATCGGAAAGAGACTCCGGCCCTGCGCCGCTTCACGCACGAGCAGCCGCCTCGTAAACCCGCCCTCCGGCCCACCGTTCCCGATCGCGAAGCCCGCCGCGCCGGGGTTGAGCACCACCCGCGCGCCAACCGCGACGCAATCGACCTCATCGCCAACAGAGAGGACCGTCCCTGCCAGCTCGTGCCCCAGGGGCATCGGGCTGTCAGCCGGCCCGTGCAAGCCGCCCAACCGCACGTAGCCCACGTCGCTACCGCAGATCCCGCAAGCAGAGACCTCGATCACCGCGTCGCGCGCGCCCGGTTTGGGCTCCGGGACGTCATCGAGTTGCACCACTCCAGGCGCGTGAATTCGAGCAAGCTGCATGATCCGGTCTCCCTGTTCTGTTCTGATCGCCCACCGACACGGCAGCGCGCGATGTCTACCCGAGCGTGAGCAACGCGTGCGACTCGCGCATCCGGTCGGGGATCGCCACACCGTCCGGGCATGCGCTCGTGCACGGTGCGCTGCACCCCGAACACGCGTCCGCGCCGCGCTCGAGCTTCGCGTAGAGCCGCATCGCTTCCTTCTCGGCCCCAAAGTCCTCGAAATACATCCTGTGGCGCAGGACGTCAGCGATCGGCAAGCCCTCGGGGCAGCTCGCGAGACAAATACCGCAGTGCGAGCGGCAATGCGTGGTCGAGACGAGCTGCTCGTAGCGATCGAGCACCGCGACGTCCGCAGGCTCAAAGGCTCCCCCTGAAGCGAAGAGGAACTCATCGAGCTGAGCGGACTCCCACAACGAGATGACGAGCGCCGAGACCGACGGGTTCGAGAGGACCCACTTGAAGGACGCCTGCGTAAACGAGTCTCGCTCCTGGCGCGACCAATCGAGCCCCCGGTGCATCCCGCCTCGCAACGTCTTCATCGCGACGACGCCGATGTCGGCGTTCGCCGCGCGATCGATGATCTCGCCAAGGCGCGGCCAAGCGCCGTAGTGATAGGCGAGCATCATGACGTCGAACCGGTCGCTGCCAATCGCTGCATCGGCCACGGCCTCGAGGTTCGGGGTGTGCGTGGAGACGCCGAGAAAGCGCGCCTTCCCCTGCTCGCGCAGCCGGTCGAAGGCCTCGTGGACGTTCTCATCCATCAAGCGGTCGACCGAGTCACACGAGTGAATGTGGATGAGATCCACCCGGTCCGTCCGCAGCCGCTCCAGACTGCCCTCCACGGCCTCGATGTATCGCGCCACCGGGGTCCCCGGCGGCAGGTGGCCCTCTGGCGTGCAGAACTTGGTCGCGAGGAACATTTGATCGCGGACGCCCTGCATCGCCTCGCCGAAGCGGCGCTCGGACCCCGCTTCGCTGTAGTCGGGCGCGGTATCGAAGTAGTTGATGCCCCGGTCGATCGCCTCGCGGACGACCTCCGGACGTTGTCGGCCCCCAGTCGAAGAGCCCGACCCCAACGAGATGTCCGAAACCCACGCGTCCGTCCGGCCAAGGCGGCGGTAATTCTCGACGCGGGCCCCAGACCAGTCGGGGTGAGCGGTCGGCGCCTTGTACGGGGGGCGAACCGCGAAGATGTGCTGACCGGTGACGCGAAGCCAGGGGAGGTTCCGCCCGACAGCCACCGCGACGACGCCCCCAAGCCCGCCGATCCCCAGCAGCCCGCCCAGGAGGAAGCGTCGCCGACCGGTCGGCGGCGTGGATCGGCGTACGGCGCCCCACCGCCAGGTCCAGTAGACGCTGACCCCCAACGCGACCGTCCAGAGGGTCAGCAGGCCAGCCGGCAGCGCGGAGGGATGGAGTCCCTCGACCAGCCCGCCCAGCGCCGGGCCAAGGATGGTGTAGGCCCCCACCCATGTGACACACCAGGCCCCCAGCGCTCGCTTGCCCATGAATCGGCCCTCAGCGTCCCGGCATCCCTCGCCGGCGAGAGGGGAGATCCTCTCACACACACCACGAGGGATGGCTACGCTTCCGTCTCATGGACCGGATTCCCTACTGCCTCCGATGGCGTCGAATTCGGCGCGGGCGCGCACACGCTGCGGCGCTCGCCACCGCGCTCGGGCTCCTCCTCGCAGCCCCCAGCTGCAGCCCACACGCGCCTGGCGCCGAGCGGATCGTGCTGATCGTCGTCGACACGCTCCGGCGCGACCACGTCGGCGCCTACGGCAGCGCCGCCCGGACCCCGAACCTCGACGCGCTGGCCGCCCAGGGACAAGCCTTTCCTCACGCCATCGCCGCCTTCCACCAGACGACGATGTCCATGGGCGCCCTCTTCACCGGACGGACGCCGAGCCTCGAGACGGAGCAACCGAGCCGGACACTCCGCTGGAACGGGGACAACTGGTGCGGGATGGCGCGGTTCAACCCGGCCGATTCGCCGACGGCGTGCCTCCCCGACACGATCCCAACCCTCGGAGAGCAGCTGCGTGAGGCGGGCTATTGGACGATCGGGGTCCCGTCCAACCAGTTTCTGTTCGGGGACGCCGGCTTCTCACGGGGCTTCGACGACTGGGTCGAGGTGGGTTCCCCCGCGCGGCCGATCGATCAGCCTCACGCTGAGCGGGCACGACTCAGCACCCTACGGGCCTGGGAGCCGGTCACCGAGGCAGCGCTCGGGGCGCTCGCGCGCAGACCCAACGACCACTTCTTCCTCTACGTCCACCTGATGGACGCCCACGACTACCACTACGCGAAGGTGGATTACCCCTCCGCGGTCCAGCTCGTCGATCAAGCGGTCGGCGTCATCGTCACCGCGCTCGAGGAACAAGGGCTCCTCGAGGGGACCACCTTCGTCGTGACCGCAGACCACGGCGAGCGGTTCGACGAGCGACATCGACCGCCGGGCCGCCCCAGCCACTACGGAAACCCGTCCTTTCAAGAGGTGCTGCGCATCCCGCTGATCATCGCCCCCCCGGTGGCCGAAGACCCCGAGCCCATGATGCGGACCCAAGACCTCCACAGCTTGCTCCTCCAGATCGCGGGCAACCCGCACGAACCGGAGGTGCAGCCACGAGCGCCCGAACTCTTCCTCAGTGAGCGGGGCTATCAGACCTATCTCTCCGGTCGTTGGAAGAGCGCAATCCGCCGGCGGGATGGCAAGCAGTTCCTCTACGACCTCACCGGTGACCCGGTCGAGCAGCGCAACGCAGCCAAACAAAACCCCGAGATCGCCGCGCGCCACCGACGCCGGATCGAAGCCATCTCGCGACAACTCGCGATCGAGAACGCCCAACCGCAACGCAGCCTATCTCCCGAGGAGCAGCGCACCCTCGAAGCCCTCGGCTACGTCGAGTAGGCGGGCGGTTGGAGGCGATCAGGGGCGCGGAGGACGGGTGGCCGCCTGAACGGCCCTCCAGGTGTCCTGCTCCGCGACGTCGAGCGGCGCCTCGGCGGCGAGCCCCTCCATGATCGCAAGGGCCTCCCTGGGCCGCCGCGCACGCCGGTCCCGTGAGGTCACGAGCAAGAAGGCGAGGTTGTTGCGCAGGACACGCGAGGTCGGCTCTACCGCCAACGCGCGCTCGAGCGCGGAGATCGCCTCCGCGTCCCGACCCAGTCGAGCCTCAGCTTCGCTCAGCAGGGCGAGCGAAGGCGGGTCGCCAGGCCCGCCTCTCAGGATCGCCGCCGCGGCCGCAGGGTCCTGTTCGAGTAGCAAGCGAAGGGCCCGAGCGCGGCGCTCCGGGGAGTGCACCCCTCCTCGCAGGAAACGCAGAATCAGGTCGCGGGCCTGTGCAGACTCCCCGCGCTGCGACGCGACGCTGGCCAGGTTGAAGAGCGCCGTGGGGTGCCCTGGCGCGACAACCAGTGCCCGGGCGAACGCTGCCGCCGCCGCATCGGTCTGGCCCAGCGCGTCGAGACTCGAACCCAAGTTGTTATGCGGCCGAGGATCCTCGGGATTGAGGCTCACCGCCTCGCGATACGCCTCCACAGCCTCGCGGTGTTTGCCGTCTCTTTGCAACACGTGGCCCAACTGGTAGTACAGGATCATCGCGTGTCTCGTCTTCACCCCGGTGGACTCGTAGACCTCGATCGCCCGAGCAAAGAGCGAAGACTCGTCCCGCCAATACGAAAGCTCCTGCCGCGAAGCGAGCCCCAGCGCTAACAAGACGATCACGGCGGCCGGTCCCACCAAACGCCGCGGCACGCGCAACGCCCTCGCCAGATCTGCGCTCCCCCAGGTCACCGCCACCAAGAGCCCCACCATCGGGAGATAGGCGTAACGCTCCGCGTGTGACTGCGCGCCGACCTGCACGATCCCGAGCACCGGGAGCAGCGAGACCAGCAGCCACGCCAGGCCCATCCACAGGTAGGGGCGCGTACGGCCGAGCCGCACGACGAGCGCGACCCCCGCGAGCCCGCCCACGAGCGCCAGCCCCGCCCGGGTCGCCGAGAGGGCCTCCCCGGGGTGAGGGTGAAGGATCGCCAGCTGGCTCGGCCAGGCGGGCCAGAGGATCAAGCCGACGTAGGTCGGAAACGCGACCACCGCGTTCATCAGGCGTAAGGAGAGGGGAAAGGGCTCGAGCCCCTCGACCGCCCCGCCCGCGCCCTGCGCCATCACCGTCAGGACCATGGTCACGACCGCCAGCGCCAACAACGGCAACTTCTCCACGATCAGCAGACGGAGGGGACGCGCGCCAAACCGGGCCAGCGGCCAGAAGTCGACGCAGACCAGGAGCACGGGCAAGGTCACCAGCATGGGCTTGGACATCAGCCCAAGCGCGAGGCTCGCCGCGACCAGGGCATAGCGCCCAACGCTGGGCTGACGCGTGTACCGAGTCCAGGCCAATAAGGTCATGAGACCAAAGAACACCGCCAAAAGGTTCTTGCGCTCAGCCACCCACGCCACGGAGTCCACCGCGACGGGGTGCAGCGCGAAGACCGCCCCCACGAAGGCGCATCTCCGCCGCGCGGCGCCTTGGGTGGCCGTGTCCAACCAGAGAAACAACAACAGGCTGTTGAGCGCGTGGAGGCACAGGCTCGTCGCGTGGTGCCCCCTCGGCGCCAACCCAAACAGCGTGACGTCCAGCTGGTGCGAGAGCCAGGTGACGGGGTGCCAGTTCGCCGCGTGAAAGCCGAGGAACGCGCGCTCGAGCCCACCGAAGGACAAGCCGCCGAGGACCGCGGGGTTTCGGAACACGTAGACCGCGTCGTCGTATTCCAGGAACGGTTGGTCGAGCACCGGCCACCAGCACACCACCGCACACACCACGAGGGCGGCACCCACCAGCGTCTGGCTTCGATTCGGCATCCCGAGAGGGTATCGCCCCCGCCCGCGCGCCGCGCGTTCAGAGCCCGCTGCGGCGATACAGCGTCGCGTGGCCCCGGTAGGACTCGAGACCGGCCAGTGGCTCGGCATAGCGAGCAAAGACGGGGAGCAACGCATCGCGCTCTGCGCGGGTAGGCCAGTGCGGGTGATGCACGGTGGCAAACCAGAACCGAGCGCCAACAGGGAGGGAGTCGACCAACGCCGCGACCGCCGCGACCTGCTCGTCCCGGCGCGCCCGAAGCACCGCCGAAACCCCGGCGAGGCGCGCCGTCGGCGCGTAATACGCGACGACCGGGTCGGCGTAGCCCAGCGTAAACAACAGGTCCGACGGCTCCGCGTGAAGCTCCATCTGCTGTGCGAGAGCCCGCATGTCCTGGATCACCGGCGGGCTCGAGAGGTTGCGAACCAGCACCCAGGCAGGCACCGCGAACAAGAACCCGACGCCAAACAGACCGACGAACCCAAAGCGTGGCTGCGCCAGGCCCCACCACCCCGAGAGCCCAGCGGCCAACACCAGCAGGACGAGCGGGACCGCGAAGAGGACGACGCGGCCAAAGAACGGGTAATAGCCGTCGAGGGGGCCGTACTGCTCGTCCGCGGGGAACGGCATCAGCTCGAGCGACGAGGCGCCAACGGCCAGTACGATGGGCGCCATCAACGCGACGAGCAACGCCGGCGCACGGACCCCCAGCCGCGCGCTGCCCGCGACGAACGTCACCGCGGCGACGCCGACCGCGGGCAAGCCCACCGGGTCGTTGAAGAAGGCGAAGAACGTGCGCCCATACCAGGCGAGCCCCTCACGCGAGAAGCTGAGGGGCGCGTAGAACGTGCCCCACCAACCCGCGCGAGCCACGTTTTCCTGATGCGGCGCTAGCACGAGGACGAAGAGGACCCCGAAGGTCAGCCCAAACGCCGCCCCGAGCGCGCACACCGGGCGCCACCCCACGCGCTGATGGGCAACCGCGAGCGCGCCAACGAGCCCGAACACGACGAACACCACGCTCAACGAGAAGAACATGCCGAGACAGCCCGCGACACCGAGCGCGCGCAGCCGACGGCGGCTGGCGCCGGCCTTCAAGACGAGAGCGCCTGGCCAGAGGACGAGCAGCGTCGCCAATACGTCCGTTGCGTAGGGCTTGCACTCGCTCGAATAGAAGACGACCGGCTCGAGGATCGCAAAGAGGACGAGCGCACCCAGCGCTTCGTCAGCGGTCAACACGACGCGGGCCACGGCGTAGAACACGGGGAGCGCCACGAGGGACGCCACGAACGGGACACACCGCAGCGCCAACTCTCCGCTCCCGAACAGCCAGGTCGCGGCCTTCGTCAGCAGCAGGAAGCCGACCGGGGTCACCGGGTCTTCGGGGTGCGCGACCCAGAGCGCACCAAACGAGCGCTCGAGGATCGCCAACGCCACGGTGGCCTCGTCGGCCCACAGCGGCCGATCCGCCAGGTACCGCGTGACCCGAGCGAGCACACCGGCCGCCACGAGCCCCCAAGCCCCAAAGGCGAGCAGGCGACGGTTCAGGCCGACCACGCAGCCCCGGAAGGACGAGCGGAGAACCGCCGGGCGACCACGGCCCTTTTGAAGATCCGCACGATCGGTCCCCGCCGTGCGTTACCGTTGAACCGGGCCTCAGACATCCCAACCCCTGTGTTCGGTTCGGTCTCGCGCAGTCTACCCGACTCCCCAGACCACGAACGCGGCAGGGTCGACCGACGACACCCTCCGGAGGACCGCTTGTCCGAGCCGCCTCAGCAACCCGCGCCGCAGGACCTCTCGCACTTCATGGTGGGTGTCGGGAGCTGGTTCGGCTCCTTCGGCCTCCACGGCGTGTTGTTTTCGACCTTGCTCGTCGTCGAGTTGCAAGAGACCGAGCTGCGGGTCGGCGCCGCGCAGAGCGCGCTGCTGATCCCCTCCGTCATCTTGATGCTCGCAGGCGGCGCCGTGGCTGACCGGGTTCACCGCGCCCGCCTGCTGACGCGGCTTCATCTGGCGGGCAGCCTGATCGCCCTCGCGTTGTGCGCTGCGCTCACCGCGGGGTGGCTCTCGTATCCCCTCTTGTTGCTCTACGCCCTGGCGTTCGGCGCGCTCCAGGCGTTCGTGAACCCGACCCGCGACGCGCTCCTGTCGGAGGTCGCGGGCACACAGCTCGCGCGCTCCGTGGCGCTGATGAACCTGACGCAGTGGGGCAGCCAGGCCACCGGGGCGCTCGTCGCGAGCGGAGCGCGCCTGCTGGGCGCCGCGCCGTTCTTCTTCCTTCAGAGCCTCGTCCTCGCGGCCGGGATGATCGCGTTCGCGCGCATGGAGGGCCGCCCTCCCACACAGCGGCCCGCGCTGACGTTCTCCGAGCTCCTCGACGGCATCCGGGAGGTCGTGCGCACCCCGGACCTGCTCGCGACCTGGATCCTCGCCTGCGCGGTCGGCGTCTTGTTCATCGGCCCGTTCATGGTCGTGTTCCCGCTCATGGTCCGCGACGTCTACCACCACGGCGCGGGCGAGATCGCGCTCGTGAGCGCCTGTTTTCCGCTCGGGACGATCACCGGTTCGATCGTCATCATGCGACGGGGCGGACTGAAGGCGCTGTTTCCCGCGCAGTGGCGCGCGCTGTGCGTGGGGGCCTCGATCCTCATCAGCACCTCGCTCGATCTCCCTTTCTGGGGCTTGCTGCTGTGCATCTATGGATGGGGCGTCACCGGAGCGATCTTCATGATCGCGGGCCGCACGACCTTCCAACAGCGCGCGTCCGCCGAGAACCGGGGGCGCGTCCTCGCCACTTATACGATGGGCGTCTTTGGATCCGCGGGCTTGTTCGGCGCGCCGCTCTCCGGCGGCCTCGCCGGACTCCTCGGCCCGCAGAACGTCCCCGCCGTGCTCGGGGTGACGATGCTGGCGCTGGTCAGCGTCATCCTGGTGAGCGGGATGGGACGGCGTCCAACACCTCGCTCATGAGACCACAACCGGTCGACGGCCCCCGTTACGGCAACCCGTAGAGCTGCTGACAGGTCTCCGCCGTGACCTTCCGGATGTCTTCCTCACTCAGACCGTGCAGCGACTCCTCGATCGCCTTCCGCGAGTTGGGCCAGGTGCTGTCCGGGTGGGGATAATCGCATGCCCACATGAAGTGATCCGCGCCGAGCAGAGGGATGAGTGTCGGCCCGAGCGGCTCCTCTTCGAACGTCGCGTAGATCTGGCGAGCCCACTGTTCGCTCGGCCGGGTCTGAACACACTCGTCCCCGTAGGGGACACAGTGCTTCTCGAACTGATCGTCCATGCGAGCGACGAAGTAGGGCAGCCAACCGATGCCCGACTCCGCCAGCACGAGCTTCATTGCCGGGTAGCGCTCGAGGGGCCCGAAGAAGATCATCGAGGCCAGCGGCTCATCCATCTGGAGGGGGACGACCGAGGAGAAAGGAGCACGCTCCCGCAAATTGGTCGGGTTCAGCTTGGTCCCCTTGCCGATGTGGAAGCTCAAGGGGACCCCCGCGGCGCTGACGGCGGCCCAGAGCCGATCCCAGGCGCCATCGGCGATGTCGATCGCGAACGGGTCGATAACCGCGCCGCGGTGCCCCAGCTCCATACAGCGCTCGAACTCCGTGACGGCGACGTCGACCGAGGACGCCGGCAAGAAAGGAAGCGCGCTCAATCGATCCGGCGAGAACGAGTTGAACTCCTCCGCTGCCCAGTCGTTCCACGCACGCAACACCGCGGCCTTCGCCTCGGGATCCTCGATCGGAAAGCCGGTCAGCGCACCCGCCCCGTACACGATCGACGCGTGAATCCCGTCGTTCTCCATGTCTTCGAGGCGGAGCTTCGGGTTCGAGGGACGCAGCCCATCCTCATCCGGGAGCTCGGGCCGACGACCGAGCGCGGTCAGGCGCTCTTCGTAGCGCCCAGAGACGCCGAGCGGATTGTCGCCGGCCATCCAGAGGTGCATGCCATCGCGCTCGATGACGCGCGGCGCGATGTCGCGATACTTCGCCGGGACGCGAGCCGACCACAGGTCGCGCGGCACATTCCCAATGTCGAGGTGATCATCACAGGAATAGAGCGGGTAGTCGTTCATCAGGCGAACCTCCTGAGTCCCGAGCTTGAACGGAACCGCGGGGAGAAGCAAGTCGAACCCGATAGACTGCCGGGACACGATCGGCCGCTGAGGCCCACAGCGAGGGAAAACGAATGACGACCCCGTCCACTGATCGCCGCCAGAACTGGCAACCCCGCCCCCGACCCGAGTGGCTCACGCGAGCCAACGAGGAAGGCGCGATCCTCGACGCCCGCGGGGTCGTCCCCCTGGATGAGGAGTCACTCCTCCGAGCCGCGACCGACAATACGGGCCTCTCGGACTTCGGCGACGAAGAGTGGCGAGAGCCCTTCCGCATCCTGCTCCGCTCACTGGAGGAGGAGGCCAACCTCAACTTCTGGGGGCGGGTCTACACCCGCTCCGACCTTCTCTTGCACCTGGAGGGCCGGCTTCACATCACCGATTGGTACAACCGTCACCCCGAGGTCGAGGACGAGGTGATCGAGGAACCGGTCTTCGTCACCGGGCTCCCGCGTTCGGGGACGACGATCATGCAGGAGATCCTCGGGGCCGACCCGACCTCACGTGTCGTCAAGATGTGGGAGGCCAAGTTCCCCTGCCCGCCCCCGCGCCCGGACGACCCGAAGCCCGACCCCCGCATCGCGAAGGCCGACGCGCTCACCACGATGCAGGATCGCATCACGCCCGAATGGGCCGCGATGCACAAGGTCGGGGGAGACCTCCCCGTCGAATGCATCGAGTTCACCTATGCCTCGTTCCTGTCCGACGCGTTCTCCGCGTCGTTCCAGGTACCTACCTACTCTGCGTACGTCGCCAACACCGACCCCGCGTACGGCTTCTGGTGGCACAAACGAGTCCTGAAGCTGCTCCAGTCCACGGGCCGACCCGGCCGCTGGCTCCTGAAGGGCCCCACGCACCTGCCCTTCTTGCCGACGCTATTCGACACCTATCCCGACGCCAAGATCGTCCTGATGCTGCGCGACCCCGTCAAAGCGCTGGCTTCCGTGGTCGACGTGTGCGGGACCCTCTTCTGGATGCGCAGCGACGACCCCTTCTCGGGCGACTCCTATGGACACTTCCTCAGCGTCGACCCCGTCGTCCAGAACCTGGAGCGGGTGATCGGCTGGCTCGAGGACGGGAGTATCCCGCGCGACCGCGTCCAGCCCGTTCGCTACCTCGAGTTCTTCGCGGACCCGGCGTCGCAACTCGAAGCGCTCTACGACGGACTTGGCGTCCCGCTCCTGCCTGAGTCGCACCGCGCGATGCAGGACTACATCGCGAGCAAGCCGAAGGGGAAGTTCGGCGAACACGACTACGACACCGGCGATGAGAACCTGATCGCCAACGAGCGCGACCGCTTCCAGCGCTTCCAGGACTACTTCGGGGTCCCGAGTGAGCTCTGAGACGGGGCACCCGCCCGTCATCGTCGTGACGGGCCTGCCCCGCTCGGGGACCTCGCTGATGATGCAGATGCTCGCTGCGGCCGGCGTGCCAATCTTGAGCGACGGTGCGCGCCCCCCCGACGAAGACAACCCACAGGGATACTTCGAGCTCCAAGCGGCCAAGTCGATCGCGACGGACGCGAGCTGGCTCACCAGAGCGAGCGGCCAGGCGGTCAAGATCGTGGTCCCCCTCCTGCGCCACGTCCCGCCGACCCTCCCCTGCCGCGTCATCTGGATGCAGCGGTCACTGGACGAGGTCCTGTCTTCTCAAGCCGCCATGCTCGCGCGATCCGGCGGCGAAGCGCCGCCCCACGACCCCGTGCTCCGCAACGCGTTCGACCGGCAGAGCCAGGCGCTCCGGTCCGAGCTCGCCCGGCGCCAGACCCCGACGCATTTTGTCGCCTTCCGCGATGCGATCGAAGACCCGAGACGCGTCGCGAACAGCGCCTGCGACTTCGTCGGGGGTACGCTCGATCGACGCGCCGCCGCCTCGACCGTCGAGCCGGGGCTGTACCGCCAACGTCTGGACACCCGCCCGACCTTCAGCGACCAGCCCCCCTCTGCAACGGACGAGCGACACGAGCCCAAAACCTCGGGCTGCTAGGCTCGCGCCATGGCCTCACCCAGCCCGCGCCGTCGCGCCTCCACGCTGGAACGGGCGGGTTTACCCAACGGGTTCTCACGCGTCGCCGCAGCCCTGATCACCCTCTTCGTTCTCGGCGGTGCGCTCTCGATCCAGACGACAGGCGCCGCGCTCATCGACGCGAAGGACGAGGTCGTCCGCTATTTCGACTGGCTGTTCGTCCTGTCCACAAACTTCTGCCTGGTGCTCGTCGCGGTGCTCGCGGTTCACCCCAGAGCCAACGTTCGACTCGGCGCACCGGACGAGAGACCGGAGTTCAGCAACCTCGCCTGGTTCGCCATGCTGTTCTCGGCGGGGCTCGCCTCCGGTCTGCTGTACTGGGGGGCGGCCGAGCCCATCCTTCACGCGCGCGACAGCCCCCTGCTTCAAGAGTTGAGCGTCACGCCCGGCTCGCCCGAAGCGGCGAAGATCGCCCTGCGTATCACCGTGATGCACTGGGGCCTGCACGGGTGGGCCTTCTACGTCGTGACGGCGCTCGCGATCGCCGTCTACAGCTACCGACACGGCAGGCCGCTGACCTTTCGGTCGGCGCTGACCGGCATCTTGGGACCGAAGTGGATCGAGCGCGGGCCCGGGCGCGCCGCCGACCTCATCGCGCTGTTTGGCACCGTCTGCGGCGTGGCGACGTCGATCGGGCTTTCCGCAGCGGCGATGAACGCGACGCTTCAGTCGCTGTTCGGAGTGGAGACGAGCCTCGACGCGCAGAGCACCATCGTCTTCGCGGTGTGCGGCCTCGGCGTCGTATCTGCGCTCTCGGGACTGACGAGGGGGATCCGCCGCCTCAGCGAGCTCAACGTCTGGCTGAGTGGCCTGCTCCTGCTGGCTTTTCTGACCTGCGGCCCCGCCTCGACGCTGCTCGCGTTGACGTTCGCGACGCTAGTCGACTATGTCGTCGCGTTCGTACCCACTGGACTTTGGCTCAGCGAAACGCCAGAGCAGGAGACGTGGCAAGCCGACTGGACGGTCTTCTACTGGGGGTGGTGGCTCGCCTGGACCCCGTTCGTGAGCTTGTTCATCGCCCGCATCTCCCGCGGGCGAACGGTCCGGGAGTTGGTCCTCGGTGTCATGCTCGTCCCCACGCTGGTGATCACGCTGTGGATGTCGATCGTCGGCGGGAGCGCCCTGCTCCAAGAGATCGCGGCGCCCGGTTCGATCAGCGCCCCGGTCGACGCGGACTACGCGCTGGGGCTCACCGCGGTCATCGAACACTTCGAGCCCGCGGCCCTCTCCACTGTCCTTATCGCGTTGGCGGCGTTCTTACTGTTTACCTGGCTGATCACCTCGCTGGACTCCGCGACGCTCGTCATCTGCCAGCTCCTTGACGTCCCCAACCTCGCGGCCGCAAAGGTGTTCTGGGGGGGGGCGCTCGCCGCGACGACGGTCACGCTGTTGCAGGTCGGCGGGGTCCCTGCACTGCAGGCCGCGTCGATCCTGATTGGTCTGCCCCTGGCCCTGATCGTCATCGCAATCGGGGTCGGGCTGCTGCGCGATACCCTGCGCGATCGCCTATGACCCCTCAGCACGCCGAGCGGTTAGACTCCAGCGACCTTCGGAGGCTTCACTGACCATGACTCGTATCGCTCTCTTCACGGCCGCCTTCTGCGCGTTGGCTGGCGGGTCCTTCGCCGCGGAGGACGACTACTCACCCCACGTCCACCCCCCGCACCCCATGAACGTGTACTGGGGCGACACACACGTCCACACCAGCTGGTCTCCCGACGCGGGCGGCTCCGGCAACATCAGCCTGAACCCCGAAGATGCCTATCGTTTCGCCCGCGGCGAGACCATCACCGGACACAGCGGCCAACCGATCCGCTTGCGACGCCCGCTCGACTTCTTGCTGATCTCCGATCACAGCGAGTACCTCGGGTTGTTTCCCATGCTCGAGGAGGGCAACCCCGCCCTCCTCGCCACGGAAACGGGCAAGCGCTGGGCCAAGATGCTCCGCGCGGGGGAACGCTCCAAGATTGGCGGTGAGTTCGCCGCTTCGCTCGGCCAGAACGCAAACATCGTCGGAGACCGCTCCTTCGTCGGGACGGTGTGGCAGCGCGCGATCACCGAAGCCGAACGCGCCAACGACCCGGGGCGCTTCACCGCGTTCATCGGATACGAATGGACGTCCATGCCCAATGGCGCCAACCTCCATCGCAACGTCCTGTTCCGAGACGGCGCCGAAGCCACACGACAGATCAGCCCGTTCAGCTCCGTCGAGAGCCCAGACCCCGAGGCGCTGTGGGCCTTCCTTGCGCAGTACGAGGCCAAGACCGGGGGCAAGGCGATGGCGATCCCGCACAACAGCAACATGAGCGCGGGGCGGATGTTCGAGCTTCAAACCTTCACCGGTGAACCGATAACACCTGCCTACGCGGAGGCTCGGCGGCGATGGGAGCCGATCGTCGAGGCCACACAGATCAAGGGGGACAGCGAGGTCGCCCCGTTCCTCTCACCCGACGATGAGTTCGCGGACTTCGGCACCTGGGACTTCATGGGCGGCATGGGGATCGGTCCGCACGAGGACTGGATGTACACTGCCGAGTACGTCCGGTCTGCGCTCGGGAGCGGCCTCCTCCTCCAGGAGGAGTTGGGCGCGAACCCGTTCCAGTTCGGCTTGATCGGCAGCACGGACGCACACACCAGCCTCGCGACCGCGGACGACGAAGACTTCTGGGGGAAGTTCTCCCGCAACGAGCCGTATGCGAACCGTGCGAAGGACCCCTGGGCAGCGCTCGAGATGCCGGAGGGGTCACCGACGGCGCAGCGCCTGCTCACCACCGCGCTCCCGGGCGGCATGTACACCTGGTCGCTCGTCGCTTCGGGCTACGCCGGCGTCTGGGCCAACGAGAACACCCGGGGTTCGCTCTTCGACGCGCTGCAACGCCGCGAGACCTATGCCACGACCGGCCCTCGGATGGTCGTTCGCTTCTTTGGCGGGTGGGACTTCTCACAAGACGACGCCTTACAACCGGACATCGCCAAGGTCGGATACGCGCGAGGCGTCCCGATGGGTGGAGACCTACTGGACCCGCCGGCCGACGCGGCGCCCCGCTTCCTGCTCTCGGCCCTGCGCGACCCAGAGGGCGCCAACCTCGACCGCATCCAGATCATCAAGCTCGCGGTCGAAGCGGGAGACGAACCCAGCGTCCAGGAGACGATCTACGACGTCGCGGCGTCTGGCGGTCGGAGCGCAGATGCCAGCGGGCGAGTCACCCAAGCGGTCGGCAACACGGTCGACGTCGAGAACGCGACGTACACCAACGCCATCGGCGCGGGATCACTCAGCACGGTTTGGCAGGACCCCGACTTCGACCCCAACCAACCGGCGCTCTACTACGCGCGAGTGCTCGAAATTCCAACACCACGCTGGACGACCTATGATGCCGCGCGCTTCGGGACACCGCTTCCGGACGAGGCGCCGGTGACCCTGCAACAGCGCGCCTACACGTCGCCGATCTGGTACACGCCCCCCACGAAGTAAAGCGCCGCGCTCAGCGCGGCCCGCTCAGGACTCGATCCGGTACACGCGGGTGGCGGTTCCCTGGAACAGGCTGTCCTTCTCGGCTTCGCTATACCCGGCCGCCATCTTCTTGAAGGCGTTCCAGAGGACCGCGTAGGAAACTGCCAGCTTGTCGACTGGGAAGTTGCTCTCGAACATGCAGCGGTCGGGACCGAACTGCTCGATCGCGTGGTGGTAATAGCGCCCCTGCAACGTAACGATCTCGTCGGATGTCGGCGGGCGGTCCGCCGTCTCAACCCCAAACCCGTTCCAGGGCATCAGCAGCCCACCCAGCTTCACGTTCACGTTGGGGCAGGTGGCGAGCTCGGACAGGTCCTGGGCCCAGGACTCGAAGATCTCCTCCCGCTTGCCCTCGTAGGGACCGATCCCGAGCGGTGTGCCGAGATGATCGAGCACGATGACCGCCTCGGGGAAGGCCCGCGCGAGCGCGGTCAGGTGCGGTGTCTGATGATGATAATGATAGGCGTCGAAACTCAGCCCCATCTCCGAGAGCACACGGAAGCCCTCACGAAAGTCCGCGTCCGCGTACATCGCCGCGTCATCCGTACGGGCGGCTCGGTCGATCCCCTCGTTCGGATCCCAGGCCGCGGTATCACGGATCCCCCGGAACAGCGGGCTCGCCTCGCAGTGCGCCTCGAGGACCTCCCGCACGGACTCGCCGAGACACAGGTTCGCCGTGCCCACGATCGCCCCGATTCGCGCCGCGCCCTCCGGTCCCTTCGCCGCCTCCGCCGCAATGCTGTCCACCCACTCGGTCTCCCCGACGGGCTTCAGCGCCTCCGGTCCATCCTTGCGGTGCATCTCCTCGCACTGCGCGAAGACGGTCTGGGCGACGTTGTGTGTCCCCGTGTCGGCCCAAAGGTCCTCGAGCCGGTAATGCGGGAACAGTTCTGTCTCGACGAAGAAGTGATGATGTGGATCGACGATTCGCCGGTTCGGCTCGACGATCTCTTCCTCTACCAACGCCAACCACTCAGGACGAAGCTCGAACGCCATGGGGATCCTCCTCGCGGGGCATCCTATCACCGCGGCTCGCGCGCAAGTCGAGCGATCGAGCCGCACTGGTCGCGGCCGGACCGGCTGTGAGAGGATGGACGGGGCGAGGGTCGCGACGAAACCGCGAAGCAAGGAGGAGACCCATGAGCGAGTTCGAGGGGCGTGTCGCGCTCATCACGGGCGCAGCCGGAGGGATCGGACTCGCGGCCGCCCGCCTGTTCGCGACGCGCGGCGCACGCGTCGCGCTCGTCGACGTCGAGGCCGAACCCGGAGAGGCCGCTGCAGCGGCGCTCCGTGAGCACGGGCATCAGGCGATCTTCATCGCGGCGGACATCGCCGACCGCGACGGCGTCGAAGCCGCGGTCGAGGAGACCGTCTCCCACTACGGGCGACTCGATTGCGCGTACAACAACGCAGGGGTCTCCGGGTCACCCCACCCTGTAGCCGAAATGCCCGAGGATCAATGGCAGCGCGCGATCGACGTGATGTTGACCGGTGTGTTCCTCTGCATGAAGTTCGAGATCCCGCACCTTCTCAAGGCGGGGGGCGGGGCAATCGTCAACTGCGCTTCGGGCGCGGGGCTCATCGGCTTCCCGGGGCAGGCCGCGTACGTGGCCAGCAAGCACGGCGTCATCGGCCTGACCAAGACCGCAGCGCTCGAATATGGCTCACAAGGGATCGTCATCAACGCCATCTGCCCAGGGACCGCGCGGACACCGATGGTCGAACGCGTCGTCGAAGAGACGCCCGGGCTCCAGGCGGAACTCGAGCGGCTGCACCCCATCGGGCGGATCGCCGAACCAGAGGAGATCGCCGAGGCGGCGCTCTGGCTGTGCTCGCCGCGGGCCTCGTTCGTCGCCGGAAGCGCGCTCGTCGTCGACGGCGGCTACGTCGCGCAGTAACCCGCTCCCTAGAGCGGTGCGCGGAGCTCGAGGAAAACGAGCGGCTCCTGCTGCTCCGCCATCATCTGCGTCATCCGCGCCCGCTCCTCTCCGTATTTCTCGTCGAGGAGGCGATCCGCACGCGGCACCGCCGCTTCCTCCGCGTCCATCACCCGGCCCACCGCCTGGACGGCCGGGCCCGTCAGGTCACCTTCCCACGTGCAGGGCGCCAGCGTCACGCGCGGGTCGTGGGCAAGCCGCTTCACCTTTCCCGAACGCGCGATCGTTCGCATGTAGAGGACGTCCCCATCGCGCACGAACCAAAGGGGCGTCGCGACCCCCACGCCCGAACGTCGGAACGTGGTGAGCGAGAGGGTCTGCTCCACGTCGAGCACCGCAAAGGACATGGTCCACTCCGCGTCTCGGCCTGGCTCAGGCCAGGGAGTCCACCTTGACCACCTTCGTCTTCGGCTTCTCCGGTGCCTCGACCGGATAGACGAAGCGCCAGTAGATCTGTCCGGTCGGGCGGCCCTCGGTGTCGAGCCAGTTCGGAACGCCTGGGTCACGATGCGCGACCACCACACGGAAGCTGCCATCGTCTTCGTACGCGATCTGTTGCCGGTTGAGCGAGATCTGCCGGTTGGCAAAGTCGTAGCTCTGCATGAAGCGGTTCCAGAGAACGATGTTCGCGAAGCGGCACTGGGGAAACCGACTCTCGATCACGAGCGCTTCGTCGGGCGCCAGGTCGTAGTCCGCGGAGTTGTACCAGGCGTGCGTGTTCCCATAGGCGTTTTCGCCCGAGGCGCTGCGCCACTGCCCCGGCGCGTTGAACTCATTGGGGGTGAGCGACAACCAGCCCAGCTGCTTGGCCATCGCCGGGTCCCGCGGGCTCATCGCCATCGCGGCGTGCTCCCGTACGAAGTTCGCGACGCTCCGCAGCCCCCGCGCGATCTGCGTGTCACCTCCGTACGGCGCGAGAGAGGGCGGGTCGATCGGGTGAATGTTCAGCGGCACCTCGACCGAACCGCTCGCGGCGACGGACGTCTTCGACTCGTGGTAGTGCCGTGTCGTGATCTGGCCGGCCCCCGGCTCGGTGCGGAGCCAGTTCCCGCTCGCGGGCTCATCCGGTCCGACCAGGATCTCGAAGCTGCCGTCGCCCGCGATCTCCATGTCGTCATCGCTGATCGCCGAGATGGAACGCCGCGCGGCGTGGCCCTCTCCGCTCCCCCCCTCGATGGTGAAGGACGTGAAGTCGGCGCCGCCAACGTTGCCGGTGACCCGGTAGCTCTGGTCGTCGAGGATCGGCGCGAAGTAGTAGAGCGAGTCCGGGTTGTCGCCAAGAAGCTTCCGGGTCGAGGTCACGTAGGGTTTGAACACGGGTCGCGCGGGGTCGGCCTCGAGCCAGAAGAACAGCGCCGTCTGTAAGATGTGCGCGAGCGCCCGCTCCCCCTCGGCGATCTCGTCCGGCGTGTTGACGCCAGCCTCCGGGCTCAACAAGCGCGCCTGGACCTCATCGATCGTGGCCAGGAGCTCGAGCATCGCCTCGCGCGACTGCGAAACCGCCGCCGTCGACGCCGCGCCCGCGGTCCCCGCGAGCCCGCCGAGCAATCCCGGCAAGGCGGCCGCGCCTCCCGCCACCCCTACGGTCTTCATGAAATCACGTCGGTCCATTGTGCCCTCCTCGCGTGCGACCCTGAACGCCGAGCGCTGGATTTGCAAGGTCCACGTCGCGGCTCCTCGCGAGACGCCACGGACGCTCGACGCTACGGCTGGTACCAGATCGGAGACGTGTAGGCCCGATCTCGCGTCTGCATCCGGGTCCCCGGCTCGATCGGGGCGCCCAGCCGGGCGGCGTCATACGCGGGCCAACGAGGCTTCGGCACTTCGATCACCCGCGCGTAGTAGAACGCCTGCTGCGCCGAGTCGAACGCGGGGTCCTGCCAGAACGCCTGCAGTTGTGCGGCGCCGAGGGGGCCCGTGAAGTCCACGGCGTCATCGACCACGGAAGCCAGCGAGGGCGCCGTGAAAGCGGCGCCGACCTCCCGCCCGTTGCTCGCGGCGACGTCGTAGACCCGCTCGTGCAACGCGCCCTCCCCGTCTCGCCAGCCCTTGACCACCTGGATGCGATCCAGGCCGACACCGCTGGGATCCTTGAGCGCGACGACGAGGAACCGCGGCGCGGGTCCTCCGACCGCAGGCAACTCTCCGCCCATCGGAACCCCACCCCGGTAGCCGATCCGCGCGACGTGGGGCTGCTCGATGTCACTGGGCTCATAACGCCACCCCCCGAAGAAGCGGACCTGGATCCGAGAGCCAGTGGTCGCGTAGACCTCCTTCCGGCGCATCGCGTCGAACAGGGACGCGCGCGTATTCTCGTGCGCCCAGACCGCGGCGTAACCCGACGCCAGCTGCTCCCACGAGGAGACATCGAGCGCGTCCCCTGCGCTCGACTCGAGGAACACGCCCGTGGTGCGGTCCGTCCCCGGCTCGGTCAACGCGACCTTGCCCCAGTAGTTGTCTTCTGCCGCGGTCGCCAACGAAGTGTGCGCGTCCGTGCTCCCGATCAGGCCAAACTGGAACGGGTTCACCCCGAGCCGGGCCTGCTCCGCCAGACCCAGCTTGAGCGCCGAGCGGATGTACTCGTACTGCAACATGTCTTGCGCCTTGGGCAGCGTGGCACCGATCGCGATGTTGCCGCGATCCCAGTTCCCGTAATCGGCGAACGCGTCGTCAGGAGACAGCAGCGGGTGCGCCTCGCTGTCGCCCTTGATCTGCGTGACCTCGACCAGCGGCTCCCAGCGCACACGCTGCTGGGCGTAGCGACGGTCGAACGGGGCCCCCTCGGAGTCTTCGACGGCAAACATTCGTCCGTTACTCAGGTTCGAGTTGTGTGGGATCGCGAGGATCCGTCCTCCAGACTCGTCCTCGTACGCCTGCATGAACGCCCAGAGGTCCTCCGGCCGTTCGCCGTCGAACGCCGACACGGGGATCTTCTGGCGCGCCTTTTCCCCGTCGTCTGCGTAGACGACGACGCGGTGCAGGTTGTCTCCCTGGGGCATCGAGGTCCACTCAAAGCCGATCAAGGGCGTGAACACGCCGGGCTGCTCGTGGGCGTCCGCCATCTCCGTGATCTCGGCCCAGATACTGCGCCGCATCGTTTCATTGTCGAAGACCGGCTCGTTCACGATCAAGGACTGGATCAGCTCGCCAAACACCTGCTGGGCCGACTCACTCCCCCCCGCGATCTGCTCGGCCCAGCGCTTGCCGGTGGGGTCCGCCAGGACGAGTGGATCTCCCCCCCGGAGCTTCGGCAGCAAGCCCATGTATTCGGCGTGGTCGGAGACGACCAGGAAGTCGAGCGGCCGATCGAGCTGAGCCTCCATCCCGTTGGAGGCCCGGACGGTCTCACCGCGAGCGAACCGGTAGGCGTCCGCAGGCGTGAGGGTCGTGTTGCCCGCGAGGCTCGCGTCCATGCTGAAGGCGCTGTGGACGTGGGTGTCCCCCCAGAACACCTGCATCGGGAAGTCCTCGCCCGCAAAGGGCGAATACACGTCCTCGACGGCCTGGGTCGGGGTCGTCACGGCCGCCAAGAGCACACAGAGGAGCAGACCGCGTTTCACGACAGGGGGTCTCCCATACGCGCGTAGACGTCCGCCATCGACCCCCCGTAGAACCGCTCGAGTCGCTCCGCCGAGAGCCCTTCGAGCGCCTGCCGATAGGTCCCCATGGGATCGGTGTAGCCCTCGAAGTGAGGGAAGTCCGACGAGAACACGATGACGTCGTCGGGCAGCTCCTCGATCACCTGGGTCACGGGTTGATCCTTGGCCCAGGACAGTGGCGTCCCGCGCACGTTCCGCGCGATGAACTCGCTGGGCTTGAGCGAGAGGGAATACTTGCCAAGGAACAGTTCGCTCGTCGGGACGATCCGCCCGTCCACCTCTCGGTAGAGCCAGGGGAGCCACCCCACGCCAAGCTCTGCGAGCAACAGCGTCAGGTTCGGGTGGCGCTCGAAGACCCCGTTGAAAATGAACGCGTTGATCAGCGTCTGTGCCCCCACGTTGCCAAAGCTCGAGGCGAACAGACGCAGCGACGTGGTGTCGGTCCCGAGCCTCGCCCACGCCGGGTCGAAGGCCGTCCGCTCGAAGCCCACATGGAGCATGGGCGACATCCCGAGGTCCGTCGCCGCGGACCACAGCCGGTCCCACGACGGGTGGCACGGCGCGACGCCCGCGACCGGGTAACCCGGGATCAGGAAGATCCGGCTCCCGCGCGCGCGCATCCGAGTGAGCTCTGCGATCGCCCAGTCGAGATCGGAGTAGTCGAGGGTCGTCACGGGGAGGAGGCGTCCCCCGCCCCCGTCACAGGTGTCGGCCAGCCAGTCGTTGCAGGCGCTGAGCGTCTCGCGGAGGAGCGGGCGGTCGGTCTCCTCGAGCACGATCGTGTAGGCGAAGCCCGCGAGACAGATCACGTTCTGCACGTCGATCCCCTGCGCATCGAGCCACTTCACCCGCGCGCTCGCGTCAGCGACCTGTTTCTGCTCCTTGCCCTCGAACTCGGCCCTCCGCTCGGCCTCGCCGGCCTTCTCCTGCCCCAGGAGGATCGCCATCCCCGGAGGCTCGAGCTCGTCTAGCGGCGGGCGCTCGGCGGGCGGGACGTTGCGCAGGAGGTCTCCCGCGACCCCCTCCACCGCGCTGACCGCGGGGTGCAGTGGCGGGAGCTTCGCCTTGAGCGCCGGGAAGGCGTCGAGCCAGTCATCACCAGGCTCGAAGTGGGAATCGATATCGATGATCACGTGAGACCTCCCGCCAAGACGACATGGCACCCCCACCTTCTATCACCGCGGACCGGAGAAGGGTGTTCGAAGGAGCGACACCGGGCATCTCGAGGCGCACGTGTCTTCACGCGCCGAGGATGGGGTCAGGATTCGCCGTCCGTCTGACGCGCCTGGACTTCATCGATGTTCGGGATGTCACCCTCCCCATAGCCCGGCATGATCTGGTTGTAGCCCTGATAGGCGCCGATCAGGTCGAAGGTCTGCGGGCTGTAGTGTTGCAAGTAAAGCGTCCTGCGACGCTCCGGCCCGGTCGGTGCGGGGCCCGCGTGCAACCCGCAGCCGTAGTGCACGGTCGCGTCCCCCGGTTCGGTCCGAATCCCCACGAGCGGGTAGCGCTCCGGCGTGATGTGATCCGGCACGTTGTGATAGGCCTTGCCCCAACTCCCGGCCATCATGTGCAGCTGCGAACTCGACGCGCTCATGGCGTCGAGCTGCACGCCCACCAAAACGCACGGGCAGGTCGTGTGACAAGCGCCGAAGCCACAGTCCGTGTGATAGGGGAGGTTCGAATAGGCCGTGGCGTCGGCTTCCAACCCAGCGTCCTTGATGACCGCGAGGATGCCCTCGATCCGGTCCGGCACGGGGACAACGTCCTCCTTCGACAACGCGATCAGCTCGCGGACACGAGGGTGGTCGTACAGGGAGGCGATCGTCTCCGAACGATCGGACAGATAGGTGAGGCGATACGGGAAGCGGCGCCCTTCGCTGTCGGAAGCCCACCAGGAGGAGAGTTCGCCCTCGACGGCCGCGTCGCGGACGCGGTCGACCTCACCCGAGAGCGCCTCGATCAGCGAAGGCTCGAAGACGCGCGAAACGACGAGATACCCGGTCGTCCGCAGGAAGTGAGACATCTCCTCACGGTCGTCCTCGAGGTCGAAGCGTCGCTGCAGATCGAGCGGCGAACCATCGAGCCCAACGAACTCGATGGAAGCCGGGTCATAGATCGGCCGACCCGAGTACATGCACCGGATGGCAGGTTCCCAGTCGTCCCAGCTGTCGAAGTCACCGCGTACGAAGGACACTGCGTTCGAATAGAGCAGCCCATAACGCGTGCGATATTCGTAGACATAGTCGCGCCAGGACTCTTCGTCGACGAGTTCGAGGACGGTGCGCGCATCGGCGGCGGCCCCCGCCTCCACCTCGACCCGACCGGCACGGCAGCGGTACGTGTAGACACGTCCATCCGGCAGGCCCAACGAGATCGGCGCCCTCCCCTCGACGTCCCAGGCCACCTGCTCGTTGACACCCGCCGCGAGCTTCGAAGGCAGCGTCTCGCGATGGAAGACATCGAAGTCCACCGCGGGGAGCCCCGCGACCCGGTAGGTACCAAACGTCTGATCGCGGCCGATTTCCTGCATCGCCATGGCTTATCTCTCCCGGCCCCAGAATAGCCTGATTGCTTGGTCGCCGGGGTTTCCGTGCGCGCCCGCTCTGGCCTTGACACAAGTCACCGCGGAGAAGGACGATGCCCCTCGAGGGGGGCAGTCCGTGGAGAAGACGTTCGATCATCCGGTGATCGACAGCGACGGGCATACGGTGGAGTTCATGCCCGCGCTCCTCGAGGTCTTGACCGAGGTCGCTGGACGCGAGATCACCCAGCGGTACAGCGACTTCTTCTCCCGTGGCTTCCTCGGCTGGTACGGGCTGACCCCCACGCAGCGTGCCGAGCGCCGCGCCGTGCGCGGGCCCTGGTGGGCTCTCCCCGCCAGCAACACCCTCGACCGTGCGACCGCTTCACTCCCGCGGTTGCTGTACGAACGGCTCGATGAGATCGGGATTGATTTCACGGTCCTGTACCCGAGCGCCGCGCTGATCGCGCCCGAGCTACAAGACGAAGAGCTACGCCAGGCCGTCTGCCGCGCGGTCAACACGCTGCACGCGGAGCTCTTCCACCCCTATGCGGACCGCATGACGCCCGCTGCGGTCATCCCCACGACGAACCCCGAGGAGGCGCTCACCGAGCTCGACTACGCGGTGGGAGAACTGGGCCACAAGGTCGTCATGCTCGCCGGCGTCGTTCGCAGACCCATCCCCGCCGCGGCCAGCACCAACGACCGCCCCGAGACTTGGATCGACGCGCTCGGCGTCGACAGCGCCCACGACTACGACCCCGTGTGGCGGCGCTGCGTTGAGCTCGGGGTCTCGCCCACGTTTCACTCCAATGGGCTCGGTTGGGGAGCGCGCACGTCGGTATCGAGCTACGTCCACAATCACCTCGGCGGCTTCGCGGCCGCCGGCGAGGCCACCTGCCGTTCCCTGTTCTTGAGCGGCGTCCCCCACCGGTTCCCTGAGCTCCGCTTCGCGTTCCTCGAAGGCGGCGTCGGCTGGGCTTGCAACCTGTACGCGGACCTCGTCGGTCACTGGGAGAAGCGCGGCGGAGAGAACATCCAGGCCTACAACCCCGCGCGCATGGACATGCCACGGTTCGAAGCGCTGCTGCGCGAGTACGGAGAGCCTCGCTTCCTCGACAAGGTCGAGCACGCAGCGGGGTCCATTGGGCTGCACACGAGCCCCGAGGACCCGGCCGCGCTCGACGAGTTCGCCGCGTGCGGGATCGACAGAGCCGAGTCCATCCGGGAGCTGTTTGCCGAGCGCTTCTACTTCGGCTGTGAGGCCGACGACCCGATGAACGCCTGGGCCTTCGCCAAGCAGGTCAACCCGTTCCGCGCGCGGCTGCGCGCCATGTTCAGCTCGGACATCGGCCACTGGGATGTCCGGGACGTGAGCCAGGTCGTCTCCGAGGCCTGGGAGCTCGTCGACCATGGCCTGATCGACGAAGCCGACTTTCGCGACTTCACCTTTCGCTTCCCCGCGCAATTCTGGACCGCGACGAACCCGGACTTCTTCCAGGGCACCGCGCTCGCGGGCGCGGTCACGCAGCTCGACAAGGGGACGAGGACACCATGAGACCGCTCCAGATCTTCGCCGTCGTCCTCCTCTCCCTCGTGGTGGCTGTCGCGGGCGCGGGATACTGGCTCACCGCGACCTTCGAGCCCGCCCCGGTCAACCCCGCGTGGGCCCTGCCCGGGGGCGCGGCGACTCCCCCCGGCGCGGTGACCGTCCGGTTCACCGGCACCTCAACACTGCTGTTCTCGGATGGGGAGACGGCCTGGATGACCGACGGCTGGTTCTCCCGGCCCGGCCCCTTGGCCGTTCTCTCGGGCGCCATCGCGCCGGATGTCGACGCGATCGAACGCGGGTTGGCCCGCAACGAGGTCGAGTCCCTCGCCGCCGTCTTCCCGGTGCACTCGCACTTCGACCACGCGATGGATGCGCCCGAGGTCGCCCGCCGAACGGGAGCGCTCCTGCTCGGGTCGGAGTCGACCGCCAACATCGGGCGGGGCTGGGGGCTTCCCGAGGACCAGATCCAGGTGGTCGAGAACCGCGTCCCTATCCAGCTCGGCCAGTTCACAGTGACACCGATCGAGTCACGCCACTTTCAGTTCCCCGACCCGGAGGTCGTGGCCCGCGCGCTGCACGACCCCGACATCACCGAGCCCCTCGTGCCCCCTGTCGGGACCTTCGAGTACAAGGTCGGCAAGGCCTATACGCTCCACGTCGACCACCCGGCTGGGAGCTGGCTCATCCAAGGGAGCGCAGGCTTCATCGAAAAAAACCTCGAGGGCCTCGACGTGGACGTCGTGTTCCTCGGCGTCGGGAGCCTGGGGACTCAGACCCGCGAGTACGCCGACACCTACTGGCGGGAGACGGTCGAGCGCCCGAACGCGGGGCGCGTCGTGTTGATCCACTGGGACAGCCTAACGGGCCCCGCCGAAGGGCCCTTCACCGGTCCGGTCCGCGGCGCGGCGCTGCTCTCGGCGCGAGAGGACCGAACCCGCGCGTACCTCGAGGCCAAGGCAGCCGAGCAGCCCGAACGCACGTTCTCGACGCTGCCCCGCTACGACGCGGTCACACTCTTCTGAGCCTCGCGTGTCAGACCGGACCGCCGGTCATCTCGCTCGGATCGATCCCGATGTAGCGCTCGAGGTTCCGGTGCAGGTTGATGATTCGCACCTCCTCGCTCGAGAGATTCAGGTGCGTAAAGCCAGGCTGGTGGACACCGACCTGGGCGTTCCGGAGCACATCGACGTCCTGGTTGAGGACGAACCCGAAGTCGGCGTTCGCCATGTCGATGTCGACATCGAACGGGCGCCCGCGCGGGGTGCCTGGAACCTCCCGCTCGAAGGTCATCCCGATCAGGTCCGCCTCATCTGGCGTCGCGCCGGGGCGCGAGCACAAGACCTGCAGGATGTCTGCGCTGATCAACACCGTCACGTTCGGGAAGAGGTTGTATTGGTGGAGTTCCAAGATCTGCCGGGCGTCGAAGCGACTGAGGTCGATCCCCTTCTCCTCGAGTTGATAAGCGCGAACACGCTCCCCGATCAGGTCGTGCACGCTCTGCCCCGCCGCTCGCTCCGGCACAGGACAGGGCTCTTCAATCCCCATACGCCCGCCCTGCGTGACGATAAACGAATCCCACACCACCTGGTCGTCCACGTTCGAGAGCCTCGGGCTCGGCACGCCATAGCGCTGGCGCGAAACACCGCAGTGCCCCCAGATGTGCTGCGGCGCGTCGATGTCGTCGATCGACCCGAGCATTTCGCTGTGGAGCGTCTGGACGTGATAGGTCTCGGAGAAACCGTCCGACACGAGCTTCCAGTTCGCGGGGGCGTGGGTACGCATGGTCACCGTGCAGCGGAATCCATCGAGCCCGAGCCAGGCGCTGTCCTCCGGAACCCCCTCGAGGTAGGCGTCCAGGGAGATCGCGTCGGGGTCGAGGTTCACGAACACCAGCGGCCCCCAGGTGTCGACCTGAACCGGCGGGAGCGCGAGCGCCGCGCGATCGAGGTCCCCGAAACCTTTGCGCGAGGGCACGCCCTGCAACGCCCCACGCAGGTCATACATCCAGCCGTGGTAGGGGCAGCGCAAGTTCCGCAACCCCTGACCCGACCCCGTGCACAGGACATTGCCGCGGTGCTGGCAGGCGTTCTGGAAGGCGCGCAGCTCCCCGTCGCGTCCCCGAACGATGATCACCGAATAACGACCCACGCGATACTCGAAGTAATCCCCAGGCTCGGAGACGTGGTCGACGCTGCATGCGACCTGCCAGACGCGCGGCCAGACACGCTCGTGTTCGAGCTCCGCAAACTCCCGCGAGGTGTACCGTGACGCGGGCACCCGGGTCGGGCTCCCCTGCGTGCTCCCCATGGACGTGATCGCCGTTCCCACCAGATCGTGTGCTGCCACCGTGTGCTCCTCTACCCTTACGTCGAAACCGCTCGGACCGGCGTGGCCCGCGCGAGGCAACCGTTCAAAAGGCCTTCGAACCCGCCGAAAATTCGCCCTGAATCTGCTTCATGAACGCGTCGGCCTCCTCGCTCCCGGGCCCTCCCGGCGCGCCCGTCAAACCACCGTCGACGGGCCAGGCCGCCGCCGTGACGAACCCAGCGTCGTCGCTCAACAAGAACGAGACGACGCGGGCCACCTCCTCAGGTCGGCCACAACGACCAAACAAGTGCCCTTGCCCGAGCACGTCGTCCGCGATCTCGGGCTTCCCGTGGTTCGCCCCGAGAATCGGCGTGTCGATCACACCCGGGCATACGGCGTTGACGCGAACACCGTGGCGCGTCAACTCTGCCGCACCTGCGCGCACCAGCCCGATCACCCCGTGCTTCGTCGCGAAATAGGACGGCATGCCGCGGCCTCCCGTCATCCCCGCGATCGACGCCGTCGCGACGATCGCGCCACCACCTGCCTCGACGATCGCCTTCGCCGACGAGTGCATCCCGTAGTAGACACCGGAGAGGTTGATCGCGACGACCCGGTCCCAGATGTCGATGTCACCCCCGAGGACAGAAGACTGCCGCGCGACGCCAGCGTTCAAGTAGGCGAGATGCAGCGCTCCGAAGCGCGCCACCACCGCCTCGACCGCGGCGTCGTTCTGCTCGGGGCTCGCGACGTCCAGCGAGTGAGCGAACGCCTCGCCTCCTGCGGCGCCGATCTCCTTGGCCACCCCCTCGGCGGCCTCCAGGTCGAGGTCCGCGACACAGACCTTCGCTCCCTGGCTCGCCAAGAGCAGCGCGGTCGAGCGCCCGATCCCGGACGCCCCTCCGGTAACGATCCCGACACGCCCCGCGTGCACCTGTGATCCTGCCATCTCGTCCTCTCCTCTTTCCGAGCGCCTCGCGCTCTCCGCCACGGCGCGTGCGCCGTCGTCTCCAAAGCGGCGCCGACTCAGAGCGCCTGCAGCCGCGGCATCACCTCTTCTGCGAACAGCTTCATGCTCTCGTAGCCCTCCCCGCGCCAGTCGAGCCCAGAGGCGGGCCCGTTGACGACGAGCTCCGTGACCCCCAGGGCGGTCAACGCGGGCGCGAGCGTCTCGAAGACCCAGTCGGGGTCCCCGATGAGTTCATTGTCCCGATAGCTCTCGGGCGTGGGGAGCGCCGCGGTCGGCTGCGACGCCTCCGCGGCGGAGCCGACACGCAGCCCCGGGTCGCCGAGCTCCTCCCGGATGCGGCGGTAGAAGTCCCAGCGATAGAAATAACGTTCGCGATTGCGTTGCCAGACCCGCTCGGGGTCCTCGCGCGTCGTGGTCACCGAGAAGCAGTTGGAGACGCGAGCCGCGGCCGGGTCGTGGCCCGCGTTCGCCCACGCGTCCCGATAGGCGGCGTGGACCTCTGGCTCGACCGACGCCGCCGCGAGGAAGGTGCCGTGACGTCCTGCGCGCTCGGCGGCCGGGACCGTCGTCGCGCCGACCCACAGCGGCGGGTGGGGCTGCTGCAACGGCTCGGGGCGAACCTCGACTCCGCCAAGCGCGTAGAACTGCCCCGCGTAGTCGAAGGGGCGTTCGGTCCACGCGCGCTTCAACACCTCGAGGGCCTCCTCCATCCGCGCTCCCCGGGTCCGGCGGTCGATCCCGAAGGCCTCGTACTCTGCGAGGCTGTGCCCGAGCCCGACGCAGACGTCGAGGCGCCCGCCCGAGACGTGATCCAGCACCGCGGTCTCCTGCGCGAGACGCGCCGGGTGGTGGAGGGGCAAGACGTGGAGGTAGGAGCCGAGGCGTACGCGTGTGGTCCGCTCGGCGAGCTGGGTGAGGAAGATCGGGATGGACGGCCCATACCCATCGGGCTGGAAGAAATGCTCCTGGACCAAGACCGAGTGGAAGCCCATCGCCTCCGCCTCGCACAGCAACCAGAGACCGTCTTCCCAGAAGGTCTTCCAGGGCCGGCGATGGGCCGGATCGTTCCGGAAATCCAGGGTGAGAGAGACGTTCATCGCGAGGACCAGCCGTTTCCTGTTGGCGATCGGGGCGGAGGGCATCCTACGCGATTCGCGGGGCGCCGGGAGGTTCTGCCGCAGGGGGGGCCCTCGCGCGTCGCGGGGCCGGTATCCTGCGGAGTGACACGCCCACCGAGGAGGCCCCGCCGTGAAGACCCGACCCCAGCAATCGTGGGCCCTCGCGCTCTGCGCCATCGCGCTCTTGCTCGCGAGCTGCTCCGGCCTCCCGCGGTATGTGCGCGGCGACCTGGGTTCGCGCGCGAGCCGCGCCCTCCCGGGCGACGCGCGCTTCACGATCCGCCCCGCGCTCGCGCCCCGGGCCGCGGACGCGCCGATCCAGGCCCGGATCGAGCGAGGGCTGCGCGACGTCGACCGCGCCGGCGAAGCCGACGCGGGCTTCCGCGTCTGGTATGCGCTCTCCGCTGGACCCGATGCCACAGTCGTCGCGAGCTCCGCCGGATTCGCGTCGCAGTTCGGCGGGACGACGGAGCCCCACAGCGCGCTCCTCGACTGCCCCGATCGGTTCTCGCAGCGGCTGGCCTTGATCGCCACCGAGGCGACCCCCGATGGCGACGCGGTGCTCTGGCGCGCGGCCCTGTGCAGTGATGGCGGCGGGAGCCCGCCGGAGGTCCACGCCGCGCGCTTTGCCGGCGAGTTGATGAAGAGCTTCGGGATGCATCGCGACGAGACGCGCTTCGAGTTCGCGCAGCCGCGCGCCAAGCGCCAGCCCCGTCGAGTCCCCTCGCGGTCGTCAGGGCCTCCCGTACCCCGCCCGCCGGTGCGCGTCGAAGCGCCGATCGCGGTCCCAGTCCCAGTCCCGATCTCACCCGCCACAGCAACGGCCGTGACACCGCTGGGCGGCCCGGAAGCAGCGACGCGCCCCGACACCTCGACGCCTCCGCGCCCTTCCCCGCCGGCGCCGAGCTCCTCCCTGCCTCCCGCGCCGCAACCGACCGCCGAGCCCACGACCGACGAGCCGATGTACGGTCCGGTCGGACCGACCTGGGCGCGCGCGACCACGGCGTGTGTCGCGTTCGTTTCGGGGCCAGACGCGGGCTGCGCGGTCGTCGTCCTCTTGGCCCAAGGCACACCGATCTTGGAGTTGGGATACACCGACCCCGAGCAGGCGCGCGACCGAGGACCGCGCGACGCGGCGCGCGTCGGGGCCGTCTTCTGTGAAACCGCGAAGCGCCACGGCCTGTACGATGAGGCGATCGTGCGAATCCGGGCGGGTGAGCAGCGAGCGGAGCGGTCCTGTCGATCGATCGCTCCCTGACCCGCCTCCCACCCACCGCGAGGAAACCATGCCCGAAGAAGCCATGCGTGAAACCATCGACTGGGTCGCGCTGCGCCGCCTCCACAGCGCATACGCCGACATCATCAACCGCAGGGCCTGGCCCGAACTCACCGACCTCTTCCTCCCAGAAGCGCGGATCCTCGTCGAGATGCCGGGGCGGGACCCGATCGAGGCCGTCGGCCCTGTCGCGCTGGGCGAGTTCATCGCCGGTGCGGTCGAACGCTTCGACTGGTTCCAGTTCGTCGTCCTCGAAGCGCGGATCGAGCTGGCGCCCGACGGAGACGAGGACGCGGCGGCAGGTCGCATCTACATGGTGGAGCTGCGACAAGATCGGCGGACCGGCCAGGCCTCGCAGGCCTTTGGCCTCTACCAGGATCGCTATCGCCGGACCGAGGCGGGGTGGCGCTTCGAACAACGGCGCTTTCAGGCCACCACGTGGACCTCGCGCGATCTTTCGACGCTGCCGCTGCCGCAGCTCGACTTCTGAGCCGATCGCATCACACCCCCCAGACGAGGAGAGGCATGACGCTCACAACCCGCACTCACCAACGTGTCGCCCCGCCCAACGAGGGCCAGCCACCCGACGGCTTCGAGGTGATGGAAGACGTCGGTGGCTTCTCCGACTTCGTCGGGCCGCTCTACATCCAGCGCACCGAGCAGGGGCCGCGGATCTGCTTCTACGTCCTCGAACGCCACTGCAACCCACTCGGGGTCGCGCACGGGGGCTGGTTGATGGCGGTGATGGACCACGTGATCGCGGGCGCGGGCGCGACGGACCTCGGGCAGGCCGAGGGCGGGATCACGGTGAACGCGAGCTTCGACTTCCTCGCCCCGATCCCAGCGGGCACGTGGTGCGAGACTGAGATCACGCTGTGTGAACGCAAGCGGACGCTCGCCTTCGTCGAAGCGCGGATCCTCGGACCCGACCGGGTCCTGCTCCGGTGTAACGGGACCGTCGCCTACCGGCGACCTCCCACCCCTGTCGGCGATGACGGCACGGGGTCGAGCCGATAGACGAAGCGGGTCGGGTCGAACCCGGCCAACTCGCCGGGCGCTCCCACCAGGACCGCCTGCGCCGGATAGACGCGGCCGGCGATGCGGATCCGGACCTCCGGGTTGGCCCGGAGGTGATCCAGCCAGCGGCGGCCCTCCGCGGGGTCGAGGTAGAGCTGCCCCTCGATCAGGCGTGCCCGCAGCGTGACCGAGTAGGGGGCCTCCGGGCGGGTCTCGAGGTCGAGGACCGGGTCGGCGACGAACGACCAGTCCACCACGGAATCGGTGACCACCGGGCCAGCCAGCTTGCCGCCTGGAATCGCCAGCAACGGCCCCCCGCACGCGAGGAGCACCACCAGCGGCACGGCGCCCCACGGCCCCCAGCCGAGAGGGCTCAACTCCCGAGCATCCACGGCACCTCGGCCCGGAGCCGGTCCATGAACGCCTCCTCGTAGGCAATCTCCGGGTCGGCCCGGACGAGCCGGTCGAGCACCTCGGCGTCCTGCCCCACCAGGATGCGCCAACGCTTCTCCCGTACGCCAGCGAGGATCGTCTCCGCGGCGTCACGCGCGGTGGTCGGCGCCGCGTCGCGAAACGCCTCGGCCAGCCCCTGCAAGATCTGCCTCACATCCTCATTCGACGCGTCCTCACTCACCAGCCCCATCTTTCGCAAACGGCTCCCCGCCTCTTCGAGCTCGTCGTCCGACAGGTCCTTCGGGCTGCTCCCAAAGAACGCCGCCGAGTTGATCGCGATCGAGGTCCCGATGTGTCCAGGCATCACCACCGACGCCGACAGGTGCGGCGCGTTCAGGCGAAAGTCATTGATCAACGCCTCCGTGAACCCCTTCACGGCAAACTTGGCGGAGCTGTACGCCGTGTGAGACGTCGTGGGCCCCAGCGACGCCCAGAAGCCGTTAACGCTGCTCGTGTTCACGACGTGCCCTTCCGGCGCAGCCAACAGCATGGGCAGGAAGACCCGCGTGCACTCGTAGACGCCGCCCCAGCAGACCGCGAACGTCTTGTCCCACACATCGCGATCTTCGAGGACGAAGCTGCCACCCCCCGCGATCCCGGCGTTGTTGAATAGCAAGTGGACGTGATCCGTTTCATGGACCCGCGCCACCTCCTCGCGGAAGGCTCGGACACTCGTGGGCTCCGACACGTCGGCGACGAAGACGCTCACCCGCGTCCTCTCGGACGCGTCTCGCTCACAGAGCATCTTCGTCTGGAGCATGTTCTCCTCCGACAGGTCGCAGAGCGCGACGTGACAGCCCTGCGCCGTGAGCAAACACGCCAGCTCTCGCCCCATCCCGGTGCCTCCGCCGGTGATGACCGCCAACCGCCCCGAAAAATCCTGCACTCGAGCCTCCTCTCCGATGAAACCGCAACCGTGTGTTCAACCGAGCGTGCCCTCACGGGGCACCTCGCGGCGCGACGCGTCAACGATACCGTGAGCGGATCCGCAGAAGCTCGATGACCGCGCGCGGAAGGTCTGACGCGCGCACCTTCGAGCCGGGGACGTGTCGCCAGACCGAGAGCGGCACCTCCACGACGCCCGCTTCGGGCGGCTCCTCTCCTGCGGATCGACGGTCTCGCAGCCAACGCGCGAGCAGCTCGACGTCAAACGTCCACCCCGTTCGAAACGGGT
>Ga0315331_10000016_pt1 | contig 75473 bp, 104 predicted proteins | sample M160m34915metaG_FD_203456 | JGI IMG/M metagenome (GOLD analysis project Ga0315331, IMG submission 203456) | Ammonia-oxidizing marine archaeal communities from Monterey Bay, California, United States - M1 60m 34915 | ecosystem: Environmental > Aquatic > Marine > Intertidal zone | place: USA...
TCCTCAATTTGATGACGATTCTAAAAAGGCGGAGAAATCAAAGAGTAATTTGCCCGATGAAGCAATAGAAAAAGTCACTCAACAATTAAAAGATGCATTTGAAGGAATAGACCATGAGTTAATGATTAGCATTATATCTCCAACAGGTATAAAACCTGCCATGACTCAAAAAGAATTAGTTGATAGACTAACTAAAGAAACCATAAACCGCCTTAAGTCCGATAGATTATACAAGTGATATTTATGTCAAGTTGGGAGGATTTTTTGAAAGCCCGTTATTATGACGGTGCTATGCAAACTAATCCCGAATTGATAGCACAACAATTACGACAAGATTTTAGCAAAGCCCCTTCATTACACAAGGCACTTAGTAATTTTATTCCCATATTAGAAGAGTATGCTCTTAAAGATAAAGCAAGAGCAAGCCAATATAGGCAAATTGCTGATAATCTAAGGAAGGTGGCTTCCGATATTAAACAAATGATAACCGAATATGAGAGGTCTTGATTTGTTTAAAGAAATGTCTAAAGAAGAACTCCAACAACTATGGAGCGAGACAATGGGAGATAAACCATTTCCTATGAACAGGTCGGAAAACTCCCCTTTGGATTCTTTTTATCCGATTGATAATTTTATAGTTTTTATGAAAGAAGGCAAACCTATTTCCGGACTTGGTTATTCTACAAGAGATGGGTTTAGTCTTAGGGGCGGAGCATTTACTATTCCCGAAGAAAGAAATTCGGGGGTTTATAAAAAAGTAGCAAGTGAAGCAGATAGAATAATCCCTACTCCTTCTATTGCAGGTTTTTCTTCATCTAATATTGATTCGGAAGAATGGAATGAAAAGGCAAAAGGTAGGGGTTGGATGATTAAACCCACTGATGAAGAGTTAGGAGAGTATGCAGATAATCCAACAATTAAAGCATTCAAAGATTATTATGATAATCACCCAAAGGGGGCATCTTGGGGAGTCAAAGGATTATCTTTGAAAAAGTGGTTTAGTATTCTTAAGTCATATAGAATGGAAATGGGTTCAGCAGGGTTTAATGTTCTCGATGCTTCGGGTAAAGTTTTGAATTACAAAGGACTTAGCCGTTCACAAGCAAAGACTTTTATTACAGAATTACAAGAAGGAAAAGATGTAAGCAGGTTCACTACAAAACCTCGTAAATCTATTAGGGGCAATTGGTTTAATCAATTGAAAAAAATTGACCCTAATAGTGGTGGTTATGTGAAGTTGCCAATGAGCGATATTGACGAACAACAGGTAGAAACTCCTTTTATGATTAACATAGTTGATGGTGTTGCTATTCTTTTTAATGCTCATTATCATTATAGATATTCTCAAAGAAGAAATACCGGACTAACTATTATGGATAATACAATAGCAAGAAAATTTATTGCTCTTGAGCCTGTTTTAGAAGGTTGGAGTTATATTGATGATGATTCTAAAAACCATTCTCATGTTATGTTTGATAGATTGAATAGCCCAACTGATGTTATTAAAAGAACTAATCCTAAAAAAACTATTGGCGACATAAGAAATCCCGAAACGGGAGAACCAATTACCGAAGCAGTTGTGTTTCATCATATTAATGACGGCCATGATTCACCGGATAAAGAAAAGAAAAGAGATATATTTTATTTTAAGAATGAAGGTATTAAACCAAATCATAAGCAAAAGTTGGGTGTGTCTCAAAAGAAAAGAACAGATAAAGATAAGCCGAAAGAATTAGTTGTTAATCCTCGACAACCCAAAGAAGAAAAACCGAAAGAAGAAAAACCAAAGAAAGAATTAACAGGAAAGCCACCCGAACAAAAACTTCCGCCTCCCCCTAAAAAGAAAAGAAGGCCAAATAGACAAAGAAGGTGGTAATTATGGAAGAATTAGAAGCATTTAATTTTGAACATGAAATGGATATGAAATTATCCAAAAACTCTTTTCCTTATTTTTTTCAAAATGTATTAGGTTTTGATTTTCCTCCATACATACAAGAATGGCATGAATTAATGAACTCTACTCAAAGAACTGTAATTATTTGTTCAAGAGACCACGGAAAATCTGTTTTTATGCATAGTTGGGTTGTTTGGAAATTAATCTTTGAAAAGCCACCATATCAAATGCTTTATATTTCTTCTAACCAAAAGCAGACTTTAGTTCACATGAGAGACATTGATAAGATGTTCACTCATCCTATGCTTAAAAAGTATAAACCCGCAAGAGGTTGGGCTATTGGTAATATTACTTTAACTAACGGTAATCAAATCTTAGAGCGTTCCGTTGGTTCACAGATTAGAGGACTTCACCCTCAAGAGATTATTATTGACGACCCTTTGAAAGAGTTTAGTATGACAGGTATTCAAAAAGTCACAGATTGGTTTTATGGTGACATGATACCAACACTTCACCACACCGCTTCTCTAAGAGTTATTGGAACTCCATTTAGTTATACAGATATATACCAACAGTTAGCAGAAAATCCTGCATATACTGTCAATACTTATCCTTGTTTTAATGCGTTAAATGAACCCTTATGGCCGGAAAGATGGAACTATGATGCACTAATGGCTCGTAAAGCGGAAGTCGGTTCTTTGATGTTCACAAGAGAATATATGTGTGTTCCTATTTCAACGGGAACATCTTTGTTTAACCCCGAACATTTGGATAATGCCAAGAATAAAGACTTAATATTGAAGCCCTTAAAGAGAGAAGGCTACAAATACTTCGTCGGTGTAGACCCTGCTATTTCTACTGATGGAGATTACAATGTAATTACTGTAATAGAAATGGATGCAGAAGAAAATAAATCAATTATTTATATTGACCGAGCCAAGAATGTTCAATTTAGAGAAAACATACAGAAGGTCAAACTTATCGGTCAAATATTTAGACCCGAAGTTATTTTATTTGAAACAAACACATTCGCTAAGTCATTTACTCAAGAGTTGAGACAAGTGGCTGATTTAAATGTCCATGACTTTAATACAACAAGGAGAAAGAAGCAGGAGATTATTCTTAATCTACAAATGACTCTTGAAAATGGAAAACTAAATTTTCCTTATGGGAATGAAGAGAGCAGAAAAGTCTCTTCTATATTAATTGAAGAACTGTCTATGTTTGCTATTACTGAAAGAGGCAAGTTTGAAGGAATAGGGGCGCACGACGATATGGTTATGAGTTTAGCATTAGCAAATGCCGCAACATACCAAGCCAACGATAACTTCATACTATTAGATGATTTAGGGCTATTTAATGAAACTCCTAATGATGGGAGAAAGCCTGTTAGAAATGCAATAGGATTAAATTTTTGAGGTTTTATTATGGGTTGGTTTAGTATTTTAAAAATAGGAAATACCTATCCTTCACCAAAATATACAACCTTTATGGTTCATGATAATGTTTGGAATAGTGCTAATATGATTAATAATGTTGGTGGTATTAGAGAATTAGAAATGTCTTTAGGTAGAGAATTAACCGAGAAAGATTTTACCGATGCTCCTGTTAATTGGTCTAATAAATATTGGAATGAATGGAGGGCAAAAAACGCTACTCCTGATGAAATAAATGCAGATAGTGATTCCATAAAAAGAAAAAAAGAAATATTAGGCGAAGAAGGAAGAAAAAAATTAGCAAGAAGTTATTTGAATAACGATAGACCAAACAAATATCCGGATAGAATAAAAGAAGCAGAAAGAATATTGGGGGTCGTGTGAAATGTCGGAAGCAGGGGATAAAGTTAGAGAAACAATGAGGCAGATGGGAGAGTTAGCCAACATTGAAGATAAAAAAGCAAAGACACAAGAAGAAATAAAAAGACTTAGTGCAGAAAAAAATGAAGAAGTGCAAGCAAGTCTCTTTACAAATACTCATGTTCTATCCGAGCATGAGGAAATAACAAAACTTGCAGACCATCTTAACATAAATGCAACAGAAGCAAGAAAACAATTAGATAATTTTCCTAATGAATATTTAGTCCAAGAACATACTATTCCCGATGTAGTAAGAAAAATGAGAAAGGCTCGCAGGGCTTTGAAAGGTGAACAAAGAATCAAAATGTCAAAGGCGATTGATACAATGATTGATGCTTATGCCGACCATTTACAAAAGTGCATTGGGTCAATAACATGGTTAAACGATTATACAATTCCTTTATCTAAAATGAGATACAATGAAAAAGATTTAGTTAAACTAAATAAAATGAAAAGTAGTGAATTAAGAAGAGAAACAATTGATGCTCTTTGTAAATATTGGGAAGCAGAATTAGAACAAAAAGATATGGCTTATGGTAAAGAATATAGCGATTTATTTAAGACAATGAAAACTGCAAAGAAACAATTTAGAAATACAATAAATAAAATAACTAATCAATCTATTTCTAAAAGTAAAAAACAAAGACAAGAAGATTTTATTTTAAAAACTGTATGCGAAAATCCGGGTATTTCTGCTAAAGGAATACATGAAAGAATGCCGTCTCAACTGTTTAAAATATCAAGTCCTAATAATATATCTAAAGTAATTAAAAAATTAGATATTGCTTCAAATGAGGGTTCTTATTATAAGATGCCATCTATGATTAAAAAGAATATTTGGGCTTATACTGCGGCTTTCATTGACTCCGATGGATATATTACATTAGACCGTAATATGAATCCAAGAGTGGGTTTAGTTGCCACAGGTGAAAGAGGCAAGGTGTTTATGAAAGAAATGCACAAATCATTAGGATTTGGCCGTATGCACTTAGACCAAAAATCCCCACAACAAACCCGCTTAATTAACAGACTTAATTTTTATTCTCAAGCAGATGTTAGCCAACTATTAACTAAGTGCCTACCACATTTTAGATTAAAGAAAGGTAATGCTAAATTATTATTAGAATTAATTCGTATGAAAAAAGCACACAAGAAGGCCGATTGGTATAAAGGAAGATGTGATGAGATATTTAAGTTAATGAAATGGGAAAACCATAAAGACCATGTGGGTTTCGATTGGTTGAAAGAGGGAATTTATCTTGACAATATACAGAAATACAAAGACAACTGCAAAATGTCAGTCATGGATAGTTTAGAAACAGTAGGCGGTATTCTTGTTTAGATACTGCGGGGATTGCTATTCAACAGAAAAGGTTTATCCATTTGGGTTATGTAAAAAGTGCTGGATAAAGTATGGAAAACCTAAAGCCATGCAAGTAATAGAGGAATAATTATGATTATGAAAAGCATGTCTTGGCAAGAATTAAAAACAGGAATACTCAATGATGAGTTGCCTAAAGATAGAAGCAAATATGTTAGGTATAGCAATCTTGCTTCTATTAATAAAAAAATGGTTGTCTATTATCTACGCTCCGGTTTTAAGAAGCCCGAAAATAGAAGTAAATTCCTGCGTGGTATTTTAGATGAAATGCTCCGTTCAAGTAATGAAAGGTATGACATTGAAGATGCTTCTAAACGGTGATAGCGAAGGCTTGATAACTGATAGGAGTCCTGCAATAATTCAAGGGGTATAATTATGGTTGAGCAAAAAAGAAGATTTAGCCTAACCAACCTGTTTAGGCGTTCTACTCCTAAACCTGCGGATAGAACCGTATTTAATATGGGAATCCAAGAAAGGGAAACACATCACATGATGAATGGCCCGATTATTTACAATATTGTTAATCAATCAGTTATTGCGAGAACCTGTATTACTCAATTGAAACAAGAAGTTTTTCGTAGAGGCTACATTTGGGAAAAAGCATTTGAAGCCCGATGTGAGGATTGTAAAAAGGAACATACAAGACCTGTTCAAGAATGCTCAAGATGCAAAAGCACAAACTTAACACTTCCTAATATAGAACAATTAGAGTATGCTGAAAAATTCTTAGAAGGATATGTCAATAAATCGGAACAACTTTTTATTGATGTATTGCAGGAATTAGAAGATGATTTGAATATTATGGATGATGCCTATATTGTTTTGGTAAAAGAATACTTTTTAGATGGTAATGGTAAAATTAGAATGCACCGTATTAAAGAATTATATCGTGGCGACCCTGTGACTATGTTTATTTATTCCGATGAGTTAGGACAAAGGGGAACAAAAGGATTTACTTGCGTTAATCATAGGCAGATGATTTACAAAGACCCACATGAACCTTGCGAGCATTGTGGAGCAAATACTTTTCCTGTGCATTATGTAAATAGAGTCAATGGAGAAGACCAACATTTCCTAAAAGGAGAAGTTTTGCATTTTAGTAAATACAGTCCATCAAGACTTTATGGTATGTCTCCTGTAATTACTTTATTTAATAATATTATGACTCTTATTGCTATGGAAAATTATGTCAATTCTTCATATACCAAGAGCAGAATGCCAAAAGGAATACTTGCAGTTCAAACAAGAAATATGGATTCAATGAAATCTTTTTGGAGAGCAGTAAAAGAAAAAATGGAAGCCGACCCACATTTTATTCCTGTTATGGGTATTGAAGCCGAGAATGGTAAAGGTGCGGTTGAGTGGGTTAAGTTTATGGATAGTCTAAAAGAAATGGATTATGTTTCTGTTAAAGATGATTTAAGAGATAGAATATCAGCCTTTTATGGAGTAAGTAAAGTTTTCATGGCTGATAATACTACAAGCGGTGGATTAAACAATGAAGGTATGCAAATACTTGTCACTAATAGAGCAGTTCAAAAAGCACAAACTGTCTATAATAATTATGTATTCCCATTCCTCATAAAACAATTTGGAATTACTGATTGGAATTTAAAACTTCCACCAAGCGAAGAAGAAGATGAAATAGCAGTATTAAGGAAGAGAGAGTTAGAAGTAAATATTGCGGCCTCTACTAAAAATTTAGGATTTGAAGTTGATATGGATGAAGATGGAAACTTTACCTTTACTAAACCTGAACCGGAAGAATCAAAAGAAGGTGAAGGTGGAGAAGAACAAGTTGAAACAGACCCTTATGCCGGAACTAATATAGATGCCTCCCAATTAGGACAAATGCAGGAGCAAGCATTACAGGGCGGAAGTAAGCCACAAGCAAATCCAGCAACAACAAGAAATAAACCATCTATGAATCAAGGGCCGGATAAAAGAATGTCAGGATTACCATTAGAAGCAGGAAACCAAAACAACGATAAAAGAACTGAAAGGAGGGTTAATTAATGAATTGGCTAAGTATTTTAAAGAATAAAAGAAGTTTCAAGGATTTGAGACAATTAAGAGAAGAAGGCGTTAGAGAAGGAAAACAAAGAAGAAAGTCTCCAACTCCTATGTCGGGTGGCGACCCCCAACCAAATAAAAGGAGACATACTCAAGCAATAGCGGGAGGAACAGAAGGTGGATTTTATGGTGATGAAAAAGAACCGTTTGATGAAACCGAAGAAGATAGATACACAAGACAATCTTTAGCAAATTCAACTCTTTTTGACCTAAAAGATAAGGTTAGAAGTATGTTAGATAATTTAACGCAAGATGAACTGATTGATATTTTAATTGCTTCTCAAGGAGAAGTAGGAATTTTGGGAATTAAACTCGCAAACAGGAGAGGAAAGTAATGACAGAAGATTTAAGACAAAAACAAATAAGACTAACAAAGGAGTTAGCACAAGTAAAGGCATTGACCGCACAAGAAAATAATAAAGTAAAAAAGAATAGGGATATGTCGGTAGGACTACCAACAGATACTACGCATAAAGCAAGGCCGGAATCAAACGGTAATCCCGATGTTATTTTGTTGCCTTCTAAGAAAAGAAAGAGTTCGGAAAACATTCCATTTTAAGGTGATTAAATGATATTTGAATTATCTAAAGATAAGTCCTTGCTTCATGTATTAAGTAAGGTAGAGTTAGATGAAGACACTAAGGCTTTAGTGAAAGCAAAAGCGAGTCCTTCGGAAATAAAAAAATCTTTAGTTAATAATCTTAATCCCTCTAATATGATTTCATATAGAAAATATATTAAAAAGGCAGAAGAAGAAGAGAAAGAAGACGACGACGAAACATACGGGTTCGCTGATGATGAATCAGGAGAAGAAGAATCATTAGGAACTTCAAGTGAAGATTATCTAAGTAGTGAAGAAAGAGAGTCACGCTTAGAATCAGCAGAAATTGAATCCGATATTCAATTGATGGAAGATGAAAAAGCCGCCTATAAATATTTAATTGAACTATCATCTAAACTTAAACCTCTTCAAGAAATAATGCAAAATGCAAGAGTTGAAGAACAAACTTTCAAGACGAGAAAGGCAGAAAAAAAGAAAGATGTCGTTGTTGGGGGAATGAAAAATTTCCTTAAAGTAAGTGGTAGCCAAGATAACTCCATCAAAACACTACAAGATTTGAGAAGTATTAAAGCAGATAAAAATTATTTATTTACAGAATATGGTCGTTTATTGATTGAAGGTGTTCTAAAAGGAAAGGATTTCAAAAGAGACAAGGAAACTCGACAATTTGAAATTAAGTTAAATGAAAAGAAAAACATTGATGTAAAGCAATTACAAGATGATTTTGTTGCGCTATTGTCTCAAGATATTGAAGGTAAAGATATTCTTGATATTATGAAAATGTTGCATCAACAACAATACGGTAGAACGCCAAAAACAATGCAGAATAGAGGCCAAAGAGCAAGAGAATTACGAGGCATGATGATGTTTGCTCAAGGAAAAAGCCAAAAAGTTCAAAGAGAATATAAGGCAATCAAAGATGATATAAAGGAACTTAGAGACGAGGCAACTAAAATAAGAAATAAAAAAGAGTTTGTTGAAGAAACAATTCAAAAAATAGAAGAAATAATGCAAGACCCTGAAAAAATAGTTCTTGAGAAAATTAAAAGATTAAGACGGGGAATTATGACATTAATTAATTCCGCAGGAACAAAGCCTGAAGAAGTTAAAAAATTAATGGATAGAATTAAAGAAATGGATAACAATAAAGAAAAATATATCAAAGAAGCCACAAGAGAAATCCAAGAAGATTTAGAGACTGAACAGGCTAAACTACAACACTACATGATTACTTTAAATGTGGCTGATAGACTCAAAGACCCTCTTAGTGGCTTTATAAGAATAGTTAATATGTTCCAAGAAAACGACCCAATAGACGCTCTTAAAAGAAAAATAACAAGAGCCGGAAATATTGTTGTTAAATTATTTAACCAAGCAAAGGGGATAGAAATATTTGCTTCTCGTAAAGAAGATGGGATTGAGGGAGGCATAAGTGCCTATTTAACAGATAACCCCAAAGTCAAACTAACTCTTGATGCAGAAGGATTAGAGTTTGATGGCCTTCCAACAATTGATGCAGAAGCAGTTAGAAGAATGGGAGAATTTGAAGATAAATTTAATGTTAAAGTTGATGAATTACAAGAGATTGTAAATCAACTAAATCACATGATAGACGGAAAGGGTGAAGAAGAATGACATGGGATTTTTACGGTGAAGGAGAAGATTTTATCCTAAAGGCTGAAAAGCAAGAGCCAAAAGAAGTTCTTGATTCATTAGATTCTAAAGGCAGAAAGAAACTCAAAAAGACACTACAAGCGGCTGAACCAACAGAATTTTTTGGACAGGACTTTACTAAGTTAGGAGAATTAATTTCAACTCTTAGAGAATTAGATTTAACTAAGTCCGATAAAGTCTTAAACAAGAAAATGAAATCAATGGATGAGCGCAACATTGATATTGTGGCTACCGCTACCAAACTTCGTAAAGAGTATGAACTTCTATATAGACAATTAAGAGACATTGTTTATCCAACAGGAGGAAAGAAGAATGACAAAAAATAAAACAATAAATGAAGAACTGCTAACAATAATTAAGGCTTTAACAAATAAAGTTGAAGAATTAGAAAGAACCGTATATTCAAAGGATAGTATTTTAAGAAAGGCCGGATTCGTTGTATCTAATAGCCCGACACCTGCTATTGATAATTCAATAGGTGGAGTTGGTGCATTACCAACAACAGATATTAGCAGCATGGATTGGTCGGAAATACACAAAATGGTAGAACAAGTGGAGGGAAACTAAATGCCGGAAAGAGTAACAAGAGAAGAAAGAATGATTAGTTTAACAATTGAAAAGGCTCGTAATGCGAAAGAACAACTTGCATTATCATTAGAAAATAATAGAAATCCAAGCAAAGATGAATCCGAAGCCGTTAAACTAAAGCGACCAAAGGCTGAAAAAGATACAACTAAATTTGATTCAAATGATGGGCCAACTACATTACACGCTTATGCTGGCGATATTACAAAAGCAATTATGGTTCTTAAAAACATTAAAGAATCGGACTATATGACTAATCCCTTTTTAGATGAAGAAGATAGAAAGATGCTTACAGAAAGAATAGGAGAATTAGATAGAACAATAACTAATTTAGCAAGAGAATTTAAAGAAGGTGATGCTTCAAACAGAAGTCAAATAAGTAGAATGATTACTTCTTTATCCGGTCTTGTTGGCGACCTTGAAAAAGAATTTAGAAGATTACCCGAACCAAAAGATGAAGAATCCGATGAAGCATTAGACCCTGATTATGATAAGTTTATGCAACGACCCGAAACTGATTTTTCAGTTGAAGGAAAAAGATAATGTTGAAGGGGTTTAAATGAAACTCGGCTCTATTGAGAAGGATAAACAACCTTCTCAAGAAATATTAAGACTCTTTGAAAAAACAAGAGTTGCTTATTTATCAGCAGTTCACGACCCCGATGAATACGGAGGCCGTTGGAGAAAAGCGGTTGATTTAATCATAGAATCATATGAAGAATTAGATGCCGCAGGTAAAGAGTTAAGGAATTTTATTGATGAAGATGAAATAGAAGATAAAGAAGTTAAAAACCCAATATCAAGAGAAGCGAAAGACTTGTTTGAGAAAATAAAACTCATTAGATACTCTTCTAAAATAGTTGCTGACCCTTTTGCTGAAATGTTCAAAGGTAGTGTCCTTGAAGAATTGTTAGATAATCCCGAAACTATGGTGAAATTCATTCATTATGCACTAAGAGACGACAATAAAGCACTATCTCCGGACATTTTAGCCATTAAAGGTATGCAACCCGACACAATAACGGAGGGTCTTGTTGGACTTGACCTTGAATCGGATGATATTGCCCTCTATATTATAGAGCATTACGGTGATGGAAAAGACTCAAAGAAGGTTGAATCGAAAGTAAAGGCAGGAATGGAACTATTAGAACTTATTTTCTTTTCTCAACATGAAGAGAAAGAATGGACAGACTTAAAAGAAATAGAAGGATTAGAGAAATCACAAAAAGAATTAACAGAAAAGTCCATTTCTCAATTTATTGTTCCTAATAAACCAATGTATAGGATATTTGGGATAGACGACATTAATGAATTAAAAGGCTTTAGTGGTAATTGGTATGTCCAAGAGAAATATGACGGTATGAGAATACAGTTGCATAAAATAGATGGCTCGGTTAAAATTTATTCTTACAATGAAAAAGACATTACTGCTAAGTGCAAAGAACAGGTTGAAGAACTTAAGAAAAAAGAATACGGAGATTGTATTTTAGATGGAGAGTTAATTCTTTTTGATGGTGATGATGCACTACATAGAGCAGATACTATTGCTCATGTTTTCAAAGGCAAATACAAAGACGCTAAATTAAAGTGTCATGTGTTTGATATTATTCGACATGAATCCCAAACATTAACAGATGAAGATTTAGAAGATAGAATGACTATTTTATTCAATAATTATTCAGCAAAGTCTAATCAAGCAATTGCTTATCCTTCTAAAAAAGATACAAGACAGGCTGATAGTCTAAAAGATGTTGAAAAGTATGCGAAAGAAATGATGGATATTCCCACTTCCGAAGGAGTTGTTATTAAAGATGCAACTTCAACATATTATATTGGAACTAAAAAGAACCCTAAATGGATTAAATGGAAGAAGTTTGTTGATTTAGATGTAATTGTTTTAGATAAGAAAAAGACGAAAAGCAATCTTTATTCATATACTGTGGGCGTTGGGCCAATTCCGGAAGATATGGAAGGACAAGAAATTGATGGTAAAAAGTATCTTAGTGTTGGTAAAGCATTGAATACTAAAGTAGCCGTTAATGTTGGAGATATTGTTAGAGTCAAAGTTGATGAAGTTAAGAAAAAAGGAGATGGGTTTAGTTTATTTTCAGCAAAGGTAATTGAAATACCGGAAGTCGAACACCCCGATAAATTAGTCACTCTTGAACTTCTATCACAAGATACCAAAAAATCACTTAACTATAATGTAGAAGCATTAACAAAGGGAATCAAAATAACTGATTATATACATGGTGAAACAAATGTAATCATGAAATCGGATATGAATGGCTTTGTAATCTATGGTTTTGAAGAAGATAATCTAATGTCTAAGAATGCTTTGGCAGATTTGGATATGTGGAAAGCCCAAGCAGAAGAAATAATGAAAACTAAAGCAAGTCAATTAACGGTTGCTATTTTTCAGTATCTAAAAACAATGGGAGACAAGACAGTAAATGATGTTCATGACTTTTTGAAGGACAAACACAAAGATATTTATGAAGATGTATTAGAATCTAAAAAGACTAAATTGAAAGATTGGTCGGATAATAGAGACGGTATTTCATTCAAAGATAAGAAACTTCATGCTGATGATGATAAAATTATGCAAGAAGAAGAAATTATGAAATCACTTTTAATTAAAAATCAAAGACAAGAATTAATCCAAAGAATAAAACAGGAACAGGAACAGGAACAAGGACAAGGACAAATCGCTATTGAAGCAGATATGTCGGGTGATTGTTGCACTCAATTAAAACATAAAATTATTGAAAATAGAAAACGCCAACTTGAATATTTAATGGGAAATAAATCTTGGGAAGAACTGAAAAATAACCCCCAATACAATTTATCATCTTTTGATAATTATAATTCTTTAGAAGAAACGATGGATTGGTATTCTAATTTTATAATGAATCGGGATTGTGAATGGTTAGCGACGGAATTTATTAGTGAAAAGAATAAAGAAGAGTGGAAGAGTGTAGAAGAATATAATGAATGTTTATATGGTGAAGGATTTTCCGATAAATACGCTATGTTAAAAGAATACAAAACCCCAAAAGAAAATAGAAAGGGTTTGTTTAAAATATATTCAAGAGAAGATGATAATATAACATTAGGTATTAAACTTGAAGATGAAAGTTTATTTTGGACTATTGACTTAGATAACCAAGAAGAAATGTTTGATTTGTTTGGTGCGGCAGGAAAATATCCGGCAGAAGTGGCTAAAAATGTCGAAAGAGGAAAGGTAGTTGATGCAGGAGATATTGAGTTAGGTGTCCAAAAAGAAGGTTATCATGAATACTTCTTGAAAGGTAATAAATTTGAAACTAAGATGCATTTTAGAGTAATCAAGGTTGAAGGAAAAGAAATGTGGCTTGCATGGACAGGATATAAACAAGAACCTGCTGATACAGAAGGCGATAAAGGTTTATGGAATATATATGAAGATAAATACAGTAAATTGTCAATTCCGGCTAAAAATTAGTTGTTCTTTATATAGTGGATAGTATAAGAAAGGGTTGAGAGGAATGGTATCATCTGTAATGAATAGAAGCAGACACGATTTCAGGATTCTTAAAGCACAAGACGATTTAATGATTGGAGGATATGCAAGCATCGAAATCGTTGATAAACAAAATGACTTAATCACACTCAAAGCACTTAACGAAGCAGTTAAAAAATATATGGAGAACCCAAAGTTTAGAAATGTAATGACAAATCATTCTAATGTTCAAGTTGGAGAAGTAGTAAAATCATATAGAGACAAAGCAGGGAAGTTATGGAAAACCGAAGTTGATGATGTAGGATTCTTTGTAGTAATTAAGTTAAGAGACGATATAGAAAAAGCCAAAGAAATTAATAGAGGCATAAGAAAAGGTTCATTGAGGTCATTTAGTATTGGAGGACAGGCTTTAGAAAAAGTAAAGAAAAACCACCAAGAATTAGGAGATTACAATGAAATTAGCAAACTTGAATTACATGAAGTAACAATATGTGAAAAAGGAATTAACCCCGAAGCAAGATTTGATATTTTAAAGCAAGAAAAAAACACAAAAAAGGAAGTGAAAAATATGAGCAAAATAGAAAAAGCACTTGAAGAGTTAGATGCGCTAATGGCAGAAGTCAATACTCTACGCAAGGAAGAAGAAGAAGAAAAAACAGAACCTTTGACCGAAGAAATGGATAAAGGCGAATACATGGACACCACAGAAGAGGAAGATTTAGACACCGAAGCAAAAGCGGTTCTAAATACTCTTGATGCTGGCGGAATAGAAATAGGCGAACCTGCTGATAGAGTTGTTATTAGCGGTGGAAAGCCTAAAGCATCTGATTTGCCCGTTGTTAAAGCATTTGACAACAGCGAATTAGAAACTCTTGATTTGTCCGTTGGAAACATTGAGAAGGCTTACGAGGCTTTCCGTCAAGAACAACTTGAAAAGTTGGCTTACGATAACCTCCAAAAGTCATTTGAAACAAGATTTAACCACGAAGTTTCTGCAAAAGAATCTATTTTGGCAAAATCTCAATATGATGCGGCAAGTGAAATTGCATCTCTAAAGGATGAATTTACCGCATTAAGAAAGTCTCTAACTGCTGAAAAGGAAACAATCCTAAAAGCACAAGAAGAGGCAACCGTTGAACTCCCATCTATGGATGAATTGGCCGAAATGGATTGGTCGGATATTCATAAAATGGTCGGAGGACTTAATTGAAGGTGATTTATTATGACAGGATATATTAATACAATAGCAGACTTAGAAGCACAAACCTATGGAACAGGCGCAACAGGCCATATTAGCAATCAATTGCTTAAGGCCGCAGGAACAGTAGCAGGTATTCATACTGCACACGATGGCTCGTTAAGCGCACCATCGGGCATTAACGCAAATCTTTACAACAAGATTTACGGCCAAAAAGTATGGTCTATGCTAAACCGAGAATGTAATGCACTATCGGTTATTTCAAAAAGACCTTATTCATCAAGTGGTTGGAGAATTTTAAAGAAAAGACCTGCCGGTGGAGCAGGAAACCAATTAGATGTTTCTGCCGCTTCAAATACCGCATTAAGTGATGGATTATATGGTGCTGATGCACTTAGAGCAGACCGTCTTGGTGGTGTTCCGGAAAATGCAAGTCTTGATTCAAATACAGATGGTTTGATTTCAATTGCACCGGAATATGATACACTATTTACAAGCCCTAAGATTATTGCACATCAATTCTCTTTCAGTGAATTGGCTATGGAAATGGCTTCTATTGATGATGGAATTGGCGATATTAGAGCGCAACTAAGAGAAGATATGGGCAAGCATCACGCAGAAGTCCAAAACCAAATGCTTGTTATGCCTTTGGAAAACTATTCTCCAACAACTGCTTATGCTACCGCAAATGCCATTGATAGAGGATATACTTCTCTATTGAAGATTGTTTCTAACTCGGCTGAAATTACCGAATTAGCGGATAACTCCGGTGGAAACCTTGTAGATGGTGCAACAGACCAAGCAATTGATACACTTTATGGAAAACTACGAAGTGCAGCAGGAAATGAATATCTTGATTCCGAAGTTTCTTTCGGTGATGGCTACCTTTCAGCAGAAGCACGACAATTAACTCTAACTGTTCTAAACGATATGATTAGAAGACTAAGAGTTGCCGGTGGTTCTCCAAAGGTTATTCTAACAGGATATGATACTCTACAAACTATCTCGGACTTGCTACAAGCCCAAGAAAGATTCATGGATAGAAAGGAAATTGTTCCAACTGTTAATGGAGTAAGAGGCGTAAAGGGTCAAGAAGTCGGATTTAGAGTTTCAACTTACTACGACATACCAATGATTCCGGTTGCTGCTATGACTTCAACAGGAACAAACTCTTCTTTGATTAGTGATATGCTTTTCCTTGATACAGACCATTTGTGGCTATCTGTTATGAAACCAACTCAATACTTTGAAGATGGTATTTCAAACGGAAACCCATTCGGTGTCGGTTCTCTTGGAAACAAGGCTCTTTACCGAACAATGGGAGAAATGGGCTGTTCATACTTTAAGGGTCAAGGCAAAATTACAAACCTTCTGTGAGGCGATTTAATTGACACACACAGTAAGTTTGTTAGCAGACCATAAAGGTTTTACAAAGCCTAAAGCAATTGGTGATGAGTATATGGTTGATGCCATTGTAAATATTACCGCTTATGTTCAAGGTGGAATAACTCTAACTGCTGCTTCTGTCGGATTGAGCCAAATAACTCAATTAATGGTGACAGGAGTTGAAGAAATAGGGCAATCAGCAAGAGCAGTTGTTTCCAATACAGGGGCATATGAATCCATTAGTAGTGCTAAAATTATTCTTTCAACAGGTTCGGCTCAATTAGCCGGAACTTCCGATGAAGGGATTGTTAGGATTAGAGTTTATGGATTGCTTTGAGGGTGATTTAGTTGGCAACAATTAAATTAGCCAAAGGAGCAAGGTCTAAGACTTTGTTGATGTTTGGTGAAATACTAAATAGAGACGCTACCGTTGAAGTAGAGGCTATTGATGCTCTTAGAGTATATGGTGATTCTAACTTAGATATTTCTTTTACTGAAAGCGATAGGAAAGATTTGAAACAAATTGACCCTAAAATGCTTACAAGGCTAACTAAGGCTTTTGGTAAAGAAATAACTACGCACGATGAGATGTGTAAGGAATTATTACCTGCTAAAACAAGAGCAAAGAAAGCCCCTGCTAAACCTAAAAAGGCTTCTTTAGAAGAATAATAGACCCATAGCATTAATAGGGAAAGCCCCTGTTCATGGTTTGAAGGAGATAGAGATATGGCAAGTTGCAGAAGTAGCGGAGTATTGACCGGAAGCGCAGTAGTTTATTCCGGAAAGTGTAAATTGATTTCTATTCATGCTTGTGAGGTTGCAGGTTCAGCCGCAACTGTAAAAGTGTGGGATAATGCAAGTGCAGCAAGCGGTAAAGAATTAGCAAGGATTGTTTTATCCGCTAATCAAACAATTGAATTTGATATGCATGGAGTAATCTGTTCAAATGGATTATTCTTTGAAGAAGATGCAGGTTCAGTTGCAGTTTCTATTGAATTTGCTTGAGGTTTTATTATGCCAGCGTTAAGCCAAGATACCCGTTTAGTTATGACTATACTTTTTGTTGGAGCATTAAGTGGAACAAATGTTTGGGCGTATGCTCAATTCGGAACAGGATTTCCTTATGGAGCATTAGCACATTCGGTTTTATTTGGATTAGGAACAATAGGTGCAATCATGGTTATGAAGGCCGTTTTTGATTTAGTCTTAAATGACAAGATAGAAATGTGGCTTCTTGATAGAAAGATAGCGGCCTTTTGGGAAAGAAAAGCAAGAGACGAGCAACAAAGAAACAAGATGCGTGAAAGCGCAAGACAATACAATACTAATCTTTATCAAGGTATTCAAGAAGAAGAAGAGAATACTGTTGGTAATGAGTTCTTAGCCGCATTACAATAGGCGGTGAAAGAATGGTCTTTGGAGATTTAATGGGGTTCTCGGACTCCGATTATGCTTATAATCAAACAAGAGCGCATTCTGCCGATATTTTCTTTTTGAAAATGAGAGCATGGTTTTGGGGTTCTTGTGTAGGGCTATCCGCTTTTCTAATTGGAAACATAATGGGCGTATTTGATATTAATGTAATGGGTTGGATTATAGAAAAAGTATCGGGTTTATGGGGTCATTGATATGTCATTAATGACAGGCTTTGCTATATTAGTTGGTGAAGCAGTTATTGGTTTTTGGAAGAAAGTCCACGCTATTAATTTTGGAGTGTATGGAGCAACAATGGTTGGTAAAACAACACTAAGTCACCAATTAAGAACAAGGGGAGAAGTTCCTCAAATTAATGAAAGAACAGTAGGACTACATAGAGCATCGAGAAAAAATGTAAAAATTGATGGTGATTCACATACAATAAAAAGTGCTGACATAGGAGGGGAAGCGATTTATTGGAAAGAATGGGTCAAAGATATGCAAAAGCGTAGAGTAAAATATATTATTTTTATGATAGACCATAGGCATTTAGATAATGAAGCAAATTTAGACCATCAAGTAGCATGGAAGTTTTTAGTTGATACCATTGTGTCGGATTTATGGCCAACAAATAGGAAAAAAAGAGAATCGGATTATCCTATGGCTATCGGAATATGGGCTAACAAATATGACATATGGGGAGAAAAATATCCATTAGAAGAAGGCCAAACCATAGACAAACATAAAATATTTGAACCTTTTAAGTATGGAATGAGGCAGTTGAACGACAAGGGAATACCTTGTTTCAAATATATAGTATCGGCAAAATCAGACCCCGAAATGGTATATAGAGGCGTAATGACGATGATAAAGGATTATTGATTATTATGTGGTTTAATATCTTAAAAAGACAAACTAAATTATACAATTATGACCCAGATTTTTTAAATCCTTATGGCGAAGTGTCTCACTTTCATGGAAGCAGGGCATCAAAAGAAAAATTATTAGAAGAAGGATTAAAACCTCAAGGAAAATATATTAGTCATCCTAAAGGATATACAAAAGAACATTATAGAGATTTAGTTAAACCCGATAATAAAAATAAAAAATCATTGATATGGGCGGCAGGAAAAGAACAAGGACTTCCCTTAGAATACGGAGAATCTAAAGAAAATGTCAAAGAAACAAAAGTTGATTATAATTCTTTATTTGATGAAAGGGGAATGCTATTACCAAATCCTAAAATTCTTGAATCTAACAAAACTATAAGGACAGAAGGAAATATAGTAGGCATTAGAGGAAAGGATATTGATTGGAACAGAAGCGAGTCACCTATTTACAAAATAGGAACAAAATGGTATATCCATAATAAACCAATTGACCCAGATAGATTAGTATTTCTAACAATAGAACAATGGAAAAAATATTTAAACAAGAAAGGCGATTAAAATGTATAACAACCAATTAATAGGACAAACCGCACCGCAACAATTTAACCCTGCACTAAATCCCTTACAACAAGCAAGGGCAAGTGGGGTTGTTCAAGAATATAAGTTTATAACTTTTAAACCAAAGAAGCAACAAAAGGAACTTATTAATGTTTTAAAAGCAGAACCTAAAAAATTTATAGGAATTAAATATGGTAAAAAATTTAATTTAAAAGATAGGTGCGTTGTTTGCGGGTATCATCATATTTGGGAACAAGGAGATTATATGCGACCACCTATTCCTTTAGATGGAGTAATTAAAGGAAGACCACTAAGAGGAACATATTGCCCTAAACACGCATCACATTATATGCAGTTAGAAATGCTACAACAACAGATACTTGCAGATAAACACGGATTAGATTTTAAAGCGTTTAAACCTAAGATGCCAAAGATACTAAAAAGTGGCCCAATCAAAAGTTTAACAAGAGAAGATGTTTTGTCATTAACTAACGCAGGTTGGTTTATAACCCCGCCCGCTTTAGCAGATAACAAGACGGCTACTGATGAAGTAATACGATTAATCACAGAAATAAATATAATGACAGACAGAATGAATCATTTGATGTTAAAATACGAAATTAAGGCAACTAACGAAGAACCAATAGAAAATAAGGAGGACTAATTATGGGAATATTAGGAACAAGTAATGGAACAGTGATGAACGCAGTTCAAGCAACAAGCGACCAACAATTTAAGAATGTAAATAATTTACTTTCTTTACAAGATAATCATGTTGAGGAATTTTTTCAATATCATGGTGAACAATTTTTATCGGCTCTTGAAAAACTAATGGAAGATGTAGTTCAACGAGTTGTTTCTCAAATGCTTAGTAAATTAGCATTTACATCTAACGGTGCTTCTATAACAATTAATGCTGATGCTATGAGAGAATTTGAAAAAATTACTCAAGAGAATATTGATTTGGATATTCAAAAGTTGCTAAATTCAGCAATTAATACAGAAGTAGTTAATCAAAGAAAATTAGCCAAACAACAATATTTAGAATCTCAAGGATTTAGTGGCGGTGGACAAATGCAACAACCAAGCGCAGGTATGGCAGTAGCGGGATTAACAGGTAATACTCAACAATATCAACAAATGCAAGGTGCTATGAATAATGGAACAGGCTATCCTATTCCTCCTAATGGAACAGACGGATATGGTAGGCCATATTGGATTGATGCTCAAGGACAAATGAGTTATGAACCCCCACAAAGCGGTTTAGGATTAGGTTCAGCAATACAAAAAGGTGCGGCTTGGGCTAAATGGCTAATGTGAGGGGGAAATAAATATGGTCGCTTTTAGATGGGGTAATCAAAACTTATCCTTACCAAATTCCGCTAACTTTCTTAAGACGGAAATGAATGATTTTCTTAGCACAGGGGATAGAAGTTTTGTGGTTAAATTTAAGCGAGCAAAAGAAAGTGTTCAAGGTAGCAATTTAAATGAACAAGAGTTTATGGGTGAATTTAAAAAAATTTATGAGGAAGTTTTACAACAACCTCTAAAACCACTTTTAGAAAATAAAGATGGTTGGAAACAATTTTCAAATATAAAGTCAGGTAAAAAGGGAACAATAACTAATCAAGCCAATATTGATTTTATTGACGACCAAAAAATAGAAAATCTTACTGATGCTAAAGTATTAACAAGATTAAAAGGTGCAGGTGCGCTTGAATTTGCTAAAGAAGGTAAAGTTGAATTACCACCATTTCCTTTTGAAGAAGCATTTCCTAAGAGTGAGTTCACGCTTGGATATGGTCGGGATTTAGAAAAATTTATTGATGATGATGTTAGATTAAGAGTTAATTCACAAGGCGACGGTTGGAATTTAGCATACAAAAAAGAAAATGCAAGATTAGATGCACATATGCAAATAATTTTTCCTCCTATTGATGAAGGAAAAATAATGGCAGAAAAAGCCGATTATATTCTTGAAACAACAGGACAAAACGCTACTTTTAAATCGAAATCATCGCAGTTAAAGGTAGGAACTGAAATTATAGAGCATTCTTTTGATTTAACGGAAAAAGACCTAAAAAAGATAGGGGCTTTGTTTAAAGGAACACAATTAACACCAATGAAATTAGTTGATGATAAATTTGAAGTTGATGGGGAAAGACAACCAATTACTACCAAAATAGGTGGTGAAGGTTTAGAAAGTGAATTGGCTTTCTTAACTGCATTGAGCGATTTAGAAAGGACTCAAGAAATGTTAGATGAAGATATTGTTGTGTTAGGTGAACAATACTATTACTATAAGCAACCAAGCGGAACATTGGATAATATAAATTTAGATTTACTTGATGAAGCAAAAGAATTTGTATTCGCAAATCAAGAACTACTCTTAAGAATATTAAAGCCGTATCTTGATGAACCAACGGCAGTATATACAGGAAAAATACTTGCTAACATTAAAACAAAACAAAAGCCTAAAGATACTTTTAGAGCCACCGCATTATCAACACAAACAAAAGACGCAAAATACTCAAAAACAAGATATGCTGAAAATAAAGAAAATCCGGAAGAAAGAATAACACCGGAAAAATACAAAGCCCTTCCTATTGAAGAAAGAAAAAAATACAAATTAGTTTCTAAACCATTAACAGACGAAGAAATAATGGAATTAACAGAACAGGCATTTAAGCATAAAGAAACCGGAGAAACTATTTCCGAATTAGGCTATCAAGCACTATCTAATGAAGATAAAAAGAATTACAAGACTAATCTTCAAGTTCTTGAAACAAAAGAAGGAGTTTCGGGGGCTAATATAAGAGGCATGGAAACTTACGGTGGCCAAGAATACAAATATGATTCAATTAATTCACACAACGCAGAAGAATTGTTTGCGAATGCCTTTGTTGAATGTCAAATATATGTAATCAACAATGGTGAATATAATTTGAATCCATTTAGAAGAGGGGCAGGTAATAGGGCTTTGTCTAAAGAAATTAACAAACTAAAAAGAAATGTTAGAAGATTAAAGAAAATATTTGGGTGATAACGATGGGAACAACCATATCGCCAAGCGACTTTACTGAAATAAACCCTGACTATTCACAAGGCAGGGGATTTTATACTAATGCAACAGAAGTCGCTAACCTATTACAAATACCTGCTTTTACAAATAGCACTTATCCAACAGTTGCTCAAGTTGGAAATATAATAAAAAGAGTTGAAGGAATTATTGATGATAAAGTCAAGCGTTCCTTTAGACCAATTATTACTAAAGATGAATACCATAACTTTGAATTTTCAAGAAGGCCACATAAAACATATTTTGGTGGCCATGTTGGATTTGTTCAACTAAAACAAATGAAAGTTAGAAAAATAGTTTCCTTGTTAGTTTGGCAAGGAGGTTCATATGAAGAGTTAGCATCAGCGCAAGCAAAAATACATTTTCTTGAAAATTTTAGAGATTTAAATTCAATCATATTACAACTACCTAATAGCGGTGTATCTTTTGAGTTGTTATCGGAGAATGACATAACTGATTTAGCAAATAGTGAATTTTGTAATACATTTGGATTAAAAACCACTAATGATGAGATTACTGCACTAATCAATGAATCTTTCCCTTCTGCTACATCTTCTTTTACCGGAGCAACTGCGCCAAAGGCTCTAACCTCTTCTAATCTATCCATTTCCGACTTTTTCTATGCCTCAAAAGATAAGAATAATGGCAAGCAACTTCTCATTTCCTCCCTACTTTCCGGTGATGATGGGGCAGATTGTGTATTAAAAGCAACCATAAAACAATCATGCACTACTGCTAACTCATCAACTGCTCTTACTGTTGCGGATTCATCTAAATTAGGTGTTGGTATGACTGTTAGCGGAACAGGCATTACAGGAACAATTACTATTGCTTCAATTACAGATGGAACGCATGTTGTATTAAGTGCGCCAGCATCAGCAAGCGGAACAAATGTTCTTACTTTTACTGCAACAGATACAATACCAACAGTTTGTAATCTTGTTGATTTTACAGACAAAGAAGATTTGAATAGGCTTGGTTCTTTTTGGACAATTGGTGAAGAAGGCCGAATATTCTTTTTCAACGATTACCCATTCCATGCTAATAATTCTGTAATAGTTTCTTATGTTGCAGGTGATGGTAGAGTTCCTTCTGCTATACATGAAGCCGCTACAAAATTAGTTTCGGCTGAAATAATAAGGCACGACGACCAAAGCATATTAATTGCAGAAACAGGAGCAAATATTTCTACTAAAGAAAAGTATGATATACTCCGAAAAGAGGGAATGGATATTCTAAAGGGTAAAGGCGACCTTGTATATTTCTTGGATTGATTAACATGGCAGTTGAAATAAATGTTAAAAAACTCCATGAGTTATATGAAATAGAAAAGGAAAGACAACTTGCTATGAAAGAATTGTCCGAACAATTAGGTTATGATATTTCATTCAGCGATAATGAAGTAATGCAAAACGCCATACAGTCATATAATAAATATATTAACAAAACAATAGAACAGGAGGTATTATCATTGATGAAGTCTCTCTTCTTATAGACCTATTATCAACTCAATGGTCGTCTAATGCTACGGCGTTAGTAAGTGCAGGAACAATTGGTGTTTCTCATGCTATTACTCCGGATTTTATTGATATTAGAACAATGTCGGCTAATAAAGGAGTTAGAGTTGATTTAAGCAGAACTCCTGCAACAATTGTTGTGTTTGAAGATTCACAAAATATTGAATATCCAACTGTGACTTATGATATTAGAAATGAATCATATACATTTACTTTACATATTAGAGTTTTACATGATGAAAGAGCAGGATTAGATGCTTCTTATGGCAAAGATAGGCTAAGGGCTATATACTTGATACTTCGTAGAGTGCTTGAAAGCAAGAGGCACGGTTATACTTCAAGTGACGGTTCTAAATTTCAACAATTATTTTTAGGTGCAAGAAGTGAAAGTAATGACCGAGCAAAACGGCTTTTCGGATATAAGATTACATTAGAAGCAAAAAGATATGCATTAAACATTCCCTCGTAAGTTAGTAAGGAAAGGGGAGCGATAATATGGTAAATAACGAAATTTTTTTAGGAAGCGGCTCAAGCACAACACTCATACCCGAACAGGATATTTATATTCCTCTTGACGGAACGGGTGGTGGAGTATCAACAGTCACAGTCACACCGGATAATGCTTTTGATGCGGTTTTTAAATTTGTTCCTAATATTTACATTGGTTGTAATATTGATATTTATACTGCCGCTAATGCTCTAATTTCAAGCCATACTGTTGCTTCAAATGCAGTAGATACCATTACTCTCTCAAGTAATGTTGGTTCGGGAACTCCTGCTTATGCACTATTAAGAGCATATGGTTCTCCTTCACCACACCCCGAAGTTGGCGGCAGACAATGTTTATTGGCTGATAATTACTTAGGATTGATGGAATCAGTCACATTTCCTAATTTAAGCCAAGAATTGAAACAAATGAATCTTGGTCTTGGTGGAACAAGAAACTTTACTTTCCAATACAAAGGAATTAGAACTGCTGATAATGGCTCTCTTGCTTTAGTCGCAAATACAGGTGCTTGGCTTTATTACGCTTTTGGGGCTATGGATGCTATTACTTTTACCAGAAAAACACATCTAACAGTCACTTATCCTGCCGATACTGCGCCTCCAACCGGAACTGCTGATGCCATTTATATTGAAGGAACAAATGTTGGAAATGACGGAACTGCAATAGTCACGGAAACAGGCCCACACTTTTATAGAACAGTAAAAGGCGGAACAACTCTTGTTCCTCCTGTTGATTTTACAGTTTTTCCTACATCAAATGCAAATAATCAAACCGTAGATTTTGATACAGATGGAAGGCCGAAAAACATTACTTATACAATTAAAGAACTTAATAGCGACCAATTGCCTTCATTTAGCCTTGAACAATCAATGGCTAAAGACCCTGCAAGTTTGACTACAAACGCAAATATTGGTGCAAGTCCAAACCCTCTTGATGAATCTAATAACTTTGTTAGAATCGCAAGAGGTTGCCGTGTTAATTCATTAACTATTGAAGCATCCGAAGGTGAAGAATTAAAAATGAATATGGATATTAATGCAAGAGTAGTTGATAGTATTAGTGATTTATATGCTTCTGCCTCTTTACAAACAGATTATGTTTCAAGAGCAGGTCAAACAGATAATGCTAATTTGTTTAACTTTAATGCAGGAACAAACCATGCTTCACCATTCTTTTTCTCTCAAGGAACATTTAGCGCATTTGGCCAACAATTTTTGAAAGTTAATTCAGTAAGTATTGCTATCAATAACAACTTGATGGATAAAAGATACATGGGCGGTCATAGAGATATGAAAGAGGGTATTCCTGCACAACGCTCATATGAAATTACTTTTGAAGCAGTTGTGACTGACGATTTACTATTCAAAGAAATGCTTAATGAAACAGAAAACACAAGTGCAAATCGTGTGAGTTTTACTTTCACAAAGCCCGATACAAGCGAAAGTATAAATTTAGTATTCAAAGATTATTTCCTTGACACAACAGAAATTACTATTCCTGACGATAAAGGGCCAATTAGTTTTAGCGCAACAATTAAGCCAAGAAATCTACATTCTTGTTCGATTATAACTGATTATGTCCTCATGGGGTGATTATAATGAGTTATACGAAAAACGAAAAAAGAGCATTAATGCTAAAAAAGAAGTTAGAGGCTGAATCAGCAAAAAAGAAGAAACCAAAGAAATCAAAGGCTATGGAAGAGACTACTACTGAATCAGCAGAATAATATTCCACCAACACCGTTTGTTTGTTTGTTGGTATAAAAGGTGGAGAATATGTTAGATGATAAAAAAATTGTAAAAGATAAAAGTGTATTATTTACACTTACAGAACCGACGCTACATTATGTTAAAGTAGCACCCGAAAATGATGAATACCTCAAGGTATGGGTAAAAGAACCCTCATGGCTTGAAGTAGATAAGGCAGTAAATAGCCTTATGAAAATAAATCCTAACACACAAAGCATGGATATTGATTTGAATGCCATGTTTAGATATATGGTTGAAAACTTTATAGCAAAGACTGAACCACATCTTAGTGTCGTAGATATTCTCCGATTAACTCCTTATGTGGGTAGTCAATTAAAAGAAGTATTACCAAATCCTCTTGAATCAATGTCGGGGGATGACGAAAAAAACGAAGATTGAAGCGGGTAATGAGGGGAGGTAAAGCCGAACCAAAAGACGCTTCATTAATCGTTGTATATACATTAGCGAAAGCATTATCTATAAGCCCCCTTGAAATATATAAAATGCCAGCAGGGTTAGTGATGGATTTGTTAGCCGTTCACAGCGCAGTTAAGGAAATAGAATCTGAAGAAATGGATAAGCAAATGAAAAAACATAAGTGATTAATATGTCCGAAATAGCCACTTTAAATAAATCAATACTTGGTTTAAGTGGTAATATTGAGGATTTTATTAAATCATTAGGCAACATGGAAACAAGAGCCACTACGGTTAATAAAAAAGTAAAAGAATTGACGAAGGCTCAAGACGCTTTAGGATTATCATATAGAGACAATATTAAAGGCGAAAAGGAATTATTTAATAAAAAAACCAAACTTAGAGTAGATAGATTTGGGGCGGCACTTGGAGAAGCCGGAAAAAAAATGACTTCTTTTAACAAAAGAACAAGTATTATTAGTGAAAGCATAAAAGAATTAAATAAAACTAATGAAAGATTTAATTTAGGTTTTAAATCTTTTTCAACATATACAAAAATGGGCGGAAATGCCTTTGAGTATTTGGCTGAATTTATATCAAGCGGTAGAGAAGAAATTACTATTTTTGGTGTTGAAGCGGCTAAAGCCCGTAAATTTTTATACGGATTTTTACCTGCCGGAGTATTTAGAATGCTAAATAAGTTTTCCTCAACCCTTCAATTAGTTGGAGGACAATATAGAAAATTGGTGACTGATTCAGGGGCGGCTAAAGAAGAAGTAGAGAAGTTAAAGATGGCAATTGAAAACTTTGATGGCGACCCCGATGAACTTAAAGGCTTAAAGAAAAGATTAGAAGAATTAGAAGTTCCCGATGGTATCTTCTCAACAGTATTCAAGGGCTTCAAAAAAATGAAAAAATTTGTTTCTAAGCCACTACAATTAAATTTCGACCAAGAAGGCATTTATGAAATGGATTCCACTTTTAGAAAAACTACGCAGTTAATGAAAAAGAACTTCGGAATGACACTTACCGATGATGTAGATGGGAAAAGAGGAACTAAGAGCGAAAGAAAATATTTAAAGGAAAGAAAAAGGTCTTTACTACAACAACAAAAAGGTTCAACAGGCGCAGATTTTGGTGTATTAACGAAAGAAATAAAAGCAGTAGAACAGAAAATAGCAGATATAGATGATAAAGCGATTCAAGGTATTAGAAAAAGATATAGAGATTTAGGCAAAGAAATGAAAGCATCAAAAAAATTATTTAAATTTGGTATGGATGCCGAAGAAGTAGTAAAAAACCAAGAAGCATTAGTTTCAATGAAAGATAATTTATCCGATGTTGAAAAGGGAATAAGATTTGCACGACAACAAGCAGAAGCCTTTGAATCCGTAGCATTCTTAGGTGATGAAGAAGATGCAAAGAAAGCAATAGAGTTTCAACAACAGTTAGAAGATTTATTAAAAGAACAATTAGAATTACAAAGAAATATTGCTGAAACCACTGTTCAAGAAAAAGGAATAAAAAAGGTCATGAAAGAAATAGATGAACAGGACAAATTGCTTAAGAAAAAAGAAGGTTATCTTGAATTAATGGATAAAGATATAAAGAAACTTGAATATACGCTTGAATTACTTGAAGCAGAACAAGATGCTTCTTTTGACCCACAAAAACAAATACAAATAGCGGGAGTGCAAGCAGAAATCGCACAAAAAGAGGGTCAAAAATTAGAAACAGAAGGTGCAATCACTAAAGATAAAGAGTCCTTAGAAGCACTAAACGAACAAAAAGACTTGTTAAAAGAAATGAGAGAAAACTCAATAGATAAACTGTTAGAAAAACACCCATTCTTTAAAGGAATTAATAAGTTAAGAAAGGGATTAAAACAAGTAATTCCAGCGTTAAGAATGTTCCTAAAAGCATTTATGATGGGCTTTATGTATGTAAGTTTAGCCATATTAGGGATTTTAGCCTTAGTAAAGATATTCGGGCCAATTATTAAAGATACTATTGGAACTATAATAAAAGTCCTTGCTCCGATAATAGAATTTACAATGGGCGCAATCGGTTTAATCTTCGATGGTGTAAAACAAGTATTTGGTGCGTTTTTCGGTGATGGCACTTTTGAAGATGCTATTGATGGATTACTTAAGATAGGTGCAGGTATTCTTGGAGTAGTAGTATCATTAGCAATAGCGGCTTTAGTAGCACTTGGAACTTTAGTTGTAGCCGGAATAGGGCATGCAATTGTAAAAGTAAAAGGCTTCTTCAAAGAAATGTTTTCAAGTTGGAAAGGATTTTTGAAAAGTGTTGCAGTTATAATAGCGATAGCAGGAACTATTATTGCATTAATCATGGGTGCGCCTGTTTGGTTAGCACTTGTGATAGGTATTGCTTTGTTTAAGGGAGTTAAATTAATTATTAAGGGGATTAAGTGGCTTGCCGATAAAATAAATCCTAAAAAGAAAGTTAAAAAGTTCTTAGGCGGTATAAGAGATAAAGTGACGGGTAGAGCAACCGGAGGAACAGTTAGAGTTGGAGAAACAACTCTTGTTGGAGAAAATGGGCCGGAATTAGTTAAATTACCTGCGGGTTCAAGAGTTTTTACAAATGCACGAACAAGAAAAATGGCTAAAGGAACTGCAAATACTAACAACAATACCATAAACATTACAATTAATGCCAAAGATACTTCCGATGCTGAAATGCGACGAATAGCAGAAAAGGTCGGAAGATTAGTAAATAGCAGTATTAATAGAAATACAGGAATGTCAGGGATAAGGTGATGAAATGCCAATAGATGTAGCAGATACAACACATAATGTTTTTTTGAAATTAAATGTTCATGGTAAAGAAACTGCCAGTAATCAAGTTGATACTATTCCTCTTAAAGTGACTTCAATCGCTGTTGATGTTAGCAGAACAGTTCCGGCTATACCCGTTCCTCTTTCAAGCATAGCAAGGGGTCAATCGGAAACAATAGCAGTTGATTTAGGAATGGCGAGTAAAAGTATAACAATACAAGGAGTAATCACAAGTGGTAGAATTAGAAGAAGCCATACAGGAACTTCACCGAACTTTACTGCAATAGATATGACCGCATCGGAATTGGCTCAATTAATTGCTTCGGGTGTTGATTCTTCGGGTTTGGCTCATTATCAAAATTTTAATGAGTTAGTTTTCTTAATTGAGTCAAACATTGATGAAAATTATGTTGAAAGACAAAACGGAGTAGAAAGAATACCATTTACTTTTGCTTCAAGAGGCGCAGCATTAGAAAAAGATAATGCGAGAGTTCCATTACCTGCTAATTTTCCAGAAGACGCTACTTCCACAGGATTAACCGGATTTATTGAACAGTTTGGCTTTACATTAGATGCAGAAGAACCATTAGAAGTCGCATTTAATATGAATTTTAGAGTGGCTACTATTTTCCCATGAGGCGATTTAAATGTATGATATTTATGTAGGAAAGCAAAGAAGCATAGTGTTTCCCATTATGTGTAATGCTCATATAAATATTAGTTATGCAGATAACATTGTTGATTTTGCTAATAACAACGATACAACAGATGATGTTCCTTACGGTTTATGGGGTCATAGCGGGTCTTTTACTTATGAAGCACTATTTACTCCATATGATATTAATGGAATGGGTGCAGGTGGTTTAAGAGGTCGCACCGCCCAACAAACAAGCGATTTTATAATGCCTCAAGGGGGAACAGGAAAAATAAGTGAACATTACTTACAACAAAGATACGGACACCCTATGGTTCTTTTTTATAATCCTAACTTTCAAATTTATCTTCAAAATACTACAACCAATAATAATAACCAACCGGCTGAATATAAAATAGTCGTCTCTTTAAAAATAAATGGAGTTGTTCAATCTTTTGAGACAGGAACAGTTATTAGCGCAGTATCGGATAAAACTTGGTTAAAAGGTAATGTAAATAATAATAGCAACTTTTCAGGATTTGATGCTAATGGTAAATTAAAATATGAAAGCGTAGCGGCTTTAAGTTCCGGATTTAGTGCAGGAGGAACAAGTTTAGCACTAACTATAAATGGCACAAGAACTGCTTCGCATTTCTTTGAAGGACAAAAATTATTTGTTAGAGACGGTTTCAATTTTACTGAAATAGGAACAATAGCAAATGGTGGAATTGGTAATCTTAGTAATAGCAATATTACATTAACTATTCCTGCCTATAATGCTGATATTGCTAATGGAAGCGAGATATATATTGAGCCTTTCAAAGAACCAAAGTATGTAAAAAACATGCATCATGTTGCCGTTGTATTTAATGCATTTAGTAATTCAGTGACTATTTTTTACAATGCTAATTTAGCCCATTCATCTTCTCATAATACAAGTGGAACTTTTGAGTTTAGTAAGACAGATTGTTTGATTGGTAGGAATACTATTGATGGAACAGTTTCAGCAACAAACTCTTATCAATATATGGGAGAAATACATGAAATGTCATTAGAAAAAGGAATAAAGAAAACTATATCTTACAGTAATACTTTATTTCCGTTTTTTGATAATACTTTGATGTATCTAAGATTTGAAGAGGTTGATGAATAATGACAATAAGCATTGGCGGTGTTTCCTCTTCCTATAACACAACTCCGAATAATTTTTATGATGTTCCTACTAACCCTCGTATTTATACTGCGGGATATAATTTTTCAGCCGAAGATAAATTATTTACAATAATATATGAAGATGGAAGCATATCTAATGATACAATGGAAAGACCTATTTCTTCCGGTAATATACATACTGAATATTCTAATTTACATAATACCGATGGTTTTTCAATTAGATGTTTTGATAGCCATTCAAATACAGGATTAGATTTATCAAGTATTAATTTAGCAAATAATGAATACTATGTATTAATAAATTCAGATAATATGCATTTGTATCACTTTGCTAAAATAACTAAAGTGGTAAGTGCTGATACTCAAGGAGATAAATTTGAATTTAGCCCAAGATTAGGTAATGAAGTGGCAAAAGGCGTTAAGTTTAAAGTTTTTAAAGGCCCATCTAATACTGATAAAATAGTTGCTATTTCAGCAGGAATAGACCAACAAATAGGAGATACAATCAACAATGTAGTATCTATGTTTAACATAGCAAGACCCTTCTTTTATTTTTATAACGATAAATTGGATAAAAAGAATGAATTAAATCATAATACTAAATATATGTTAAGAATGGGCGACACAAATAGTAATGTAAATTCAATAACAATAAATACTCATAATTTTGCCTTTACTACTGTTGCCGACCATAGATATAAAATAATAGATTACAGCAAATTTACTTATAATATTAAATTAGAAGATAAGTTGAAATTATTAGACGACCCTGATGCGGGAACAAGTAATGAAAGTAGCCTTCTTAATTCAACTTATACTACAACAACTGATTATAATAATTGTTTTATTAATGCAAGAAGAGATGTTAATGACGACCCTTCTTCTTTAGATTTAACCGGCCCAAAAAGATATGTTTATTATAATTTTTCACCCGAAGATAATAATAGAATGCCAATTGTTTATGAGTGTAATATTGCAGATTCATTTGACGCTAAGGCCGGTTATGCTTCTCTTAAATTAATTGATGGCACTAAAAATTTATCAAATAAAATTCTTAATAATGATAGGCTCATGGTTAATCAAAAATTAAGCGAAGAAGACTTGAATGATTGGGTTGAAGTTGGTGAAATTGAATCTAATGTAGGACTACTTTATACATTAAGGGCTGATGTAGAAAGACCTAATTTATATTTTAGTGCAGGTAATGAAGTGTTAATAGGAAATATGATATGTATTGTTGATAGTGTTTCTGCTACAAGTCCATATAACCGAATTACTTTAAACACGGCAAATGGAACTGACCCAAGAGGAAGATTAAAAACAGACTCGGAATTTACCAGCCGTGTTGGTTTAGTTTTTGCAGAAGGAACAAAAGTGTATAGAAGAAGATTAAATCCTGTTGATAACACCTTTTTTACTGAAACAAATATATCAGGAAATAAATTAGAAAAACTAAATGCAGTAATTATTTCTAATCAATACAAAAACTTTTATTGCCATATGGGCAGTTTTATATCAAATGCTGATGAAGATTATGGCCTATTAACTTTAACTTTTGAAAATAACCTAATGGATAATGAAACGGCTTTACGGTATGTCTTTGGTGAAATTTTGTTAAATTATCAAATATTCTTTGGGAAGGTTGAGTCTATAAATAAAACTTTAGAAAACCAACAAAGTATTTTTGAAGTGCAAGGAAGAAATACATTGTCTAAATTAGTTGATATTATTACTAACAAAGATACTTTATTTAGTGCTGATTTTATTACAACAGGGTTTAGTCCATATAATGATGTTTCTTTAGTTGGACAGGCCGTATGGGGTAATATTGGTGGAGCAGGTGGAGCAACAAATATTAATTTTACAAGTGGAGTGACTTTATCCGAAGGCGACCACTTATGGTCGAGTAGTGGATATATAGGGCAAGTTGTCGCAAGTGGTTCTAATATAACGAATTATACTGTCATTAACGGCATTTCTCATGAAAACGGGCCAACTACTAACGATAAAAATGTCTATAAAGAAACAAATAAACATTATATTTTCGGAAAAGCGATGGCTTCTAATTCTTATACTAATTCAGTCACAAGTTTATCGGGAGCAAGTGATAAAGGTTTATTTTTTAATGATGGTGTAAAACTTAGTGGCACAAAAATGAATAATTTGGTTGAATCAACACCATTAGTCGGTTCTGCCGAAGATACTCACATAAAGGCTCAGGGTTTTAACATTAGTAAGACTGAAAACCTGCTAAATGATTTACCATTTCAAGCGACCATTGATGGATTTACTGATGAAGTAATTAATACTTTGATTGATTTTACAGTTATTGAAGTTAGCAAAGATAAATCATTAACAACTGTGAAACTTGCTCCTTATATGCCTTTAACTTTAGGAAGAGAGACAGTTAATTATTTAAATTTTGAAGCACCTTCATTAGCAGGTTTAGGTAGTTTTAGCAGTTATGTTGAAACAGATGCGACAAATGGAAATAGACATATTCTATTAACTACGGAAAGTTTTGGGTATTCAGCCCAAATGAACTATTTATACTATTTACGAATTGGCGACCCTTTATTTTCTAACAATCAATTTATTGGTAGATTTACAGGCTATCAAACAAGGCAAGTTTCTGCAAACAACAACATAGGAAATGTAGCAGACTCTACTCGTATTTTTGTTGATAGACCCGTAAGTTTAACTGCGGGAGATACAATAAGTTGTTTATCAGGATATGGAAATAAAAACATACCCTTGCATTTAGTAAATGGGGCGCACTTACACCTAAACAAAATGATAGGATTAATTGGACAAAGAGTAAATGGTAATACAAATAATGGAAGCATTAGAAAATACAATTTTAATTTAGACTACCAAACCACAAGTCAGCAAATAGGACAAAATACTTATACAACCGAAGTAGATAATATAAAAAGATACTCCGACCAATTTTACAGAATATTTAATTTAGAAAAAGGCCAAATAGGAGATAAAAAATACAATCTTGTTAATGTTCTTGAAGATACTATTGGAGGAAATTCTACACCCCTAAAGGGAATAAATAAGCCATTTTATTCTTTCTCTTCTATTTTTAATTATTATGCTGATACATATAATAAGCACCCTTTATGGGCAGTTTCAAATAGGATTGAAAGCATTAGTCTAACCGAGAACTCAAGCCCTGTATTGAATAGGTCTTTGCCAATTGGCCAAAGAGGGGTTAGACCAATCACCTATTCTAATTTTGCCGATAAAAAGTTTATTCCTCCCATATCTAAAAGTTTGATAGGAACAACTCAACAAACCTGCACAACTACTAATGGAAGTCCTGATGTAGTTGTTCAAGATTCATCTAATTTAGTTGTTGGAATGACTGTTGGTGGAGTTGGTGTTCCTTTGAATGGAAATTTTGCCGCTACTATTCAATCTATAAATGGTAATAATACAACAGAAATAACTTTAGATACCAATGCTAATGTTAGTGCCACTAACATTTTAGTTTTTATTAAACAATACAAGGTCAATACCAAAGACAACACTTATCAAGTTCTTTTACCAAATACTCCGAGTAATATATATGGACACAAGCCAAAAGCGGGTTCAGCAATAGAAAGCATATTTAATCCTCTTTTGGTAAGGGATAAATTACACCAAATTGATAATAAAGCCGCAAGGTTGTTTTTATATGGTAATAGAGATATAGAATTTTACAGTTCAAGAAGAACGGATAGTTTATTAAATAGTGCCACAAGAACATTAAATCTTTATGGATTATTTTCTATTGATTCTCCAATTCAGTCTTCCCATTCAGTAAATAAAAACGACACTTATGGAAATACTGTTTCAAGTATTTATACTGACATAAGTTATAAACATTCTAATATTATTAGCAGTAATAAAACTTTATCTAATCTTAAAAGGTTTTCATTAATGAGACTAACTGAATGTGTTTATGATTCATTTTTTAATCCTATAAATCCTGAATTTGATGTTTTGGAGTCTGCTACCGTTGAATCAACAGTTATTAATTCTATAAAAGTGCATGAAACGCCCGAAACTATAACTGCAATACCCGCTATTGGCAGTAATGATATTATTTTATCTTCGCCACCAGCAGTAGGGTTTGGCGTTAATGATTTTATTTATGACCGTTTAACTAATAAAATTGTAGGAAGAGTCACCGCAATAAATGGAGCAACAGTCACTTGTGGAGATGGTTTATTTTATACTCGTATAAATAACGGAGCAGGTGGCTCAACTGCAAATCAACACTATACTTCTACATCAGAAGTATTATCAGGATTTGCTTATGTTGCCGGAGATAATTTATTGTTTATTAAGAATGCAGATGTAATAAATCCCATAACTATTGGTGGAAGGGAAATTGGTTCAATACTGTATGAATATCCTATGGGTGTTAATAATTTTACAGATTTTAGATTTAAGGCAACTAATATTCATTTATTATATGGAACAATAATGAATCAAAACGACATATTTACAGGAAATAATGACCCTCTTGGACAAAGTAATGCAGATAACCGCATAACTCCCTCAACTTGGAGTGATTATTATATTGAACAATCAACACCTGCGGCAGATTTTCCAACAGACATGAGAACTATAAGAAAAACTACTATTTATGATAAGCAAAGCATATTACTTCCTTACGCCTTTTTTGGAGCAAATAATAACCACCCAACTAATGCTTCGGGAAGTCCTGCCCCTACAAATGCTTCCGCTTCCGACCCCGAAGGTTTTTGGAGAGTTGAAACAGTTGATGCTTCTTCTAATAATACTATTGAACATTGGGATTATTATGGAGATTATTTGTATAATCAACAAGGTCAGCAATTAAATCGTTTATTTAGAGACATAAATGATTTCGATATAGTTTGGTTTTTAGATAGATTAGAATTTAAGCAGGGAGCAAAAACAGATGATAAGTTAGTGTCGTCAATAAAAGTTGTTAATCTTAAACCAATAGGAACAGAAAGCCAACAGGCCGATATTAATTCACACATGGTAAGCCCATTTTGCACATATGCTTCATTAGGTTATGTATTTAGACACGGTGATGTTGCTATTAACACAGGGCGCAGTATTGTTTATCCAATGCTCGGAACTACTACGGATGCTGGATTTGGAATACCAACAGAATCAGCAGATAAAGAAGCAACTACTATAAGTGGATATATGGGTATTAAATTTCATTTAGATATGACGAATCAACAAGGTCTGCCTATTTCTTCAACCGGAGCAAATACTAATTTTAATCATCCAATTATAATGAATGAAGAAAACACTTTTTTGAAAAATGTTGATTTAACAGGTTGTTATCTTGTTCCCGTAGGAAAAGGAAAAAAATACAAACGAGGCGATGTTTCTTCATCTTCATCATTTTCTTCCGACCATGAATTAATGCACAACGATAATGAACTAATATATGTGGTTGCTCATGAAAATGATATGACTACGGAAGGTAATTTATCTGCGCCAACGGGATTTGTTTATGGTAATAGATGCCGTATTATAACAGATAAAGCATTATCGGCACTAAAGTATAAAATTCTACAACCTAATCCTGTTTGTTTTTGGGATAAAACACCAAAAGAAATAAAACTTAATACATTAAGTTCTGCATATACAAAAAACATGGATAATGAAAATATGATTTCCGAACCGCCTTCATGGAGTAATTATCTAAATTCCGAAGGAGATGGAAATTCCTCTAAAGAAGGTGTTCAATCAATGTATGTAATAGCCGATTTAGATACTTTAGGAGGACAAGGTGATTTAGTGGTAAGAACAACTTCTGCTTTATCTGCTATTTTAAACAATTTAGAAGGTGAATTTTGTTTATCCGATGGAGATAATTCTTTAGTTTGTAATTTAAGAGGGATAGACCAAAACGATACTTTAGGATATTATTTAGAATTAGCAGAAATAAAAAAATTAAATGGAATTATTTCTGTTTCCGAAATATTTGAATTAATAGTTAATGGCGACATAGATGAAAAAGCAACAAGAGCAGTAATAGGCACAACTGTTGATATATGCAAGGAAATAGAGGAAAGTGTTGAAGAACTATTGATAGAAAATGATATTGATTTTGATTTAACAAAGGAAGATTATAAGTTATTCGCTTCGCCTGATTTTCAAGGAACTAATTTATTTAACTTACTTAATTATTTATTAAAATTAAAAGATAAAAAAATGGTTAATATAGCAGGTAAAATTAAAATAATAAACTATGATGATTCCGATTATCAGGCTAAATACTCTTTTGATGATAATGATATAGTAGAAATCCAATTAACTAAATCTAATTTTAATTATTTTAATGAAGTAATAGTTTATGGAAGCAAGCATAAGGCTATTAGAAAAGACTTTAGAGAAATAAAGAAAAATGGAAAAAAGACATTAGAAATTTTTGAAGATAAATTAGGAACTAAAGAAGATGTAGAGAGAGAAGCACAAGAAAAATTGATTATGCATACTCAACTACAAGACCTAATTGAATGCAAACTACCTGTCTCTAAAGTAAAATGCTTGGATATAGGGGAAACCGTTATCATAGAATCTAAAGTGGCAGGTATAAAACCAAGACCTTTCTTGTTATTAGAGAAAATACAAACTTTTAGTGGGTTAGTCCAACTAAAATTAGGTAAATATATTAAGGGAATAGAAGACACCCTCGCTGATTTACTTCTTGATAATAAGAAAACTAAATCATATATAAGAAAAAAGAACTTCAATGTTAATGAAAACGCTTTTGATTTCTTTGACAGTATGAAAATAAATGAAATGCACTTGTTGATTAGAAAAAGGGAAACAGTAGGAAGCACTTTAGGAATGCAGACACCGTTAAATACAAACACAAGCCAACTTGGTTTTAATGGCGGAAGCACTACTTACACTACTTTAAAGGAGGAAGATTTATGATAACAGATAAACTAAAAGAAATATTAGCAACACGGATAAAAGACATTGTTGATGGAGGCAAGTTAGGATTGGGTGGAAATACTACAAGCCCCGTAGCACTTGACTTAGATGTGCCAATTACAGGAACGCCGACAATTAGTGTTGAAAAATCAAATGCTAATGTGGTTCAAATAATGGTTGAGGAAGTCGGGTCTAATATAACAGGGAAACTGATAAGAGAGATGGCTTTTTTTGATGGAACAGATATGCTTGGCAGGGTCAATTTTGAAGCAGTTGGGCCATTTAGCGGAACAGAAAGAATACAGATTTTTTTAACAGTAGAGGTTGAGTAATATGAGTAAAGCAATTAATAATCCAAATTTTATAGCCACAAACGATAGTCCGGAGGGGTCTGCACCAATAACAGGACAGATACTTGATGGGTTTGATTTTCCACATACAGGATTAATCAAAGTATTTAATTTAGCATGTGCGGGAAGTTATGCTATTCGTGGTTTTAATGGAACAAATATTAACGCTACACAGGCTACATTTGCTGGCGGTGCTGTTTTCTTAAAAGGAACACTTACCCCAATAAGTGGGCCTACAACAGTGACAATTTCCGGTAATTCACCTAAAACTCATCATTTACTCGTAGCAAGAGCAGGTGCGATAGTTTTAATTCAAGGAACTGTTGATAATGAAGTTCCTCCTTTTGTTGATGGAGATGTAATTATAGCCCTTCTAAAATATACAGGTAGCGACCCTATGCAAATACAATATTTAACTTTTAATCAAACCTATAAATCTTTAAGCATTGGTAGATTAGATACCAATACAAATCAGTATTTAGAAGGACTTAGTATCAAATCCACGCCAAGCGGGAATAGTATAGGAGATATTATAATAGAATCTTTTGAACAGGATAAAGATATTGTTTTCAAAGTAAATGATGGAGGAAGCCCAAGTCAAGAAATTTTAAGAATTGATGCGAGCGATAAAGAGGTATATTTGGACAAGGGTTATCTTCATCTTAAAAGCGATGATGCCGGAGAAGCACCTAAACTTACCTTAGAAAACAGAAATAACGGAGTTGATGCAGGGGCTATTCATTTTCTTAAAGATGGAAGTTCACCCGCTAATAATGACAAAATAGGAACAATTATTTTTGAATCCGAAAGTGCGTTGAGTGCAGACCATACTTATGCTGATATAATGGTATATTCAAAAGACACAACAAATAGTGCAGAACACGGAAGAATGAATTTTCGTATATCAAAAGCAGGTAGTTTGGTAAGTGCATTAGACATAAATGATGATGAAATAGTAGTTAATGAAACTTCAAAAGATATAAATTTTAGAGTTGAAAGCGACACTAACCAAAATATGTTTGTTGTTGATGCTTCAACTGATAGAATAGGAATAGGAACTGCAACACCTGTTGCGCCTCTTCATGTAATGACAAGTAATACAGATGAAACATTAAGGCTACAATCCGATGACGCTACCGCTACAACTGCACCGGATTTAATATTTCATAGAAATTCTGCTTCTCCTGCGGCAAGTGATGGAATAGGCCACATTAAATTTTTAGGAAGAAATGCAGCCAATAATGCCGATATAATGTATGCGGCCATGTATGCAAGTATTAGAGACACAACTGCAAATAATGAAGATGGGTCACTTATATTTACTACTGAAACTGCGGGTAATGATAAAAATAGGATGGCTATAATGCCAACGGAAGTTAATATTAATGATAATGGGGAAGCATTAAATTTTAGAGTTGAAAGCGATAGTAATGTAAATATGTTATTTGTTGATGGAACAAATAATAAAGTTGGAATTGGAACTAATACTCCATCTGCAACATTAGAAGTTGCTACCGGAGGAACTTTTAGAAGCCCAAGACTACCAATGGTTTCTGTTTCAGCCTCCACTACTTTAACAGAAGCAACTCACGCAGGAGCATATCTAAAATGTGCAGGAAATGTAACTTTACCTGCTACTTCTTCCGATGGGGAACATTATACTATTTTAAACACAACAAATGGTAATATTACTGTTGGAAGAAATGGTAATAATATTAATGGCGCAGGTTCGGATGCTACGGTTTCTACTTTTAATGCGGTGACTTGTATTGCTATTGGTAGTAATGATTGGATTGTATTAGGAGTTTGATTACTTTGTATAACGCTATTGCGGGTTCTTGTGCTGAACAAGAGGCTAATGCGGGTGGTGGTGGTTCTCCACCTGCGGGAATTACTTTAAATCAAATTTATTTTTCCGATAGCGCAACAGGGGGAGCAAGTGCAGGTAATACTATTGAATTTTGGCAAAATAATATGTTTCTTCAAATTGGCACTCAACCTATTAACAGGTCATATGGTTCGGCACAGTCAATAGCACAGTTATTAAGCACACCTACTGTTTCTGCATTATCAGCAACAGAAACAAAAAGTGCATATACTCTACCTGCAAGCACATTAATTTCTTTTATGAATCTTGCAGTCACAGGGCAAACAAGCCCATATACAAATAATAACGAACCAAGCCAAATACTCTTAAATATTGGTATGTTTTTACAAGCCCCTAACGGATTAAATAGTATTACTCAATATGAACTTGATAATATGACGATAGGTTGGGGTGGAGTTATCTCACAATTTCCGTTTATAGCGAATAATACTCCTAATTTTCCTCAACAAAATTCATTAGGACTTTCAACTGATTATCCATCAAATACTAATGTTAATTTTAATCCAGCAACAGGAAATAGCGGTGATTGGGGAATACTCGGTAATTCGGGCGTATTAACCTTAAATTTTTCAGCCAATTATGCAATTGATTTAGTATATATATTTGATATTCGGGCAAGGGGAGCGAGTCCATCAGCAGGACAAACGGCAACTTTTAGATATAAAGCAATAGCAGTTAATGGCGCAGGAGCAACGGAAACTGCATATCACACAGTAGAAATAACATTAACATGAGGCGATAAAATGTTAGGAATAAATATACCCGAAGATGAAAAAGGCAATTGGAAAATAGAAGTGGATAATGGGGAATGTTCATTAGTTAAATTAAGCATTGGTAATTCTATTATGAAAGACAGTCAATGGGAATATGATACACATAAATGGCTTTGGGATAATGCTACGGGGGATATATTAGTAGCGGGTTTAGGAATAGGTTTTCTAAATAAAGAATTAATTGATAATCATAGTTTTAATTCAATTACTATTATAGAAAATTCACAAGATGTAATAGATATGGTTTGGCCTTATTGTGCAAAGGATAGTAGATTTACTTTAATTAAAGAAGATATAGAAACTTGGAATATCCCAGCAGGTTCACATTGGGATATTGGTTGGTTTGATTCTTGGATAGGAGATAATCCATTGTCTTATAATGGCTATATGGCCGCTATGAAACATAAATATGACTCTTATTGTGATAAAATAGGTTTTTGGAATGTTAGTGGTGAATTACTTAATCGCATTTTTCCTTAGTTTTATTTTTGGCTATTTTACTATGTCATTATTATTAAGCGATAATGAAAAAGTCGGAGTTATTTTTGTTCAAGAAAATGATTTTGATTTAGTCGAACAAGATTCAAAATAAGCGAACAAAAAATCGTGATTTTTAAAAAACCAAAAAAAAAATGAGAGAGGCCGAAGCCCCCCTCATTTAGTTTTATCCGACCATATTCCATTACAAGCCCTGCATTCCCACAATTTTACTTGTTCGGGAGAACCTACATAGAAACCTAATAGCCTTCTCGCTACTGTTTTTTCGCCACAGTAGCGACATTCTTGTTTTAAACTCATACAATCACTTGTTTTTGTTATCTTCGCTCATCAAACGCTTCATATATTCTTCGACGCTTTCATCGGTGATATTAGTTCCACCGAAAGCGGCAAAGAAAAGAAGCATAAGAATTACGACGAAAACAAACAAGCCAAACCATTCCCAGCCAGTCATCACCAATCAACCTCCAATTCTTTATGTTCTCCCTTTTCCATAGAAAAGGCTTTTACTATTCCATTATCTTGTCCATATTTCCAAAGGTCATAGACTAATTGTGTATCTTTCATGCAATACTCAACAACTTCATCATATTGACCCATTTTCCATAATTTAGGTGCATCTGCACTATCCATTAGTTTTGCATCATTCATGGTGCATTTAACTAAATTTTTAAGTTGGAATCTTTCTTTATGTTCTTTCATTAAGATGCGACTTGTATCTATAAATTTTTCTTCTTTTAAATACTTATTAATGCAATAAATATCCATAGAATCTCTCAATATAGGTAAATCAAAAGCCTTAATGTTATGCCCTAACAAAACCCCGCCTTTTTGTAAATGCTCATCTAAGTCGTATTTTAGTTCGGATAACGATTTAATAATATGGCCGGATTTAGCAAAACTATCCATTTTCTCATCAACATAAACTGTTCCGGTTTTACCATCCCAAGTAGCAACAGTAGATACTTGGAACATATGGGTATTACCAAAACCGCCTATGTCAAAAGACATATTTTTAGTTTCTAAGTCAATAGCCAATACTGACATACTTATTCACCAGCATTAGACCAAAGTTTGCTAATTTTTTCCTCTTCTTTATTTACTTTAGGTTTTTCATCTATGTCAGTTCTTCTTTTTAAGAAACAAACTATCTGTTTATTAGCCACAATTAGTTGAGAACAACATTCCCAACCATCATCTCCATAAGTATTTAATGTGTCAATTATTACTTTTGGCCCTTTTTCTACTTGAAAAACTAAATATGTATTTTCCCATTTCATTCATCATCACCTTTTATCATTCTAATATATGTTGTTCTGCCTTCCTTCTTTTCTGCAAACTTATGTCTAATAACTTCATAATATCTGTAAATCTGCGCCCTTGACTTCTTTGCTTTGGTCTTGACTTCGGTTAAGAGGTTGGTCTTATTCACGAATCCCTCATCATCTTTATTTAACTTATCGTAGATTTCGACGAAAATCGGCTCTAAATTGTTTTCTGCGATGCTTCGCTTCTTCTGTCTCATGGTTCTTTCAAGCCAATCAACTAATGTCATGTAGCATTGTTTGATAATAGTTGCGGCTTGACGCACATTATGTCCTGTCACTTTGAATCTATCTTCTTCATTGTTAATAGATGGTGCGGAAGCAACGCTACAAAGAACAGACATTTTATACAATATTTTCATTAAACGAGTAGTAAAGTTTCCTGCAATAACCGCAACATCTTCTCTTGCATCTTGCATGATTTTTCTTAATGTTTCATATTCTAATGTTAAAACTTGGTTAAAGTCCGGAGTAAATGTCATTGTTTCAAGGGAGTTCTTATTCGCATCTTCCCATCTTTTCTTAGTCATGTTGTAAATAGTCATTAAAGCCTCAACATATTTATCAATTGGTGCATTTACTTCTTCTATTGTTCCTGCTTTTGCTATTTGCTCAAGTCTCATTTTATGTTGGATAAATTCGGGAACTTCCCAACAATAAACAAGCATTCTTTGTAATACTCCTTTTTCAGCCATTACTTGATTAAGATTACTTGGAGGGTAAGTCATAGCAATTACTGAACGCTCACAAAAACATTCCATAACCATACCACCAAAAGAAGTTAATGCTTTTGATATTATCCAAGAATTACCCGATAATGAGTTCATTAAAGTGTTTAGATAAACAATTGAATTTTCTTTATGTTGAGTTTGTTTAAAGATACCGGAGTATTCAAATTCATCCCAATGGGCTAAACCATTTCCTTCTAAAACGCCCGGATTTCTTTCATATACATTTTCTCCATCATCATCTTGTTCTTTAGTAAAACCACCAATTAGAACAGAATCGGTATAATCAGTAATACCAAAAGTATCAAAGATTCTATTCATAGGTATATTGTTTTCATTTAAATATGGTGGGTGTGCGTTTTGTGCATTTATTCTCTTAAATACTCTATTAGCAACAGGGCCAACAAAATTCCATAGAGTTGATTTACCCGTTCCTGAAGTTTGAATCCAACAAAAGTGTATTCTTGTATCTTCATGGTTTCTTCCGTTAGGAATAGTAATAAAATCTTTACAAATCTGTCCTAAGATAGTAAAGAAACTTATTGCGGCAGGTATCTCATTATAGTGTGATACTTCAATTGCTGATTTTTGAAAGTCTCTAACGACTCTCGGTAGGGCTTCACTGAAAACACCTGCATTAGTTTCAAGCATTTCCATATATTCTTCTTCATTATATTCTTCATTCATATTTTCACCTTCTCTTCCGAGTTTAATGTGGAGATTATTCTTTTGGCTAAGGTTTCCCCAATACCTTCAATTGCTTGCAGTTCAAAAACTGAACATTCACCAATTTCCATAATAGAGCCGAATTGCTTTATTAGTTCTTTTGCCTTTTTTACTGATATTCCTTTAATACTTGTTAATAAATCTAATCTTAAATCATCTGTTGTTAATCTTTTAAATACTTGTGGTGCTATTGTTTCTCTTGTTCTTGGTTTCATTTTACTTACTGCTGTTATTATTGATGCCGCTTCTTCTTCTGTTTTTACCCAAAAGGGTTTTATGTCCGTGTCTAATACTATTCTCCCTAATGCTCCAAGAAACTTATTGTTTAACATCACGCTTCTTGCGGCTACGGGCAATTTACTGCTGGAATGTTCAATTATATTTAGTATGGCCTCACTAAGCGAGCCATAGATGATTACTACATTGGTTTGGTAATGTCTATCCATGTTATCAAGTTGAGTCCAAAGCCTTTTTGACATTACAGACCCGATGAAATCAATAGTGGATTTTGCTTCAAAGCAAACATCATCATAAACATAGTCGCCTATCTCAATCCATTTTTTCTCATGTGGAATGAATAGGGCTTTTGCCTTTTTCATTACTAAGTCGGCTAACTTGGACTTTTCTCTTGAATCAATTATTAGCATTTGAATACCTCCAACATTTCCCAACACAAAACCCATCACTAATCAGTTTATCACAATGAGGGGTGTTGTAATTATTATATACAGTAAATTTAGAATGTTTGATAGTTTCACTTTTATCCCAATCCAACCATACTGAATCGGATTCAGCAAATACTCTTTCTAATTCTTCAACTACTAATTTATGCACTTGCGTTTTATCTGCTTGATTTACTAAATCAGTATAGCCCGATAATAAATCTCGATACCAAGATACCAAATATGCTCTTGCTAAATGCGTAGGATTTTCTACCATAACGGCATTATGCAAACAAGGCAACATAGGCAAATTACCAACTGTTGAAGGCACAGAAACCGAGCCTTCCATAGCCTCAATAGGGGGTGCTTCGGGGAAAACTACCTCTTTTTTCCCGCTTTTTTTGAACGGTAAAAGGCGTGGCTCAAGAGCCATTGTTAGTATTTCTTCAATATCTAATCGTAAGTCATCAATTGTTAAAGGTATGCAATACCGAGCATTTCCTTTACCATCGGAAGAGGACATATTAACAGTATTGGGAACTCTTCTCAATCTTGTTTTCTGTCCAACTCTTTCATCTAATGAATTTTTCTTACCGACTTTTAAATCTAACAATTGTTTTATTTCTCTAAATAAGGTTTGAACATTTCTCATGTTTTTTGTTGTCTTACCAAATAAGAATAAATGAAATCCACGACCTGAAAAAAATAAAGTATGTAAATAACTATTTTCAATAACCATTTCCATTACAACCTTAACATCTCTCCAAGCCATATCTAAATTATCTTCATGAGCATCAAAATCTAAAAAGATTCTATCAATAATTACACTATCCTCAACAGGCATAGTTTCTGTAAAATGTTCAAAATCATAAACGGTAGTATATACATTAGTTCGGTTGTTATGAGATTTAACAAACTCAAAGTATTCATTCTTTGTTGTCATCTTTTTTCTTTTCATTTGCGGAGCGTTTTTTACTTGACTCCCCGCCCAAACCATTCTCGGAAACTTCATTGTTATTACCTCCAAAATTAACTGTTGCAGTATTAAGCATCTGTTTAATTACTTCCGCTACATCTGCTTGTATTTGTATTAATCCAATATCTCTAAACATATCTTCGTAAGTTCTTCCTACCATATTTTCATTTATTCTAATATCTCTAATCAATTCAAATCTTTCTTGAAGAGACAATTCTATGTAAATATCATTGGCTAAAGAACCAATAGAAGTTGCTAAATCGCTAACTTCAACAAAAGACCATTGTTTAGATAAAACTTTTTTCTTAATTAGTTCTTTCATTCTTCCCTCTCCTTTAATTGTTCATATGCTTGTAGTCTGCTTTGTTTTAATGAATTAGCCATTTGTATAACTGATGCTATTATAGAACAAACTCCCTCATGGGCTTCACGGTCTAATCCTCTAAGTAATATTCTACTTGCAGTAACATAATCATTACAGTCTCTACATACTCTATCTTCAAAATTCTCAAGAAGAGGTTGTGGATTATTACTTTCAAATTCCATCATTTTTTCATTACATAATTTACATTCTATTACATTAGTATTCATTTTATCAACCCCATGTGTCTTCTTGAGCCGCAGGACAAATACCAAAATAAGAGCATGAAGCACACATCTTGTAAAAGAAAGTTGGTGTAAATTCTTTTATTTCATATGCTTTTATCAGTTTAGCAATATTTAGTTTAACAGAAGTCATAGACCTTTTCTTTACTTCTTCAACTGTAATATGATTAGCCGCAGGATAATACCAACCCCAATGAGTGACCTTCATATCTTTGTTTAAACCATGTTTAGCCAAAACTTCTTCACTACAATTCTCTATCATTAGTTGATAAAACGCCATTTCTTGACGCATAGAAGTTGTTTTGTAATCTTTCCAACCTCCTGTTTTATATTCAAAAGGAATTAAATTACCATTTTCTATAAATATTCTATCAATAATACCTTGAAGTCTAACCGTATATGGTCTGTTAAGAGTAAATTCTTGATAATTATTCCATGCTCCGCCTTTATATGGGCCAATTGGAATAACTATTTCTGTATCAAACATTTCTTCATTAACAATAGGAAGAAACTCATGTAGTTTATCTTCAGATTTTGCTTCAATAAATCGTTGTGCTTCAAATGCCGCCACATTTAATGTAATGTCAAAATAATCATCAACGGGCATTAAACTTGTGCAATATTCTAAGACTTCACTATTATTCATATTCTCGGCTTTTTTAATATCAAAATCATTAAAGAAATCTTCACGATGATTATGTAATACCGTTCCTTTACGCATGGCTTCGGTTTGGTCTTGTGGCCTTCTCTCAATATAATTAAATTGATACTTTTTAGGACACCAATTAAATGAACCTAAAGAAGATTTACTAATCTTCAATATTGGTTTAGATGGGTCATCAAAATTTTCCCATTCCCATTTATATGTAAAATCCTGCATGCTTGCTATTCTTGCTTTATATTTCTCATCTGTATTCATATTATCACCTGTCTATTTGTAATTGTTTAATTTCTTGAAATGACGCTCTTAATTCAGCGCACATATGGTCGTATAAAAAAACTAAATACTCTTCAAAAGTATAATCTCTAAACTGTTCATAATCGTCTTTTTCGGATTTATAATCTAAATATAAACCGTCTCTTACCTCTTCTAATCTTTCTCTTTCTAATAATATTTCATCTTCTCTCAAAACCATTCCTCCAAACTTCTTTGTATTGTTCCCGTTCTTATTGATGTTAAATCCCATGCCATCGCACTAAAAATAGGCTCGGCCTTCTTTACTACTTGTTCGGCATAGTGCTTGAGGTCGGGATTACAACCCTCAAACTCCTTCGCAGTTGTGCATGATACATACTCAACTACTTTTCTTTCCTTTGTTAAAGGGTGAATATAATACTCACTATTGTTTAATACTTTCATAAAGATATATGAATCATCAAATTCAGTATCTTTACTCCAAGCATAAATAACTCCTGCGATACCCGAACCTATTGTCGGTTTTTTACCTTCAAGAGTTGTGAATTTCTTTGTATGTGTAGCGCATTTACTACATACAGAATGCTCTAATTCTAAACATTCTTTTAGATGATATTTAGCATTACAATCCGGACATTTAACCATGAGCCTATTAGTTCTTAATCTACTTCTTTTAATAAGAGGCGTTAGTCCTAACTTTCCATCTAAAACATCGGCATACTTAGAGTAAAGAAATTGCACTATTTCTGCTTGTGACTTTTGATTTACCCACATTTTCAATACATCTGTTTGAACTTCTTTAGCCAACTTAGTTTCACTAACTCTTTTGGCAGTAAATCCGGTCATGCTGAATTTAGGCTCATCAAGCCATTCTCCATCTTCCCAAGACACCAAACCCGCATTTCTATTTCTAACAGTTCCGACACCTAATGCTGAAAAATACTTTTCAAACTCTAATACTACGGGGTGTTCATCTAATCCCATTACATTTGGAAAGTGTTCTCTTACGCTTTCTTCTATCTCCTTGATAGCCGTCTGCGCTTTTTCAACAGAATCTATTTGAACATAAATAGAATCAGTATGTCCATAAACTACTTTCATTATTTCATACCCACCCTTGTTGGTGCATTTATCTTATTAATAACATAAAAGTCTCTATTTTCTCCAAGATATTCTTGCATTTCGCATACTGCTCGTTCTAACTTAGCAGTATTTATTTCAAATAATACATCTAAGTCTTTTTGTAAGCCCTTGATTGTCTTTTTTAATCCTTCTATTTCTTTTTGTAATTTATCTATATCATTCATACTATCACCGTCATAATTGTTATAATGGTCGCTATGTTCACGATATTTACCATCATTAATATCTTATTTGATTTTGCTATCATAGCCAGCAATTCTTCTAATAATTCATTTGTTTTGTCCATCATCATTTTTATTCGCTCCTTGCTCAATATCAATAATGACCGCATTACGCTTTAAATTATTCATCATTTGAAATATCTCCTTTACTTCTTTTAAAGTAATATCCCATGTTTCTTCGGTATCATACGATACCTTTACACTTACAATTTTAGTTCTCATGTTTAATCCTCCTGTAAATCTTTCTTCCTTTAGATGTTTTAATAGGCTCAACATATTTTTGTCTATTCAAATACCAACCAATAGCGGCATTATCACAAACAAATGTTGTTCCTCTTGTTTCAATTAGTTTTTCTTTTATTGACATAGCGAAAAATTCTTCGCCAATATCAAGGGATAAAACTAATTCATCTATCCATCTTTTAATGTGTGTGTTCATATTATCATCTCTTATCTATTAAATCCAAGAACTTTTCAGCCTCAATTCTTGCTTCTTCGGCACATCTTTTACAATGGTATTTGCCTTCAAATTCCGGCCTACATCTTAGTGGTGTTTTACATTTCATACTTCTAACTCCTTATTTTTATTTTGTGCGTATTTTAGTGCTTGGATTTGAGAACTAAAAAACTTAAACAAACCATTTTGCCGAGTTCTTTTACCGCACTTTTCACAAGGCGATGATTGAAAAATACCATTTTTTAATTTATGTTCACCATGCTTAGTGGACATAATATTATATTGACCGCAACCTTCTTTTGGTGTTCTACCAGCAGGTTTTAACTTATTATCTTCTAATTGAACAGGGCATTTCCAAACCACCCAATTTCTTGAATGAATAGGAGATTGTTTTATTTCTTTCTCTAAAATATGGGAATGCCCTTCTCTAACTTCTTTATATTTTAAAAGAACGAGGGCTTCTTTTTCTGTAAAACTTAATGCTTCACTCATGGGTAATAAGTCCTTAATTAAAATATAAGTCCTTAAAGTTATACCACTCATATTTCCATCTCCTTCGCCTTAAATGCGGCTAATCTAATAGCCTCTCTTGCACTTGCCGTTATAGAAGCCGCTAAATTAACATTAGCCCAACCAAATCCTTGAAAGGCAATAATTCCGTAAAATGAAGCCATTAAACGCTTTACTGCCATTTGATTATTATGCCATTTTTGATACTCGCCACTATCATTAGAGGCTTTCATTCTTTTCTTATAGTCATTTCTTAACTCTTTTAATTCTAATACTGCTCTTGGTAATAGTCCTAATTCATCTGTTTTAAAATACAACATATGTTTCTTTTCAACGGGGCTAAAATCTCTTGGTGTTAGAATATTAACTGCAAATTCTGTTGGTTCTTCACTAATGGTTTCCCAAGATATATTTCTTGCTATCATCATTGAAGGATATAGACCTGCAAAATCAAAAGCCGCAACATTAAGATGTAATCCTTGAGTTTGTTCACTTAAAGGGTCATATATCATAGCCCCTTCATAAGTTTCTCTTTTCTCTACTTTACTTCCTGTCTTGCATTTCCACCAAGCATTTCTCATAAAGTAAATAGAACCCATGTGAGAAGCGTAGAAACAAGCATCAAATGGTGCTTTTAGTAATCTTTGTAGTGATAATATTGCTTCACTACAATAGTTTGATTCATCTATCTCGACTATCAACTTTACATCTTGTATAGCATAGTCAAGATAAGTTTGAGTATCTTCTAACCAAGCCCTGCGATAAAATTCATTTGTATCGGGAAACTTCTCCGAGACAAGTTTCTTCTTGTTTAGAACTGTTTCACCAATATAATCAAGAGACAAAGAAGGTAATGTTCCTCTTTGTGAATCATTCCATTGTCTTTCAAATGCTAAATCTAAAGATAAAGTAATTCTTCCATTAATAGGTTGTTCAATAGGGCTAAAACCCTTTTCACCATATGCAAAGGAAAAACTATCTTTCTTTTTCTTTATACCTTTAATGTGTCCTGTTGGCGACATTATTTGTGGATTAAGACCAAGAGCGCAGGTTCTTTCTAATAACTTAGGTATATCTGCAAAATGACCGAACCATGCAATTAACATATCGGGGTCTTTTACAACCATTGTTGTCATAAAGTTTTCAAGCATGTCTTTTTCATTAGTGAATATTTTAGCATTCCCAAGAGGATAAGTGTGCATAATTTTACGCATTGCCTTTTCAGGAAACCATACCCATTGATGATACTTCTCTTCATAATTATCATACACTACAATAGTAGTAATACAATCGTGATATTCTCCGCCTTGTTGCCATTCCATATCCCAATACCATTTACGCATTTTATACTCCGGCATTTCTTTTACTTCATCAACTGCATATCTAAAGTGAAAAGGCACATCAGCCTCATAGGTTTTCTTGAACATATCTTTAGCCTTTCTAATATCAAAAGAAGTATCAACTACAACTTTCTTTAACGGCTCATTATCAATATTAACCCAATCACCACGAATATACTCAAAGTCTCTATCAATATACTTTGATGCCTTATACTTGGAAGGTTCTTTCTCATCTTCTTTAACATAAAAATAAGGTTTAACTTCCACCATTTCAAACTTCTTTTCACCGTTCTCTCTCCAAGATTTATAGATTCTTTTACCATCATTCATCTTACTTATTATCATTAATATTCACGCACCTATATGTGGTGCTTTCAATAGTATTCTATCATTAGCCACTATCAAAAGCGGAAATTCATCTTTCATGTATATGTTTAACATTTGGTCTTTCTCAAAGAAAGCATAAAGAGGGCTACTAAATTCAATAGTTGCCCCTTCATTTGGATTAGTAATAAACAACGGAGTTAGCGTTTCTTCATACTTGTTAGTAATGCTTTGTCTTGTTGAAAGTGTTATTGTTTCATTCTTATCTAACTTGTATATGCCACTCTTAACCAATTCACATGCTTTAAGTGCATTCTGTAATTGTGCGTGTGTAATAGTAAATGCAGTTTCAAATTGTCCTTTGCCGAAAGTCCATAGTCTATTCGGATTTACTTCATATCTAACATGACTTAGCATTCCCTTAATTCTTGTTAATGGTTGAATTTGAGGGTGATTGACAACTAAAGGTATTGAAGCCTTCTTTGAATCACCACTTGTAATGGTAATAAAATCACCAACTGAAAATGTTATCTCATTAGAAAATGATTTCAAATAAGGAAGAACATTTGCGCTATCAAGACAGCAAATGCCTTCTTCGGATTCACCTTCTAATGGAATAGTTAGTGATACAAAGAAAGTTTGGTTTCCATTCCAAATACTCAAATTATTATCTTTAACTTCTAAAAGAGCGTATGTTCCAAGATTGGTATTACCAAATCCATTATTAGTTGTTCCCTTTCCTTTAACTTGGACACTCTCTAATCCGTTCTTTAGTTCATTTGTTTCTATTGTAAATTTCAAATCAATCCCTCTCGCAATTCGGGAATACCTGTCCAAGAAACTTTACCTGTTCCGACAGTTAATGATTCCCAAGTTTTACCGACAAGTGCAGTATTGGTTTTACTACTTAGTAATTCAGCCTTATACACTACATCGTTTTTCTTGCGAGTTCTTCTTGTTGAAATAATTTGGAACATATAATCTCCCCAATTGTGCCAATTAGGTTTAGAACCAATTACTTCTCCTGTTGCTCCATAATCTGCTTTAGCATGAGTAATGTAGATTTGGTCGCAATCTAAATTCTTACACATCATCAATAGAGAATAAAATGGTGCATTTCTTTTGCCCCATTCAAACTTCATCTTTTGTGGTTTGCCGATTTTAGAACTTCCGGTCACATTTAATGTGCAACAGTCAAGCCACTTATCTACTCCATCAAATACAAACAAAACATCTTCTCCTTCTGCTATTTTAGACTTAACGAATAAAACAAAATCTTCGGAATTTGCTTCCGACTTTTGAATATCTAATTCGCCATTTTCATTTCTTACTTCGGGATTCCACAAAGTAATTCTTTCAGTCATCTCATGGTTTTGTCTCCATGTAGGTTCGCAACCATTATCCCAATCTAAAACATAAATTTGTTTATTAGGGAAATCAAGGGCTAATCCACTTTTGACTGTTTTGGGTTCTCCCCAAATACCACAAACTAAACGATTACTTCTTGCTAATCTACCTTCTGTTTGTTTCTTTAATTTATCCTGAAATGCGACAACTCTTTGGTTCTCTATCATTTCATTCGCTACTGCCGGTTGTTTATTCTTACTTGTTAAACTCATTATATCACCATTCCTCTATTATATCTTCATCTTCTATATTTATTTTCTTTCCATTAAGTTTAGACCATGTTTCCAATACTGTTTTTAAATCTTCAATATTATTACAAACATATCTTGCTTCTTTAGTTCCAATATGGAACTTAGCCCAATAGGTATTTTCTTTCTTGTCATTTTCTTTCCAAGTAATAAAATCTACTTTAGACAAGTCAATCATATAACTATTGGTCTTTATTAAATACTTATCTTCTTTTAGTTCATTCATAGGTAAATCCCCCTACTCCTAACCAATCACGAACATAAGAATCTAAAAACCTTTCAAGGTCTTCAAGTTCTAAATATTGGATTATTGTTCCTGCGCTTGAATACACTTTCAATTCCATACCTAACACTCCATTTGAGTTCCATGAAATGTGTTGGATTTTATCGTAGTGAATAAACGCTCTATCTGTTTTTAGTGCATTTTTAAAAATTCTTATCATAATAATTTCTCCTTAAATATAGGCTTCGCACCTATATGACCGTCATTAACGCCAACGACTACACAATGATTGAATAATCAATCAAAACCAATCAAAGTTATCCTCAACGGGTTGGGAAACTTCAACGGCTGAACCATGCTTTAGGGTGCAATAAATACCCGAAGCATTAATTGTTGTTGGTTCAACTCCTTCATCGGTTGTTCTTTGGCTTGTTCGGCCAACAATAATAACTGATGATTGAATACCGAAATCAATATTCAAATGTGGGGGAATCCAACAAGTGACAATTCCCGAACCATCGGAATAATCCAATTCATAATCAATATCTGTTATATTGATAATTCTATTACCGTTCTTTGTTGGAGTCATATTCATATTAGTGACTGTTCCATCTGTAATTACAAATCTTTCTTTAGAAGGTAATTCCTGTCTTTGAATATGCGCTCTATCTAATTCCATAAGTGGAGTTAGATGAGAACCAAAGTTATTTCTTAGACAATCTTCAAAGTCAAAGTTAGACATATCCCTAAATAATTCATTGTCCGGACTCATTTCACTATTTAATGAAAGGCTATTGAATGTTAAATCTTTAGCCCCATAAATATCTGTTCCTGCATCATTAGCAACACAAAGGAAATGCACCCATTCAAATGTATTAGGTGCAAAATCTACTCCGCCTTGATTCTTATAAGAAAAGAAATAAGGTTTCATTTCACTTGTTCCAACAGAACCATAAAATATACCGCTTCTTCTCATTTGTTGTGGTGGTAGTGGTTTTCCGTATTGTGCATTCTTTCCGCCATTCATATAAACGGGCGTGTTATCTAAAGGAACATAATATCGGCCATCTTCTGTTTCTTCTGCTCCCGCAGGTAGAGATGAAATGGTTTTTTCTTCATATTCTCCATGTTGATAACGGGAAATAACCCACTTACCTAAAGCGTTTTCATTTGCTATTGCTACAATTCCTTTTTCAAGGGCATTATCAGCATCACGCATAAACTCTTCTTTTGCTTTCATTCTGTTCCACGCCATCATATCTCTTGGTTCTTCTAAAGCAACAAAGAATCCAAATGCTGCCTTGTAAAAAGAATCATTACTGTTGTTATTGTTATTATTTGAATCTCCCTCTTGGGTTCTTCTAACATTCGCAACATAGTTTCTCCATACACCTTTAGCAATTGGGGCGGTTGTTTCAATTCCGTTTTCTTCGCAAACTTCAACGAATTTTGCTAACGCTTCTTCTTCGCTCAAACCAATATATTGTGCGCTTTTAATCACTTCTGCTTTCATATCTTCATTCATATTTTTCACTTTCCTATTTTTTGTTTTTTTGTTTTTGTTTTTGTTCAATTCTATGATAGTTGGCCAATTAACCATGAGGCTAATACTTTAGGAGTCATAGTGGTTGAACGCCATTCACTTTCTCCTATCGTTCTAAGGACTTTAAATTTCAAATTGCTATCTAATTCAGCAATTAATACTGCGTCATGCAAGCCAATACAAATTTCACGGATAGTATATCCATCGTAAAGTAAGTTATGTATTGCCTGTAAAGAATCTGCCTGTTTATCAATTATTTTCATTAGTATTTTGCTATATTCATCTAAACTGTTATCCACCTGTGCCTTGAGGGAAGAATCACTTGCTTTTGCGGCCTGTAATTCTGTAATCGCCCTCCGCATATCACCGTTCATAGCATATATAAAGGAGTTCAAATCATTGGTTTCAAAACGAGTTATACCTTCTTTTTGAAGAATTGATTGTATTACTTCCAATAATGATTCATTACTCAATGGCTTAAAATGATAGTTGGCACATCTACTTTGTAATGCAAAGATAATCTTATTTCTATCATTACAAGTAATAATAAATCTTATATTACTTGAATATCTTTCCATAATTCTTTTCAATGCATTTTGAGCATCATTAGTCATTCCATCCATTTCATCTAATAATACGATTCTAAATGGTGCATCACCTATTGTTGCACTTTGAGCAATATTCTTTATTGTTGTTCTTACTGTTTCTAATCTTCTATCATCGGAAGCATTTACTTCTATATAATTATCAATAAAAGATTCACCAAGTATTTCTTTGGCTAATACTAAAGAAGCACTTGTTTTCCCATTTCCCGGATTTCCATGAATTAAAACATTAGGCATGTTTCTTTCTTCTATCCATGTTTTAGCGTCTAAACTAAAGTGTTCTTGTCCTATTAAGTCATTTAACTTATTTGGCCTGTATTTTTCTGTCCATAACATTTTTATTCCTCCATATATTAACATCTTTTATTTTACATTTTCCAATCTTTTCAAATCTTTTATTTCTAAGTAGTTGTGCAATTTGATTTGAGGTAAATGAATATGACCTATTGGAAGAACTGCGCTTCCTTGAATTTTCTTTATTTAATTCATCCATTATCTGCCTACAAGTCATTTCTTTATCTTGTAAAACAGATTCTATTCTATAAATTAATTTTCTTGTTTTCATAAATAGTCCTCCAAAGAGGTTTGTTTTGCTCTTATCGGGTCTGTCTTTTTTCTTTTTCTTTTTTCACCTAAACCTAAAAGACGACATTCCCCGTTGTTTAGTTTCTTTTTGAATTGTGAAACAACTATTTCATCCTTACAAAGTTGCTTTAATAATCTTGGATTTCTTACTCCAAGCCTTCTTGCTAACTTAGGTAATACCGAATACTTTCTTCTTTTAGGCATATTTAATCTATCAAAAGAACCGCCTTCATGTGCATAGGCTAACATTTGATAAAAATAGTCTTGACTCCATCTTCTCTTTACTACACCATCAACAAAGATTAATCTATGCGGGTGCATATTTTCACTTAACCAAGATACTATTTGAGTGTCCGGAGGTTTGTTATAAACTAATAACTTAGCAACTAAATCTCTATCTCTCTCCTTCAGGTAGCCCCTTACGAGGGAATAGGTATCTCTTTCAAAAGAAAACGGTTTTTCTGAATTAGGGGCAATTGATTTAATTGACTCTTCAAGAAAGTTATAAGAACCTGCCCGTTTTATACGACACATATCTTTTATTTCTTTGGGAACGGATTTCTCATTAATAGAAGTTAATACAATTTGTCCTCTATAATTCCTTAAAATAAATAGAATTGCTTGTTTATCAGGTTTATAGTGAACATCTTCTATGATAATACCATTTTCCATAGGAAAAGAACCTACATCAATATTAATATCATTAGCAAAAACAATCATTGGTTCTTTTACTAATGTTAATGCTTGAGTTGATTTTCCTGTTCCTATTTTGCCTGTTATTAAAATTGCTCTATTTTGATTCATTGTTGTTAATCCCATTAAATTACCCCTTTTAATTCTAATAATTTATCTAATCCTTTTTGTGTCAAATGTTCTTTGTTCACCAACATTTTAACTACCGTATCAACCGTAGTCCACTCTCCTTGACGACTTTCTAAATTGTCGGGAATGTTATTTATTACTTTCTCAAGATTCCTTATCCCGCTAATATACATTATTGGTTTTGGTCTTGAAGAGGATTCTTCGTTGTGATAAGAAGAATATACTCCCCAATGCAACAAAGACCGTTGCACACCATGTAGAAACTTAGCCTTTCCTCTTATGGCCAAACCTATTATTGGTTTGTAGCCAATCTTTAATTCATCTGTTCTAATAATCTTGAACTGAACTTTTGCACATGATAATAAAATTCCTACTAACATATCTTTACTAAACATAATTCTCACTTACTTTTATTCCTAAGTATTCGCATTTGTATCTAAGAAAATTTAGCCCATCTAAGATTATTCCTTTGATGGTATTTTCTGTTTCCGAAGCGTCTCCTGCAAAGATAAACGCTAAACTTGTTCCTTGATAAGTATTCCAAGCAACCGCTTGCTTCTCATCTATTGGGTCAAAAAATACTGCCATTTCCGAGTATTTCTTAATCTGTTGAAGATGAATAACTACTCCCTTAATCAACAGTTCCACTTCTTCTTCTTTCAAATCCCCAAATACTACAAATGTAAAACTCGTAGCCGTTCCATGACTTTCTATCCATTCTTGAATATGAAGGTCATTGAACATAATAATCATTCCTTCATGTATTCCATGTTTGACGGCCAATATCCATTAGGTGCAGTATTTGTTTCTAACCAAAAGAAATGTGCAGCAGTTATTCGACTATCGCCCCTGCTTATAGCATTTTCTTCTGCGTTGGCTATTAAGTTGCATAAAGCCGTTTCAACCCATTCACCCACGAAATACCTTGCTTGATTAGAAACTTGTAAATCTGTATTTTCCTTAAACAGTTTTGTTATATTCACCTTTGTTTTTGGTTTATGTTTTGGTATTTGTGGTTTCTCCGGAATAACAATTGCATTATCTTTGATATAAGGACAATACTTCTGTAATACTAATTTAGGTCTGCCTTGCTCATGTAATATATTTTTAAGATGAGCATAACCTTCTTTATCAATTTTAATACATCTATAAGTTATGGTATCAATAATTGTCATTTCTCCTGCTTGAATCATAATCATTCCTCTTCCATTGGTTCTAACGCCTGTTGTAATACTGCTTTAATTAAGCCAATATCATCATTTCCATTCTCTATAAAATTAAGAGCAGTTAGTATGATGTGCTTATGTCTTTGGTCGTCAAGAGCGTATTTATCATTCTCAAGCATACCTAAAGTTTGAGCAATCTTCTTTTTGGCATCTTTTCTTTGATAGTTTGTTTCGCCTTGTTGATGTAAAAGAATAAATCTTCTTTGATATAAACCAAGAAGATGAACATATTGAGTTCTTATTCTTCTCATGATATTCCTAATTTCACGATTAGTTTGGTTCATTGATAAATCACTTATCTTTATACTTCTACCAAATATATCTGTCATGTATTTAGTATTCCATGATGCACCTTTCATTCTAATCTCTCCACATCTTCTAAGGTATTAATATCCGCAACAAACTTATCATCTCTAATTCTAACACATCTTGGGAATCTTAAGCCTAAGTTGTCCTTTTCATCTCTTGAAACTAAATCAGCCTTAACTTCTAAAACTACAACAGGTGAAACAAAGAACTGCCCATTCTCAAATTTCTCAACATTTCTTCTTAGCGTATTTGTTAGTGTGATTAAATCCTCATCGGAAAAACCACTACCACACCAACCAACGCTTTGATAACCATTGTCGGACTTTACTCCTAATTCAAATGTGCCGAATACATTTGCTCTTTTACCTTCTCCATACTTAGTAGATAATATAACTACATCAAGATTAATTTGTGGTGGTTTGTATTTAGCCCAACCAACACTTCTTTTCCCTGCTTCATAAGCCATTGAAGAATCTTTGACGATAATACCTTCAAAACCATCATTAATTGCTTGATGATAAAAAGCCATAATATCGCCTTCTGTTATTCGGTGCGCTTGATTCGGTAAATCTTTCATCTTCTCAAGCCTTTCATTGTATGGTAAATCCATAATAGTTTCATCGTTTAGCATAAGACAATCAAAGATAACCCATTCAACCTTTACCTTTTCTGCCGCTTCTAAATGATTCTTAGAATGAACTCTTGTAGCCATTAGTTTATGTGGTGCAGGTGTTCCATCATCTTTTATTGGATATATTTCACCATCAAGTATTGCGTTCTTAATATCATACTTTGCACATAATAAAACAATATCGGGGAATTGAACTGTTACCAATTTACCCTTACGATTAAAAATCATTACCTTGCCATCTTCAATATGAATTTGATACCTATTACCATCATACTTGTAATCAACAACAAAGTTAGTTGGCCACTTATTCATAGGCACTTCTTTTGCTAACATAGGTGCTACAAACTTTCCGTGTGTTAAATTACATGGAGGTTCTATTCCTCTTTCATAGGCAGAACAAACTACTTCAATAGAATTAAAGTTCAAGTGTTTCTTAACCTCTTTAACTTTCTTCTTGTAGTAATGAGCCATAATTTTCGTGACTGTTCCTCTATTGATACCGTTTCTTGGTGTTCTTAGAAGATACCTAATGAACCATCTTCGGCCATTAGCAGACATACCGACTAAAGCCGTTTCTACATTTGTAAAAACATCGGAATCAATTTTACCACAATTAAATTCCAATATTAGTTTAGCACTTAGTAAAGGCATACCGTCTTTTATTTCTGTTTCTGCTGAAACATCAAGATAATATATCGCATCTCCTAAATCATTATGAGCCGCTAACAGTCCATCTATTTCACTTTCAAATACATCAAATATCTTCGCTAACCATTTCTTAGCCTTTGCTAAACCTAAGTTATTAGCAGTAAGGTTATCTTTATCTAAAATAGATAATACTAATCCTTTATTTTCAAAATTCTCAAGAGCGTTTCCTATCATTTTTATCTGTTGCGTTGGTGTTAGAGTATCGCTCGCTTCTAATAACCTTGCCATTCGTTCCCATGTCATCTATAATCACTTCCATATTTTCATTTATATTTTTTATCAGTTCTTTTAACAGGCTACTGATTTTCCCGTCATGCTTTTCAGCATATGTCCACATAGCATTTGCTAAGTAAATCCATTCATTCTTCTTCATTTGATTCTTCCCCATCTAATCTTTGAAGCAATCTCAAGAAGTTAGCCATGATTTGTTGTATAGTATGTATTTCTTCTTGGTTGCCTCTTTCAATAAAGCGGTGCATCATATGAATAAAAGTTGCTTGAGTAATAGCAGGTGCTAATCTTGCTAAATCGTTATGGGAATAAATCTCCCAATAACAAACAAAAGAGGCTCTTGCTAAGTAATTACCTTTAGCGATACCTGCATATCCCATATTAAAATGTTCTAATTCAACATCATTAAGTGCTTTCTTTTGTTTCTTAGCCCATTCATCAAACTTCTTATCATTTGTTGTTATTAAAAATAATTTATTGTTCATCTTCTTCAACTCCTTTATCCATAAAATCTCTTAATGTTTTGTAAAATCTACTGTATGCTAATTCAACATGAAGTCTTTGAACTCTACTTCCTGCCCCTTTTCTTGGTGGAACAGTCATTTGACTTTCCAAATACTGTGCAAATAAATCCATTAAATCTGCTGAACAGTTAATGAATAAATCTACTGAACCATGTCCATACTGTCTATCTTCGTTTGCTTTCTTCAAACTCTTTTTGGCTTGAACTACGCTTATTCTTTTCATTCTATCTCTCTCCCTAATATTTGTAATAATAATTTTGCTTCTTCCATGTTCACCCGAACACCTTTCATTGTTGGTAAATTATCTTTAAACCAGCGAATATCCAAGACTTCAATATTCCTGTATTTACCTCTTTTAATTTTACATTCCATGCTATCATCACGGATAATAGTTCCAATAACTTCTAATCCATCTGTCATGTTAGCCACCCCTGTTTGAATTTATCTAAATCCTGTCTTGATGTAAAGTATCTTGGTGTATCTAATTCATCAATACGATTAACTATCCAACATGCGCCTCCTAATGAAGAAACTTGAACCACTTCATATTGACCGCTATTTACTTCTATAACTTCTTTAGTATTTATTTTAGGAACTAATCCCCACTTAAGAGTTAATTCTTGAGCAACTTCATGTATGTTTTCAGCAACATATTTTATGATATGCGCTCTTTGAATAGGTATTTTAGGAGCAACTTCTATTGCTAATTCACCTGTCATTTTACAGACATTACATTTGTTTCCTAAACAAATAGGACACTTTACTCTTGCTTTATGCGGAGCAGGTAAATTAACTGTTATTGCTTTCTTTTTCATTTTCTCATCACCTTTATGCACTTCTCACATACACCGTATCGTCTTACATAATAAGCATCTGTTGGTCTTATACGCCTTTTACATCTTGAACAGTCCATTATTTGTTCCTCCGTTCAATTCTAAATACATTCCCGTCTTTAACAAGAATAATCATTGAACCATCGGAATAAACAGTTGTCATTCTTACGATTTCTTTTTCCATAATCAAGCCTCCGACAATAACGCCCATTCAATTTTATCTTTCAAATCAACACCGAATCTGTGTTCATATGCCATAAGAAAATCAACTACGGTTTCAATACAACCTACCTGTTCTACCATATCTTCTATATCTTGCTTATCCCAATCATAAATATTAGTAGCAATATAACACGCTAAGTTTTTCATTTCTCTATATCCCATACTTAAGCCTCCGGCAATAATACTGCTACATCTGTTGAGTAGAATAAAGATGCTATTGATAATGCCGCCAAGAAACTATTCTTAACTACCTTATATGGGTCAAAGACTCCTGCTTCTTCTAAGTTTTCTATCTTATTAGTAAGAGCATTGTAGCCCATACCGGAAGAAACATCAATTTCTAATTTTGATGAAACATCACCGCTATTTTCAATCAATGTTAGCATTGGTTGTTTTAAAGAATATGTGAACCACTTCGGTAAAGTATCGTCTTTTGCTAATTTAGCATATAATGTTCCTCCACCAACTACAATTCCTTCTTCTAATGCGGCCTTTGTTGCATGTAAAGCATCATCAAGTCTTTCTTTAGTTTCTCGCATTTCAATAGATGAAGAAGCACCAATTCTAATTGTGGCAACTCCCCCGCTAAGTTTTGCTATTCTGTTTTTGATTCTTGCTACTTGATGTCCTTTAGTATCTTTAGCCTGTTTCTTAAGCGTTTCAATTCTACTTAGAATCTCATATTCTTTTTCTTCATTTGTTCCAATAAAGGTAGTTGATTCTTTGGTAATAGATACTTTCTTACAAGTTCCTAAATCTAAAAGAGTGAAAACTTTAGGGTCGTCTTTGCTTTCTTCAACAAAAACTCTTCCACCTAATGCACAAGCCATATCTCCTAATTCATTTATTTGTTCATCACCAAAATTAGGTGAAAGGACAACTGCACATTGAATAGTCTTTTGTAAAAGATTCATAACTAAATTATTCATGGCTGAACCATCAAACCCTTTACAGAAAATAACAAGAGGCCGGTTGTTTGCTGAACTAAATTCTAATAGTGGCATAATATCGCTAAACTTTCTAATAGAAACATTAGACATAAACACCAATGGATTATCAAACTCAACACGGCCATTTTCAGTATTGCACATCAAATGACTTAGATAGCCTTCATTGATTTCCATACCTTTTCTAATCTCAATTTCTGTATTATAATTATTAGATTCTTCAACGGTGATAATACCGTCTCTTCCTACTTCATCAATTGCTCCTTTAATTAGACTACCAAGATGCCTGTCATTGTTTGCCGCTATTGTAGCAACATTAAGAACATCGTCGTTTTCTACTTCAACAACATAAGTATCTAAATAATTAATCATCGTATCTCTTAAATCGCTAATTAAGTTATTAAAATCATGAATTGACATATCTTCTCCAAAATCAACTAAATTATTACAAAAAGCCTGTGCTAAAATACAAGCGGTAGTTGTTCCATCGCCCGAATTATCTTGTGCTTTACTTGCTAAGTTTTGAACTAATTGTATTCCCATTTGAACATACGGGTCTTCATGAGAAATATACTTTGTAATGGTAACTCCGTCATTAATAATAATGGGTGGATTACCTTGCAGTATAACTGTTTTGGCTTGTGGGCCAAGTGTAGGTTTTACTGTATTAGCAACTAAATTAATTCCTTCTAACAATTTCTTTTTAACTTCTATTCTATCATTCAGTATCATTCTTTCCTCTCCTATATTGTGTTTCTTTAATTCCTTCTTGTAGTAAATAAACAAGAATCTCATTTGTTGTCATATTTAGGTCGTCTCTCATCTTCATTATGAAACTCCATTGTTGTTCCGTAAATGGTAATGAATTAATATTTATTTCCTTCATTCTTTCACCAACTTAGTTTGTTTTGTTTTAGAAAATACTCCCAACAAGTTTTCTGTTGGAACAAAAATCATATCTTCATGTGTTGGGAATCTATGTCTATCATCAAATAGAACTTCTTGTCCTTCTAATTCGGGATATTTAGGACATGAAACAACAAGCCCTCTTCCATCAGTTTTAATTTGAATACCACTTGAAGAAGTTGAGTTCTCAAGTTTAATTATGCAATAATCTCCAATAGCCCTCATTACTCTTCCTCCGATGGTAAAGCAACCCAACCTCTTGCAGTTTCGGAAACCCATACTGATGTATGAGTTTTGTAAAACTGTTTCAGTCTTTTGTCTCTTTCTGTTTCTTTAGACCAAGTAATGCCTCTATCTTCCCTTCTAATGTTTTTATCATTAGGGTGTCTTTCTTGATGCCTTCTTTGTCTTTCAAGAAGAGTTTTAGGTTCTTCATCTACAATGACTTCTCCATATTCTCTTTTCTTTTGTTTTCTTTTATTATACATATTCATTCCTCTTCATTTCCATATTGATTCCATGTTTGGGTTCTTTCTAATTCGTGATTAACATAAATATCTAATTGTTTAGGTTTATCGTTTTCCCAAAAACCATAGTGGCCTTTGCCACCTAAAACATAAGCAGTTTCCATCAATGGTTGCCAAATAGATACTGTGCTAATATCTGTTCCACTAAAATAAGCACTACCGAATGGGTGTGTATGAATCCAACATCTAACAGGCATTTTCATTCCTTTAGGAACAGAACCAAAATCAACAAAACCGGATGAACCGGATGAAACATAACAATCATTCTTTGCATCAATAACAACTTGAACTTCTAAAGCCGGTAGTATGTTAGTTGAAGCATGCCAAATAGCATCATGAAATTCTATATTATGAAATGCTACCATCTCTAATAATGCTTTATCATCATGTGGAACACCATCTAATCTTTCTTTAACAATATCTTCATATGCTGACATTACATGATATTCAGCCTCCACTCTTGCTATTTCTATTTCTTCTAAATATTTATCATATCCATCATCATCACTATTAATTTCTTTGAAATAGTGGTCTTTTATTTTACCCATTTTAATCTCTCCTTAGTTGTTTCTTAATCTTATCAATTCTCTTCTGTAATTTTGCCTGTTTTCTTGCTATCCTTCGCTCTCTACGGCTTGGTTTTGACGGCTTGGCCGACTTAGCCTTACGCTTGTTAATGACCTTAGAGGCTTCTATAAGCATTGAATGGTGTTGAGGTTCTGTGCTATCAACGATGTATTCTAATCTACCTGCTATTTCAGCATAAGATTTATTGAATTTCTCTCTTGCTTCATCTATTGATAATTCATAAAAATTACAAAGAATATCAAAATCTTGTTCTTCTGTCCAAAGAACCTTTTTAGATTTCTTAGGCTTTACAACAATAGAACGATTTACTGTTTCTACATCTAAATACTTAGATTCAGTTCTTCTTTTTCTTGTTCCCATATTTTTAATATGAGCATTCTTTAGTGCTACAAACTTTTCTGCATCTTCCTTTGTTATCTTATCACCAATTTTAGATTCCATATCAAATCTTCTTGGAGGCCAATAATCAAGGCCAAGTAATTCTCTTTGCTTCTTTGAATAGCCATTATTATCGGATAATCCGGCTTTAAGCAATTTGGCATTAATAGTCTGCATTTGTTTTTCTTTCTTAGAACTGCTTTTAGGCTTCTTTCTAACAATATACCATTGGCGTTCAACTGCCGGTGGGTTTCTGCCAAATGATTTAGCAAGAACTCTTGCTTCTTTTGCACTTTTACAAGCCCTTATTTGCTTAATTTCTTCTTTCGTATATTTACTTCTTTTCATATTTTTCACTTCCTTATTTTTATTTTCTTTTTGAGACTTTACTATCTCTTGAATTTCTTTCGATGGGGTTTGTTTCAAAAGATTTTCCCATCTTTTAATGTTGAGAGGCTTACCAAATACTTCTCCGTAAGCCATTATAGTTTGTTTTTCAGTCATAAGATTATGATGGCACTTATGTATAAAATCAATTTCTTCTTGGGGATAATCTACATTATTTTCAGTCAGCATTCTATATAATTTTTTAAGAGTGTTGCCCGAAACAGTTGTGTCAAACTTTCTGTTAAAGTTTCTTGCCATTCTATCCCAAGATACATGCCTTGCTGATGCTGAAACAACATATGCTATTTCTTGATTAGACCATTTATCAATCCAACTCATAGATTCACCACCATATAATCTCTAACTTCATCATTATTTTGAAACCATCTTTGAGTCCATTGTGCGCCCATTCCTGCAATAGCAACTTGCATAAAGTGAACTCCCTCATTTGAACCATTCCAAGAATCACCTTGACAAGAAAAAGACCGTTCTTCACCCGCTAAAAGCATATCATACATTTTCGGGTCGGCCTTATAACTTACTAAAGCGGCATTCCTGCCTTGCGCTCGTAAATCAAGCCATTTAATACTTGTGTTGTATAAAGTCTTTCTCACGCCTAAGTTATCTACACAACAAATAACCAAGTCATATCCTTGCATTTGTTTTTCTGTTAGAATAGGAAATTGACTCGCCTTACTAACACTGTTATGCCGAGCATTCATACTACTTACTTTGTATAAATTAACATCTTCTTCTGTAAAGTTTTGATATGGTAGATTCTTTGTTTCTACCGTATCGGGGTCTGCCACTGATATGTTATACAGTTCTACTTTATCTAAAAGCGGTATCAAGAAACTCCCAATACCACCTGCTCCAATTACTAATATTTTTCTTTTCATTTTTATTCACTCCTTGCTTTCTTCTTCTAATCTAACTATATTGAGTGCCATATATAATTCCATAAAGAAATTAGTTAGCCAATCATCTTTCTTTAGAATAGTCATATCATGTTCTAAATCATTTTGATACATTTGATTTATTTCCTTTACTATTCTATCTTTATTCTCTAAGAAAGCCATTTCTATTTTATGTCTGCTCTCTTTTAGTTTTTTAAATTCTTCTTCTGTTCCTTTCCACATTGTTATTCCTCTCATAATTCTTTTCCTTTTAGTTCTTCAACTAATTCAACACCGATTAAATTCAGTATTGCTTTTGTTTGTTTCCAAACAATCCATCTTGAGAATCCTGTTTTCTCACATATTCTCTCTTTAGTAATATTATCCTTAACATATACATTAGCCGTTATCCAAATAATAGAGGCGTAGTATGACCTACCTTTATTGAAGGTAGAGTTTAAGACTACTGTTTCAAAATACTCTAACACATGAATACATTGACTTCTAAAAGTTATGTCATCTGTTATTTTTATTAATGTCTGTATCAAAGCATACTGCGGATTAATCGGTTTGTAATTAATACTATTTCTATGAAACTGATTAATCTTCCTTACTAATCTTTTAACTGATTTGACATTAGGGCTAAATTCAGCGCATACATCTTTGATAGTGTGCGGAGTTCCGTTCTCCTTTAGTGCATAATAAACAACTGCGGTTGCTCTTGCTTCGTATTGGCTTCTTCCAAATAGGCTTCTATTTAGACAATCAATGTATAGTTTTTCAACTCTCGCTTGGAGAGAACTATTAGGTGCTACATTTGCTAATACCATATTACAGAATCTAATTCCATTTTGGATATGCTTAGGTAAAACACTATTCATTCCATACTTATTATACTTGAAAGAACCTTTACCCGTTATTACAGAACCTAATTTATTTCTGTCCGGTGAATGAACTAACTCACCTGTTGAATCAAGAATATGAACTGTCTCTTCAAACATTTCTGTTATCAAAACAAGTCCACAGTCTTTACAAACTGTTTCGCCAAGCCGTTCATTAAACTCATTGTTTTGGCTTCTGCATTCTTCGCAAATTAATTTCATTCCCCTCAATCCTATATTTATTCGCATCGTGTATCATATATCCCTTGATAGTTGATACCATTTTTACTGTTATTAAATCATTTAGAAGTGCTAATGCTCTACCTGCGAATTGGTCGCCTAATGGTGAATTATTCGCCACATTGTCTATACAAATCGGCCCACTCCAAAACTTGAAATCTTCTTCATTACTCTCATTGATATTGAAATACTTTGTTCCCTCAACTACACTAATGTTCCCAAGCATCCAATTGCTTTCTTCAAATTCAGCAACAACATCTTTCTTTGGTTGCCAAATATAAGTTGATACCATTTGTATTCCTGTCTTATATCTGTTATTAGTTAGTTTCCAATCGTAGCCTCTACCTCTAACATACATTGTAGTTAATATTCCTTCTTCATCATAAACTGCATGAATGCGACCATCATGTTGATTGCATAAATCCTTTACTAATTGTAATGCTCTTTCTTCAACCATATCTTGAGTTCTGTTCTGCATTAGAAATGCTCTCATAACTTTCTTTTCAGCAGTTGTTGGTTCTCTACCCAATAGTTTCTTGAATAAATATTTTGGGCCAAGTTTTTTCCATGAACCTCTTGATTTACCAAGATGATAAAAATTACAAAAAGTATCTAATTGTCTTGGGGTTATTTCTCCCCAAATACCGTCGCTTATTTCCATAGCGAGCATATTATCATCTATTTGCACAACATTTAGTCTAACTTCTATTTTTTCAAAGTCATGAATAAAATGATATGGCGCACGATTCTCTAAACAATATCTAACATTTTCCGGTAGTGATAATGTTGAATACAAACTACTCAACAATACTTCCGGATTATCTTCAAAACAAGATTTGTAGGTTAGTCTTGCTAATGCTGAACATATGGTAGCAAGGCTATATGATTTACCATTTAGTTGATACCTAATACCTTCTCGGCTTAATACAACAGGGCAGGTTTTAACCATAACAACATGATTAAATTTGTAACCAAATCCACTACTATATCTATTTCTTGGGGAAATAATACCTCTCCAAAAATCTTCTAATCCTGCATGAACAGGGTCTTTCTTTCCTCTTTGAATACCAACAGACCTTTGATTTCCAAAATCATGTGTTTCACATCTTATTGTTGTCGTATCTGTTATCCTTGAATCGTCAGGTCTTGCTATATTTAAATTACATTCTCTACTCATATTATCACATCAAATATATATTGTTATTATCTTTATCGCATTCTGCGTGAATTTCATTTTTAATTTCTTGGGCGTTTAATAACTGCCCTCCGCACACACGGCATCGTGTGGCTATTCTTTTCTTTGTCCTATTAGACAAGGTATAGTTCGGGTCTTTTTCTTTCATTGTTATTCCTCAATTGTTCTTTAATTTTTATTTGAACTTGGCAAACCTTACAATCCGGTTCACCTTCACAATTATATTTGTGATACTCAACTATTTCTTTAGAGAGTTTTAATTCCTGCTTTAGATATTGAGGGAAGCCCATTTCAATTGCTTCTCTAATATCCCAAAAACAAAGCATAAGAGTATCATTCATTCTATACATTTTGTCTCTATCATCTATCAAAGACTCACAGACATTTATTGCCATTTTTACTCTATGGATATTCACTGGCGAATAATCCCTAATCATTATTATTACTGCTGAAAGATACTCCTTGTATGTAGCAAAGAGTTTCTTCATAGTTTTCACCTTATATTTCGCAAGACCCACCTGCACAGGCTAATTCACCCGACAAGTCAGTATTGTCTTGAGTTTCAATAACTTTCGTTAAATCAACATTTGTCAATGCCCCGCTTAATTCTTCAAACTTGTCTTTATCGCAAGTTTCAAACGGTGCTTGAGTATATGTTCCCCCATCAAAAGGAAGGACTGAAAGACCATTATAATAATGCCGGTTAAGCCAAAACCAATCTCCAACAGACTCCCATTCATCTTCTTTAATAGAAACTGTTGCTGAAACATTATGGGTATTTAGCCCATCTTTGTGTCCTGCTCTAACCCAACTAATGCTAAATTCCTTAATTCTTTCTAATAAATCAAATACTGATTCATTACGAGTAATAGCATTTAATGGTGCTTGTTGAGGAACTGAAATAACCGCTTGTTCGTGTGGCTTAAAATACTCATCTTCAATTAACGATGGGTGTTCTTTGGAAAGATAGCCATAAATTGCTTCATTCTTACCAACTCTTAGTCTCCTAATATAATACTCATCGTGGTAAGCATGAATACCACTACTTGTTCCTAAAACAAGAGAAGTTGTTCCAGCAGGTTTTATGCAAGTTGTTCTTGCGGCAGGTTTTATTCCTATTATTTCTGCTACTCTCTTATTTTCATTAACTACCTCAATTGCGGCCATGTGTAAATCTAATTCCGCTACTTTATTAGCGGCAATACCTGTCATAGATACTCCTAATAGTGCATCTTTTTCTGTATTCTTTCTCCATATTTCTCTTAAATAATGAAAATCAGTATATCCTGCTTGTAATGTTCCTAAGAATGCTCCTGCACTAACTCTTGCTTCTAAATCCGCTTGGTCTTTTACATTAGAAGCATTAACTTCTGTTAAATTACAAAATTGATATGGTCGTAAAGCAATCTCACAACAAGGGTTTGTTCCCCAATCTTTGTCATTATTGAAATAAATTCCGGGTTCTCCGCTTCCTGACGCTTTAATTCTATTCCATAGATTTAAGAAATAATCTTTAGTTATTCTATGTCTAAGTAAAACTGCTGAATTGTTTGCCCTGCCCCTTTGTGGGTTATTTTCCCACCATTTACCGGATTTAGCGGCAATCATTCCCATATCATCAGCAGAAAACAAACTAATCATAGCGGCTCTCCTAATTCCACCACTTAATACTGCATCAGCAATATGACACATAATATCATGGCAATATATAGGATTAAGTTGATAATTACCGCATCTTTGTAAGATTCCTTCTATTTTAACTAAACATTCTCTTAATGGTTGAGAACCGGGTGCTTTACCACCAGAAGTAATTAATAATGCTCCTTTCTCTCTTATATCGGAATAATCAAAAATAGGAGTTGATTTCCTAATTCCCATATAACACTCTAAAAGAATTTTAACTGCATCAGCCCAACCTTCAATTGAATCGGCAATTAAATATCTTCTTTGTCTATCCGGATTTGGCATTATCAATTCGGGTAATTGTTCTACATGGTGTCTTTGAACAGAATATCCAACTCCTGTTCCACCAAGTAATAAAAACATAGCCTCGCTAAAGGCTAAGTGTGAATCTATTGGCATATATGCACAATTATATACTCTATTTGGTGATATATCAATTGGCTTTCCTGCAAATTGCATTGAGCGCATTGATGGTAATACTAACTTAGGTATTACAAAATGTGCATAAACATCTCTAATGTCTTGTTCTAACATTGGATATTTCTTAATATGCATATTCATATTTCTTTCACAAATCTCTTCCCAAGTTTCTCTTCTTAGAAGTTCGGGCTTAAATTTTGCATATTTCATATGCACTGTTATATCTGATAAAATTTTCTTATTGGGGGCTTGTTCCATATTTTTCACCTGCATTTCTCCGACTTAAGTTGCCGGCATAAATATATCCCTTATGTTTAAATAAGGAATAAAGTCCATTTTTTGTTTATTAAAAAAAGGGATAGCACATAGTAAATGGAACTAAACTATGTGCTACCCCAAAGAGTAGTTAGAGGGAGTTAGCAAACTTCCGCTTATTCCTGTCCTCCGACAATTGCCGGAATCAAATCAACGGAAGATACTTCTTCCCAATTGATACCTCTAATATCTTCTCTTGATACAATATCACCATCAATGATAGCCCAATGTGTAGGGTGTGTATCTATCTGTTCTATAATCTCGCTTGAGGCCATCATCAGTTCTGTGTGGCCTGTTTCATTCATAATTCTTAATTTAATTGACATAATTAATCCTCTCCGTTCTTGCTATTCCTCTTAACTATTTAAAGGAGTTCACAAATAAGTTTTGTCGGCCTCCTTTAAGCCTTGACTTTATTTTTTCATCAACTCCAAAATCTTGTTGTTGAGTGTAAGAAGTTGCCTTTGCATCTTCTCTTTGAATTGTTTATCTTCTTCTTGTTTTTCTAACCATAAAGAAAAAAGTTGAGTATGCATTTCTTCCTTTACTGTTTTAAGAAAGTCTGCATCTATTAATGTATTTAATGAGTTATTTAACTCTCCTTTGATTATACTTGGTATTGAATCAACTTCTTGTTGAAGTTTAGCAATATCAATTTTAATCACTTTAAGTTTAGTTTCTTCAAACTCTTCATACCTTTTAAGTTGAAAAGTTTTATTATTTTTAACCTTTAAATAACAATCAAGACAGTGTTTTTGCCATCTTGCTGATTTAGCACTTCTCGCAACAAAAAGTGTTTTGCACATTTGACATTCTTTTTGAACTGTCATTTCAAACAAACTCCCTGTCTTGTTTTTCAAAAGCATAGTTTTCTTCTAAATAACTTGTTAGAATCATATCCATCTTTTCTTGTAATGCTTCCATAATTCCTGCAATTACTCTACGATTAAGACTAATCCATAGTCTATGATGAGTGTTAATTACTACCTTTGGGTTATCATCTTCATTCTGCGATATTACCAAAGGTGGTAAATCGGGGCTATCTACTATTCTAAATTCTACATTTGTATTCATATTATCATATCTCCTGTTAGTTTATTTGGGTGAAGGAAATACTCACCCGCTTTTTCTCCGTTTTCATCATAGATTGTATCGTGCAAATTAGCCACAATAAAATCCCATGCTTCTTCCGTAAGAATATAATTATCTTGTTTTATTACTGCATTGGTTTCAAACAACTGCACACCTAATTTCTTAAATTGCCGTTGTAATGAAACTGCATTCATCTTGATTGTATTATCGCCTATGTCCTTAAGCCCTGCTTGTAATAAAACAGATGCAACGCTCGCTTCAACATTATGCGTTTGGTCTTTGTGCCATTTAATGATGTTATTTAGCACTGTTATTTCTGCTAATTCTCTAAACATATAAATCATATTATTCACCTGCGTATGCTTTTGCTACATGAATAGCATTGACGAAATTCTTAGTTTGAATCATTCCTTCAAGTCTCGCTATATCATCATTGTCATTTTTATCCATTTGACTTACTGTAAATGTAGCAACTAATAACGCTAACTGTTGCTTACTTGACTTTGTTAATAAATCTGCTAACTGTTCCGTCATGTGGTCTTTGTATTGTTCTGTTAATAGACATTCTATACATTCAACCCATTCCATCTGTTCTAATCTATAATTAGCAACTTCATAATGACCTTTACCTTCACAAATATTACAATCTTTGTTCATTCAATCACTTCCTGTTTAGTTAATGAGAAGTCTATCTTTCTCTTATCCATCTCATCAACCCATTCATTCCATTCCTTTCTTGACATGCGACAAACATCTCTATGCGCTTCGTCTAATACTTCATCAATTGATGCCGAGCCGGAGTTCATCCAAGCATACCACAACAAATCAAAAGTGTTCAAGGCTTCCATATCAGTTAGCCATTGTTTTGAGTATTCCCAATCACCGTCGCTATCAAAGTCATCTTCACTCATTATTTTATTAAAGCCATTACAATAACACAAGTTGTTATCTTGTAGCCATTTATCATCTTCTCTACTAAGGTTTTGCCATTCTTTTTCCGTTAATGGTTGTCCTAATTTAAATCTCATTCTTCTTCACACTCACAATCGCCATCAACAAAACAACCGCATTCTAAATAACATTCACAGTCCATACTTGCATAACAACCGCATTCTAATTTAGGGTCTAAGTGGTCGTCTAATGCCGCCCAACACATATTATCGGGATAATTACTCATTAGTTTCACCCGCTTTCTTTTCCGCTTCGGTAAAACAACCGTAGCAATAATGTCTGTCTTTACTTATTCTTACATTACAATTTATGCATCTGTATATTTCTTTCATATTTCTTCCCCTCCTTCATTTGTCGCAAGTTCAGCCAATATTGCTATACCAACGCCTCCAACAATAATATATCCTGCCGTAAAAGCAATTCCTTTTAATAATCCTTTAATCATTCTTCTTCACCTTCACAAAATTCTGTAAAGTCATTTAGATATTGTTCTGCATCAACAAATTGACTATGTTCAATAGTCATTCTATCCAAATGCGCTGTCCAATTTCCTACATTTCCTGCATCTAAATTATCTTGCCAAAATTCGTGCAGGTCTTTCATCTTATCAAAATGATAAGTCACTGTTTCAGATATGGTGTTATCACCATAAATTGTATTTCCATATTTCTTTGTTATTTTCATTCTTTCATTCTCCTTTTAATTTGTTTTCAAAAATCCCGCTTCGTATTGGCGGTGGTTTTCTTTCGGGGTTGTATTTTTCATATACTTCTTCATAACAACCATCACATATTTTAATTAATATTTTATTTTCTATTTCTGTTAATTCTATTGTTTGAAATTCAATTAACATATGATATTTAGCACCTAAAGCGCATATATCACATTTTGGTGTCTTTTCTTTGTTTTTACTGACAAAGAATTTCTTTATCCAATCTATCATGTAAATCACCTTAAAGGCGAGGGAACGGACTTCGTGTTGATTAGAACACTATTCATATGAACAATTAGTGAACACATACAAAGTTCACTAAGAATTAATTCTTGCCAAGACAAGCAACTTTATCCGTATTACCATGCAAACCCTCTATGCAGGAAAATATACTTATGCCTATGAAAATGACTACGACCTTACGGTTGGAGTCGTCATTCCATAATTTGACAGATTGAGATTTGTATATTTTTACCTTTAAACCTGCGGTTTCAAATGAGGCTTTAACCTACCATTGAATCTAATTTCTTTCCTCCAAAAGTTGAGAAATAATGTTGCTCGCTTCTCTTTTGGTTAAAGCGGAAACTGTTCCATTATAACCTAAGTTTTCTAAGAATCCAAGTTGTTTAGGCGTTGCTAAATCCACATCAAATATTCTTTTTAAAGTGTGCAGTTGGCGTTGAGATAATTCTCTACTACCCATCATTTGTTCTTTAATATCCGCAAGGAAAGAACGCTCCCATTCATTCCCAGCAAATGATTCATCAAATTCAGGAACACCATAATAGTCGCATACTTGTAAGAAATGGTCTCCGCCAAAATCTTTAGTTAAGATTTCTTCTTGTTTTTGTCTTTGTGCTATTTCTCTTGCGATTCTATCTGCTTCTTGTTGTTCTCTCCAAAGTCTGCGTTGTTCTTCTGCTTCTTCTGCTTCTATTCTTCTTGCTTCTACATTTTCCGGTAGATTGTAAATTCTTTGTCTTTCTGCTTCTTGTTCTCGATAGCGTCTTTGTCTTTCTTCTTGTTGTCGTCGTCTTTCTTCTAAAGCAATTCTAAGAGCCTCTATTCTATTTGCTCTTGTTTGATTATATTTATCCAATTGATTTTGATACTGCTCACGCTTTATGTAAAACAAAGCCAAGTCTTTCATTAGATTATCATTAGGAAAACCTGTTGTATTGATTTGTGCTTTAGGATTATCGGGGTGATTCCAACGCCATACAAGAGAAGCCATTTTGTAGTTAGGTGAACCATAACTTCCTTCGCCTCTTTTTCTCAAAACTCTTCTTCTATGGTTTTGTTGTGTATCACGGTCATAATACCAATCTCTTTTGTGAATGTTAAAGTGCAAATCTAATTCTTTTATTGAATCAAACATCATAGTGAAAGCCTCACCATTTGATTTCCACCACGCTTCCGCTTTCATAGACTTGGTTCTAACACTAATCCATTCTTGAATTTGTTCATCAGTAATAGTATCAATATTAACTCCTTCATCTTCTGCAATTGCTCGCATAATTAGATATGAGTTAATGTGGTCGCTACCAACACATTCAACAGTTCCATTTTCTGTGTTTCTTATTTCAAAGTGATAAACTACTATATGCCCACATAGACATTTTCCAACGCCCATTTGAGAATTTCTAACCCAATCCGGCATAACATCATTACCACTCCACCAAACATTACCTGTGGCTAACCATTCATGTTTAGCCTCATCATAATTATCTGCTACTGATAATTCAGTCATTTTTCTTTTTAATGCTCTATCCCAACGACCTTCACCAAGTCGTCTTTTTGCTACTATATTTTCCATTTTTATTCCTCCTTACAATTGCAGTTTCCGTTTATACCTAATATCATACCCAACCAATAATATTTATTATTATAAGGCCAGCCATGTTCTTCTTTCATATCCATCAAAAAACTCTTCTCAAACCATACTTGGGTAGATGTGGATAGTGTTTTCCAATCTTCTTCGCCTTTTTTGATTAGT
>Ga0315331_10000017_pt1 | contig 73443 bp, 66 predicted proteins | sample M160m34915metaG_FD_203456 | JGI IMG/M metagenome (GOLD analysis project Ga0315331, IMG submission 203456) | Ammonia-oxidizing marine archaeal communities from Monterey Bay, California, United States - M1 60m 34915 | ecosystem: Environmental > Aquatic > Marine > Intertidal zone | place: USA...
AGGCCCGTTCCCCCGAAGAGGAACGGGCCCTCGGATTTACTCATTCAGAGTGATACCTACAAGTAACTCTCGCGGATATCCCCTGGGAGTTGGTGGCTGCACAGTGGCAGCCCGCCGGCCAGCATCAGGTGCGGCCACCTCCTTGGCATATACAGACATATATCACTGAACCACCTCCTTTCTCTAATCGATCCTCCCGTTTCGATCGCCAGTTGCCAGACACGACCACTTCACGGGCTTGCTGCCTATCGCACTACGTTGGCGCGATCCGGTTGCGGCATTTTAGTCATTACCTCCGAATCTGGCAAAACTTTTTTCACCGGACCAATAATCACCGACGATCACACGTCCTCGCTGACTTCAAAAAGACTTGCCAGATGATCTACCACTTTATCCAATAAACCATTGCCAGCTCGTTGTAATTGATCTGAAACGTAAGCTTCTTCAATCTCCGTTGTCTGCGGTTTTACCGCGACTTCCACGGGTGCAACCACTTCCTGAGTTCGATCGACATCCTCACCGGCATTTGTTACCGACAGGCACCAGCCCAGCGCCAGCACGGCTAACAGCTCCACCCCGACGGCTCCCATTCGATGTATCCATTTTCCTAACCTCATCACTGCGTCCCTCCTTGTTAACCACTTTTCCGCCTGGCATTTCCCCGCCAGTTCCCATCCCAAGGATGCAAACCCTATGCCAAACTTCCAGGGGCATCAAATAATCCGGGAAGCGAGCCGTCTAGATTACAGAACCAGGTGTTCACAGCTGCTAGCACTGCAGAAACTGGTAATCGTTAAAGTTTAACATTCCACTCCGTTGTGTTGATTCAACGCAGTTGTCATGTTTGATTGTGCAACACGTAAACGACATCTTCGGTGGTAGGTCCGACCTCGATCGGTTGCTCCAGTTGATAGTGGAAATCATAGGCGGCGATGATTTCCCAGCCAGGTACTTCGGCGACCAATTCCGCAAACTGGTGGGCGGTATAGGTACGAAAGCGGATCGAATCCTTAAGTTGTTGTCGTCGCGTCGGCGTGTAGATGTCATAGGTCATGGTAAAGTGTTCAAGGCGATTAGCTGGATCGCGGTCTGTGCAGGCAAGTTCCGTGGTAACGCACAGATGACCTCGCTGAGCTGACCACGATTCAAAATCCGTGGGTTCTCCTTCCGTGGGAGTCAGGTGGATCCCCAGCACGTAGATTCCTCCTGGTTGAATCGCCTGGGCCATGCAGCGCAAATGCGCGACAGCCTGTTCATGGGTCACCAGGTGACGAAAACTATTGATCATATTGAACCCTGCATCAACCGCTGATTCCAACTGGAAATCAGTCATGTCTTCACAGATGACCCGATCCTGGAAACCTTTTCTTTCCAGTCGCTGGTTGCAGTACTCGACCGCATGCGGATTGAGATCGAGCCCAGAAACTTGCAACCCACTGGCAGCCAATCGATAGAGAAGTCGACCGGTTCCACAGGCCGGCTCGAAAACCTGCTTCACGGGGATCTGGGAAAACTGTTGGAAACAGCCCGTGAGAAAATGAAACTCGGCTTTCCAGTCTGATCCGTAGACCAGGTCATAATAGGATGGGTAATCGTAGAGATTCCCTTCAAGTGTTTCGATCATGTCAGGGCCGACCGTGATTTCCCGGGGTAAGTACAGTAACCGTGCTAGGTGGAGGAGTCCAGTGACCGTCCCTCCAGGGATTCAATTGCCTGGCGCAGTTCTACTGGAACTGGTACGGGGTCATTCTTTGCATAATCGAACAGGACTAATGTTGACGACCCCTCGCTGACCAGCACCTGTTGCTGTTCACTGTAAATCTGATGTTCCATCACCATGCTGGTTCGACCAATCCGGGTAATGCTGGCCGTCACCTGGACCGTATCCGGATGCGACACTTGCTGGCGATAGTCACAGTGAATCGAAACAAGGATGGGTCCGACGCGAGTCCCCTGCAGCAACTGAACGATCGACTCCAGGTTGAAGTATTCCATCCGGGCGCTTTCATACCAGCGAATGGAGCGTGTATTGTTGACATGTCCGAACGCATCTTGATCTCCCCACTGAATCGGGATCGACAGGACGACAGGACATGCTGGCGGTTGCTGCGGCAATGCTTCTTTCATCGGCTCTTGATTTCCCACGGAAGGTTACAGGTCCACAGCGAACACTTTGAGTTCCGATCGCTGGCGCCAGCCGAGTGCTTTCCAGAACTCGCTCGCTCCTTCATTCTCCTGGTAAACGAAGACACTACAACGGGGGATTCCCACGGCAACCAGTTGTTCCAGGCAACGGTCAACCAATTGCCTGGCCAATCCCTGCTGACGGCAAGTCGGATCCACCGCCAGGTGATAGAGGTATCCCCGACGGCCATCGTGCCCGGCGAGAATCGCCGCCACGACTTCTTCTTGCCTGCGTGCTACCAGACTCAACCCGGGATGGCACTGGAGAAGCTGTTCCACCTGGGAGCGTGTATCACCCTGGCTCAATCCGTCGCAACGATTCCACAATGCCTGCACCTGGTCATAATCCAGGGCGTTCATGGCAGAAAGTTCGATGGACATGGGTCCCTCTTGCTGGCCGCAAGGCACATCACCTGCGATCAATCGAGAAAATCCTGGTCTGCCAGGCGGGCGGGGACGTATTCTTCGGTCACGTAGCTGATATCCTTGCTGATCAGCGCTTCGACTTCCAGCTTGAAACCATTTTCAAGCATCAGGTTGATTTCTTTTTGCCAGGCTTTTTTCTTTTCAAACCATGGATACTTGGCGATTTGCTTGGCTCGCTTGATGTCATTGTCACTCAGGTTGATGGTCACGCTCGGTGAAAGATCACAGCGCGTGTAATCCTTGCTGCGCATCCCCAGGAACTTGGCATTGGGAATCGCCATTCGACTCGATTCATAAGCCAGGTTAATCGAGCCCTGCTTGATCACGCTGTAGATGTAATATCCCCAGGGATCGTTATCGAGCAGGCAATAAACGGGCAGCTTCAATTCGTTTTGCATTCTGTGCAGGAGCCTGCGGACCCCGCGAGGCGGCTGGCCGTTACCATGCGTGAGAATACAGTTGTGGGTTTTCCAGAACTTGTCCTCGTTAAATCGTCTCCAGACCGTATCTTTTTCGACATGCAGCACGAAATCTGCCTGGCACTTGTTGAACTGGAGTACTTCCGGTTCGCAGATCGATGGAATGGCATATCCACCTGACCCCATGCGTGCGCAATCGATACTGTCACCGCTATCCGTAAGCTGGATATTACCGACCAGGGATCCGCGATTGGATGCATAAACATGCAATTCCTCACGCAGGGCATTCATGGTCACCTCGACATCCTCGATGACGGGATCACAATCGGCCTGGTCATCAAAGGTCTCTTCCTTGGTACCCTCGATGGTATGTTTCAGCAGGTAATACATACCTCGAATACTGGTTGTCTTTCCCTGTTCGATCAGTTGCTTACAGCCACTGCTGACGAGCATCGTCTGCATGTAGCTCTTGGCCTGCGAGAGGTTAAACAATTCCCGTCGATTCTTGGAACTACCCATCTCGATAAAACGTTTCCGCTTGTTGTAGCGGACGTTCGAGAGGGATCGCGAGGGAATATCGAGGTGTGGTGCTCGACTCCGCTGGGCGACCTTCACCACCTGGTCAGCGACGGTTCGCAGGGATTTCAGCGTACGACGATCTTTGATCGTCAACTTCGGTTTCCCGGCCGCCTTACGGACCACTTTTTTTTTCTTGCTTACTCGCTTGGCCATGGGTATTTTCCTGGTTTCAACTTGAAGCGAACCACCTATGAATTACCGGATCAGAACAGCTCTTTCTGTTGATCATCCGTCTTCAAATGCTGGCTCAACAATTCTTCCGGATCCTGGTCCACGATCAATACGTTATCCCCGTATTCCGCTTCCGTTGGTTCCACCTTCTTGCCGTGACGATCGTACTGGGCATCTGCTTCCGCTGTTTTCCGCTTGGCCACTCGCAGCAACTGCTGGTAGAGCTTGTCGCGATTCGTACCATTGATGTCGCTGACAGCCGTCGCGACTTCACCCAGGTAACGGAGAAAGACATTACGACGATCGCCCTCCTGCTTGACCCGTTTCCTCCGTCGCAGGTACATGCCCAGCTTGCGGCCAACGGCTTGTAATGCCAATCGAAGTTCTTTCTCGATTTCCGGATACGATGCAATTGCCTCTTTCGATTCACTGGTAAATGGAACCCAGACGCTGGCCATGTGAATCATCACTGTCACCGGTCCGCTGGGCAATGAACCACGTGACTGGCTTAACCCGTAGGGCCGCCAGTTGGTTCCCATGACTGACTGGGTAATGGCGCAATCTCGCTGTTTGAATTGCAGGGGTACGCGGTTTGCATATCGCAACACCTGCATCGACTGTCCCTCGGACACGTTGACATTTTTCATGCAGGCGTGCAGCTTTTCTCGTTCTGCTTTGACCATCCGCGAAGGCGATTTACGTGTACCAAATTCGGTTGCTTTCAAGATGCGGTCAGCGGCATCACTTCCCAATCCATCAAAGGTGGTAATCAGGAACTGGCGCAGGGTCCGGGCATCGCTTTCGTTCAGCAGCTGATCCAGCAACTCCAGGGAAACTTTTTGTGCTGTGGTCCCGGCTCCATAGGCCAAGCCAACCTCGATCTGGAAAGGATTGCCCCGGTACACGGATGGAGGTCTCGTGGCTGACACGAAAAACTCGCCCGGCACGACCTGGTACAGGCCCTTCAGCAACAGTTCTTCACCAATCGCTGAAATACAGTCCGTTGCAGGGGCACGAATCTTTGTTTCCTGGATCGCATCATAGAGCGATTCAATCTGGTTGCGCCCAATCCGTTTTGCCGAGGCTCGCGTACTCACGCTGGCAGCTTCACAGATCCGACGTGCAACCGATGAACTGACACGAGAAAATGACTGGGTCAGGAACTGGGAAATGGTACCTGTTCGCATATCCTTGAGCATCGTGACCAGTCGGCCCAGCTCCACTCCGTACGGATGGGGCTTAATCTCCTTGGGCTCTGCCGGCAACTGGTCGGTTGAGCGACGATAAGTCTTGGCGTTTCCATCTGCATCATGATAGTGCAGGGTCACATGAGGATTGGCAATCGCGGTCTGTTCAAGGTAGTCATCAACACTTCCCCGACCTCGATGATGGCGACCTTCCAATTCGATCGTAACGCGGGTGCCGCTTTTCACCTCGGGTGCTTTTTCTTCACCCTCGGCGTCGTAATGTGACTCCCACTGGATCTTGTGTTTCTCCATGTAGGATGCCGCTGTACGGGCTGCGATATCAACACCGTCTCCCTTGCCGTTCAGGATCTCGGGGTTATTGGTCTTGGTATCGATCTGGACCTCGTAGTAGTGGTACGGCTTACGCACAGATAACTTGGAAAGAATCCGTACCGGCTTCCCGGTCGTCAGCATGCCATACATGCCGGCCGCACTAATACCAATTCCCTGTTGTCCACGGCTCATTCGCAAACGGTGGAACTTGGAACCATACAGCAACTTGCCGAAGATCAGGGGAATTTGTTTCTTTAGGATCCCAGGACCATTGTCCTGGATCGCAACCAGGAATCGGTTTTGCTTGAGTTGATCGATCCGCACCCAGATCTCCGGACAAATCCCTGCTTCTTCACAGGCATCCAGCGAATTGTCGACCGCCTCCTTGACCGTGGTTAACAATGCCTTGCGAGGATTATCAAACCCCAACAGGTGTCGATTCTTGGCGAAAAATTCGCTGACTGAAATCGACTGTTGGTTAGCCGCCATCGATTGCGCAGTGGCAGTACGACGTTTGCGAGCGCGTCCATTGGTCTTGGCCTTGGCCTTGGGAACAGCACCATTCGTTTTCTTTTTAGACTTCGTTTTTCCCAATTCTGCAGTACTCCATCACCGCGCGTTACCATGGCCGCCGCCCCCTGCTGTCGCGGCCCGTAAAACTTTGCGGATTATACCGATTCAACGGCCGTCTTCACACCCATCTTCAGCCGGATGCCCTACTAATAGGAACAAATGGTGAAACCGGCAAATAAAGATTTACCCACTTACGGGGGCATGACCGACGATTCTAGTAGGTGATTTCTGCGCCCGAATGGGCCGCAGAAACTCCCCTGTCACATGATCCTGAAATCCGGTGCCATTGCCTGGGCAATGGAGCCGGCCTGCTGGTTATCCTGAACTGGTTATCCTGAAACTACAAATCCTCCATCGCATCGACTGACTTAGGAGTCACTGCCATGATTCGTCCTTCACTTCGCGTACTCGTATTGACGATTCCCCTGCTCATCAGCATGGGTTGGTTCGCCAGTATCCAGGCCCAGGAAGCAGCACCGGCTCCCGAAGTAACGGAACCGCAGGCGGTCTCCCCGGTACAGCCTGGTCCACGAAATTTTGGGCAACCGGACCTTTTCTACAATTACTACGTTCCCGGTGGACCCGGTGGTGTACCCGCTGCCATGTACCTGGCACCGCGCCCGGTACCGCCACTGGTGGGACACACTTACTTCACCTATCAACCCTTGTTACCCCACGAATACATGTACCCCCATCAACGCAGGTACTATCGTTACTACAATTGCGGTACCGGCCTGACACGGACAAGCGTCCGTTTCATGCGTACCCCGATCCTGGATCGCCTGCTACCCTGACCTGGCATCTGCAAGCAGCGATGTACTTTGCTTAAATCCCGTTTTATTTTATTTGCCTGCCACGTGATTCGCGATCAGCGAATTACCTAGAAAGGATATCCTCGCATGAGCAAGAAAATGCTCTCCTTCAGTCTCTTGTTGGTCCTGGCGTTCTGCACGTTGGGCACGGAAGCCCAGGCGGGTGGACGGCTCATGAACCTCTGGGGGCAGCGTTTTGCGGCCACCATGTCCTGGCATGATCACTACGTGCACACTGCCCACGGGCAACCCGTAGCACTGATGGTACCGCCAACGGTTCAAACCCAGCGTCAGATGGGTTGGGGCGTTTCCCAGTCGGAAGTCAATCCGATTTACCACCAGTACCAACGTGGTTATCCTGGTTCCATCCGGGGAACGAACACGCATTTCCGCAACACACCTTCGTGGCCCAGTCATACCACGCAGTTTGGTGTGTACTACCTGCGAGCTCCCTGGTAACGAACCCGCCCTGGTGGACCAACGAGCGGGCAGTTACGGTTGGCAACGTTTCAGCAATGCTTCGAAACGGGCCTGCATGCCCGAGGCTTCCAATCCACTGGTAGCCTGCAGGTAGCGAATACGGGCAGCGGCCTCCTGCCGCTTGCCCAGGCGCAGGTAAGTCTCAGCCACTTGGTATTTGGACCGGTACCAGCGCGCTGACTTGGGTGGGCTGAACTGGCCCACGCGACGCCATTGCTGGAGTGCCTGTTGCCAATGCTGCGGATCCTTGCTGGCGGACAGCAATTCCGCATAGGTCTCCTGGATACTTCCCGAGCGTGGCTGATCCATGACCAGCTGCTGAAACAGCTTCTGGGCTTCTTCGAATCGCCCAGCATCCGCTAATGCCTGGCCTCGCAACTGCTTAAATTGCAGCTGATCCGAAGCGGACAATTGCCCGGTACGATCCTTCAATTGAGCGGTCAGGATTAATTGGAGTTGCGCCAGTTGTGTGCGGGCATTACCGGTCGCCCGTCGTGTCAGGGTCGCCAGGGCGACCACTGTCTGGAAAATCTGTCGGGGTTCTCCTGCCCCCAGTTGTCGAATAATTGCATCGGCCTGCTCCTGCTTACCCTGCCCGGCCAGTGCCAGGGCCAGCAGGCCGGAAGCGGAGAACCTCCATGCTGGATCGGCTGACGGTTCTCCCGTCAACGCCGCCCGTAGCATCGCTGCTACCTGTTCCAGTCCACGATTCGACCCCTGGATGCGAAACCTGGCGGCGACCAGTGCCGCATAGCGGGTAACCGGACTCCACCGCCTGGGAAACTGTCCTTCCGTTCCCAGGACCAGGGCCTCGAAAAAATGAATGGCCTCTCCCACGGCCTGGCGTGTCTCCGGGGAATTCTCCGGCAAGGCTTTTAACTGGGTCTGCCAGCACGCTTCCAGGATCTCCAGGACGGCAACGTACTGGGGAAACTCCACCGCAACACCCTGGTAGACCTCGATGGCCTGATCCATTTTCCCCAGGCGACGATGTTCATTGCCCAGCCAGACGCGAGCACGGTTGACCGTCATCGATTGTGGCCAGAGATCCAGATGTTCTTCGAGCAACTGCAGGTAGGCAGCGCGATCCTGCTGGGGATCTTTCAGCTGTTGATACGTGGCCTGGATCGCCACCAGGTGAACATTACCGGCCTGTGGATGTGAGGGAAGTGTCTGCGCCAGTTTTCTCAGGCGTGCCACATATGCCGTCGGTCGATTCCGCTTCTGCTCCACCAGTGCTGCCTTGTACCAGAGCTGGAAAGCTTCCTGCATGGCGCCGCCCTGTTGTGCCAGGGTACCGGCCTGCTCATAGGCCGCGAGGGCCTCCTCGAGCTTTCCTTTCAGGTATAGATCATCTGCCGTGCGATGCAGGATTTCCAGGTTGCTGGTATCGCGTCCGGCTACCTTGAGTAACCGCATCTCACCACGGCGTCCCCAGTAGGAACCATGCTCGCTTTCCATGAAACGCACCATGGCCACCGCTCGCTGTTGCCACTGCTGAGCCACTTCGGCCTGGTTGGCCTGGCGTGCCTGTTGCCATTGCAGCAGACTGGTTTCCAATCGTACGAGATCCAGTTCCGGTGAACTGATCGACCCCAGTTGACGAGGTTGCTGTACCAGTTCGAGCGCCCGATCCAACTGTCCAGCCACGAGTTCGATCCAGATTAACTCGGCCCGCGCTTCCAGTTGTAATTTCGGATCCCGATCCGCTTGATGCAACTGACCAATAATCTTTCGGGCTTCCGCAAGTTTTCCCAGCCAGCGCAGACAAATGGCCTGATCACGCTGGATGGGTCCAACCAGAACATCGTCCTTGGCCAGTTGTGTCAACGGCTTGGCCAGCTGGTCCAGTGCTTTTTGCAGCGCCGCGATACGATCGGCACTGCCCTCTGGATAGCAGAGGGCCTGGTTCCGATAAGCCCGCGCCAACTGGTACTGCACATGGTACTGCAGTGTCATCAAACGATCCCGAGAGATCACATCCGGGCCCGCTTGCTGACTCGATCCAGGAAGGGTCCGACTCAGCGTGGCATCCAGTTGTTCCAGCCCACGAACCGCTTCTCGCAAGGACCCCCGTGCGGCCTCCAGGGTTTCGGCAGGCCTGAAGGCCACCGTCGCTTCCTGTTGCAACAATTCACCACGAGCCAGTGCCGTCAATGAGGCCTGGACCTGGATCAGCACACGCTGGGGTGAACGTGGATAACGTTGCAGGTAATCGGCTGCGACTTTTCGAGCCTGCTGCCATTGATCCGGGCGGGTATCCGCTGGAAGCGACAGTGCATGTTGAGCATGGGTACGAATCCACTCCATGGTCCACTCGGTCCGCTCTGCCATGGAAATGTCCGGGACCTGGAGACGAGCCTGGCAATGGTGACGAGCAGCCTCGAACAAGCCACGTTGCCGCAAACCTTTCAAGAGCTGGCCATCCTCGCTCTCGACGAGGTCATTGGCAGCATGCAATGCCATCACGTTCACCCAGAGGCAAACGATGATACTGATCGTGATTCGCCAACCAGCTGCTCGCAACATGGAACTCCTTTAACTGCTAGATAGCCTGCGAGGCGGCAAATTGAATTCGGTCAAAGCCAGCGCTCCGGGAACGATCGTAAACGTCGATGACGTGACCCAGTGGCACTTGTTTATCCGGATGGAGGATGACCGGTGCATCCCGTTTAATTTCCTGGATAACCTTTAATTTCTGTTGCAACTGGTCGAGATTCGTAACCGGGGTCTCATTGATCGACCAGGCAGGTTGATCATTCAGCCAACGAATCCGTACCACGACATCATCGAAATCAGACTCCGGGGGTGGTTCCACGGGCTGGACATCCTGGTTTCCCATGGCCGTCGACAACTGGCTGGGTAATACATATTCATACTTTTGCAGCCGGGCATTCCAGATAAAAAAGACCAGCAGCAAGAACACCACGTCGATCATGGGTGTGAGCTTAATTTCCAGTTCCCGCCCCTGGCGAGAATTCGAGCTGGGTAAACGCATGATCAACGACCTCCTTGCTCTCGAAAGACTGCGAAGGTGACGTTCCAGATACCAGCACGGGCACAGGCCAGCATGATCGGTTCCACGATCTCGTAGGGCACGTTCTGATCGCTACGGATCCTCACTTCCAGGTCTGTCCCGTCCTTGCGGACAGCCTCTCGGAGCCGGGCATCCAGTTGCTGCGGTGTCATCGTAATTCCGCGCAACACGAGGGTTCGATCGGCTTTCACATTCACAACCAGGTTGGGAGTTTCCACGTCCACTGGATCCTGGCTGTTGCCCGCGGCAGGTAAATCCAGCTGCATGTGCACTTCCTGGCTGGCAAGGTGGCTGGAAACCAGGAAGAAAATGATCAACAGGAACACCACATCAATCATGGGTGTCATGTTAAAGACCAGTGAACTTCGTTGGTGATAACCTGGTATCCGCATCGGGATCTCAATCTTTCTGGGTACGAACGCGCGGTGGTGACGGCGGCTGTTTCTTACTGGTACGTCGACGCTTCAACGGTGCAAAAGAGTGGATGGCCATGTAAGACGCTTCCACGACCAACTGGTCGACCCGGTTGCGAAAAACGGCAAATGCACCCAGCGCGGGAATCGCCACGATCAGGCCGCCAACCGTCGTTACCAGTGCCTGGTAAATTCCCTCGGCCAGGTCTCCTGCACCAGCGGATCCATGTGAAACCGCTACCTGGTGAAAGGCAAAGATCATCCCGACCACGGTTCCCAACAGTCCCACCATGGGAGCGATATTACCGATCACGGAAAGGTACTCAATCTTTCGATACAGCCGCGCTGACTGTTCGGCTGTGGCATCCTCGAGGGATTTCTCGACGGCTGCCCAACCTCCTTCGACCTCGGCCAGGCCGCTCAAAAGAACAAAGGAGAGAAAGCAGGGTTTTTCGCGACAGAGGGCTTCCGCTTCCCCTACCTTGCCCTGGGACAGCAACTCACGAAATTTCTCTCCCACGCCAGGGGGTACAATTTCTCTCCTGCGCAAGGTCATCAATTGCTCAAAGACGAGGTAAGCAGCCGTCATGGAAAGTCCCAGTAGAAGAAGAATGATCAGGAATCCTGGCCATCCTCCCGAGAAGACGATCTGCACGAATCCGCGGGGGCTTTCCGGTGACGTCGGTTCTCCACTACCAGCAGGATTGCCTGTTTCAACTTGGGCAAACAGTAACGCACCCGGATCAGGACTTGCCCCCGCGGGCCGAGCCAACAGCCAGCCGGAAGCCAGTAATGCCATGATGGCAATGGCCAGGTAGATACGTCGTGGCGAGTGGGAGTAATCGTGATCCATGGGAGGTTCATCCTGGTATGAAAACGGTTAGTTCGCGGTTCCCGGTTTTTTCGGGCTGGGACTTTCGGACCGATCCTGCTGGGTCAGCCAACGCTGGGCCTGCCCAGCGGCAATGGTGTTGCTATATCGGCGCACGATTTCCTGGTAAACATTACGCGCCTGAGGTGCACGCTTCAAGCGATCGAGTTCCCGGGCAGCGCCAAGCAGGGATTCTGATGACAAATGAAAATGGCGAGGGTAATTAATCGGAACCCTCATCCAGGACACGATGGCTCGATCCTGTTCTTGATGGCGACTGAATCCAGTAGCCAGAAGATAATAGGGGCCAGCGCGCAGCTTCACCGGCAGTCGTGCAAGTTGTTGCTCCCACTGATTCAATCCCTGCAACGAAACAGTCGCCTGCTGCGTACGCCACAATTGGGATTCGGCCAGCAGTGCGATACGAATATCTTCCTGCGTGGCCAGCTGTTTCAAGACGTCAATCGCCAGGCTTCGCTGGGAAGTCCCCAGCAGCCAACTGGCCCCCATCAACCGCGAGGCTGCAGATGAGGAACCGGTTAACCATACCTGGGCCTGTCCTTCCAGTGCCGGAGTAACGGTCTGTTTTCCCCAATTCAGCGGTATTGCCTGGAAATAAAGTGTTTGGGGATCACTCGCCAGGACCAGTTTCAGAAACGCATCACCAGCCTGTTCAACTAATCCCAGCGACTGGTAGCACCAGACCCACTGGGCCAGGATTTCCTGTCGCACCCACTGCCGCGTTTCTTCCTTGACGGCCTGCTGGTAAGCCGTCAGGGCCTGTTCAAACTGGTGTTCTGCCAGCAATTGATCAGCACGGATGTGCTGCCTGGTCCGGGAAGTCTTAACCTTTCGTACCCGGCTCGAAGCAATCTGTTCCTGTTGTCCACCGACACGTTCGAGTGTCAGGAATCGACCGTTGTAATCAATGACACGCCCGGAGATCGTTTGTTGCTGACCCGTTGTACGCTGAACGATGTCAACCCGATCCAGGCTGGCATCCTGGGCCAGGCATCGTCCAACCAGCATCCCGGGGCTGGCCAGCCAACACCCGAGCAGACCGAGCGCACAGGCCTTCCAGCAAAGTCGAGACGAGGTCACGACCCTCTCCATGGCACGCATCCACGTACCGAACTGACCCTGGGAAAACATGGCTTTCATGGGTACCTGGTTCCTTGTCATCAGCGCGACCTGTGAGACCGCGTTTACTGGCGAGTTAATCGGGTAATGTCAACATACGTATGTTGGCCTCCGTTGGCGCGAGCCAATCGCTGGAGGAAATTCTGACTGGCCTGCGAAGGCCCTGCGCCGAACTCAATGGAATGAATACTGGCCCCGACCCGTTGATTCGCTCGCTTAATTTTCTCGAGTTCGACGGGTGTCAGGCGTGGTTCTTCAGCGTCCGTGAGAAAGAAAATGACATCGGGTTTCATCCGGATGGCCAGCAGCAGTGCCTCCAGGTGTCGCGTGCTGCCATCAGCCACGACACTACGGACCCATCTCTCGGCAATTTTCTTGGTAGCAGCGTCGGCAAACAGCATGCGAGCGGTCGATAACGCGCGCGGATTGAATACAGATGGTCGATCCGCATAAAACACGATCTGGAACTGATGTGCACTTCCCAGGTCGGCCAGGCTGGCCAGCAACTGGGCCTTGGCGTTGGCCAGCGGTTTTCCCTGGAATCCTGCCATGCTTCCGGATCGATCAAACACGTACACAAAGCGTGTACCTTTTCCCTGTACACCAAACACGCCTGTCTGCACGGCCGTTTCCGCGGTTCCGGGGCGGTTGGGAAGTGAGATCGATCCATCCGTGGTGGAAAAATCAACCGCACCGCCCGGATCGGTTTGCGAGGTTCTTGCCACGGGAAGACTTCCAGGCAATGCCAGGTCCCTGGCAACAGATGGTGAATCAACCTGTTGCCGATCAACGGCAAAAGACTGGGTGTCGCTACTGGAGGTACGCGATTCCAGGGAATCCAGCGTATTGAAATAGCGAGTCGTTTCCCCCGTCGATTCGACCAGCACGATACCTCCTGGATGTTCCCCCTGCTGGACCAGTCCACGCGGTTCAAAGCGGAACAGGACCAGCGCCAGGACCAGGCAGCTACCGTGGAGAATCAACGAGAGCAGGGTGGCAGAAATTCGGGACCGAGGCGGTTTCCCCGTTGCTGGATTTAGGACCGTGGATTCTGTTTTCTGGAGGCCAGTGTCAAGAGGATCACGAGGTCTCATGGAAAATCTCAAAATCTTACCAGTCAACGGATTACGTCGAATCACCAGGTGTAATTCTAGGGACTGCCCCAGAGAGCGTCAACGTGAATCAATCCGGCCGACCCGATGCGTATCTGGAGTCGGCAGTGTACCTTTAGAGGGAAGCCCTGGACCATTATTCGTGTTGCCGGTCCCACCCTGGCAACCTGACGAAATTCAAAGCGAGAACTGCGACCGTGCAAATTGTTACCTATCCTCACTTCACCCTGCGGTACAAATCACAGACGCTCACCCGTGTCGATGCAGCGCTGCGCAAGATCGTCGCAGAAATGTTTGAATTGATGTACGAGGCCAATGGAGTCGGACTGGCCGCAAACCAGGTCGATCTTCCCTTGCGATTGTTTGTCCTCAACATGGCAGCGGAACCCGGCGAGGGCGAGGAAATGGTTTTCATTAATCCCATCATCAGCCATCCCAAGGGAAACGAGGAAGCGGATGAAGGCTGCCTGAGTTTGCCAGGCATCTACGGAAACGTACAGCGCCCCAGGCAGATTCATTTGCAAGCCTTTAACCTGCGCGGTGAAGAATTCAAGGCGGACCTGGATGGTCTCTTTGCACGCGTGGTACAACATGAAAATGATCATCTCGACGGCGTGCTATTCACCGATCGCATGACGACGACCGGCAAGCTGGCTATTCGTGAATCCCTGGAAGAATTTGAACTGGAAAAGCAAAGCCTTCGCAACCTGGATCAACTGGAAAGCGACGAACAGATCCAGGAGCGATTGACTGGCTGGGAAGAAACATATTGTCGTCCACCAGGATAGTAATCCAATCATGCGACTGTTAATGATGGGTACGGGCCCTTTCGCGGTGCCAACCCTACACGCCTTACTTGAATCACACCACGCGGTCACCGGGTTGGTCACCCGACCACTGGAATCATCGCGCAGTCGCAAGGCGATACAGAACCCGATGCTGGAGGCGGCCCAGGAGGCAGGAATACCAGTAGAGATGCCAGCTGACATTAATAGTCCAGCCGGGCATGAAGCCATTTCTCACTTCGCACCCGAGTTACTCGTGGTTTGCGATTACGGCCAGATTCTGTCCTCGGAAACGCTCCAACTGAGCCCACTGGGAGGAATCAACCTGCACGGGTCACTCCTGCCACGTTATCGGGGAGCGGCACCAGTCAACTGGGCCATCATGTCAGGTGACCAGGTGACAGGGACCAGTGTCATTCATATGACACCCCAACTCGACGGTGGTCCGCTGCTGGCCAGGTCCCAGCTGGCGATTGGGGAAAACGAAGATGCCCAGCAACTGGAACAACGATTGGCGATCGATGGAATCACCCCGGTTTTGAATTCCCTGGAGTTACTGGAAAAATGGGATGGCAGTAGTCCACTGGGAGAACTGCAGCTTGCCGATGAGGTGACCCAGGCACGTCGCTTACGCAAGAGTGATGGGCAAATCGAATGGACACGATCAGCGATTGAATTACATAATCGGGTGCGCGGTCTCAAGCCATGGCCAGGAAGTTACACGCATTGGCTGCGATCCGACGACCCACCGATGCGATTAATCATTGGGCAAACCGCTCTCTGTGATGCAAGCCAGGATACCGGGGCTGAGCCGGGACAAGTTGTGGCCTCCTCTGACGGACAATTGCTGGTCGCCACGGGAGCTGGAATCCTGTCGTTGCAGGAGATCCAACCGGCGGGACGGCGGGCACAGCAGGTTGATGCATTTCTCCGCGGTTACCAGGTAGCTCCGGGTGACCGCTTTGGAGATTAAGCATTCTCCAGGGGCCGGAAATCGACATGTGCTGGTGTTGCAACGGGCAACGTTTTACCCGTCACTTCCCCTCTCATTGACAGTCACTCCTTAAGCCGTCATACAAAGGCAACGCGTGGTTTCAACAACGATCCTGTTCTCCACCAGGTGGGCTATCTAAAATGGAAATTATCATCCGGGACGATTATGCCAGCGTGAGCCAGCAGGCGGCGGTGGCGATTGCTGACTTGCTGCGAGCCCAACCGAAGGCGGTCCTGGGCCTGGCTACCGGCAGCACACCCCTGGGGCTTTACCAGGAGTTGATTCGGTTGCATCGCGAAGAAAACCTGGATTTCTCCCAGGTCACGACTTTCAACCTGGATGAATACGTCGGACTGGCTGCTGATCATCCCCAGAGTTATCACTATTTCATGCATGATAACCTGTTTCGCCACATCAACGTGCCGCCTGATAATATCCATATTCCGGATGGAACAGCCAGCGACTACCGTGCCTTTTGTGAATCCTACGAGGCACGCATCGAATCCTGTGGAGGCATTGATTTACAGGTGCTGGGAATTGGATCCGATGGTCATATTGCTTTCAATGAACCTGGCAGTTCACTGGCTTCGCGCACGCGTATCAAGACGCTGGCCCGGCAAACGATTGAGGACAACGCACGGTTCTTTGATTCCGTGGACGATGTTCCCATTTACGCCATCACGATGGGAGTTGGTACGATCCTCGATGCTCGTAAGATTATTTTGCTGGCCAACGGTGCCAACAAAGCCTCCGCGGTCGCCGCTGCCGTGGAAGGCCCGGTGACCAGCATGTGTACGGCAAGTGTCCTGCAAAATCATCCGGACACCGTTTTTTTCCTGGATACCGAAGCGGCCGGCCAGCTAAAAATGGCTGATGAGTACCGGTGGATCCAGGATAACAAGCCGGGCGCTCCCTGAGCCGCTTGTTGGGTACCATCCAGCGTATCGGCTGGCTGCGTCCTTATGTTTCCCCGGGGTCACGCTCCAGCAGCGCCAGGTTATCCCGATGGACAATTTCCTCGTAGGGACGTTGTCCAAGGATTTCAGCAATCTGTTTCGACTGGCAACCCTGGATCTTGCGCAACTGGTCGGACGTGTAGTTAGTCAGACCTCTTGCAATATCACAGCCATCCGAATCCACCAGTGAGATGACCTCACCCTTGTCAAATGATCCTTCCACCTGGGTCAATCCAATCGCCAACAGGCTGCCACCCTGGAAACGAATAGCACGACAGGCGCCTGCATCCAGGTAGAGCTTGCCCTGGGTTTGCGCAGAAAAAGCGATCCAGCGTTTCCAGGGACTGACCACTTTTCCCTGGGCCAGGAAAAGTGTACCCAGGGCCTCGCCGGCCAGCAGCCGCTTGATGACACTCGGTTCAGCGCCAGCTGCGATAACCATGTTACCACCGGCAGAGGTAACCATGCGAGCTGCTTCCAACTTGCTGATCATTCCTCCTTTACCCAGCGAACTGCCCTTGTTCATCACATACTGATCAAGATCATCCTCCAGTTCCGTCACGACCGCAATCAACTTCGATTGCGGGTCACCAGGATCTCCATCGAGCAGTCCTGGTACATCCGACAGAACAATGAGCAGGGAGGACCCCAGCAGGTTGGTTACCAAAGCGGCCAAGCGATCATTATCTCCAAAGGTCGTCATTAATTCATCGACGGAAACCGTATCGTTTTCGTTGATGATCGGAATAGCCCCCAGTTCAAGCAACGATAGCAGCGTATTGCGAACGTTCAGATAGCTGGTGTGATCATTCAATTCCTGGGCCGTCAACAGAACCTGTGCTGCCTTGCGACCGTGCTTGGCAAAAGTGCGATCGTATCTCTGGATCAGGTGAGTCTGGCCAACGGCGGCCACGGCCTGCAAGGCGGAAAGATCTTCCGGCCGCTGATCCAGCTTCAGCTGGCTCATTCCGGCACCAACAGCACCGGAACTGACGAGTACGACCTGTTTCCCGGCATCAGCCAGGGCACTGAGTTGCTCGGCGAAATGTTCCATCCGGGTGGTATCGAGCTTACCATCAGGCTGCGTCAAAACGCGCGTACCAACCTTAATAACAACGATTTCAGCGGTGGCAGTTATTTCTTGACGAAGCAGGTCGGTCATGGCCAGAAACGGGGTTTCTAATGTGTGGTCGGGGTCAAAAGGTCGATTTCAGCAGGATTCTCTCCTCAGGAGCCAAACGTGGGCCGGGAGGTTCACGCACCATGCCAGAACTGGTCCTGGCGGGTGGGTCGTCCCACGCATGCGTGAGCCTACCGAGATCGCCATAGAACAGCAACCGATGATCGCTTGAGAAACCTTCGATTCAAACGTAGAATGGGGGACCTGGAAAGGAGTCCGTGCTATCAACCTTCCTGTTTCCGTGAAGGTTGACGCTGGGTGACATCGTTAACTTCAGGAGATTTCTCCTGGCAAAAGGATTTGGTAGCTTCCGCCCATGAGTGAATTACACGATGAGTGCGGCATCGCCGCTATCTATCATTTGCCTGCGGATGAAACCAGTCCGCTGTGCGGTGATATTCCAGCCGATGAAACATCACGCTTGTTGCCCCGGATGTTGCTGGACATTCAGAATCGTGGCCAACTCGCCGCTGGCATCACTTCCTATAATCCTGAGCGCAATCAACTCATTGATACGCACAAGGACCTGGGCACGGTAAGCGAGGTCTTCCGGTTATCGCATCGCGGCAAGAGCGAAAACCTGATGCGTGAATACGCGGGTGTCGCTGCCATCGGGCATGTCCGCTATGCCACCTGCGGCCAGGAAGATCGCAGTTACGCCCAGCCTTTCGAACGCCATCACCTGCAGAAACACAAGTGGTTCAGTTTCGGTTTCAACGGTCAACTGGCAAACTACCAGGCGTTAAGGGATCGCATCCTGCGCGACGACGACCACCATTTAACGCGTGAGACTGATACCGAGATCATCATGCACGAGATCAGTCGCGAACTGTCAGGGGACCAGCGTCCTGCATTGCTCGACATCATGAAAAGCGTCAGCAAGCGATTTGATGGCGCTTACAGCCTCGTCTACCTGAATGCTTGTGGCGAGATGATCGTCGCTCGCGATCCGCTGGGCATTAAACCACTCTGCTATGCCAAGGAAGGTCCCCTCTTTGCGGCAGCCAGCGAGAGCGTTGCCCTGCTCAATCTCGGATTTAAGGCAGATAGCATTCACTCGGTTCCGCCCGGCAGCATGATCACGATCTCCAAGGATAAATTCGAGATCGAGTCATTTGCCGAAAGTCCCAATCGCGGGCATTGTTTCTTCGAATGGATTTACTTTGCCAACGTGGCCAGCACACTGGACGATCGTAGCGTGTATCTTTCCCGCACGGCGTTGGGCAGCGAGTTGGCCAAGCGCGAATTAAGTGACGGTCGGGTAACACTGGACAAAGACACGATCGTGGTGCCGGTACCTGACACCAGCAAGGCAGCGGCAGATTCCATGGCTTACGAGCTGGGGATTCCTTCGCGCGAAGGCCTGATTCGAAATCGTTACGCGGGCCGTACCTTTATCGAGGGGGGCAGTGACCGGCGCAAGAAAGCCGAGACGAAGTACACCCCCCTGCGTGACGTAATCGCTGGTAAACGCATCTTCCTGGTCGAAGATTCCATCGTTCGCTCGACAACCATGAAGGTACTGCTGGAACGAATTCGTGATTTTGGTGGGGCCAAGGAGATCCATGTACGGGTGGCCTGTCCTCCCATCGTGGCACCCTGTTTCTACGGGATCGACATGTCCACCATCGGAGAATTATTCGCACCTAAATTCCTCGACGACGGCTGCTTAACAGACGCAGTCCAAGATGAAATGGCAGCTGTACTGGGAGCTGATTCGCTACGTTACCTGCCGGTAAGCGCCATTTCCAAGGCCATCGGTTTCAGCAGCGACGAACTCTGCCAGGCCTGTATCACCGGCCAGTATCCTACCGAAATGGGCCAGCAACTCTACGAGATCGCGTTGGAAAATTCGAGCAATGGGGTGCAGGATCAGCGCACCTACGAAGTCCAGCAATCTTCCTGAATCCAGCCAGGGTTCAGCGGCCTGGCCTAGGCACGTTCAAACTCGGACCGATAGACCGGTAATTCTCCCAATCGTGTCCGCCGCTCAAAATGGCTTTGAAAGTCCAGGTCGTGTTGAGCCGCGATCTCTGGAACATCAAAAGGCCCTTTTAATTCCGGAAAACCGGCAATCACTTCCAGCGCCACATCGAAGTATTCCTTAACATCGGTCCAGAAATGGAGCCGACCTCCTGGTGCCAGTACCCTGACCACATCCTGCAGGAAGGAAGGTTGCATGATACGCCGCTTGCGATGTCGTTTCTTCCACCAGGGGTCCGGGAAGTAAACATGCACGGCATGCAGGGCTGCATCGGCCACGTGCCTCGCAAAAATCACGAAGGCATCTCCGTGAATCACCAGGGCATCGGACCGTTCCGTCCGTGCCAACCGGGCGGCAGTGAAACGGCTGTACTTTCGTGACACCTCGATACCAACGAAATTATTTTCCGGGCGTTTCCCGGTCGCTCTTTCCAGGAACAATCCCTTGCCGCTGCCAACCTCTACCTCGAGCGGCGCGGACCGATCGAATAACTTGTCCAGCTGCCAGGATTCCGGCAGGCTGGCGGCATCTTTCCAGTGTGCGGAAAGGTCGAGTGAAGGTTCAATTTTTCGTAATGCCCGTCGACCCATGATCTAGCACACTCGAAAACACTGGTTCAATTCTGGAGGAAAGGAGATGGCTACACAGGAATCTTGAAGCTCTTCCTGCAGGCCCTGGGCAGATAGTTATAACGCATCGACAGGTATTGGAATGCCCTTGAGCATGCCATCAACTACCAGGGTTTCACCAACGACGGCCTGAAAGCGACAGACAATCATTCGGCCAGGACGCACCTTGGTCATCTTGCAGATCAGCAAGAGGCGATCGCCGGGAATGATGGGCGCACGAAACCGGACATTTTCCAGCCCGCCAAAACCAATCATGGCAGCACCCAGCAAGTCATGTTTCTGGGAAAAGAAACTGCACAATTGGGCTGCCGCCTCGAGCACGATGACACCAGGCATCAACGGCATATCCGGCATATGACCACGAACCCAGAATTCATCCCGCCCGATATCCTTGTATCCGGCGCAGGCATATTCTTCGAGGTCCTCGTAGATAACAGCCGTCAGCTGCTCCATCTCGAAACGTTGCGGATTGTACCGTCGAATCTCCTCGACATCAGCAACGACCTGGTCGAAATCCAGGAGGGCCGGATCAATGAGTAGATCTTTAGCGGACACGCGACAGTTCCTCGGTGGCTTCAAATTGAAAAGAATCGCTGCCTGCAAACCGGTTCAAACCGACGAACATCTAGCCGGTCAGGTCAGGATGATCGCGTAGAAACGAGCTGCCAGGACGTCAATCAGGTGCGAACCTTCTGACGGCGAGCTTTTCGCATGCGACTATTAGCGGGCCGGCGACCGTGATTGGCCTTCTTGATTTTATGCTTTGGCTTGGCCATGACTTCTGTTTCTCACTTCAATGGGGATCAAGCGGACTGGATACAAGACCAGTCACTCTTATAGGTTAACACGTTTTTATGGCAGTGAGAAGGTGTTTACAGGGTTGATCTGCCGGATCATACCGACCCAGAAAGCTCCTGCTATCTCCATGCTGATAGCGGTTTGCAGCAAGAAGCGGGACATCCTGGTGATATACCGGGACACCTACCGTGGTCAATGTCTCTGGATTGGTTCTCCTGTTATACTAAGTGAACTGAAGTATTCGAGGCAGGAACCGCGTGCAGACGGGATAAGCAGGTGCCATGTACCTAAGAATGGCTAAACGACTGTTGCTAGAGACCAACAAGCGCCTCCTCTGGAAGGCGATGTGGACCGCTGGATACAAAGGAGTTCGCTCGGTCCAACGCCACAAGAAGCGGCTCAAACGCGGAGAGTTCTTCCCGCCGTTTCTGTATATCTCGATTACGAACAGCTGTAACCTGCGTTGCCAGGGATGTTGGGTTGATGTGGCTGCCAAGCAACAGACGATCGACGTCGAAGCCATGAACCGCCTGATCACCGAGTCCAAGCAGATGGGCAATTCATTTTTCGGGATCCTGGGCGGGGAACCTTTCATGCATCCGGAATTACTGGAAATCCTGGAAGCGCATCCCGATTGTTATTTCCAGATTTTCACCAACGGTCATTTTATTACCGATGAAGTCGCAGCCACCTTACACAGGCTGGGAAACTGCACCCCGTTGATCAGCGTAGAAGGCAACGAGATCGTCAGCGACGAACGTCGTGGCAAGCTCCAGGTTCTCAATCGTACCATGGAGGGACTACAGAACTGCCTGAAGCATAAAGTACTCACTGGTGTCTGCACCAGTTTGTGCCAGACCAATTTCGATCTACTAACCGAGACCTGGATCGATCGACTGATCGAGATGGGTGTCATGTACACCTGGTTTCATATCTATCGACCTGTTGGACCGGAAGCCTGTCCTGAACTGGCGCTGCGACCAGAGCAACAACGGCAGGCACGACAATTCGTCGTGGACATGCGTGCCAAGAAACCAATCGTCATCATCGATGCCTACCATGACGGCAATGGACAGGCACTCTGTCCTGCTGCTACGGGATTCACGCATCACATCAGTCCCTGGGGAGATATCGAACCATGCCCGGTCATCCAGATCGCCAAGGAATCGATTCACGATGACCAACCCTTGCGAGACACCTTCAACCAGTCTGAATTCCTGCGAGATTTCCGTGAAACCGCTGCCCAGGCAACTCGCGGTTGTATCATCATGGAGCGACCAGACCTCTTGCTGGAACTGGCAGACCGACACGGGGCGCGGGACACGACGGTCCGCGGAACCGCCATCGCGGAACTGGAAACGATGGAACCGACCTCCTCGCAATACAACCCGGACATCGAAATCCGTGAAAAATCGTGGGCTTATCGCTTCGCCAAGCGATTCTGGTTCAATGATTATGGGATGTACGGACGCCACTTTAAACCTGAAAACTGGCAGGACACACGGGGTTCCACGACGAGCACCGAGGAACCGGACAAATCACTGGTTGGCGCTTCCAGCACGACGGAACTCTAACCACGCCACGAGGGTTGGTAGCGTATCCCCAGGTTCATAATGCGAGTCATCAGTTTCTCGTAAGAAATCCCCATCGTGCTGGCTGACTCGGCAAAATCTTCTCCGTAAGACAGGTCCGGGTTAGGATTTGCCTCCAGTACGTACACTTGGCCGCTGGCGGTAACACGCAGGTCAATACGAGCATACCCACTCAGGTAGAGCACCCGGTAAATACGTTTGCATAACCTGGCAATTCGGGCCATCGTGGCAGCCGGTAAATCCGTGACGGCTTGGGTCGTCACGCCCAGTTCTTTCTGGTAATCCAGATCCCATTTAACCCGCGCCGTGGCGATGTTGGGAATATGTTCCGGTAGGTTCCTGAACAGCAACTCCCAGACCGGAAACGTCTGCAACCGCTGGTTGCCGATGACGCCCACGTAAAACTCCCTGCCTTCCACGAACTCTTCGACCAGGGCATCGGTATCCAGGTCTTCGTGAACTCGCAGGACCCGGTCGACCAGTTGTGCGTCGGAGTAAACGATGGAATCCCGCGTGATGCCCAGGGAGGATTCCTCGATGACCGACTTGACCAACAAGGGATATTTTAGTCGCCGCTGGGGACGGATCACTTTGCCGCGATGAAAAACGGCAAAACGTGGTGTGGCAATACGATGATACGAGAGTATTTGCTTGCAAAGCACCTTGTCATGACCGAGCGTCAGTCCTCGCGGGTTACATCCCGTATAGGGTTGCTGCATCAACTCCAGGTAACTCGCCACGTGCTGGTCAAACAGTGCTACCCCGTGGAATTCTTCCAGCAAGTTAAAAGCCACATGCGGTTTATCTTCGACGATGGCCCGGCGAATTTCTCCCAGGTCATCACTGACCCCGAGGGGATGAACATGGTGGCCCATTTCTCGTAACGTGGTCACCACGTCATACTCGGTTTTCCAGTTAAGAATTTCCTCGGGCCGATACCCCTCCAGGCTGTCAGGCGGGACAAATTCACTGTCCATGAGAACCAAAACACGAAGTTTTCTCATTATCCGGCACCATTCCAGGGAATCCAGGAGACAGGTCTCACGTACGTCACATCGCCATCTTGTGGTAACCGCCCTGCAGGTAATGCATGGTTTTCACGGTCAGCAGGATCAGGGCATCTCGCCGCGTGTCCTTCTCTGATCGATGAACCTTCAAACCCAATTCTCGACTTCGCTGGATCATCTCGCCAACCACCTGGTCCACCGTGTATTGATATTGGCCCGTCCACTGGGACACGACCCGTCGTGCTTCTGGTCTCAATTGCCGCAGGAAACTGGCCGCCGAACGACGATGGCGATAGCGGGAAGCATTGGAAAACAATCTCAGTAGGTCGTCATCGTACTCATCCACTTCCTCCACGTCACCAATACCATAGTGTTCACATCGCTCGCTGTAATGTTCACCCAATGTCTTGCGAAGCCCAGCCACGGAACCCGTGTGTTGACGGGTTCTCACGGGCGCCTTTTGTCCGGCAATCTCCTGCATCAATTCATCAACATATTCCAGTTTTCCCAGGGCAGGCCAGTCCGCATACTCGCTTCGCCAACGAGAGCGCGGCTTGACCCACACGGCAAACGTTTCCGCATAATCTTCGGAGGGGTGACTTTGCGCATACCAGGATTCAAGATTCAAAACATAATTCTTGCTGGTTGGACGGGGCGAATAATCTTCCGGGTAAGGGAGCGATGCTCTGCCAAAAACAGCCCGCCAACTCCGACGGCGATGTAAACGATAGGCCGTGTCAATCGCGTGCCCCGCTTCGTGACGCAGGATACGCATGCACCAATCCTTGTTCCCACCCTCCACCTCTGACATCTGGTTACGTTCCAGGCGAGCCAATCGTGGATGAGCCATGTAGAAAGGAATTGCAATCCCCGGTACACCATCCGGAGAAAACCAATCATCCGAAAGCCAGCAATGAGGTTGGAACGTAATTCCGCGCTGTTGTAATTCCTCGTACAACCGTTGTACCCGTTCCCCGAGAAGCGTTCCGGGTATCTTTAAGCCAAGGTCACAGATCCGCCAATCCAGCAACTCTTCGTCGCTCGCATGAACCCATTCAGGTTCAGCGATTCGCACTTTTCTCCGTGCACGATTCGTGGTTCGTTGCGGTGCCATGATCCGTCCGTGAATAAATCCCTTATCACCCTGCTGTTCCATTGCGCTGGCAATGGTCTTTTCCGAGCTGACCATTGTAGGAAGAGACCTATCATTCGACCAGCGGCATTTCCCCTGATTTCGGCCTTTGCTGGCACGCTGCGCGCCTTCCACCGAAACTACCTTTCTTACTTCAATAACCTCTCTCACCCCGAAGCGAACGATAGCATGTTACAATCAGGTTTTCCGCTCGCCCTGACTCCTGGTTGAACATGACTCGCGATCGCCTGCAAGCCGCCTATGCTGTCGCTCGACAAGCCCTGCTTGATGAACGACAGAATCGCTCCTACTGGGAAGGAGAACTCTCGGCCAGTGCGCTTTCTACCGCCACTGCGATCAGTGCCCTGGTCCTCTACCAGGAGCCGCTGGTAGCACCTTCCACGAACACATCGCAACCGGCCGAGCAGTCGCCGGAAGACCTGTCCAGGCTGGTTCACCAGGGAATTCAGTGGCTGCAAGATCATCAGAACCCGGATGGTGGCTGGGGGGACACGGATCAGAGTTATTCCAATATTGCCACCACCCTGTTGGTCGTGGCTGCCTTTCACCTGGCTGATGTGGCCACGGAGCAGGCAGAATTGCTGGCGCGAGCAGAGGCCTATATAGAAACCCAGGACCGCTTTGACGGATTACGCAGGCGTTATGGCAAGGACAAGACTTTCGTGGTACCTATCCTGACCAACCTGGCATTGGCAGGGATTGTCCCCTGGAAGGATGTGAATGCATTACCTTTTGAGCTGGCCTGCCTACCTCAATCCTTTTACCGGTTCGTACGAATGCCGGTGGTCAGCTATGCCATTCCCGCACTGGTGGCCATCGGCCAGGCTCGATACCTACACCAGCCACCCTGGAATCCGTTGAGCCGCTGGCTGCGACGAGCGGCCATCTCACCAAGCCTCCGGGTCCTGGAAAAAATGCAGCCTAACAGCGGGGGCTACCTGGAAGCAGTGCCTCTCACCAGTTTCGTCATCATGAGCCTCGCCGGTACCGGCCGACGAGCCCATCCGGTTACCCAGCAAGGCATCCAGTTCCTGGTAGATTCCGTTCGAGCTGATGGCAGCTGGCCGATTGACACGAACCTGGCAACGTGGAACACGACGCTGGCCCTGCAGGCACTGGCTGCCGGGGGGGAAGACCTCGCACAACTGGATTGCCTGGACTGGTTACTGGGTTGCCAGCATACGCAACGTCATCCGTTTACTGGTGCCGAACCGGGTGGCTGGGGCTGGAGTGATCTGAGTGGTGCTGTTCCCGACAGCGACGATACTCCCAGTGCATTGCTGGCACTGAACAGCTGGAGGCATTCTCCTTCCTGTTCTCCAGGCGACCGGGAACGGATCGAGGTCGCTGCGCGATCCGGCCTGGAGTGGTTGTTAAGGCTACAGAATCGCAATGGAGGCTGGCCCACATTTTGTCGTGGCTGGGGGAAACTTCCCTTTGATCGAAGCGGAGCGGATCTGACGGCCCATGCACTCAGAGCGATGCATGCCTGGCAGGACCAGGTGGGCCATCCAGGAATCCATGCTGGGCGATGGCAACGGAGCATCAAGCGTGGCTTCGATTTCTTGCAACACCAGCAACGCTCGGACGGCAGCTGGGTTCCATTGTGGTTTGGCAACCAGGACCATCCTGACGAAGAGAATCCTGTCTATGGAACGGCCAAGGTTTTGCTGGCCTACCGGGACTGGCAAATGACGAATGAAATGTCCGCACAGCGCGGTTTCCAGTGGCTGCGAAATGCCCAACGGGCAGACGGAGGATGGGGGGGTGGAGAGGCCTTGCTGCAAAACCGTCCGGAGGGAATCATCAGCAGCGTCGAAGAAACGACGCTGGCAGTGGAAGCGCTGCTAGCCCAAGCATCACTGAGCCCGTCGCAAGAATCCATCAATAAAGGACTTACGTGGATTATCAAGGAGGTGGAAACAGGCCGCTTTCGAGAAAAATCGGTTGTTGGTTTCTACTTCGCCAAGCTGTGGTATCATGAGAAGCTTTACCCGATAACTTTCACGGTTTCCGCCCTGGCGCACGCGCTGCGGGTCGTACCGGATGACTGGAAATAGAACGACCTGCGGCTACCGGATAACGTGGTCCAGGTTTGAACGAGGGAACTGATCTTTGGCGACTGCATCATCTGTTAATGGATCCTCGAAGCCCGATGACGCGGCGGATATGCCGAAGCGCAAATCACGTCGTCGTAAAACATCGCATTTGAAATCTGTACCCGAGAGCAAGGAATTACGGGAGCAGGTCAAGGCGCGTTGCGCCCAGGTTGCAGCCAACCTGGACAAATCGCGGCCTCTCACCAAGGACGAGATGGAAGTCGTCGTTCGTGGGTTACTGGAAGACATGGAATTACCAGAAAGTTACCTGGGCTGGACCATGGTCTTGCTGGCCAGTGCTTTCTGGACCGACCAGGTCGCCAGTATTCCACCCTCACGTCGGCTCTTCCTGTTACCACACTGCCTGAAACATGCCGAGGGATGTCCTGCGGACTATGACCAGTTTGGCCTGGACTGCAAGACCTGCGGCGCCTGCAGCATTGCCGATTTTCGTGGCATGGCGGAGGACATGGGTTACAAGGTACTGGTGGCCGAAGGGTCCCCGGTGGTTTTGAAGATCATCGTAAGTGGTTACGTGGATGCGGTCGTGGGCGTGGCCTGCCTGAACGTCCTGGAGAAGGCAATCGACAAGATCCTGCTGGCTGGCATTCCCTGCATGGCTGTTCCCCTGTTGTCCAGTGACTGTCGTAACACGTCCGTGGATGACGACTGGGTCTACCAGATGATCAACGTACAGCCGAATGAATCAGCACCGGCAACACGTTCGTACCTGCACCTGATGCGAGCGGCCAGTAACATGTTTGAGCCCGAAAAGATGGACGAGTTAAGTCCCCGGGTTCGCAAGAGTCCGCGGTTGGCGGAATTAAACGGACAGGGAATCACGGGTGTTGATCCGATCTCCGGCACCGAGGCACTGGCCTATGATTTCCTTGCCAAGGGTGGCAAGTACTCACGTCCCTTTATTACGCTGGCCGTCTACGATGCCCTCCGCGGTGGACATGCAACGTTACCCAACGGGGCAGAAATCATCGAGGAATTTTCTCCCTCGGTGCTTCGTACAGCCATGTCGATCGAAACGTTCCACAAGGCCTCGCTGGTCCACGACGACATCCAGGATGACGATTCCTATCGTTACGGTGACCCCACGTTACATCATCAACATGGAACGGCAACGGCCATCAACGTCGGCGATTACCTGATCGGCATGGGCTATCGGCTGGTGAGCCAGGAAATCGAATCACTGGGTGCGGCAGCAGCAGCCGAAATTCTCCATACCCTGGCAGAAGCTCATACCAAGCTGTCCGAGGGACAGGGTGCAGAATTGCTGTGGCGTGATTCACTCGACAAGCAGTTGCAACCGATTGACGCTTTAAAAATCTACGCACTCAAGACTTCCCCTGCGTTCGAGGCGGCCATGCTCTGCGGTGTACGACTCGCAGGATCCATCGACAAATACCAGGAACCGATCAAGTTGTTTGCCCGCAACCTGGGCGTTGCTTTCCAGATTCTCAACGACCTGGATGACTGGACCACAGACAATCACAACAAACTGGTAGCGGGTTCTGATGCCCTGGGTGGGCGGCCTACCATTCTTTGGGCGCTGGCCTTGCAGAGCCTGCCGGACGAGCAAAAACAGGAGCTGCTGGAGCTCGTGGATGACAGTCCCTTGGCACCGCAGGCCCGCGTCGAACGGATGCGACAGCTTTACCTGGATGCAGGTATTTTCGACCAGGCGCTGCAATTGATTGACAAGCATCAGCAACGTGCCGAGAAGATTGCTGATGAGATCCATCCGGAAGATTTACGCAGGCTGTTCTACTACCTGATTGATACGGTACTGGAACGGCCTGAAGAAGTTACGTTCCTGCCACCCATGGCTACGGAAGTCACCCCGTTGACCACCACCAAGAGCACGTAGGCTGCTCACCGTGTATGACTGGCACCTCGTTCCCATACTCATGCCATGAGTCACCGAGAAATCCAGTGATCCTTTGTCTTGCCATTTCCTAGTTCCTGATCGATATCTCGTGAATACTCCCCGACCCTCGACGCCTGACCTGCAGACGCTCCTGGACCTGTTCTACCCTGACAGTGACCAGCTCGGGAAATTCCAGGAAGTCAGCTCGGATCAGCTACCAGCTGCTTACTCCACGCTACTGGATCATAATGAACACATGACCGTGACGGTGGAGGCGTTCCACGAGAGCCTGGTCGACGTCCAGGTCCTGGATGCGCAGATTGATAACAACCACTATTCCCGCCAGATCCTGTTGGTCTGTCAATCTGATGGAAAGGTAGTTCAGTTTGGTATCGTGCGACTTTGTTTCGATTTTCTCGACGCAGAAATCCAGGCAGAAATCCAGTCGCAACAGGTACCGCTGGGACGAATCTTGATTGAACACGACGTACTTCGTCAGGTGCAACTGGCAACCCTCTGGAAAATCGAAGCAGGACCCGACCTGAGTGCACAATTGCAGGTACCTGAAGGCACGGAAACATTCGGACGCACGGCCCTGATTTACTGCAATGGTGAACCGGCCGTGGAATTACTGGAAATAATGACTGTGGTCAAATCTTGAACTCGTGACTAGAACATAACGTAGGACTACTCGTTGACGACATTGAATGTCATCTCTGTAATCATCAGCTGCTTATCATGAATCATCAATACGACTGTATTATCGTTGGTGCTGGACCTGCTGGCTGCTCCGCAGCCACGTTGCTAGCGCAGGCTGGACATTCCACGCTGTTACTGGAACGGGAAAAGGTCCCGAGGTTTCACGTGGGCGAATCCTTGATGCCGGAAACCTACTGGAGTTTTGAACGGCTCGGGTTGCTGGACAAAATGAAGGACAGTGATTTCGTCAAGAAATACAGTGTTCAATTCGTGAACCACAGTGGGCGCGAATCACAACCGTTTTTCTTTGACCAGCACGATGCGCGAGAGTGTTCTCAAACCTGGCAGGTTGAACGGGGCAAGTTTGACAAGATGCTGTTCGATCACGCCGCGGACCAGGGCGCGGACTGCCATGATCAAGCCCGCGTTACGGACGTGGTGTTTGACGAAGAGGAACGTTTTACATCTGTGCAGGTTCAACCCGCCGAAGGAGATCCGCAGACGGTTTCCGGTCGCGTGCTGATCGACGCCACGGGTCAACAGGCCCTGGTCGCCAATCGGCTGGGCTTACGAGAAGACAATCCTGCCTTGCGTAAAGCCGCCATCTGGACCTACTACAAGGATGTGGCACGTGACCCGGGAAAAAATGGTGGCGCTACCATCATCATGCACACCGAGAAAAAAGAATCCTGGTTCTGGTTCATTCCGCTTGCCAACGGTATCACCAGCATCGGCGTGGTTGCAGATCACACCTACCTGCTGAAAGATCGTGGCTCTACCGAGGACACCTATGCCGAGGAACTGGCCATCTGTCCGGCCATGCAGGAGCGACTGGCCGAGGCGACCCAGGTCGATAAGCTGCACGTGGCCAAGGAATTCTCCTACACGACCCGCCAACAGTCAGGAGATGGCTGGGTGTTGATTGGTGATGCCTACGGTTTCATCGATCCGATCTACAGTTCCGGGGTTTATTTCGCGCTCAAGTCAGGCGAGCTGGCTGCGGATGCCATCGTCGAGGGGTTTGCCCGTGACGACCTGTCCGGTACCCAGCTCGGCAGCTGGACCATGGAATTCGATGCCGGTACCCAGTGGATCCGAAAACTGGTTGACAAGTACTACACCAACGAGTTTAGTTTTGGTCAATTCATGAAAGAATTCCCTCAGCACCAGGGCAATCTGACCGACCTGCTGATTGGCCGCATCTTCTACGATGGTGCTGGCAATATCTTCCAGGATATGGATCCGGCCATGGATCGGGTGCTGGGAAAAATGCCCCGTGACTGATCCGGGTCTCTCTTCCCGGGATGAAACGCGCTGAATTCAGTAGCAGTTCCTTGCTGAATTCATTAAACTAGTTGGCTCGTGGTTTCATCGTTCTCCATTAACATTTGCGCGGTAAGAATTCATCATGCGAAACAACCAGGGAAAATACCTTGTTATTGGGTTGGTCGTGCTGCTGGTCATCCTGCACCAGGACGTCTGGTTCTGGGACTCCCATAAGCCGGTCTTCGGTTTCATGCCTGTAGCGTTGCTCTGGCACGCAGGCATTTCTGTTGCTGCCAGTATCACGTGGTTTATTGCCACCAAGGTGGCTTGGCCAACCTTTGAAGACAATGTTCCTGTCGAGACAGCGGCAGAAGCCACGGAGGGAAGTGAATCATGATCCAGTTGATTATCATTGCCATTTATCTTTGCCTGTTACTCTTCCTGGGTGTTTTTTCCAGCAAGCTGTTTCGTGGCACCAGCAAAGATTACATGTTGGCCAGTCATTCCATCGGCCCCTTCATGCTCCTGATGTCCCTCTTTGGTACCACCATGACGGCATTCGCCCTGGTCGGTTCCACGGGTGAAGCCTACAAGATCGGTGCAGGTGTCTACGGGCTGCTGGCGTCGTCCAGCGGTATCATTCACTCGCTCTGTTTCTTTGTCCTGGGCATCAAGCTCTGGGACCTGGGCCGCAAGTATGGGTATACCACCCAGATCCAGTATTTCCGGGATCGCCTGCAGAGTGACAAGATCGGGATCATCCTGTTTCCGATTCTCGTCGGACTGGTCATTCCTTACCTGTTGATCGGGGTCATGGCCTCCGGGACGGTCATCAACAGTATTACCGAAGGTGCTTTTGCCACGGCGTTTGCCCAACACGACTACGGAATTCCACCCTGGCTCGGTTCACTGGTGATCAGCATCGTGGTACTGATTTACGTTTTCTTTGGTGGTATGCGTGGTACGGCCATGGCCAACACGGCCCAGACGATTGTTTTCATGATCCTAGGCCTCATTACGTTCGTCGTGATCTCCAGCAAGCTGGGGGGAATGGCCGCAGCCACGAAACTGGTCGTCGAAAAAAATCCTTCCAAGATGATGCGCGCAGTTCACCCGGATGATGACAAAGCATTCGAGCGCAAGTACGCTCAATGGGAGCGCCTGGCCGAGTTTAAATTCGCACAAAAGAAGGGGCTCAAGCTGACCCCTGAGCAGATCAAGACTGCCATGGAAGCTTACAAGGGACCTGATCTGCCCCACAAGCCGCTGCTCGCGCAGGCCAATTTTTCTGCTGCCCAGGGTTTGATCAAGCTTTCGGTCAAGGAACAGAACCTGTCTCGCCTGCAACAAGACGACCGGCTTTTTGACGAAACCACACTACCGGCGACGCTAATCAAACATGATGGCCTGGTAACGTACAAACGACAGCCTGGTGCCGATGCCAAGGGTGCAGCGGCCAACAAGATGATCCAGTCGAAAGTTGGTCACCCTGACAAATTTATCGACGACGATGAATCGAAAGGAAAATGTTGGACTCGCAAGAAAGCCAAGGGAGTTTACCGGGCCACCTCGTGGTCTCCGGACAAACCCCACCCGATGAATCCCTGGAAGTTCCTTACGTACTTCTTTGTGCCACTCTCGGTCGGCATGTTCCCGCATCTGTTCCAACACTGGTTAACCGCCAAGAGTGCCGATAGTTTCAAGCTGGCCGTGGTGGCGCATCCGGTCTTCATCATGATCGTCTGGGTCCCCTGTGTATTGCTGGGTGTCTGGATGACATCAGCGATCAACCCGGCCACCGGTGGTTCCTTGATTCCGCCTCACTTTCCACCCAACGCCGTCTTACCGGCTGCCGTCAAGGCACTTACCCCCGATGCCATGGCAGGCCTGCTGACAGCGGGTATCCTGGCGGCCATCATGTCATCCCTGGACAGCCAGTTTCTCTGCGTGGGAACCATGTTCACGACAGATATCGTGACGCACTACAGTAAGCCGGGAAAATATTCTGACAAGCAACTGATCCTGATTGCCCGTATGTTCATCATCGGCATCGTGGCCGTGACCTACCTGTTCAGCCTGTTTGAACCTCGTCGGGTATTCACGCTGGGTGTCTGGTGTTTCAGTGGCTTTTCCAGTCTTTTCCCACTTATTTTTGCCAGCCTGTACTGGCGAAGGTTGACCAAGGCAGGTGCCTATGCTGCCGTCATCGCAGCTGCGGCTTCCTGGCTCTACCTGTTTCGTGATTCCGGCTATGCCGCCAATGCCGAATATGACTTCCTGGGCGTCATGCCAGTGGCCACCATGACCTTCCTCTCCACGACATTTATGATCCTTGTTTCGTTGGCCACCAAGCCACCCAGCGAGGAAACCTTGAAGCGATTTTTCCCGGACAAGAGTGGTGCCTAGGCCCTGGAGAGGGGACGGGACGGCTTCAAATTATGTCGTGATTCACGGCTAAAACTGCCCGTCCACACTTGTGGTCGGGCAGTGTTTACGTAATATTGGAGGTTTGCCCAAGTTGTTTCAGGGCAGGCGGATATGTCCCACCAACCAGTTAAAGCAAAGTCATGAACCGACCGACCGGACGTCGCAAATCAAACAAGCGCAGTAAAACCACCAACCGGAGCAAGAAAAAAGATCCGGTATTCGTGGATGGTAAACGTCCGCGCCCGATGTACGTTGACTACAAGAACGTCGACTTACTCAAGAAACTGGTTAATCGTCATGGACGCATCGTAGGTCGTCGCAAGACCGGTTGTGCAGCTGCCAGCCAGCATGCCATTACCACGGCTATCAAGCGGGCTCGTTTCATGGCCCTGATGCCCTACACGGGTGAGTAACCCCGTTTTCCAGCTGTTACTTTGGCTGGATCTGAATTTCCCTGGAAAACCTGCTTGCGAGCATGGTGTCAGCAAGCCAGAATCAAGGCATGGCTGAACTCTTTCGTACCACGCGCCGTGTTGAATTTGCCGAAACTGATGCGGCCGGCATGATTCATTTCTCATCCTACTTCCTTTACATGGAACAGGCGGAGCATGCGTTATTGCGCCACGTGGGAACCAGCGTGGTCACGAAGGATGGCTCCGGGACCATCAGTTGGCCGCGGGTTGCCACCAGTTGTGATTATTCACGACCCGTAAAATTTGAAGATGAATTGCAGATCGATGTGGGCATCTTACGGCTCGGCGAAAAAAGCATCACCTACCAGTTTTACTTCCAACATAAAGATCAACAGGTTGCCCTCGGCCAGATCACTTCGGTTTGCTGTCGATTTGTCCCGGGCCAGCCACCGCAACCTATCGTCATACCGGAAACCCTCGTGGAGCAACTCAGGCCTTACGCCACGGCATCCCCCTAGATCCCCACGGGCCTGCCTCAAGAAGAGCGAGGGACGTTACTCACCGGCCAACCAGCAATGCCATGACCGCCTACCTCCAAGAACTCACATTAACACTGGGCGCTGCCGTGGGAGAACTTTCCGACGACCAGCGACAACGGCAGATCGATTTTTTCCTTCGTTCCCAGCAGGCTGACGGGGGATTCATGGGCCGCGAGGGAGAAAGTGACCTGTACTACACGGGTTTCGCCACGCGGGCCCTGGCCATCCTGGGAGAATTGCAGGGGGGCCCGGCTGAACAACTGGCAGGTTTTCTTACCAGCCGTATCCAGGGCCAGGAAACGGTGATTGATTTTCTCTCGCTCATCTATAGTGCCTTCCTGCTGGATTCGGCGGCGGGTATCGATATTTTTCAGCAGGCACCGGAGTCGTGGTCCGGAGAGGTCGCCAGCACCCTGGAATCCCTGCGACGCGAAGATGGTGGTTATGCCAAGTCACCGGAAGGTGCAGCCAGCAGCACGTACCACTCGTTCCTGGTGTTACTCTGTCTCCAGCTACTGGAACAACCGTTACCACAACCAGAGCGCTTACTGGAATTCATCCAGAGCCAGGCGGGGAACGAGGGGGGCTTTCGGGAACATCGAGTCAGCAAGCGAGCCGGGACCAATCCCACGGCAGCTGCCATTGGTGTCCTACGAATCCTGGGTGAAATCGACGACACCTGCCGAGAAGAGACCATTGATTTCCTGGCTGACATGCAGGTCGACGAGGGGGGGTTGCGAGCCAACACACGAATACCGATCGGGGATATTTTAAGCACTTTTACCGGGATCCTCACGCTCCGGGACCTGGGTGCCATTGACCAGATTGATACTTCCCACGCTCTGCAATACGTGCATTCACTTCAGCAGCCGGAGGGCGGGTCACTGGGTGCTGAATGGGACCAGGTTTGTGATGTAGAATATTCCTTTTATGGGATGGGTGCCCTTGCCTTACTGAATCAATATTGCAACAAAGAATCCCAGGAGTCCGGTTCCTGATTTGTCCACTTACCCGGTTAATCATTCTCGGCAGGAAGCAATCTGATGACCACTCTCTCGGTAACCAATGTTTCCAAGCAATATCCAACGCGAGGTGAGCCTCTCGATGTATTGCAAAACGTTTCCCTGGAAATGGCGGCGGGCCAAAACCTGGCCATCGTCGGACCCAGCGGATGCGGCAAGAGTACGTTACTGCACTTGCTGGGTACACTCGACACACCCACTTCCGGCAAGATCGAGTTGAATGGACAGGACCCTTTCCAGCTCGACGAACCGGGGCTGGCCGAATTTCGCAATCAGAATATTGGTTTTATCTTCCAGGAACATCACCTGTTGCCCCAGTTATCGGTCCTGGAAAACGTGCTGGTCCCCGCCTTGGCCAGTGGCGAACCCTCCGCTGAAATCTTGCAACGCGCTCACGACTTGATCCAGCGTGTCGGACTGGAAGATCGCATCGGTCATCGACCCGCAGAATTATCGGGAGGGGAAAAGGAGCGCGCCGCCGTGGCACGGTCGCTGCTGCATCAACCCACACTGCTGCTCGCCGATGAACCGACGGGAAATCTCGATCGAACCAATGCCCAGCAGGTGGCTCAATTGCTGCTGGAAATACAGCAGCAGGAACAGACGATCCTGATCGTGGTCACTCACAGCAACGAGCTGGCCGGCCAGTTACAAGAACAAAAGACACTGGATGACGGTCAGCTAGGCTAGGTCGTTACCAACCGTTTTCATGAACCCAGGAACGGAGTCGATTCACAGCATGTCCCGTTGGCGTTCCATCACTCGAGCCGTCCCCAACCTCGCTCGGCAGGTCAGGGGATTGGTGGGTACTTTTCGTATTGGAGCCACTCGGAAATTCGTGGCCAGGAGCCTCTGGCATCACTGGCGCATCAACCTGGCCGTGGCGCTGGGAGTCAGCGCGGCAACCGCCGTGTTGACCGGGGCCCTGTTAATTGGTGACTCCACCCGTGGCAGCCTCCGGCAGCTCACCCTGGACCGCCTGGGTACCATCGACGAAATCCTGATTACCAATCGCTTTTTCCGCCAGGAAATGGCCGCTGAGATTTCACTGCAAAAAGCCTTTCAAGACCATTACCGGGCGGCCGCACCTGCGATCCTGTTCCCCCAGGGGACCGTGGAAACCGCTAACGCTGATGAGCAGCCAACCCGTGCCGGGAATGTCCTGGTGCTGGGAATCGAACCCGGCTTCTGGAAACTTGGAACTGCGGCACCGGCCAGTAACCTCACCACGGGTCCAGGCCAGATCATCCTCAACGAACCCCTGGCTCGCGACCTGGGCGCTACGGTAGGCAGTCGTGTTATCCTTCGCCTGCCAGCCGACCAACAGGTCCATGCAGACAGCCCGATGGGAGACAAGGAAGACCGCGTACAGAGTGTCCCGGAACTGGAGGTATCTGCGATTATCCCGGCCCAGGGGCTGGGACAGTTCGCCCTGCGATCCAGCCAGGGGCAACCACGCAACGCCTACATTTCCCTGGCGACCCTGCAGGATGAATTGCGCCAGGAAGCCAAGGCCAACGCGATCCTGGTCACGGGAAAATCGGCAGGCCAGCCACCCTCGGAAGCAGCCAGCAAAATACTCAGCGGCCTGCTCCAACCGCGGCTGGAAGACTACGGCTTGTTGATCAAGCCTGTCACGCTCAGCTACGAGGATGAAGAAGGTGAAAGCCAAACGGTCCTGGAATATTTCAGTCTTTCCAGTGAACAATTGATGATCGACGACAAAACGGCTGCCCTGGCCCAGGACGCCTTTGCCGCAGCAGGTGGGCAGCCCGTGTTAACTTACCTGGCCAATGGCATGGTCAAGCTGACAGGGGACAACGAGGTGCCCGGAAAGGAACTGGCTCCGTACTCGCTGATCAGTGCTGTCGATTCCACGGAACAACTGGGGCCCTTGCAGGATAGCTCCGGCAAGAACATCTCCCGGATCGAGGACGGTAAGGTCGTGATTAACAGCTGGTTGGCCAAGGACCTGCAGTTGGCCGTAGGCGACCGCATGCGTGTTACTTTTTTCGAACCTGAAACGAACTATGGAAAATCGGATGTCGCGGATCCCATGGACCTGGAGGTGCAGGCTGTTGTGCCTCTGATCGAGCCAGACAAACCGTTTGGTGGTCGACGTCCGGCACTTTACCGCAAGGCTCCTGCGCTGGCGAATGATCCCGATCTGACACCTGAGGTACCCGGGGTCACGGACAAGCGATCCATCAATGACTGGGATTTACCTTTCCAGCTGGAACATCGCATTCGCGGGCAAGACGATGACTACTGGAATCACTATCGCACGACTCCCAAGGCATTCGTCTCCTTAAAAACCGGCCAGTCGCTTTGGAGCAGTCGCTTCGGCCAGGTAACGTCATTTCGTATTCCAGCTGCTCCCGACGTAACTGCAGAAACCCTTGCGGAACGATTTGTAGAACAGGTTCGTAATTCCGAGGAAACACTCGGGTTTGAGTTCATTCCGGTAAAGCGTAAGGCACTGGCTGCATCGAGTGGGGCAACCCCCTTTGATGCCCTCTTCCTCTCGTTGAGTTTCTTTGTCATCGCCGCTGGCCTGATGCTGGTCGCCTTGCTGTTCCGACTGGGAGTTGATCAACGGGCTGCTGAACTGGGTACGCTGCTGGCTCTCGGAACCCGGCGTCAACAGGCAACCTACCTGCTGGTTGGCGAGGGTACCTGCGTCGCTTGTTTCGGTGCCTTGCTGGGTGTTGCTGCCGGGGTTGGTTATGCCCAGCTCATGCTATTGGGTTTGCGGACATGGTGGATTGGTGCGGTTGTTTCTCCCTTCCTGGAATTCCACTGGACCGCCCGCAGCCTGGTGATCGGGTATTTCCTGGGCGTGTTAACGTCCGTCGTTACGATTGCCTGGAGTGTTAGTCGTACTCGACAGATCAGTGTCCGACAACTTCTTTCCGGCCGAGTCGCTGAGCCCAGTTACCTGGCTCCGGTTTCACAGCGTAGCCGTTCCTGGTTAACCCTGCTGCTCCTGGTTATCGCCGTCATCCTGGCAACCATCGCAGCCGTCCCGTCGATCGCCAGCAAGCTGGGGAGCGAGGGACAGGCGGGAGCCTTCCTGGGTGCCGGAGCACTTGTTTTAACGGCTCTCTTAATGATCATCAGCCGCCGCCTGAAACGAACGTCCATGGATGATGCCGCCTTGATCCGGGCTCCCATCCTGGCACGTTTTGCCACGCGCAACGCCAGCAGGAATGCAGGGCGCAGCACGGTCACGATCGGCCTGGTGGCCACGGCTTGCTTCCTGATTGCCTCGATGAGTGCTTTTCGACTCGATCCCAGCCAGTCGGGCAAGGGTGGTTTCGAGCTGGTTGGACGGAGTTCGCTGCCGATCTACCAGGACCTCAACGACCCGATAGAACGCAAAGAATTTTTTGGCGATGCCATGCAGCAACTGGCAGACGTGACCCTTTTCCCCCTGCGTTTCCAGCCGGGAGATGATGCCAGTTGCAACAACCTGTACAAGGCTCGGCAGCCGCGTGTCATTGGAGTCACGTCGGACATGATTGAACATTTTGATACAGCCGACCTTCCCTTCTCATGGGCAGCCCACGCAGCACTCGCGGAAGACCAGTCCAATTCCTGGGAGCTCTTGCGTTCGACCAAGACGGCACATTCGGGGCAAGAAGATGATCCGATCCCGGTGGTGATCGACAAGAATACAGCGATGTATAGCCTGCAACTATGGGGCGGTGTCGGCCAATCCTACACGATTGAATACGAGGACCAGCGAACGCTTCACTTCCAGGTGGCGGGACTCTTGGCCAACAGTATCCTGCAAGGCAGCCTGTTGATTAGTGAAGCGGATTTCGAGCGGCATTACCCGGAAGTCAGTGGCTATCGCTACTTCCTCATCGATACCGGAAATCGTGAACCTGAAAAGGTTGCCCAGTTACTGGAGAACCGCTTCAGTGATGAAGGATTTGACACACGATCCACCGACGAATTGCTGGAATCGTTGTTACAGGTACAGAACACGTACCTGAGCGCATTCCAGAGCCTGGGAGCCCTGGGACTCTTGCTGGGAACCTTTGGGCTGGCAACCGTGCAATTGCGAAATGTCCTGGAACGTCGTGGCGAACTGGCACTGATGCGATCCACGGGATTTCGGCAGCGACGACTCGCCCTGATGGTACTGCTCGAACACGCGATCTTGCTCATGGGTGGACTGGCCACGGGAATTATTGCCTCCCTGGTTACCGTGTTACCGCATGTATTCAGTGGCGGTGCTGCCGTACCTGGATCACGCTTGCTATTTGACTTGTTGATCATTGTCGTCGTTGGCTTGCTGGCCGGATTCGCAGCCGTGGCGGCCACCTTAAAAGCTCCCATGATCTCTGCCTTGCGAGGTGACTAGTCGAGATGACCACGAAAACAGCTTTTGCCATCGCTGCGCATCCGGACGACATTGAGCTTTTCATGTCAGGAACCCTCCTGCTGCTGAAGCAAGCTGGTTACGAAATCCACTACATGAACCTCGCAAACGGTTGCTGCGGGACCACCGAGTACGACGTGGACACGATCACCCGCATGCGACGAGAAGAAGCCCAGGACGCGGCTGCCAGCATTGGGGCAGTCTTTCACGGTTCCATTTGTAATGACCTGGAAATATTTTACGAACAGTCCCTCCTGGCCCAGGTGACCTCGGTGGTTCGCGAGGTAGCGCCTGAGATCCTGCTTACGCATGCTCCTGCGGATTACATGGAGGACCACATGATCACCTCGCGGCTAGCCGTCACGGCAGCTTTCTGTCGGGGCATGCCGAACTTTCCCGTGGACCCTCCTCGTGACCCGGTGGATCAGCCGATCACCGTCTACCATGCCCAGCCCTATTCCCATCGAGATCCGTTGCGCCAGATCGTGACACCAGATTTCTGGGTTGATGTCAGCCAGGTCGTGGAGCAAAAAGTAGCTATGCTGGCCCGGCATGTGAGCCAAAAACAATGGCTGGATGAGAGCCAGGGTCATGACTCTTACCTGGAAACCCTGCGGGAACTGGACGCCGAGGGAGGTCGTTTATCGGGTCAATTCCAGTTTGCCGAAGGCTGGCGCCGTCACCTGCACCTGGGTTTCTGCGGGCCAGATGATGATCCACTGGTGGACGCCTTGAGCCAGGTCAGTGAATTATCAGTAAAGTCATGATTAATCGCGGGTCGCAATTGCTGTGCAGACTGGCAATCGATTAAACTGGCAGCAACCAAGACGAGATGTTCCCTCCCAGATAAGCGAGCTGTTATGAAAACCTTGCTCCTCCCGATACCATTCGCCGCCCTCACAATCCTGGCCTGGGGATCCTACGGAAACTGGCTGCACGCTGCCAAGGCAGAGGTTGGCGACTTGAGGATGCGACAGCTTTTCTGTGTGGGACTGGCTTATTTCATCCTGGCGATCGTTATTCCCACCCTGTTTATTAAGGTCAAGGGGGAAAAGGGGGAGTTCACGATCAGCGGAATTATCTGGTCGTTAGCTGCCGGTGTCTGTGGAGCCCTGGGAGCCCTGGGAATCATCATGGCACTCTCGGCCGGGGGAGCGAAGGCACCTGTCTATGTGATGCCCCTGGTTTTCGGCTGTGCGCCGGTCGTCAACACACTGGTTTCCATGACGATGAACCGCAATCTCAAGGAAGCTAATTCGGCCTTCCTGGCCGGTATTGTCCTGGTCGCGGTCGGAGCTGCCCTCGTTTTTATCAACAAGCCCAAGGCCGATCCACATCACGCACCCTCCACACAGGAACAGACCAGCGAGACATCTGCCGAGCCGGAAACCGAAAAAAAGATCACGAAGGTCGTCAAGCAGGCCGCTGTTAACTGGTTAACCGTAATCGGCGGCATCCTGTTGACCGCACTCAGTTGGGGTACCTATGGATCGGTACTTCACAAGGGTCAGGCCTTGATGAAAGGAAGTCGATTACGGCCACTGATCTGCGTGGGCCTGGCTTACTTCGTGGTGGCCGTGATCGTGCCACTGGCGTTAATCCGCGCCAATCCCCTGGATGGAATGGGTTCTGCCGGGCTACTGGCATTCATGGCCGGGGCAGCCGGAGCCGTCGGGGCCTTTGGCATCATCCTGTCCTTTACTTTCGGCGGAAAACCCATCTACATCATGCCACTCGTTTTCGGTGGAGCTCCCATCGTCAATACGCTAGTCGCCAGCTACGGAAACTATGACCAGATCGGAGTATTTTTCATCATGAGCCTGACGGTCGTCATCGTTGGGGCCGTGATGGTACTGATCTGTCAGCCGAAACCAGCCAGGAAACCGCCGGCCCCGGAACCAGTACCTGAGCCAGCACCGGCACCCGTCGCTGAATCTACTATTGAATCCGAAACGGATCCTATCCATCCATCCGATGACAATGACGATGAATCCACGGAGGATGCATCGTAACCAGGCGTCCCGGGTCATCCCGGTTAATCTCGATCCCAACCTGAACATACGCATCGGCAAGGATTCGCTATCATGGAACCCGAGCAAACCATGCGAGCGGTCGACACACTCCTCAGCCATGTCTGGATGGTTCGAGCGTTCCTCAAGCACTGCGAGGAAGCTGAAGAGGACGAGGAACTGCGTGATGTTCACCGGGCCTTGTATGACTACATGCTGGCGTTGGGTGCCCCTTTGAAAGCGGGTGATGCCGAAACCTATCTGAAAACTGCTCGCAAGAAATACTCGAAGCTACGAAAAGCGACGGAGCTGTTCGAGGAAATCCAGCCCGAGGTTTCCAGCCATACGAATTTCCAGATGGCGTCTCATTCACTGCAGGATGCGGTTAAGCAAATCGGCTCACTGCTCGAGATCCCGGCAGCCTAGGATCAGGTTCCCTGGGAGAGCCCAAACCACTGGATCTGCATCCGTGGACAAAACTGCCAACCCGACTGGACGCAAAGTGGTTCCAGCCAATGGGATTTTTTCTCCAGCGTCTCCTGGTCAACTCCCTGCGGCATCAGGTAAACATGCTCGCTATCGATACCAGGAAATTCTTCCAGGTAAGCCCGTACCAGTTCCACGTCTGCCATGGAATCGATCACGAATTTGAACTGGTAGTCATGTTCCGAGATCATGCGTCGAATGACATCAGGCTGATGTCGCGTCCGCTGGTGACGACCATACCAGGCAGGGTGATCATCGGGAGCAGGAGCACTGCTGGAAAACTTGGGGCTGATCGACATCAGATCACAGGCAACCGGCAGGTAAAGGGTCCCGGCTGTTTCAATGGTAATATGCTTTCCCATTGATTTAAGCTTCTCGCAAACCGGAATCAGCTCAGCAAAGAGCATGGGTTCCCCGCCCGTGATGACCACGTGTGGCAGATCCCATTGCGTGGCCTCCCGGACAATGTCATTGACCGAAAGATCGTTACCCGTCGGTTTCCAGGAAGCATGGGGCGTATCGCAGTACCAGCACCGCAGGTTGCATCCCGATGCGCGCACGAAAACAGAATCTGTACCTGTCAGCAGGCCTTCGCCCTGGACCGACTTGTAGATCTCTGCAATCTTCACCCGGGTTACTCCAAAAATATGCGGGTTCCATGGTTCAGGGAGGCCTAGTCCCCTTTTCAGTTAATATCTCATCATGACACAATGAGGGTTGCAGGAAAAGGAGCAACAAACATGTCAACAGCCAAGCAAGATCTTCTGGAAACGTTTGAAAACCAGTTTCCACAACGGGATTATGAAATTGAGATCGTCTGTCCCGAATTTACTTCCGTCTGTCCCAAGACAGGTCAACCGGACTTTGCCACGCTCACGTTTACCTATACGCCGGACCAGGTGTGCGTGGAATTAAAGAGTCTCAAGATGTACCTGCAGAGTTATCGCAATGACGGAATCTTCTACGAACATATCACCAACACGATCCTGGATGACCTGGTCCAACTGGTTAAGCCGCGGCAGATGAAACTGGTGGCGGCATTTACTGCCCGCGGTGGCATCACGACCAACGTGACGGCTGTTCATGAAGCCAATTCCGCCCAGGATTAAGCAAGCTGCTTAATCACTACAACGCTCGGCAACCTGTTGGAAGATACGGAACATGGTATCCAGGCAGGACTGTGCTTCATCCAGCGGCATCACCAGGGGTGGACTGACTCGGATCACTTTTCCGGCCAGGGCACCCAGCAGATGGATGGCCTGGCCCTGGTCATCACCCAGGTAGCAAGCTTCCACGCAGAGATTGGCTATCTCTGCAGCGGAGTGCGATCCATGATCGTTACACTCGATTCCCCAGACGCATCCTTCTCCACGCACGTTGACAATAATTCCGGTTTCCTTGAGTCGCTGTAAACCCGCCTCGATAACCGTCGCCAACTGCTGTCCCTGCTCCAGTACGGATTCCGATTCAAAAGCATCCAGGGTAGCCAGTACAGCTGCTGAAGAAAGTGGGTTCGCACTCCACGTATCGGATCCTTCCCCGTACTTCATCTGTCCGAAAACATCTGCGCGACCAACGGCAGCACTCACCGGAACTCCATTGCCAAGTCCCTTACCCAGGCAGACGATATCCGGTTCGATGCCGTAATGTGTAAACGCGTACATGGGACCCGTGCGTCCGAAATTCGATTGGATCTCATCCAGGATAAACAATAGATCATGATCGCGGCAGAACTGCTGCAGTAGCTGAAGGTATTCTGGCTGCGGGTGAAATGACCCTCCGCCTCCCAGGTAGGGTTCGGTCACGAGACAGCAAATCTGATCTCCCAACTCTTCGTGTAACTGTTCCAGTTCCTGTCGATATGGAGCAAGATCTAACGGCTGGCGACGCGTCTCAAGATCGGAACATTCCTGCATGGGAAAACTGATAAATCGAACACGTGGGTCCCGTTCGCTATCATTCTCATTACCTGTAATCGCACCAGCCAGTCCTTTCTTACCGTGAAATCCACCACGCGTGGCCAGGATGTGCTGCTGACCGGGACGTCGCTTCATGGAAGCCCAGAGCGACTTCTGAATTGCTTCGCTACCACTGGCTGCCCATAAGACCTGTTCCATGCGGCCCCCCCCCGGCTCCTTGCGCATGTTAGCCAGCAACCGCTCGCTGGCGAGCAGTTCCAATTCGGTCACTGCATTATAAGCGGTCAGTGGCGCTGCCTTAACAAAGGACTCGGAACCATCGACTTGATCCAGGCCCAAATAGCGCCAGACTGCTTCCCACCATGTTCGGGGATTATGGCCCAGGTTTGCCACCAGGACACCGGAACTGAAATCGGCTAGTTGGCGTCCTTCCGGGGTCCAGTGATAGGAGCCGGCACTCTGTGCCAACACTGCCAGCGAGGGCGTGTACGTCCTCAGGGAACGCGGTTCTGCTCGATCTAATCGTTGGCGAATCTGGTTAGAATCAGCCTCACCAGCATGTTCTACAACGGGAGAGGACTTCTCGGTGTCATTCATGGGAATCGTTCCTGCCGGATGCGTCCGGGAAGACGTAATCGGCTCAATAATTGGGGTTAACTGGTCGGTTATGCTGGACTCGACGGTGGGAATACGTTTGTTCCACAGGATACCAGTCGACCGACCTGATTTCCACTCCCAGTATCAAGCTGACAGTGTGGAACCCCTTGCATCGACCGCCCAAGCATTTCACAATGTGAACCCTGGCCCCCTTTGCGACTCCATCCACAAGGACTGTATTCATGTCGAACAACCCGAGTGTCATTCCGACCGGCTTTGCAGACGAAGCTGCCAACCAGAAAACAGCCACGCAACAATTTGCGGCCTTCAGTGCCATGGGGCTCCAGTACTATACCATTCGCTTTATTGACGCTGGACGGGGCGTCAAGAACGTCATGCTGTTGACCAAACCCGAAATCAAACGGGTCTGTAAGCTCCAGGATGAGTATGGTTTAAAAGTCTCCTCGCTTGGTTCGCCGATCGGAAAAGTCAAGCTACTGGACGTGGACGATAAAACGCACAACCCCTTCATCCCGTTCAAAAAATATCTCAAGCGCGATGTTCAAAAAGCATGCGACCTGGCCAATGCATTTGACACCAAATTGATTCGTGGATTTTCATTTTATCATCCACGGGGAACCGATGCCTGGGACCATATCAGCCTGGTTGTCGACCAACTGGGTGAAGTGGCGGAACTCTGTGATCGCAACGGCTTGACCTTCGGACTGGAAGTAGAGGCTAACCTGGTGGGACAAAACGGAGCTTTGCTGGAAGAGTTACACCGGCAGATTAACCACCCTGCCCTGGTCACTATTTTTGATGCAGGGAATATCGTGACCCAGGGATTTTCAGCGGACGATGTGTTTCTGCAGTACCTGCAGATGAAAAAGGGACTGGGCTGGATGCATATCAAGGATTACCGTCATCCTGAGCCCATCCAGCGCCAGGGACATATCGATGAAGCGGCTCTCAAGCATTTCGTGCCAGCCGACATCGGGGACAGTGGCCATGAAGCCATCCTGCGGGATTTCCGCGAACACATTCCTCGGCTGGAAAGAAAGCTCAAGCGTCGTGGTATCCCAGGCGTCTTCCTGGACCTGGAACCTCACGTCAAAGGTGGTGGTCAGTTCGGTGGATTCAGTGGCCCGGATGGAATGGGTGTGTCCTTGAGGGGACTTTGTCGAACCCTGGACTACGTCAAGATTGACTACCACCTCCGTGACTTCGAGGATGTGCGTACGGCTCGAGGATTCTGATTCACCGGAGTGCCTTGCCATGAAAAACATTGTGACGGGCGGTACCTGCCCGGAATGCGAACACGATCAGGTCAGTTGCAAGTACAACTACTTCGAGAATGATGACTTAACCATCGATGCCTGGGAGCACCGTTGTCATAATTGTGGCTGGCGCACCACGACTGCATATCGCAGTGACGACGAGGATCTGGACACCACCGTCGTGGATCCCAAGGTTTGTCCCTATTGCCAGCGATCCTCCGTGGAGTAAGTGGCAATCCTGCTGATGACGCCTCAAGGCGGTTCGAGCTGAAAAAACCGCCTATTCCAGCAAAACTACTGTACCTGCCCGCTCAATATGTCGATTATTCCAAGGCAGGCTCTCGGAGGGAGACAGTTCGCATTGCTACAGATCGCAGGGGAAACCCCTTGTTTTCGTGGCATACTGCCCATCTCCGGGACAACCGTAGTAAGGATTGCGAATCGTTTTTCAATCCTTATTTTTTGTCGTAACTTATTGTGAACACTTTATTTACATTTTGTTGGCAGGTTGCTGAAAGCATACTCAGAGCCTGTGATGACCTGCTCCCACGCAGTTGGGAGGCATAGGATTGCCAAGCAGGGAAGCACAGCTTTGACTTGGGATTTGCCTCCCGGGGGAGAACCGTTTCCGAGTTTTTTTCGTAAGCAGCAATTGGATATTTCCACGAACTGGATCCGTGGACATCATTAAGGAACCTGTCGAGGTAAGAGGTTGAAATGGGACGCAAAGACGCCATAAGTAATCTCCGTGAAGTCCTCGTTCGTCGCCGGGATGCGTTACGAAAGGCGCTGGCTGGTGACTTAAGCCTGTTGAAGGAATTGCGTGAGCAATCCGGTGGTGACGTTGTTGATTTTGCCCTCGATTCGGCGCAAGACGAATTAAGTTCCCAACTGGCCGAGGTTGAAAGTCGCGAACTGGCTTACATTGAAAACGCACTGGAGCAGATGCGCGAAGGCAAATACGGAAAATGTGAAGGTTGTAAATCCAATATCCCCCTGGCACGTCTCCAGGCGCTTCCTTATGCAACCGTCTGCATTAACTGTCAACGAGAACTCGAGAAACATGGTGGCGATGACATCCAGGCTGCGGACCTGACTCATCTCCTGGAAAACATGAGCAACGAGAATGCCGACAACGTAAATGACCTGGGAATGGATGTTTCCTGAGATATTGAATGGTCACCTGGTTCACGCAGCTTGAACGACACCTCTTGCAATCTTCCCCTACTTGCCTGCTGAAAATGGTTACCTTCATGGCCTTTCTTCTCCATCACCGTTGGATCTTAGTGACCTCCTGCTGCCTGGTCATGTTTCTGCCACTCGTCTCAACGGCGCAGCTACCGGGTGACAAGATTCCGGATATCACGGCACACCAACGCGCCTTCGAGGAACTGGGCCGGGAAGTGGCCGAGCTGGAGCAACGCAACCGTCTCTTGAAGAAGATGATTCAGCTGGTCTCACCTTCGGTCGTCCATATCGAGGTTCAGAAGAACACGGCTGCACGAACGCTGGCGCAGGAAGAAGCCGGTTCCGGGATGATCATCGGAATCGACAAGAAATACTATATCCTGACGAACCGTCACGTAATCAAGGACGCGGATCTACAGAACATTCACATCCGGCTTTCCGATAGTCGACGAATTCATCCGCAACAGGTCTGGGAAGATCGTTTAACGGACGTGGCAGTGATGGAAATCGAAACCGAGCACATCTTACCCGTCCACCTGGGTGACAGTGACAAAACGAGTATCGGCGAGGCTGTTTTTGCAATTGGCAGTCCTTTTGGTTTACGTCACACGGTCACTTCCGGCATCATCAGTGCCAAGGGCCGACGTTCACTAAGCCTGGGTGACGAGGGCGTTCCCTTACAAAACTTCCTGCAAACCGATGCGGCGATCAATCCAGGTAATAGCGGAGGCCCCCTGGTTAACCTCCGCGGACAGGTTATTGGCATCAATACGGCAATCGCTAGTAATTCAGGAGGCAACGAGGGAGTCGCATTCGCGATTCCGATCAACCTGGCGAACCTGATCGCCAGGCAACTCATCTCGACCGGAACGGTGAGACGATCCTACCTGGGCGTCCGCATGGATCACGACTTCTCGGACGCCAGTGCACAGCAACTGGGTTTACCTCACAGCCTGGGTGTGTTGATAACGGGAATCACGGAAAAATCCCCTGCAGAAGCAGCCAGGCTACTGGTCAATGATGTCCTGTTAAAATTCAATGATATCAAGATCGAGAACGACGATCATTTGTCCAGCCTGGTCAGCCTGACACCCCTGAACCGCGAAGTACAACTCTTGATCTTTCGTGACCGCAAGGCAGTCAGCATCACGGTCAAGCTGGCTGACCGCGCTACCTTCGATCTTCCCTGAGCTCTCTCTAGAGGCTGCTCTGTTTGCCCGCGGCAAGCAGGCTGCGGATGATGCAATCCTTGGCGGCCACCGTGTCCACCTGTTGCGCCACGTCCAGTGGATACCCCCAGTTGGACGATGGTCGATGATCGAAGACGGTTGCACCGACAGTCAGTTCTCCCTGCGTCTCGATATCCCCGGTCATTGTTTTGATTTCAAACAACTCGGGCTGAATAGCGGCCAGCAACGCCACCGCATCGGGTATCTGCAGGCTTTCCAGTCCCATGTGTTGATGATAGGCACGGAAAGAAAACGGGATGACATGACGCAACAATCGCCCAGCTCGTGTGGTAGCGCTGGGTAACTGTTGTGTAAATCCCATATCGAATTTGACTTTCTCTGTTACTTCCGGGGGGATCATCAGTTTCGGTGCCACCGATTGAAAAACAGTCTTGGCACTATACGGGTCACTGTGGATATTGAACTCCGCGGCAGGAGTTGCATTTCCACGACCCGTCATGCTTCCCGAGGCCAGGATGACCTGGCCAACCAGTCCGGCCAATTCCGCATCACGGTGAAAAGCCCGGGCAACATTGGTTAAGGGGCCCAGGCAAACGATCGTTACTTCCCCGGGTGCCGCGCGCACCTGGTCGCAAATGATCTTTTCCGCCGGATGTTGCTGATGCAACTGGCTACCGGCCAACCCCAGTCCTCCCATGCCATCCGGGCCATGCAGTAACCGGGGCTTGATAACCCCGCCTCCGTCCAGGGACCGCGCAGATCCCACCCGGGGCAAACGTGGTGGATCCAGTTGATCAACAACAGCCTGTAGGTTCAGGGTTGCCTGGTCTGCAGAAACGTTGCCGGCTACCGCCGTGATCGCAGTAACATCCAGGCGTGGCTCAAAAAGCGCCATGCAAAGCGCCACGGCATCATCAATCCCTGGATCACAATCAATGATCACTTTCCTGGGAATCGAGAACGAAACCATCTACAAGGGCCTTCCAGGTGAAAAGATGAACCGTGCCCTCTACCTATCAACCACGGTTACTCACAAAAGAAGACCGTCATTCAACACATCGCAGCGAGCAGATTATCAGCACGTGGTGCATTGTAGGAAACGCCGAATAGGTTCACAAGTCAAACATCAACCGCCTGCTCCCCCTCGACCAGCCACCAGATACTCGAAATCATCTATCGACCGGATCAACCGACCATTAGAATGATGGATGTCATGCTTTCCTGGTTCCAGATCAGAAAGCACCTAACCGACAACCCAATATGAGAAAACGACCTGGGCACCCGACCGTGCGACAAATGCTTCACGGCGGCGCGATGCTCACGAGGAGAGAGCAAATATGTTGACTGACATCCTGGGACGCGTCACCGGAGGTGAAGATCTTGCCATGGACGAAATGGCTCGTGTCATCGACCTGGTCATGCAGGGAGAGTGTCCGGATGAACAAATTGGCCTGTTGCTCATGGCCCTGCGCACGAAAGGCGAAACGATCTCAGAAATCGCTGGGGCCGCATTGGCCATGCGCAAGCACATGGTTCCGATTACATCTTCACATCAGCAACTGGTTGACACGTGCGGGACCGGGGGCGCTGGCCTGAACACGTTCAATATCAGCACGGCGGCAGCGATCGTGGCTGCCGCCAGCGGCACTGCAGTTGCCAAGCATGGCAATCGAAAAATAACGAGCCAGACAGGATCAGCAGATGTGCTGGTCGAACTCGGAGTGAACATTGAAGCGTCCGTAGCAACGGTCCAGCAGTGCCTGGAGAAACTGGGGGTTTGTTTTTGTTTTGCCCCGCTATTACACCCGGCCATGAAACACGTGGCTGCCGTCCGTAAGCAACTGGGCGTACCCACCATCTTTAACCTGCTGGGACCCCTGTGTAATCCGGCTGCAGCTCCCACCCAGTTGCTGGGTGTAGGTCGACCGGAATTACGTACCACACTGGCGGAAGCTCTCTGCATGCTGGAAACTCAACGAGCAGTCGTCGCCACGGGAGCAGACGGCATGGATGAAATCACGCTGACCGGCGAGACCCACGTCACGCTCGTGGAAAACGGTGTGGCCACCGAACAAACCTGGAGCCCCTCTGATTTTGATTTGGAACTAGCTGATCTCAGCGATCTCCAGGTCGCCAATCCCCAGGAAAGCGCTGCACGCATCCAGGCTGTACTGCGCGGTGAGTCCGGCCCTTCCCGCGACATCGTCGTGGTGAATGCCGCAACGGCTATCTGGGTCACGCAGAGCGATGCCTCCCTGGCATCCTGTGCTCGCCTTGCAGAAGCAGCTATTGACGATGGTCGGGCAGCTGCCTTGCTGGCCGAACTGGGACAACTGAGCCATCAACCGGGATAAGGTTCACAGGAAGGCAGGAATACCCTGTCGTGGACTATCGGAAACACGATCTGCCATGAACCGTACCATCCTGAAACTTGTACTACTGGTCTCCTGTGCTCATGCCATGGCTCACGTCTACGAACTGTCACTCCCCACGGTGGAGCGGGACCTGGCAATCTCGTATGTCGGGGAAGATACCCAGGAGGGAAAAGAATTTATTGGCTGGCTTAGTTTCTGTTGGCGACTTCCCTGGGGCGCAGGCGCCTTGCTGGTTGGGTGGTTCGTCGATCGACTTGGTGCCCCGCGGATGCTGACCATTTACCTGGTCGGTTGTGCGGTCATGTGTGGGCTGGTCGGCCTGCAGGTAGATATCCGGGCACTTTTTTTCGTGATGTTTGGCATGGGTTCCCTGGCCAGCATTTATCACCCGGCCGGGCTGACGCTGATTTCCCAATGCACGACCTCGGAAAATCGCGCGCGGGCCCTCGGACTGCACGGCGTACTCGGTTCAGCAGGAATCGCCCTGGCTCCCCTGGCTGCAGGCCTGCTGTTTTACGCCGGCATTAGCTGGCCTATTTACTACCTGATCCTGGTCATCCCAGGACTCGTATTGGGCTACTGTTTTTTCAGACGGCGAGACCACATTCAAGAGGTCGTCGACCAGGCAAGATCAGGCGCTCAATCAACCGGTGCCGAAGGGCAAGTCCGGGAAATCCACGAGGCAGCCTGGACCAGTTTTTTTGTCTTGACGTTGCTGGCTGCTTTGCAGGGAATGGTTTACTCCGGTTTCTTGACGTTCCTGCGTCGATACCTGGGAATTCAATCCACGGAAGCCCAGGATGCCACGGCCGTCCTGGACTGGAGTCACATCTTGATGGCGATGGTTTTGCTGTGTGGATGTATCGGTCAATACCTGGCAGGACGAATGGCCAAGAGCAGCCTGCTGGAAATTCAACTGACGCTAATCTGTCTTGGTAACGTGCCCTTCCTGGTCTGGATGGCCGCAGCAACGGGTCCCATGCGCATCGTATCCGCTAGCCTGTTTTCAATCGTACATTTCATGAACCAGCCGATCTACAACAGCCTGATTGCCAAGTACACACCGAACGAACGCCGCAGCACGTGCTATGGATTTAGTTTCATGATGGGCTTTGGAGTGGGTGGTCTGGGTGCTCCCCTGGCCGGCATGCTGGCCACGGAATCAACCACCTACCTGATCTTCAGCCTGATTTCCTTTCTTGCCGCTATCCTTGGTAGCGTCTTGTGGTACCTGGACTTCCGCCAGCGGTCCTAGTCCTCGTATCAGCAACAACCCCATGGAGTACTCGCCATGTCCAATGATCCCGTGGGCCTGATTGGTGCCGGCTTGCTGGGCCAGTCGCTTGCGCATTGCCTCTTACAGTCCGGATACCAGTTGATGGGATTCGACCTGGACCCCCAGCGTTGCCAGGATCTTGAGTCACAGGGTGCTATCACCGCACACGATGCGAATGGGGTGAGCCAGCAATGCCGTACTATATTTCTTGCCCTTCCTGATTCGACTGTCGTCGCCCAGGTCATTTCAATCATCCAGGCTGAACTCCGGCCAGGCGATATCATCATCGATACGACGACAGGAAATCCAGCCGATACACGGGTTATCTCAGAACAGTTAGCTGGGCAGGAAGTCACTTACCTGGATGCAACCATCGTGGGATCCAGTGTCCAGGTTCGTTCACGTGACGCAATGATGCTGATCGGGGGTCAGGCCACGGCCGTTTCTCAGTGCCAGCCATTACTGGAAGCGGTCAGCAAGCATTACCTACACCTGGGCGGTTCGGGGAGTGGTGCCACGATGAAATTGATCGTTAACCTTGTGCTGGGCCTCAATCGCGCCGTACTGGCAGAAGGATTGGCATTGGCGACTGCCTGTGGCATGGATGGTCAACGGGTACTGGATGTACTCCGACAAGGACCGGCTTATTCCACCGTGATGGATACCAAGGGTTCCAAGATGGTTCTCGAGGAATTCGCGGCCGAGGCCCGGCTTGCCCAACACCTCAAGGACGTCCAGTTAATCCGACAGCTGGGCGTTGAAAACAAACATCCACTACCCTTAAGCCAGGCACATGAAAAACTGCTGGAGCGAGCCGTCCAACTCGGCTATGGAGCAGCGGATAACTCGGCCGTGATCATGGCCAGTCATGATCGACAGGCAAAAGAATAGGCGATGATTTCATGGTCACCCCAGTCGCTGGTCGGCAGGCACCTGTTCGATTTCAGGCAAGGTACACATTGTCGCTTGTTGGGTGCCCTGTTAGAGTAAATAATTGGTCGTGCATGCGTACCTGGACTCCCAGTGATTACCTGGTACATCCGTTCTCTACTGTCCTGTTCTGCCTTCGAGTGAATCCACGATGAATCAGCCAACTGAGCCGGCAATCGGCATCGATTTGGGCACCACCTTCTCCTGTGTCAGTCGTCTGGACGACCTGGGCCGACCGATGACGCTGGATAATGCGGAGGGCGATCATTCAACTCCCAGTGTTATTCTCTTCGACGGCGAGGATGTGGTGGTGGGCAAGGAGGCGTCCAAGGCCAAGGGCACGGACATGATTCACATTGCCGAGTGTACCAAGCGCGAACTGGGGGAACGGTTATTCGAAAAAACACTGGGGGGTCGCCAGTACCCACCGGAAGTACTCCAGGCATTCATCCTCAACAAGCTTCGCGAAGATGCTCAACGCCGACTGGGTGATTTCAGCAAGGTGGTCATCACGGTACCTGCCTACTTTGACGAATCGCATCGCAAGGCAACCCAGGATGCGGGTTACATTGCAGGCTTCGATGTACTGGACATTATCAATGAACCAACAGCTGCAGCGATTGCCTACGGAGCCCAGCAGGGTTTCATTGGCCCTGACCAGCAGACCGCTGAGCCTGGTACGATCCTTGTTTACGACCTGGGCGGTGGCACCTTTGATGTAACCGTGATGAAAATATCCAACAGGGAATTCGTTGCCCTGGCCACTGATGGCGATGTCCAGCTGGGCGGCCACGACTGGGACCAGCGTCTTGTTGATTTCGTTTCCGAGGAATTTATTCGCACGTTCGGCCTGGACCCACGTGAGGACCCCAACACGGAGGGTCGGCTCTGGCGTGAATGCGAGGACGTCAAGCATACATTGACGGCACGCAACAAGGCGAACATTGCCTGTGATTACCAGGGTCAATCACTGCGAATCGAGGTGACACGAGAACAGTTCGAGGACATGACGCGCGACCTGTTGGATCGAACCGCTTTCACCACCCGCCAGACGCTCCAGGCATCGGGACTGGAATGGTCCGACATCGATCGCGTACTCCTGGTGGGCGGTTCTACCCGGATGCCTGCCGTACCTGCCATGCTGGAAGAGATCAGTGGACTCAAGCCCGATGCCTCGCTCTCTCCGGATGAATCCGTTTCCCACGGAGCCGCCCTGCACGCGGGCTTGCTATTGGCCACTGCCGCGGGTGAGCAACCGTTGTTTCACGTCAAGAACGTGAACTCACACAGTCTCGGCGTGATTGCCAAAGACGTTAAAACGGATCGTCTCCGCAATGCCATCCTGATTCCTCGTAACACGCTGTTGCCGATTACTGCCAAGCGAGCTTTCAAGACTTCCAAGGGGGGCCAACGATCCATCCTGGTCCAGGTCGTGGAAGGCGAGAGTAGTAACCCGGAGGACTGCAGCTCCATTGGTCGCTGCAGCATCAGTGATTTACCATCCGATCTTCCTGAAAACACGGCCATTGAAGTTCGGTTTCGTTACCGGGCCAACGGTCGATTGACGGTCCTGGTGCAGGTGGAAGATACGGAAACAAAATTACAACACGAGTTTACCCGGGACAACAGCCTGACACAGGATCAACTGGATTTATGGCGAAATTATGTTTGTGGTATTCCATCTCCTGAAGCCACCAGTGAACAAGCCGATTAACATGTCCTGGTTTGGACGTGTCCAGCCGTTTTAAGTCGTAAGGGCCTATCATGTCTTCTTCTCGACATCCTGCGAAATTCGAAGACGTACGCATGCGAGGTTTTGCTCATCGGATACCCGTGGTGGATGCGATCAAGTGGATCGATGATCAAGTTCAGCCAGCAGCCACTGAATTGATAGAGCTCGATACGGTGGCTGGACGTGTGCTCTCCGAGGCGATTACCAGTCCTGTCCAGGTACCAGGCTTTGCCCGGGGCATGATGGACGGATTTGCTATTCGGGCTACCGATGTGGGTGGCGCCTCGTCCTACAATCCACTAACTCTAGAGGTGATTGGCGAATCGCTTCCAGGGAATCCATTTTCCGGACAGGTGGCCAAGGGACAGGCCGTTCGTATTATGACCGGGGCCCCGCTCCCTGCTGGCTGCGATTCGGTACTGCCCGTGGAACTCACCCAGGGTAACGATCCGAACATCCTGGTACTTGAGCAAGTTGCCCAGGGAAAAAACGTAGGGCAACCGGGTGAAGACATTGCCGCCGGAGAGGTGGTGTTGGCGGCTGGCCGATGCCTCAGACCCCAGGACGTGGGGCTGCTGTCCTCCATGGGAATTTCACAGGTACCCGTAGTCCGGCAAATCCAGGTTCGCATCCTGATCACCGGCGACGAACTCTTGCCTGCCGGTTCCGAACCCCACGGATGCTTGATTGCTGACGCGAACGGTCCCATGCTGGATGCCATGGTCTGCCGTGATGGCGGCGTCCCCCAAAACCCGGGAATCGTGGCGGACAATCCGGATGATATCCTGGAGGCCCTGCAAACGGACGTCGACGTGATCCTGGTCTCGGGTGGATCCAGCGTGGGACAGGAAGATCACGCTCCACGACTGGTTGCGGAACATGGTGAACTGTCAATTCACGGAATCGCGATGCGTCCCAGTAGTCCTACAGGCATGGGCCGTATCGGTCACCGCCTGGTCTTCCTGCTACCTGGAAACCCGGTTTCCTGCCTGTGTGCTTATGATTTTTTTGCCGGCCGGGCGATCCGTGCCCTGGCCGGGTATTCTGCCGACTGGCCCTATATCTCGATACGACGACCGCTGGGCAAGAAACTGGTTTCAGCCATCGGTCGCATGGACTATGCACGCGTCAGGCTGCACGGGGATCGGGTCGAGCCGGTCTCCATCAGCGGAGCTTCCATCCTGAGTTCAACCACGCGCTCGGATGGATTTGTCATCGTTCCACAGGACAGCGAAGGATTCCCCGAGGGTGCAGAGGTGGAAGTTTTTCTTTATGATTCCGTGATCAGCGGACCCTGATTCATTGTCCTGCTTACTACCATCGACAGTTCACGTAACCACTTTATATCAATAACATCTTCCCTGTATAAAAAACCATGGCCAAGCAAGAGCAGTTCCTGAACGTCGTTGATCGAGATGAAGCAGAACGACGCTTCCAGGCTGCCATTAACCTGCAACCCCTGGAGATCGAGTGGGTACCCCTGGACCAATGCCGAGGTCGTATCCTGGCGGAAGACATTACGGCAGCCGTGGACGTACCTTCCTTTGACCGTTCCAACTACGACGGGTTTGCAGTACGGGCCGTGGACACCGTGGGAGCCACGGAAGAACGTCCCGTCACGCTGCAGTTGCTGACCACGGAAATCGCAGCCGGGGTTGTTCCCGATGGCACGGTCATGGCAGGCACGGCGATGACCATCGCAACCGGTGGCATGTTGCCCCGCGGCGCCAATGCCGTGGTCATGATCGAGGACACCGAAATTGCGGAAGACCAGTCGCTGCTGGTACACCGGGCTGTTGCCGCTGGTTTCGGAGTTAGTTTTGCCGGTACCGACATCGGCGCCGGCGAAATCCTGCTGCACCGGGGAAGCCTGCTCACTAGTCGCGAAACCGGTTCGTTGGCCGCGATTGGCTGTTCCAGCGTACCCGTATGGCGACGGCCACGGGTGGCCATCATCTCATCTGGTGATGAAATCATACCGCCGGGTGAACCGATGCAACCTGGCCTGGTTTATGACTCCAACGCCCGCATCCTGGCAGATGCCGTGCACGAGGCTGGCGCGCAGGCGGAATATCTTGGGATCGTGGCCGACCATCTCGATGATTTACGGGCAAAACTCGCCGAGGCCCTGGAGTCCTGCGACATGGTGCTGTTGTCCGGAGGGACCAGCAAGGGTGGGGGTGATGTTTCCTACCATGCCGTGGGCGAATTAACCGACCCGGGTATCGTGGTGCACGGGGTGGCTCTCAAGCCAGGAAAACCGATTTGCCTGGCAGCCAGTCGTGACAAGCCCGTGGTTATCCTGCCCGGGTTTCCAACGTCAGCTATTTTTACCTTTCATGAATTCGTGGTACCGGTCATCCAGCAGATGGCCGGGTATCGCAGCAGGCAGCCCCGTTCGCTGCCCGCTCGACTCTCTGTAAAAATCAACTCGTCGACCGGTCGTACCGAGTACGTCCTGGTCAACCTGGTCGAACGAACTCGCTCCTCGACCACCCCGGAAACAGACATCCAGTATGCTGCCTTTCCGATGGGCAAGGGCTCCGGTTCAGTCACCGCTTTTAGCCGAGCTGACGGTTTTATCACGGTAGATCGTCACCAGGAACTGGTCGAGGCAGGCAGCCCGGTCAATGTACAACTGATCGGTCAGGACCTGGCGCCGGCAGACCTGGTCGTAATTGGCAGCCATTGTATTGGGCTGGACTACCTGATGAGCCAGCTGCAAGATCGTGGCTACAAGACAAAGATGCTGGCTGTCGGATCAAGCGGGGGACTGGAAGCAGCCACCCGGGGAGAATGTGACCTGGCCGGGATTCATCTCTTCGACCCGGAGCAGGACGTTTACAACGAACCTTTTCTGAACGACAGGACCTGCCTGATCAAGGGTTACCAGCGGTCCCAGGGCCTGGTATTCCGGCGGGGAGACTCACGATTTGAGGGTAAATCGATCGAGGAGTTCATCCAGCAGGCCATCCACAGTGATGAATGTGTCATGGTTAATCGTAACCAGGGGAGTGGGACACGCATCCTGATCGATCAGTTGCTTGGGTCTGCCCAACCGACCGGTTATGCCGTGCAGGCGCGAAACCACAATGCGGTTGCTGCAGCCATCACCCAGGGTCGCGCCGACTGGGGAATGGCCATCGAGAACGTGGTCGATCAAGAGTTACTCGGATTCTTACCTGTTCGCGAGGAGCAATACGATTTCGTCGTGAATGTAGATCGTCAACAGCGCGCGGCAGTGCTGGCCTTCCAGGCATTGCTGGAGGATCCCCAGATCCGCGATCACCTGAAATCATTGGGAATGCGCATGGCATGAATGCAGGTCTCAGCGGCTTACCGGTTTCACGCTTGAACCGGCATCAAGACCTCACCCCGCCCTCCTTCAATCATGTCACCATGATAGAGCTCAAACTCAGCTTGGTAGAGGTTCTCGGGAACATCTGTGCCAAGATCCGCCAGTCGTCTCAATAGCAATCGCAGCACATCGGGCTGGTAACGACAGGCGTAACGAAAACTGGGAAGTAATTCCGGGCGATGCGATCCTAGGAAGGCCAGCGTTCCTCGTTGCATTCCAGCCCCATGTCGAATACCACTTTCACCAAACACGCAGATCGTACCGGCCAACATGTTGAATCCGATCAGGTCACCGCTGTTTCCTCCGATCACGAGCAGTCCTCGTCGCATGCTATGACCTACTTCATTGCCCACATCACCATCAATCCTGATGGTACCGCCCTTCATGCCCTGGGGGCTGCCACGGTAAGCAGAACCGACGAGGTGTCCCGCGCGTCCAGCAACATGGATCATACCACCCTGCATTTCCGCACCGACCCAGTCGCTGGCATTGCCGGTAACTTCGATGGATCCACCCGTCATCTCACTGCCGATATGTCGCCCGGCATCTCCCTCGATCCGGATGTGCCCTTGCTGCATTCCAGCACCGATCCAATGGACACCAGCAAGGTTCCCAGACCAGTGCATCTGTTGATCAGTGGGGTCACCGGTCAGTTTAAAGAAATCCGCCAACGTACCCGGCTCATTGCCATGAAATACCGGTAACTTCTCGATCTCGGCCAATGACTTTTCACACACCTGGCCGGGTATGATCCCTTCCACTTCCAGTGGTACCGTCGCGTGATCCTGATAGTGCAATTCTAGGGGCATGAATATTTTACCTCAGCGACCGGAATATCAAGCTGGGAAAAGCCTTCGCGGGCCAGTATAACCAAGGTCTGGAATGGACCATACGATTCATCATTAAAATATTCGCTGGGCAAGAAGATGCAAGTTGGTGGAATCGTACTGTGTGGCGGCCACAGTCGGCGGATGGGTTCCTCGAAGGCCCTGTTACCATTTGGTGACGAAACCATGCTCCAGCGGGTCCTGAGGCTGCTGGCACCGGTAGTCGGTCCGCTGGTTGTCGTTGCAGCGCGCGACCAGCAACTCCCGGACCTACCTTCGGGAGTTGAGATAACCTGGGACGAGGAACCGGACCGTGGTCCGCTGCAGGGGATTCATGCCGGCTTACGGGCCCTGCGTGAAACTGCGGAGGCCGCTTACATAACCAGCTGCGATGTTCCTTTACTGGTACCGGCATTCGTGGAGACCTTGATTAAATCCCTGGATCATCACCAGGTAGTAGTTCCTGTCGACAGTCGTTTTCATCATCCTCTGGCTGCTGTTTACCGGGTGGATCTGTGGTCCCAGGCTAATGAACTTCTGGAAGCCGACCAGCGGCGACCGCTTTTCCTGCTGGAACAGGCTGACACGTTACGCATTCCGGTGGAACAATTGCAGGCAGTGGATCCTGATTTACTGACGCTACAAAACATCAATCATCCTCGCGACTACCTTGCTGCCCTGGAATCCTGTGGCCTGGCTGTTCCTCCTGAGTTACTTTCCCGTTGGCATGATCAACTGGACGATTGATCCTCATCTACTCCGCATTCGATTTTCATGGGGTCATGCAAGTAGTCATCGGCAACCGGATAATTCCTGAATCGGATGGAATAGTACTGTTCAAACCAGTCCGCGATATTGGTTTCGATCTCTTTATCATAATCCGGTGCCACGTGCAGCGTTTTGCCGAAAACCGATTCTCGAATATCACCATCATCAACAATCACCTGCCCTGCCTTGATCACGTAGCGAGGCAATTCAAACATGGTTTCCTTGTTCTCGTGGGGTGAATAAATCGTGATATCTGCATCGGCGCCGGGCCCCAGGTGTCCCTTGTGGCGAAGGCCAAGTATCCGGGCAGGTCCCGCGCGCGTGATAATACAAATCTCGTTGAGCGTGTACTGGCGATCCAGGTCAGCCAGCGAGGAACGTTCCCGCACTGCCGGATGAACGGTCTTCAGGACATCCTGTCGATAGGTTCGATCCATCAACAGCCGAATAATCTGGGGATAGGCCTGGAATGATCCGCCATTGGGATGATCCGTACTCATCACGACGCGCCAGGGATCTTCTACCATCAGGTACCATTCCAGTCCGATAGCCCACTGCAGGGCATGAATCAGGCTCTTGTTCTTGTACTTGATCGGTGCAATACCGCACCCTGACTCCAGTTCTGTATCCGCACTGAACCACTTGGTGCCGTAGATATTAGCCAGGTAGTACCCGAGCGGCCCATCGCCTGTCATGCTCGTCGTTTCACCAAACATGACCTGGCCCACATCCACAGTCACGTTGTCATGGCTGTTCACGTATTCTGCGAGCGGCAGTGTCTTGGAATTGAACGTGTCCTCATCGCCTGCCCCGCCTCCATAACTGTGAAACTGGATATGGGTCAGGTGTCCTCGGTGGCCCTCGAGGGCTTCCATGGTTTTTAGCGTGGTTTCCCAGTTGCCGGGCATACCGAGATTATTGCAGTGGATATGAACTGGATGGGGCAGTTGCATGGCGGCGGAGGCCCGCGCCATCTCGCTGATAATCTGTCTTGGTGTGACGTTGAAATAATCAACCGGTTGATCGATCGTTTGCACGTTCCCTGCCTGGTGATGTTTCCAGACTTCCACGCCCCCGGGATTAACCAGCTTGGGTGCGTAGCCCTTCGCGGCACCTAGCAACCAGCTCATAAAAGCCTGTAACCGCTGGGGTTCCTGGTCCTTGATCGCATTCATGACATAGTGGTTGTTTCCCATCAGGACGTAGAATCCCTTGTCGATACAGGGGGTATCCTCGAATTCCTCATGGGCATGGCGGGCCGACAACGGGGGCACAGCGGCATCGAAGGCGGTGGTATAGCCCAGCCCGATGTACCGGTAACCGGTAGCAAATGTACTGGGCACACTCCCCATGGTGCCACTGTGGGTGGTCGCTGTCCTGGGAACCACCTGATCATGCCGTTTTTCCTCAGGTCGCATTTTCCGAGCCATGTTGACCTTGGGTCCGGCAATATGGCAATGCATATCGATACCACCGGGCATGATTACCAGTCCGGTCGCATCCAACGTTTTAGCTGGTTTAGTATGGGGATCGGGCGCTGGCACGATCTTTCCATCCTGGATCCACAGGTCCTGCACTTGACCATCGATCCCATGTAATGGATCGTAGACATAACCGGAAGCAATTTTGAACAGTGTATTGGACATCTTAAAACACTAGGATTCTGGATAGGTTGTGGTTACCGACTGGAAACGATTCACGCTGCAGGATCTATAAGGAAACAGGATTCGATGGATGACTCAACTCGCCTGGACATAGCACGCCAACAGATCATATCGGCGCGAGCGTATACGGAAAGCCTGTTGGCCGACCTGGATCCTGGCTGTTGGTTTACGCAACCAGCTGGAGCCAGTACTCACGTGGCCTGGCAGGTAGGACACCTGGCAATGGCGCAGTACGGATTGGTGCTGTTTCGTCAGCGAGGTCGACAGCTCGCGGACAGCGACCTGATGTCCTCGCGTTTTCGCAAGACTTTCAGCAAGGGTTCCCAACCCGATCCGACGGCGGACAACAATCCCTCGCCGGAAGAAATCCAGCAGGTGTTTCAACAGGTTTACGAACAGGCACTTGAAGAACTGAATGCCTATCCGCTGAACCAACTGGACGAGCCCGTGGATGAACCGTACGCGGCTTATGCCACCAAGTACGGGGCCCTGTTGTTTTGTGCTCATCATGAAATGCTGCATGCCGGTCAAATCGGGTTATTGCGACGACTGCTGGGGAATTCACCTATTCGTTGATCGCCATTAGCCATCAGCAGGCTACTGGTCTTCGGGTCGGAGGGAAGGCCTGATTACCGTGGGCTCCAGTTTACTGTGAAGGATTTCTTTCACGTGTTTTTCAATACCGGAGAGGATCTTGAAATCGCTGGGATGGGGTGATTCGAATGCAGGTCTCAGCGGAATCGGCACATCGTCCATGCGGTAAACGGTACCTGGAACATTGATTCCATAGGTAGCAACATTAAAGGCCACGGCGGCCTGACGGGTTGTGGGGGTTTCTTTTGGATCCAGTGCCACGTAGGGAATCGTTTTAAGGTGCTCACGAGCGGGTTGGCTGAAATTGGCCATGGGATCACTGGCGACGATCATTGCTGCATCAGCTTCTCCCCGTGCCAGCACATCGGAAGCGGTATATTCTCCCGGGTTAAATCGTGGGTAACCACGGGCCAGGTTAACACCGAAAGGAAATCCGGTTCGCCAGGCAACGACATTGTCAGCCCCGGTCACGTTTCCATGTCCACGGTTCGGCTTACAGACAAAGCGGGTATAGCGATTCATGTCACGTGTCAGGGCCAGCAGTGCTTCACTGTTGGCATGTTTTCCACGCGTCATGGTCAGCCCCATGCCGAAGAAGATGACGCCAAACCGAGCTGCCTTCATGCGGTCCATAAGATCCTGCCAGACTGCCAGTGGCTGACCGGTTTCTTCTTCCACGCGCTCGGCATCCAGTTCGATTCCCTGGGCCAGTGCCCTGAGTGTCCAAAGCCCTTCGAAATCCTTTCGGGGCTTGACCTGGATAAACAGATCGGCGGCCTTGGCAGATTTCGTTTTGCGGACATCCACAATCACACAGGTGCGATCCTTGCGCCCGTTGGGGACAAACATTCCCTTGGGCATCAAGCTGTATTTCGTAAAGTGTCGCGGATGACTTTCTGCCGGGTTGGAACCCCAGAAAATAATCAGGTCACCCCGATTACGAACTTCCCCCAGTGAACAGGTCACTTCACCTACTCCCTGGAAAGCCATTCCGGACGGGCCATGGCAAACGCTGGTCGTGGTATCGACATTGGCACCGATCCAGTCAGCAATTCCAACTGCCACTCGCTGGGATTCCGAGGTGGTATCACTGAGTCCATAAATGAGTGGGTAACGCGACTCGGCAAGGATACGTGCTGCCTCGCGGATGCCCTCGTCCACACCAGCTGGTTTACCCTGGATCAGGCAGGAAGGACGATCTTCAATTTCGTGGTTCAGGAACCAGGCCTTGCCCAGGACACAGGCTCGTTTCGCCTCCACGATGTGATTGCCATCCACCGTCAGGTCGATGTCATCACAAACACATCCACAGAACGTACAGGTAGCATCTTCAACAATCTTGAGGGGTGATTCCGTAGAATCGGGGGATACCGTTGCCATGGCAAGCACTCATCATTTTTCGTGCGGCAACCTTCTCGTCACTGAAACGCTCAGCATGGCTAAAAGTGCTTGCTGAACTTGCACTGTTTCAGTAACGACGGGAGGAATGAAAATCCTCCAGTTCTCTGGCCAGGTTCTCGAACAACCGATTACGTGACCAACTCTAATTGTACATCCAAACCTTTGCTTGTGGGCATCCCAGATCCATGAGTATCTCCACCCATCAGGCGACTGGAAATATCACCATAAGCGATAAAGAGCAACCCGGAAGGCAATTCTCCAGCTTTAGCAGGCCTAATTGCTACTTCTACCTGCCCGTGTTCACTGGTTAATCGCACCCGATTTCCCGCCTGCAGGCTTAAACGCTCCATGTCTTCCGGAGCCACGAGCAGCGTGGTGGTCTCACTCTGGTAAGTATCTCCGAATTTTCCCTCGCTAATCCCTACACCCTGCTTACTGGTGCGCCCGGGAATTAACACAAACATATCTGACACGATATTGAACCATCCTGTTTGACGCACGAGACCGCAGGAGATAACCCGTTATGTATAATCCTCTTCTGTCCATTTCGGCACCTGCCCGGACTGCACTTCACCCCTTTCCCAGTTTCCCATGCTCTGCTGGTAAGCTGGCGTCTTCTGGGGGACTACATCAAGGATTCTGTACTTCTGACGGATCAATTCCCAGTCGCTGGAGATGATCCTCCTGGATCCAACCCTCGTCGGACCACCCTCGGTGGCGGTTATAAGTTCGAATCGACTCCTGTAAATCGGCCCGCGACATTCGTGCCCGGTCATCATCCGCCAACGATTCGCTAAAAAACCGGTCCGGAAGGGTATCTTCCGCAGGTTGCCAGCCAGCCCTGATATTAAACCATTTCCTGGCAGTGACGATCCGCTGGGCTGTTTCTTCCAGTTCCTCAGCGTTGATCTTCCAGCCAGTCACCATTTCCAACATTTCCGCTGATTCCTGGTAAAAGTTTTCGAACACGCCTCGCAGGAACTTGCAGAGTATCAATGAATCCATGATCGCGGCACGATTTTCTGTTTCTGCTGCTCCCGTGGCAGCGTCGGGTTGGAGATGATGCCGCTGTGATCCTTCCGCGATATCAATTTCATAGGCGCTACTCCGATTGTGGTCGGCGCCTCGAGACGCCACGGCGAATCCAAGTCCCATGGTCTGCAGGGCCCGCGGTTCGTAGCCAGGAATTTCCAGTCCCTTGACCTGGGGGGCGAAGCGAATGGTGTCATGACCAATTTCTTCTGCCAGGCGACGACTACCCTCGGCCATGAAGTCACCCACATCTCGCCGTTGACCGATCCATGTAATCGCCTTCAACAGCGCCTCACCATCACCGAACTGCAACCAGGGAACATCCCAGAGACCCCGTTCCACACATTCCATTGCGAATGCGATGGTACCTCCTGCACTGATCGTATCGAGTCCAAGTTCATCACAGAGCCGAGAGGCTTTCAGCACATAGTCAGCATCGCCGATACCACAAAGAGACCCCAGGGCAAACAGGTTTTCATATTCCAATCGTGTCCCTTGACGCTTCTCTCCGGCTGCCGCTTTCTTCGTAGACAGCCCGTAAATATGCTCGCATCCAATTGTACAGGCGGCACAGGAGGCACGGGTTTTATCCCGTGTCACATTCATTTTCTCCGGGGACAATTCCACGGCCTCATCGAAGCTGCCCTGTCGGAAATTTCGCGTGGGCAAGGCATTCAAACGATTCAGCAGCAGAAGATTAGCAGCCGTCCCCAGTTCCCGGTATTTCGCCGTGGCTGGACCAAACGACTTCTCTGACAATTCCCTGGCTCGTTCCACCAGTTGTCCGGGTTGCGACCAGGTTGTTCGTTGGCTTCCCTGGACCAGTACGGCCTTGATGTTCTTGGATCCCAGGACAGCACCGCTACCACCTCGACCGGCATGTCGGCCGTCATGTGAAATCGTGGCGTAGCGCACCTGCTTTTCACCGGCGGGCCCAATGACGGCTGCCTGGTAATCGGGCCCATATTGCTGCCTCAATAACTGCTCGGTATCCGGACAAGAAAGTCCCCACAGACCATCGACTGGTTCCACGCGAACCTGGTCATCCGTGATCAACACGACCGATGGCCGCGCTGCCTTGCCGGTAATCAGGATCGCATCGTAACCGGTCTTTTTTCCTTCCAGCGCAAATCGGCTGCTGGCCAGCGAATCATTCAGGCGATTCGTCAATGGACTCTTGCTGACGACGGCGAACTTGGCCGACGTGGTGAGCGGACTACCAACAAGCGGACTGAACACGAAAGCCAGGATGGCCTCGGGAGCCAACGGATCAATCTCGGCTGCATTTTCTCGTAGCAACAGGTAGGTACCGAGTCCACTGCCTCCCAGGAACTTGCGCAGCTCCTGCTCATCAATGGTCTCGGAGCGAGTGGTAGCTGAGCCCACATCGATCCGTAAGTATCGGCCATGATTGCCAAAGGCAGATTCCGAGGTGTCTTCTACGGTCATGCGGCACCGTGCTGAATTACTGGATATTGCATGGTTCAACCCCCGGCATCCGCAGAAAAAAGCAGCAGCGATTGGCCTGGCATCACCAGGACCTGGGGATCGGTAACAAACGTCTCCCCATCGATGCTGGCAAGATACTCGGTCTTCAAGGCTCCCTGGTCAAAACAAGCCTCGGCCAGGCCGGGAGACTGCCGGGTCAATTCTGCGAAAATATCGCGCAACCGGATCCCTTCCGGACCCGCCGTGACAGACAGCAATTCAGTGCCAGCTCGTTGGCGAGGAATTCCGTACAGTTCCACGCATATCTTCAGGGACTCGGTAATGTGCAACCTCCACGGTCAACCGGACCAGGATTAACCACCGGACCCACTTGCCTTGACTGCCCAGATATTGCGGTACCGCATCGGGCATCCATGGTTTTGCAGGTAGATCGGTCCAGCTTCTGGACCTGGCTTGGAAGGTGCAGCGGTCGTGGAACGATTACCGGGTAATTCCACATCATTATGAATCACGACTCCATTATGCTTCACCGTGACCCTGGGATGCTTCGTCAGCTTGCCCTGGTCATCAAATTTCGCAGCCGTGTACTGGATGTCATACGTTTGCCATTGCAGTGGTGGATAACACATGTTCAGGTCAGGATCTTTCACGCTATAAAGTCCACCACATTCGTTCTGTTTCCCGGCCAACCCAAAAGAATCCAGCATTTGCACTTCGTATCGACCCTGGACATAAATACCACTATTACCGCGGCCCTGGCCACGATCTTCCGGTTGATAGGGCAAGCGGAATTCAATGTGCAGGTGATGATCCTGAAAAGTCTCAGTACTGGTCGTTCCTTCCATGAGCAGCTTGTCGGCCGTCATGCGACCCTTTTTCCAGCCATTCAGATTTGAACCATCAAACAATACCGTGGCTCCCTTGGGTGGTTTTTTGCCAAGGGTCGAACTGGTTCGAACTACCCGCTTCAGGACTCCTACCGGCTGGTTGTCCAGGTCCATGATATGCATCTTACCTGCCTTCACGACGCCGGTACCCTCCTTGGCCTTGAAGACCACCTGGCCATTCTCGAGAGTTGCGTTGATTCGTTCCAGATCCTTTTCCTGGTCCCAACCATCACCCGGAAGTCCACCCTTGTAAACGACTGCCTGGAATTTTCCCTGCCCCTGGGCGATCACCTGGACACCTAGCTTGGCCTTGTCTCCATCAGCCTCAAGCATTCCACTATATTCACCCTGGATGGCATAATCTTTGTCGACCTTCGACGGTTCGGAGATTTTGGGGCCCTTCGCCTGGGCCCAGGTCGTGGTCAGGATGATCGTCAATGCCAGGCAAAGCATTTTCTGGATTCTGGTATTCATCAGGTATTTCCTTCTCTTGATTGCGTCTTAACAATCCGAAACTCCCGGAAAGTTCAGCCGCAGAAACCATTCATTTTCAAGGGCCTCGCAAGGCCACTTCTCTCGATATTCTTATTGTGAGTCGCGGCACCTCGCAATGCAACCGGCAAGCGGGCAAGATACTTTTTATCGATTCTACGCTACAATGATGACAAGTCGCTGAAACCGTCTTTCCGGGAACCGTCTCAACGCGAGAATGTCACGTGTTCACTCCTCGTTATCCTGTTATCCTCGCCGTCCTGGCAATACTGCTGGCCGGCGGATGTAATAACTCCCCGGTCCCACCTGGCGGTGAGAAACCTGCCGGTGGTCACAAGCAGCGGAAAGCCGCCCAGACCCGTAAACCGCGAACTGCCGTCAAGCGGAAATCTCGACCTTCCCTGGTCACTGGTTACCAACCCACGCACCAGGGAATTTACCTGCCAGAAACCATGAAGATCATTTCACTGATCGATGACTCGGTCACGTTTGGTCCCACCCTGGTAATCTGGCTGCTGGACCGCTCGCGCAGCGCCAGTCCCCTGGTAGACAATGTGACCGGGCACTTGCGAGATTACTATCTCGATCCCAGGACCCGGGCCGGCGATCCTGACCAGGAAGATCGATTGTTGAGCAGCGTGGTTACCTTCGGGAAAACCACCGATTACCTGTTGGCATCACCGACCGGCGAGGGGAGCAAGGTGGCCACGGCGATGGAATCCATTGCCGTCGATGCTTCCGGCCGCGAGAACGGGTTCTCGGCCGTCCAGGATGTCATTGACAGATACCTGGATTTTCGCACGAAGAAACAGCGCGAGGTAATCGTGATTGTCGTGACCGATGAAGCAGGTGATGACCAGAAACAGGTTGATCCACTGATCAAGAAACTGGTCAAGTATGCAATCCCTGTCTACGTCATCGGGACACCAGCACCGCTGGGAAGAAACGCGGTCGTTCACCCCAGTACCGAGGCACCTCTTGATTTTAAACCTGATGGAACCTGGGAGCCTATTCTGCAGGGACCTGAATCTCGATATTCAGAACGAATCGTTCTCGATCGCTGGGGCAGCAGCTTTGGCTGGGACCGGGTACATAGTGGCTTTGGACCATTCGCCTGGGAATACCTGGCCAGGTCCACGGGCGGATCGTACCTGGTCGTTAAACTGGCGGGTTATAGTCCGGAAATGTTACGTGGTCCATTTGGTCGCACGGGATCCTCGCTGATTGGCTCGTACGATAGCGCCTTGATGCAACGTTACACGCCGGATTACGTATCGGGAACTCGCTACCAGGAAATCCTGGATCAGAACGCCGCCTGTCATGCCCTGCATGATGCAGCTCAACTCGGTCGTCGCCAAATCCTGACCAACCCGGTAACCGAATTTGCCTACAAGAGTGAAGCCCAGTTAAACAAGGATGTCACGAGGGCTCAACTGGCTGCAGCCCGACTGGAACCGGAAATCAATACGCTCTATGAAATTCTCAAGAAAGGGGAAACGGATCGCGCACGACTCACGCTTCCTCGCTGGCAAGCAGGTTACGACCTGGCCATGGGCCGGGCGATTGCTGCCAAGGTTCGTATCGAGGGCTATAACGCCATCCTGGCTGTTCTGAAACGGGGTCGGAGCTTTGAAAAAGAAAGTAGCACCCACTGGGTACTGGAACCGGCCAATACGATTGATGCGGGAAGTACCTTAAAAAAACTGTCCGGAAGAGCACAAACTTATCTCCAGCGTGTGATCAAGGACCATGCAGGAACTCCCTGGGCAAAGCTGGCGGAACAGGAATTACAGACGCCCGTCGGATGGAAATGGACAGAGCGTTAAGGCTGCGATCCAGGGTCCCGGGGTAAGGCTGCTTCCAGTTGCTCGATACGTGCACGCAGTCGGCTGACCTCGGCCTCCACTTCAGCCAGTTCGACTTGTAGCTCACTATACATATCCAGTGTGACGGCGGTTCGAGGCGGAGCAATCTGAACCGTTTGCGGCGCCTGTTCTGGCTGGGCAACGGGTTTAGCTGACATTCCCTCGAATTGGTTCTGGATCACCGCTTGTTCAGCTTCCTGGTAGAGTCCATGCGTGACGACCTGGCCCCGTCCGGCCGGGGTCAGCGAGATCACGAGTCCTCGTTCCTGTAATGACACAAGCAGCGGCTGAAGTGTGGCCAAATCAGCGATCGGTTCCATACGGGCTGCTCGTCCGCGTAATTCACCCACGGTCTGTTCCCCGCGCAATAGCAGCTCCACCATGACCGCCATTTCCTGCTTGTCGACCCCCAGCCAGTCATAGGCATCGTGACGATACTTGGGAACGCGTCCACTGCCCCAGATTTCCGTCACGACTCCCAGTTCCCGAAGTTCATCGAGACCTTCTTCTACCTCATGGGTTTCACATTCCATTTTCGGCTGGCGGTTGCTTTTCTGGTTGCAACCATTGGTGAGCGCATTGAGAGTCAGCGGGTAGGCATCCGGTGTGGTCTTGGCTTTTTCGACCAGCACACCCAGCACGCGGCGCTGGATGACGGTCAATGGTTTCCAGCGATTATCAGCCGGCACCTGTTCGGTTGTCTCTGTATTCATGGTATCTCCATCTGCGACGCTGTTCGTATGACGGCATCGTAGAGGGTCCACGCTGCGGGATCAATGCTCGTGGTTTCCGGGGACGTTGCTGGCCACGAATCTTACCTCGTGGTAAAACAGGCTGGATTGCTATCAACCCAGCCTGCCGGAGAAATACCCATGACGTTTGCTCATCTGACCATGGCGACTCGAGACGTAACAGCCACGGTATCCTTCCTTAACAAGACGCTTGGCTGGGAGCCATTAACACGTCCAGGCAACATTGATATGAAAGGAGCCTGGTTGCAGATCGGGCCTGGGCAGGAGATTCATTTGCTCGAAATCGACGATTTCGAACCATCTGCGCATGAGGCAGAATTTGGCCGCCATGTCGCCATCTTTCATGCTGGAAATGATTTCCCCAACCTCAAGCAACGCTTGACGGAAAACGGTGCAGATTTGATTGATCCGCAACGTGAGACCCCGTTCGAACGCTTTTTCTTCCGTGATCCGAATGGTTATATTTTCGAGGTCATCGACGAACAGGGCTACCTGGCATGTGCGAACCAGGGTATGGATCGCTAATCCATCTGCGGTAATACTTCAGCGATCACCTGCTGGACATGACTTCCAACAGACTCGGCCGCCGCCACGACTTCCTCTCCACTCACTGTCCCCAACACATCCGGGGCAGCAACATTGGTAATGATGGAAAGGGCCAGTATTCGCATTTCCAGGTGGGTCGCCATGATCGCCTCAGGAACTGTCGACATTCCCACGGCATCACCTCCGAGCTTGCGAAGCATTCGATATTCAGCACGGGTTTCATAGGTTGGTCCGGTGAGGGCCACGTACGTGCCAGAATGTGCCCTGGCACCGATTCGGCGGGCAGCTGCCAATGCCGCGGCGCGAGCCTGCGAATCATAACGACTCCTGTCACCACGACTACCACGTGTCATCACCGTCTGATTTTTCCCCGGATGCCTGGCCCATCCGGTGGGGCTGCAAAACATGAGATCGATATGATCCTCCATGACCATCACGTCCCCCGCCCGAAACCCGGGATTGAGTCCTCCACTGGCGTTGGTAATCACGACCGAGCGGACGCCCAGGGCTTTCATGATGCGAACAGGCAACGTAACCTGTTCCCACGAGTAGCCCTCGTAGAGGTGGCAACGACCCTGCATGGCGATCACCGGTACCTGTTCCAACTGACCACAAACCAGGCGGCCTCGATGTCCGATCGCCGTGGAACGTGGAAAATTCGGAACCTGGTCGTACTCGATCATCTCATCGGATTGGATTGAATCCGCCAATCCTCCCAGCCCGGTACCCAGGATCAGGCCCACGCTGGGAGTCGTCGACCAACGTTGCTGAATCGCACTCGCAGCTTCATCCGTGGCTCGATCCAGGTCGACTTGGTCCATGCGAATTCTACTTTTCACCGGCCAGCACACCCATCACCAGGGTACGCAGTTTAGGTTCGGCTCGGTTAGCGGTGGCGATAATCTCTTCCACGTTGGCTGGTTGCAAGGCATCTGCCAGGCACATATCGGTAATGATAGAGAAACCAACAACACGCAATCCACAATGAACTGCCACGATGACCTCTGGAACCGTGGACATACCCACCACATCCGCTCCAATCCCTCTCAGGAATCGATACTCGGCTCGTGTTTCCAGGTTGGGGCCGGCCACGGCCACGAAAACTCCCTTGTGCAGTGGAATATTCTCGTGACGAGCCAGTTCCTGGGCCCTGGCAATCAAGGCCTGATCATATGGCTCACACATATCTGGAAACCTGGGTCCCAACCGATCGTCATTGATCCCGATCAAGGGATTATCTCCCATCAGGTTGATCTGATCATCGATCACCATCAGATCACCAGCCTCGTAGTGGGGATTCATGCCGCCACAGGCATTGGAGACGACCAGCAAGTCTGCTCCCAGGGCCTTGATCACACGAACGGGAAGTGTGATTTGCTTGAGGGGATATCCCTCGTACATGTGAAAACGCCCTTCCATGGCCACGACAGGCAGTCCGGCCAGCATCCCACAAACGAGTCGGCCACGATGGCTGATTGCGGTCGACACCGGAAAATTCGGGATATCACCGTAATCCAGCGACACCTCTACCTCGATCTCCTCGACAAGACTGCCCAGCCCGGTACCCAGGATGATTCCGGCCCGTGGCGTCTTGTTCCACTGCGATCGTATTGCCGCCACGGATTCTTCGATTTGTCCAAACAGTTCAAGCATGGTTCCATTTCCCCTGGGTTTACAATCGTCCGCTGCTGTCGACGTGAAACAACTAACCTACCGCAGGAAGGAGTCAGCCGACAAGTAACAGCTACGATTTTCCGGTAGATCCCCTGGCCAGGTTTGCCATTCGACGGTCATTGTGATTGATCGTCCAGGCCGTGACAAAATGCAGCGATCGCATCCAGCCCCTGTTCCATGTTTTCCTCCAGCGACACGGTCGATGATTTCGGCGGTCGGAAGCTGTGATTACCATCGGTTAACCAGTGCAGACCAATCTGCTTCGACAGTCGATACCTGGCCACCTCCCGGCGGGTTCCAAAGGGATCACGTTCTCCCTGCACGATTAACGTGGGACATGCGATCTCGCGGAGATGTTCAATGCGCTGCCCAACCGGTTTTCCTGGTGGATGGAACGGATAGCCCAGGCAGACCAGTCCGGCGACCTGAGCCTCGTCCGCAACCATGCTGGCAATACGGCCACCCATCGATTTACCACCGATCACCAGTTTTTTCTTCCCTGACCGCAAGCGACGTTTTAACTGACTAATCACCGCCTGCCATGTTTCCAACAGGATGGGGGCACGGTCCGGGGGGCGTTTTTTTCCTGTCTCTCGGATACGCTGCATGTACGGGAATTCGAATCTCGCCACCCGCAACCCTCTGGCTGCCAACCCCTGGGAGCATTCTTCCATGAAATCTGAATCGATCCCTGCGCCAGCACCATGGGTCAGCACCAAGCAGAGCGGGGCGCGCGCAGATCCCTGGAATACAATATCGACCTTCTCAGCCACATCACCGGTCCTTGAAAACGTCCAGCGAGAAATACCGTACGGATTCTATTTCCCTTACTTGGAAGCCTGGTATCCCGGGGCGGCCACGAACTTGACGACCGGCTTACCGTCCTCGGCATTCCAGACATGGACTTCCCCGTCAAAGCCACCACTGGCGATGCGCTTGCTGCCGGTATGAAAGGCGGTGGCCAATGCCCAATCGGCATTCCCGGCATAACTACGGATAGCCTTGTGAGTCTTGGCCTCGAACTGGCGTACCGTCTTGTCCGCCGACGCCGTCACGAAAAACTCTCCGGCCCGCTGCAGTTTATACACTTCGCCACCGAAACCGACCTCTGCACTTTTCTTTCCGTCGGCCACTTTCCAGCGATGGATTTTTTTGTCGTTACCACTGGAAAAGACTTCTTTTCCTTCTGGATGAAACGCAACGCCTCGCACCGGTTGTCCATGCCCTGAATAAGTCACGACCAGCTCGCCTTTTTCTGCATCGAACACCTTGGCTGTCTTGTCACGACTGGCTGAAACAATTTGTTTTCCGTCATCACTCCAGGCGATCGCCATAACCCAGTCCGAATGGCTGGTAATCACGCGTATTTCCTTACCGCTGGCGACCTCGAAAATACGGATCACGCCGGCAGCGGAAGCGATCGCTAACTGATCTCCCTTGGGGTTGAACGCCACGTCCAGAACGACGTCCGTAGTCGTCCCGAGAACGCGGATCAATTCCCCGTTTTCCATGTTGAACAATCTTGCCTCACCCAATCGCCCAGGTGCGCCGCCACCAACAGCCAACTGTTTTCCATCAGGGCTGTACCGAACCGCATAGGTCCGCT